>Ga0055584_100000175_pt1 | contig 60907 bp, 50 predicted proteins | sample OSDHelmetaG_FD_58716 | JGI IMG/M metagenome (GOLD analysis project Ga0055584, IMG submission 58716) | Pelagic marine sediment microbial communities from the LTER site Helgoland, North Sea, for post-phytoplankton bloom and carbon turnover... | ecosystem: Environmental > Aquatic > Marine >... | reverse complement strand
TCTCTAGCGCGGCGCCACATCTGAGCTCAATGCGACTCCAAAATCCGCTCACCAACCGCCATGGCCGTGACATTGCCGCGCCATCCTTACAGCTGAAAAAACTGCCCCACAGTCCGCGTAAAGCTATCGGTACAACCGCGCAAGGGGTGCGACTGACAACCCGCTCAATACCGGGCTTAAACGGGCTCATATCACCATCGTGGGTGATCTTGCCTTCCGGGAAAATGCAGACCACCTCGCCGCCTTCTAGCGCCTCAGCAATGGCATCAAAAGCGCGCTCCATCATCGCCGGATCCTCGCGCTTGGGCGCGATCGGAATGGCTCTGCCAACCCTGAAAACAAAATTCACTATCGGGATGCTAAAGATGCGGTGATCCATCACAAAACGTACCGGCCGGCGGCATGCGGCTGCGATAATCAACGCATCGACGAAGCTCACGTGATTGCATGCGAGCAGCACCGCGCCGCGTTCCGGCACATTCTCTACGCCGTTGGTGCGCAAGCGATACACAGTGTGTATCAGCAACCAGAGGATGAAGCGCATTAAGAACTCTGGCACCAGCGTGAAAATATAGATCGATACCGCCGCGGTCATCAGGGCTACGACTAAGAACAGCTGAGGAATGCTCAGCCCCGCACCCAGGAGCACAATTGCCGTTAGCGCTGAGACGACCATGAACAAGGCATTGAGTACATTGTTTCCCGCAATTATCCGCGAGCGCTTATCAACAGGGCTACGCAGTTGCACCAAGGCATACAGCGGCACGATGTAAAAACCGCCAAATACGGCCATTGCAAACAGGTCAAACAGAGCTCTCCATTGACTGGAATCAGCTAAGAATTCACCAAGCGGGCGCTGCACGACCTGCGTCGCCTCCGGGATTGCTAAGTACAGATCAAATCCAAAATAGGTAAGGCCAATAGCACCAAACGGCACTAAGCCAATTTCCACCAAGCGCCCCGACATGCGTTCGCACAACAATGACCCAACACCGATTCCCAGCGAAAACAGCGTTAACAACAAAGTGACTACAGTTTCATCGCCGCCGAGATGCAGCTTGGTCAGATTTGGCAGTTGCGTGAGAAAGGCCAGACCGTAAAACCAGAACCAGGAGATGCCAAGAATGGCGTTGAAAACAGTCCGGTTGGTCTTGGTGTCACGCAGTATCGACACCAAAGCCATACCAAACGCAGGCTTTACCAGCGGTGTATCGGATAACGCTGGCGCGACTGGGATCGCACGACTCGTCAACCATCCGAGTACTGCCAACACAACGATGAGCGCCGACACTAAAGTTGTGCCGATAGCACCGAGCGCTATCAGAACGCCAGCCACGACAGTACCAAGCAAAATGGCCAGGAAGGTGCCCATCTCGACCACGCCGTTGCCACCAACCAGCTCATGTTCAGCAAGGTGCTGGGGCAAGATCGCGTATTTTACCGGGCCAAAAAACGCAGACTGCGTCCCCATCAAGAACAACACAGCGAGCAGCAAGGGCACTGAATCCAGCGCAAATGCTGCCGCCGCCAGCAACATAATGGCAATTTCTAAAGCTTTGATTCGGCGAATCAAACTCGACTTCTCAGCGCGGTCGGCCATAAACCCAGCTGCAGCAGAGAACAAGAAGAACGGCAAAATAAACAGGACTTGGCCGAGATTCACGAGCGTATTAGTACTCATCCCAGCAACACTGCCAGCTTGAAAAGTAATCAGAATGAGCAGCGCATTCTTAAACAGATTGTCGTTGAACGCGCCCAGAAACTGGGTCGCGAAGAATGGTCCGAAGCGACGCTTTCCGACCAGGTGTAGGCTCACGACTGCTCCGATTGAGTACCGACCGCGCGCCGTACCATAGGCCCAATTGTCAAGCCTTGGACGGCGATGGAAAACAGCACGATCACATAAGTTATCGCCACGATCGGGGCACGCTCAGGACTCTCCGGCAACGACAACGCGAGCGCTACGGAGATCCCCCCACGCACACCACCCCAGGTGAGTAACTTCACTGCATGCGGTGAAAACTCAGTGCCAATCGTGCGCATGATTGATATCGGTATGCCAACGCACACGAAGCGTGCGATCAATACCATCGGAATCGCCAGCAGTGCGGCAAGTAAGAACTCACCAGAAAATACCAACACCACAACTTCAAGACCGATCAATACAAACAGCAATGCATTGAGCAGCTCATCAAGTAGCTGCCAAAATAGATCCAGATGCGCACGGGTGACACTGGTCATGGCCCGAGCGCGGCCGTGATTGCCAATAACCAAGCCCGCCACCACCATTGCGATCGGACCTGAAACATGCAATTTTCCCGCTATCGCGTACCCGCCTAAGACCAGCGCTAGCGTCAGCATGACCTCGATTTCGTAGCTATCGATGCTTTTCAGCGCAACATAGGTAAGCCAGCCCAAGGCTAGCCCCAAAATCGCACCACCAAGTGCTTCGGTTAACAGCAAAGTGACAATGCTGGTTGGTGTTACGGTTGCGGTGCCGGCGGCAACGCCTGCAATAATCAAAAACACCACCACCGCCACGCCGTCGTTAAATAACGACTCGCCAGCAATCTTCACTTCCAGGCTGCGCGGCGCGTTTGCCTGCTTGAGGATCCCGAGCACCGCAATCGGATCCGTTGGCGAAATTAGTGCGCCAAACAACAAGCAATAAATAAACGGTAGCTCAACCCCGACCAGCGGGAAAATAACAAAGCTCAGCCAGCCGATTAAGAACGTCGAGGCCACTACCCCGACGGTTGCGAGCACGCCGATCGGCCACTTGAATGCCGCTAGCTCTGACAGGTCAACGTGCATTGCGCCCGCGAACAACAGCAGCGACAACATGCCTTGCATTAGTACAACGTTGAAATCGATTTGGCCGACGATGGTACGTGCGAGTGTGTGCAGGTCTGCTAGGCCAGAGGCATCAATGGCAATAATAGCTAACGAGAACACCAGCGAGATGAGCATCACGCCGATCGTGGTCGGAAGCCCGACCCAACGATGATTCACGTAGCTAAAAAGGGCCGATAATGTGACGAGTGCAGCTATGAGGTCCAACATCTGGGGACATCGCTTTTGGTGGTAGTCAATAGATAACTACAAAGAGTAGCAAGTTACAGCGAACATAATTCACGTTCCTGAGCTAATCTGACTCAGTCATAGATATGTCGCTTCCTGATAAGTACGGGCAACATAGCCCAAAACACGGATGGGCTATAGAGATGGTGATTCAAACGGATGTCCAGCTGCTCAAGCTAAGACGCACAAAAATTGTTGCAACCCTGGGTCCCGCCTCGGTCGACGATGCCACCATCGCGGCGCTGATTGCACAAGGCGTCGACATGTTCAGATTGAATATGTCGCACGGCGACCAAGCCGGTCATGCAGCGGCGTACCACAAGGTGCGTGATGCATCGAGCGAAGCCGGACGACCCATAGCCATCCTCGCTGACTTATGTGGCCCGAAAATTCGGGTTGGCCACTTTCGTGGCGGTAGCATCGAGCTTATTGATGGCGAGACGGTGGTAATTACAACGCGTGATGTCGAGGGTGAACCCGGCTTAATTCCGTCGCAATATGCCGCCCTTGCAGACGATTTAAAAGTCGGTGCACGAGTGCTGCTGGCAGACGGCGTGATGGAGCTGAAGGTCACCGCAACAGATGCAACGGAAGTGACCTGTACTGTCATTCAGGGTGGACGACTAAGCGACCGTAAGGGCATCAACCTACCGGGCGTTCTGGTGTCCGCGCCGGCGCTCACAGAAAAGGACCGCAGCGATGCGATATTTGTGCTGAGTTTGGGTGTTGACTATCTGGCACTGTCTTTTGTGCGAGAACGCGCTGACGTTGACGAGCTTCGCACGCTGGTCAACGCACAAGCCCACAAGGCGGCAATAATTGCGAAAATCGAGCGCCCGGAAGCTCTAAATAATATTGACGCGATCCTCGACGCCAGCGACGTGATTATGGTGGCGCGCGGCGATCTCGGCGTCGAGCTTCCTCCAGAGCAAGTGCCAGCAATCCAGCAACAGCTTTTGGACCGTGCGCGGCTGCGCAACAGGCCGGTAATTGTCGCTACGCAGATGCTCGAATCAATGGTCGACAATCCGCGCCCGACTCGCGCCGAGGTGACCGACGTTTCACATAGTGTCGTCAGCGGTGCAGACGCGGTGATGCTGTCTGCCGAAACCGCTGCGGGCGCCTTCCCGGTCGAAGCGGTTGGCATGATGGACCGCGTTGCTCGCCAGGCCGAGGCACACTTATGGCGTCAGGAAGCATTTGGCTCGCTAAAACGCGATATGGACCACGCATCCTTTAACAGCTTTGGCGACGCGGTGGCACGTGCGATGTCGACGCTCTCGCGCGAATTGCGCGTACGCGCCGTTGTGGTTTTTTCCGAATCTGGAATGTCCGCGACAACCATGAGTGCCGCGCGCCCGGCCGCGCCGATCATTGCAGTGTCTAGCAATATCAGCACTTGTCGTCGCTTGGCGCTGTCATGGGGCGTGGCACCCGTTGAAGTTGCGCCTGAAAACCTTGACGACCGCCCGCAGCTAGCGCGGCGGCTCGCGCGCGATATGGGCTTAGCGCAAGCTGGCGACCATATCCTGATAGTGCAGGGCTTTCATGCAGACATAGACCGTTCGGCGCCAACCATTACACTGCTAGTGACGTAGAGCATGATGTGCCCTTGCAAGCTAGGCACGGGCATATTTGACCGCACGTAAGCCTAGTGCGCCAATTCGGGACGATGTACCGCTGGCAACGAAATGAGGTACTCAACCAGCGCTTCGCGGTCTGAGCCGGTCAGAAAACTGAGACCGTTTTCGATAACCTCTGCCATCAAACCACCCGCGTAGTCGCCCCCAGGGGTCGCGCCCGATTCCAAATAATAATTCAGGTCGATCTTCTCCCATCTCCCGATACCCGTCGCTTTGTCAGAGGTCAGGTTGGGCGCACTTTCACCTTCAGGCCCATCCACTGCGCCAACCATGCGCAGATCTTTATCAATGGCCCCGGACAAGCCGCGCGGCGAATGACACTCAGCACAATGCGCTAAAGCATTGGCAATATATGCGCCGCGGTTCCATACCGGTGTGCGGGCCGAGTCTTCCGCTTGCACACCGACATCCAAGAACACCAACTTCCACAGCCAGTTAAAGAAACGCCAGCGCACATACCAAGGGATGTCGTGCTCGCGATTTTGAGCCGCAGCACTCGGTTGCGCGCGCAGGTAAGCATGTAGCGCGGCAATGTCATCTGTGCGCATACGCGTGTAGCTGGTGTACGGAAATACCGGGTAGTAGTCGTAGCCATCGGGTGACACGCCTTCGCGCAGAGCCGCAGTGAAATCCTCAAGGCTCCAGCGGCCAATGCCATGTTCAGGGTGTGGCGTAATATTGGGCGAATAAAAATCGCCGAATGGCGTTTTCAACGCGCGCCCACCAGCCAACGCAACGGCGCCTTTCTCGACTGCGGTATGGCAGCTCAGACATCCCGCAACGCGAAAAACATATTGACCATGCTGCTCAAGCGACAAGGCAGACCCGGGCGCAGCAGATGCGGCACTGACCGCAGGTGTTTGCGCAAACAATGACGTAGCGGCGGCAAGCGCGAAGCACGCGCAGCCGAGGGAGAGCAAAAAACGTGGCATAACCGGAACACACCCGCGTTGCGACAACTTCAAACGCGACTGTAGCGCAGCGAGTAATCCGCAACCACCGGAGCGCGACCTACGACGTCAATTCAGACACAATAACTGACTTTCGCCTGCGCCACGGCACGCGCCTGGGCGCAAACATTTCCGTGCATCTCCGCGAACTACCACGGCCCCGAGCAAGAACTAATGAAGTTATCCGAGCGAGTCTACGTCGCAACATCTTGCATCCACGGACGCGGCGTATTTGCCAAGCGCCGCATCCAGAAAGACGAATACATTGGCAGTTATGCAGGGCCGGCGGCCAAACGCAATGGCAAGTATGTATTGTGGCTCACCGATGCGGACGGCCGCGAACACGGCGTGCGCGGCCTCAACCTACTGCGTTATCTCAATCACGCAAGCCGACCCAACGCTTATTTCGATGGCGTCGACCTGTATGCCGAGCGAGTCATAAAGCGCGACGAGGAAATTAGCTTCGACTACGGTTGGGACGACGACGACGCTTGATGCTGCTGCATTCTATGCGCCGCTAGACTGGTAGGTGCGGTCGATGTAGATACTCATCCGAACCCATTTCGATAAGTCGACTGACGGTGCGCTGGAACGCGAACTCGTGACGCCCAGCGAGATACAGCTGATCAGGCGACGCGGCAGCGCTGACTAACAAGTTAACACTGCGGTCGTAGAGTTCGTCGACCAGCGCAATGAACCGTGCAGCACGATCATTATCACCGAGTCCGAAGCTCGGCACTTGTGACAACAACACGGTATGGAATTCTCGTGCCACCTCAATGTAATCCGCCGCGCCGCGCGGCCCGTCACAGATAGCCGAGAATTCGAACCAGATAAGGCCCTCAGCTCGTGCACGATAATCTATTGGCCGGCCAAGCACTTCTAAGGTGCCAGCTTCCACATCGCGCCCACTTAGACTTGCAAACGCACCGCTCAGGTTACGCTCGGCCACCGCATCTGCCGGGTGATGGTAGATCTCCGCCTGCTCAAGCGCGCGCAAACGGAAATCCTGTTCACCGTCCAGGTGCATAACAACGGTATTTGTTTTGATGTGCTCAATCGCGGGCAAAAAGCGCTGACGCTGCAAGCCACCTTGGTACAAACCATCCGGTACGATATTGGAAGTGGTAACCAGCGTCACGCCGCGCTCGAACAATGCCTCTAACAAACGCCCGAGCAACATCGCATCGGTAATATCAGACACATGAAACTCATCGAAGCACAGCACGCGTGCCTCCTTCGACAAGGTGTCCGCAACTGTAAGCAAGGGATCTTGGCGCCCGCCAAGAGTCTTCAGCTCCGCATGAATGCGCTGCATGAAACGATGAAAATGGGTACGCGTCTTGCTCTCAAATGGCAACGACTCGTGAAACACATCAACCAAGTAGGTCTTGCCGCGACCAACGCCACCCCATAGATATAAGCCACGTACGCGCGGGCGCAGCGGCGCGGCATTGCGCGAGCGCATCCACCCTAACAATCCCCCCGAAGGCGCTGCAGGCGACGGTATCGACGCGGTGAGCTCACGAAAAATGCGCTCTAATTCCAGTACTGCCAGGCGCTGTTCGGCATCTTCAACGAAGCCTGGCTTGGCCAAATCAAGTTCGTAATGTTCTAGCGGCGATCGCACCTACGAATCCTAAATTTTTTGTGATTGAAAAGCGCTATTGTGATTCAAGTCGAGGCAATCAGCGAACACCGCGCGCGCACTGCTCGGCGATACTAACAAACACGGGCTGTCAGATGCTGTTGGGGGATAAATTAATCAGCGTCACGCAATGTGCGAAAATACCGCTATGGCACAACTATCACAAATTCAAATCAGCTTCGCGCCAATTGAAGATCGCTTACTGCTGCGCATCAGTACCGATGAGCAAGCAGAGTTTCGCTTTTGGCTGACCCGACGTTACGTGAAGTTGTTGTGGCCCCTGCTTGAGCAGTTGCTGGCGAGTGACACAGCCGTGGCCGTGCAAACCTCAGACCTAGCCCGCACCGCGGTGATGGACTTTCAGCAGGCCGATGCGCTGGCCAACGCAGACTTTGATACGGCGTACAACGATACTGCCAATACACTGCCTTTGGGCGAAGCAGCGGTGATTCTGGTACATGTACAAGGCAAGCGCGGCGCCGACGGTATACCCATATTGTGTATGCATCCGAGGCATGGCGTCGGTATCGAAATCGCACTTGAACCGAACATACTGCATTCATTGCGCGCACTGCTACGCCAAGCGCTTGAGACGGCAGATTGGGCGCTCGTGCCGCCTGCCCCAATGCCGCACCAAGCGATGACCCCGCCGGTGTTGAACTAGGCGTCAGTGCACAGCGCGGCTGACAAAACCTTGAGGGCAAAAAAGGCCGCGTTCGTGCGCGGCCCTCCCTCAAACGTTCGAGGGAGGGAGGAGTCTTGTGTTCGTTACATGGCGGCGATAACTAAGCCTCAAGCCAGCCAGAAAACAACGGAATGACGAGTAGTAAAGACAGCAACATTGCGCTCACTTCAGCTTGCGTTCCGCCACCGATGCTGCCTGCGTGCATCAGATGCATGGCTGATCCTGCAATTGCTGCGAGTGCTACCGCGACCAATGCTTTTGCCATTGCGCTAATCCCTTACTGTTCGCTCGACTTTCCGTTTGGTGTTATGCGGCGCGCTTGGCGCTGCGTTGATACCAAACTCAACTTGAGGCATAGGATTTCACATTGTTTGATTTGCCACTGTGACTAATCTCACGAAAATTAAACTTTCTGCGCCAATTTTGCAGTCCAGTCGACACACAGCGCTTCTAGCTTTGAGCGTTCCGCCGCTGGCAAACCATCGGGGTCAAATCGTAAGCGCTGATGCAATGGCAATGCCGACACGCGCAACTGCGCAACATCTGACATCCCCGGCAGGGTTTCGAGTCGCGCCAACCAGCGCTCAACTGACTCAGCTGGTGCGCGCGTTGTCTGCGTAAGCAGTTCAAGCGCATGCAAGGCTGCAAACAACGCTGACTCTGTACCCGGATAAACCCGCACCCCTGGTGTAGTCAGGACAGTTTCGCGGCGAATACGTTCAGCGCGCAAACGCCAAACAAGGTATGCGATGAGCGGAATCACCGCCCACAACAGCCACGGTTGTGAATTCTCCGTGTCTTCTTCGCGCCAGCGCCATTCTAAGTAGAGGTGGCGCAGCCAAGACATCAGGCCATACACACTGTTCCACCACGGTGCGGCGTCAGCTTCAAGCGATTGCCAGCCGGCGGGCGTTGTATCAAGCGCAGACCACTGGCCGGCGATATGCACGTTGGCCCAAGCGTGGGCATGGCGTCGGCGCACCACAAAGGCTTGTTCCAGCTCGCTCCATTCGCTGACTGCATAGCCGGTCGCATAGCGCGCGGGAATACCCGCTTGGCGTAGCAGCAACACCGTCGCCGTAGCGAAAAACTCGCAATGGCCGCGGCGCGTGTCTTGCAGGAATTGCCGCAGCGGTAATGGAGCGATGCGGCTCGGGAGGGTGACAGCATATGAATAGTCGCGCAGAAATCCGCGCATGATGGCGGCCACGACTCGACCACGTTCACTACTTGAGGCGTGCTCTGCAAGCGTCGCGATGCCACGGTCAGACAACCACTTTTGTAGCGTCGACACATATTCCCTCGGTACCGTGCGATCGATCCGGTCCGCTGTGCTCCAACGCTCGCTGGCGGCGGTAGTTTCGCGGCCAGTGTTCTCCGACGCAGTGACGGCGCGCACTGGTTCGCCGCTGGCATCTGCAAACCGGGCAACGTAGCGCACCAGCTCGGGCCCGCGCTCAACTTTCAGCGCACCCAAGGGATGACGTTTTAGGGTCTCCACGCCCAGTTGACGCAACTGCCAGGTGTCAGCCGGCACTGCGAGCAAGCCGCGCCCGCGCGGCATATGCCGCGAGATGCGCACACCCGCGTCGTGTTGCGGGGCGCGCGCCAGGGTCCATACCAGGCCTTCATCAGTAGGCCGTATCGGACGTAGTGCACCCGCTCCGGCAAGCCACATGTTGCGGCTGAATTGCCGATAGGTCGCCTCATAGAGAAATTGCGGCACGCGCCCGTGTGCATCAGGGGTAACGCGCATCTCAATTTGCTCCGAGAGTTTTAACTCGCCGAGTTCACCTATCGCGGTTTGCGCCTTAAACGGATCGCGATGCCGCGACATATAGTCACGCATAACCTCCATCACCCATGGCTCAATTGCGCGGCGCGCCGCCTTCATTGCGTATTGCGTAGCAAAGCCACCAGCAATCACAACAGCCATCATGCACAACCACACCAGCGCATTGCGGCGGCGACTGCGGGCTAACCAAAGTCCCCAGGCTATCAATATCACAAAGGCTGGAAATGTCCACTTGCCAGCTTGCGGCCCGGCGGCGGTTGATAACAAACATGCCGGAAAGAATGGGAACGCAAAATCGATACTCCGGTCTGCGCGCTCGTGCCCGCGCGTTGCCGCCCTGCGTACACTCAGGAATAGCGCCGCCAGTGGTATCCCTTGCGCCACGCTAAATCGCTGGCACAATAACAATAGCGCTAATAATGCCGGTAGCCACTGCAGCACACCATAGACACCGTGTGCACTTCGTTGATCGAATTGATAGATCGCGACGACCACAAACAGCACCGCGCTAAGATCGACAAGACGATTAAAATCCCGCCCGGTAAAGCGCCAGCGCCATGGCACCAGTGGTGCTAGTTCGTATGCGAGCGCAATGGTCACGGCGACCTCAAGCAACTCCACTGCATAGCCCCACAAGCACAGCGCGCAGCCGAGCAACAGCGGCGGGAAAGCGACCTCCGGCGTGCGCGCATGGATTTGCGTCCAGTCAAACGCGACCCTCAATGTTCGCTCGGTCGTGCTGTGTTCAAATCTGCGCTTAGGTGCTCAAGGCGCACTGTACGAACGGCTAACGCGGCGAAATCACACGACGTCGCGGTGTTTGAATCTTGAGCGATAACCAGCACCGCTGTGGTCTCGATACCTGCGCTGATTAGCCTGTGCATTAACTGCGCCCGATCATCGTCCCATTGCGTGAGAACGCATACCACGCCGCGAATCTGAGCGCCGTGCTCCAACACTGAACTCACCAGATCAAGCGGATTACCGCGCGCATCCCCTGCAACCGTAGCAAGCGCCATCAATAAGGCATCCAGGGATGCATGGCGAGTTGCCGATGACACAACGGCGTTGCGCGTCAATATCAGATCAGCGCCACCAAGACGCTGCACACCGTGCTCTACCAGTGACGCCGCCACGCAGATTGCAGCTTCAAACAGCGGTTCGCCAGATTGTGCGCCAAAGCCATCAAGCACAACCGCGTGGCGCTGACTCGCTTCGCCGTGAAACTCACGCACCACCGGCTCGGGTAAGCTGGCCGAACGTTTCCAATGAATATATCGGACCGCGTCGCCTGGGCGATAATCGCGCAAGCCGAGGAATTCGTCCGAACTGCCAGGGACCTGACGCAAACCGCCACCGAGGCGTGCATTTTGGCCTGCACCTGGCAATAGTTCAGTTGCCACGGGGAAGCGCCGTGGCAACACCAACACGCTGCCCGGCAGCGTGCGCCGCTCGATCTGGCGCGCTAGGCCTAAGGGCTCAGTAAGCCCGATATCGAGAGTCTGGAAGTGGATAAAACCGCGCCGTAACGGCCTCAGACCCAGCTCAACGTTGTAACCACTGGCAACGCTCGCGCACACCTCATGACCAAAAGTCTCGGCGCCATCAAGCAAACGTTTGAGCCGCAGCCAGCGCGGGAACGCAAAACGACGCTTAACTGCGCGCGCACCAGGGGTAAGGCCATCTGCAAACTCAGCGAGCATCTGCGTATCGGCGAGCTTGCCGCGTAAGTGCTCGCGCAGCCATAAATTCTGTCCGCTGGCGTCGCCATCGCGTACACGAATACGGTAGCGAAACGGTTCACCAACGGTGGCAAAATTCGGCAAGTGACGTTCTAGATGCACGCCATGCGGGCGCCGTAGGCGACTCACCAGCAGCGCCACGACTAAGGCGACCGCGAGTATCGCGAACAACTGGTAGGCGTAGCTGCGACGCGTGTCGATGCCAAACAGCCCAGCGACCACCATCGCCCACAGTGCCAAGCGCCCGACCCCAGTCAGGCGTCGACTAAACCACCGGTCCAGGCGATACAACCACCCATAAAAGCGCAGTAAGCGGACACGCGATACCGACGCTGAGCTAGGCCTTGCGGCATTAGCGCTGCGAGCGACGCCTCGCTCAGCGTTCATGCAGGCACGGCAATTCGTTCGAGAATGTCATGCATCACCGACGCATCAGTAAGGCCGCCATGGCGCGCTTGCGGATCAAGCACCAAGCGATGCGCGATAGCGGCAATCGCTAGCTCTTGGATGTGATCCGGCAATACAAAATTGAGCCCGTCATACAGGGCGAGCGCCTGCGCCGCCTTCATTACCGCCAAGGATGCCCGTGGACTAGCCCCGTGCACAACACCATCGGCGGCCCGCGTGGCACCAACCAAATCGACGATGTAACGCTTAAGCTCGTCACTTATACCTATGCAGGCTGTTGCCGCGCGTATACGACGCACATCCGCGATTGAGGCGATCGCGCTGATCGCATCTAAAGGGTGCGCATGCCCTGCCTGCTCGTTCAAAATCTGTACTTCTTCATCAGCCGATATAAATCCCAGCGACAAGCGCAGAGCAAAACGATCCATCTGCGACTCGGGCAAGGGATAGGTACCTTGAAACTCGGCCGGGTTTTGCGTCGCAATTACAAAAAACAAATCTGATAGCGCGCGCCGTTCTCCATCGATACTCACTTGCCGCTCGGCCATCGCCTCTAACAATGCTGATTGCGTGCGCGGTGACGCGCGGTTGATCTCATCAGCAAGCAATACGTCAGTAAAGACTGGCCCTTCGTGGAAGGTAAATGATTGGTCGCGTTGACTATAAACCGATACCCCGAGGATATCGGCAGGCAGCAAATCAGGGGTGAATTGAGCGCGCTGAAAGCGCGCGTCTACACACTGTGCCAAAGCCTTCGCCAAGGTTGTCTTGCCGGTTCCGGGAACATCATCTAGGAGCACGTGGCCGCCGCTGGCAAAAGCCCCCAGCAGCATGCGAATTGCCGGCTGCTGCGCGCGCACCGCTTGCCCCACCAGCTGCCCAATCTGCGCCAGCTGAGATCCCGCAATGCGTACCTCAGACAATTGCTGTTCGTTCAATCAAGACCCTCCAATCAGATTCATTCAGCGCTATTCTATGAGACACACTACTGCCACTTGCCTGGACGCCACTCTACCCCAGCTTGTCCTTGGCAAGTCTCGCCACCGCCTAGCAAAGATACAGAAACCAATGCGCACACGAATTGTCGAGAACCTCAAATCACTGTCTATACAAGCGCACCTTGTAAGCCCCGCAGCCGATGGCGATCATGTCCTCAACCACAGGTCGCGGCACAGCGGGCCAATAACACCGGCAGCGGTGCTAGTACCAATTATCGAGCGCGAAGACGGCTACAGTGTGCTGCTCACCCAGCGCACTGCGCATTTGAACAAACATGCCGGACAAATCAGTTTTCCCGGCGGGCGGGCCGAAGCGCACGATGCTGATGCAGTTGCCACGGCCTTGCGCGAGACACAAGAGGAAATTGGCCTAGGCGCCGAGTTTATCGAGGTGGTCGGCTTGCTTGATAACTACCAAACAGGCACCGGATTCATAGTGACGCCAGTGGTCAGCTTCGTACGTCCAGGCTTTAGTTTGGCCTTGAATGACTTCGAAGTCGCGGAAGCCTTCGAAGTTCCCTTAGATTTCATATTCGAACCGCGTAATCACCGCATCGAGAGCCGCCCATGGCAAGACACCGAGCGGCGTTATTACGCCTTGCGTTACCAACAACGCTTCATTTGGGGCGCAACGGCAGGCATGCTGGTGAATCTTTATCGGCGCGCACATGGCAAGCTCAAGTGAATCTACATCTGGCTTGAGCGCGCCGCCGCCTACTCGCGCTGCCAGCGATGCTGGCCATCACAAGCCGCGCGAACGTGCGGCTAATGCTAGCCAGCACACACGCGCAACAACAGCACAGTAGCTGCTGTTGCGTGCTGCGGCCCAGTTGCTGGCTTACTCTACTGCGTCAGCGATCGCTTTGCCCAAGGTCTGGGTATTTGCTTTGCCACCAAGATCAGGCGTATGCAGCGCCGGGTCTGCCAGCGCCGTCTCAATCGCACGCTCAATGGCGGCAGCGGCATCGAGATGCCCGAGATGTTCAAGCATCATGGCGCCCGACCAGATTTGACCAATCGGATTGGCGATACCTTGGCCAGCAATGTCAGGAGCTGAACCGTGCACTGGTTCAAACATCGAGGGAAATTCTTTCTCAGGATTGATGTTGGCGGAAGGCGCCACGCCAATCGTTCCAGCGATGGCCGGCCCAAGGTCCGAAAGTATGTCGCCGAACAGGTTCGAACCCACGACCACATCGAACCAATCCGGATGCAGAACAAAATGCGCGGCCAGGATGTCAACGTGAAACTGGTCGGTCTTGATACCCGGATGTCGTTCGCTCGCCGCAGCAAAGCGCTCGTCCCAAAACGGCATGGTGTGGATGATGCCATTTGATTTGGTAGCCGACGTGACATGGCGCGCATCACGCTTGGCGGCCAACTCGAACGCATAATCGAGGATACGATCGATTCCCCGACGCGTGAAGATGCTCTCTTGGATCGCCATTTCTGCGTCGGTACCGGCAAACAAGCGCCCGCCGATCTCTGAGTACTCACCTTCGTTGTTCTCGCGCACTACGTAGAAGTCGATGTCTTCAGGCCCACGGTCACGCAACGGTGAGACCAAGCCTTTGAGCAAGCGCACCGGGCGCAAATTGACGTATTGACGCAATTCGCGCCGCAACGGGATCAATAGTCCCCACAGAGAGACGTGATCGGGCACACCCGGAAAACCCACTGCACCCAGAAAGATGCCATCGGTTTCACGTACCCGTTCAATACCATCTTCCGGCATCATTGCGCCAAGATTCTTGTAGCGCTCACAGCTCCAATCGTGCTCGTCCCACGAAAAGTTAATGCCATAGCGTGCACCGGCTGCTTCAAGCACGCGCACACCTTCGGGTACCACTTCGTTGCCAATTCCATCACCAGGAATCAATGCAATTTTGTAATCAGCCATGAATTCAAATGTCTCCGCTACGAGGGCTGCGAGCGCCACTCTCTATATAGTTCAGAAATTCACACTATAGTTCAGAAATTCACACTAGGTCGTTTACGCAGTCATTAGGCCGCTGCGAAGTTTCGCAATTGAGCACTCAGCGAGCCGAGCTAGCCGCATGTACGTGCGCACAAGATGTCGTGTCGGTAAATGCGCTCACCGCGCCGAGTGCTGAGCCAGCATCTTGCCAGCGCCCGTCATCAAGCGCCCTAAGTGGGCCAGTCTATCAGTTGATTACGGCGCCAACAGCCAGCACTAAGGCGTTCTCTTCGATAGGTTTGACCAAATATTCACAGGCGCCTTGGCGCATGGCCCAGATGCGGTCAGTCTCCTCAGCCTTGGTGGATACAACAATGACGGGTGTTTTCTGTGTTGCCGCACTCTTGCGCAACTGGCGGGTTGCTTGGAAACCGTTCAAACCCGGCATGACGATGTCCATAAGGATCACGTCTGGCAACTCGGATTTAGCCACCGCAACACCCTCCTCACCCGAGCATGCAGACAAGGTGTCATAGCCCGCCCCCTCCAAATTGGCTTTCAGTTGCTGCACTTCAGTCGCAGAGTCATCAATAATCAGGACCTTGGACATGCTCGATCTCTCCATAACGCACCACTACGGTGCGAGACACTCAGTTCAGCCAAGGCAGAACGCAAAATTCTCTTGCCGGTCTTGATCGGCACAAGAAGATACTGTTACTGCGTCACACACTCAAGTAGTCTGCGCCACGGTAAGGCCGAACCCGCGAACGCGTACTAGGCACGAAATCAACATTTGTTTAGGGCGTTAGTTCATGAAGGTTGCTATTCTTAAAGAACGCTCGGCTGATGAACCGCGGGTTGCGGCGTCACCCGAAAGTGTCAAGAAGCTAATAGCTTTGGGTGCTGAGGTCAGCATCGAAACGGGAGCTGGTGTAGGTGCGAGCTTCACCGATGCAGCGTTCGCCGAGGCCGGCGCGAGTATTGCGAAAAACGCCAAAGCGACGCTCAAAGATGCGACCGTGGTGCTCAAAGTACGCGCTCCGGACGCGGCAGAGCTGAAGCTTATCCCAGCCAACGCGTTGCTGGCGGCGATACTTGAGCCTTACGACAATCGCAAAACCTTATATCGCTTTGCTGAGGCTGGCGTCAGCGCGTTCGCGATGGAGTTAATGCCGCGCGTTACGCGCGCGCAGTCAATGGATATACTGTCGTCGCAATCCAACCTCGCCGGCTATCGTGCCGTCATTGACGCAGCAGCTGAATTCACCCGCGCAATGCCAATGATGATGACTGCCGCAGGCACCGTCGCACCTGCGCGGGTGCTGGTGATGGGCGCAGGCGTTGCTGGTCTACAAGCCATCGCCACCGCGCGCCGTCTCGGCGCCATCGTCTCGGCGACGGACGTGCGCCTTGCAGCAAAAGAACAAGTGGAAAGCCTCGGCGCCAACTTCGTCATGGTCGATAGTGCCGAATCAGAGACAGCGGAAACTGCTGGCGGTTACGCGCGCGAGATGAGCGAAGACTACCAGCGTAAACAAGCGGAACTGATCGCCGAGACGATCAAGAAACAAGACATTGTAATTTGCACCGCGTTAATCCCCGGACGCACAGCCCCGCAGCTCATTAGCGAAGCTATGGTGCGCAGCATGCGTGCGGGTTCTATTGTCATTGACCTAGCGGTCGAACGCGGTGGCAACTGCGCTATGTCGCAAGCGGGCAAAATTGTTGAAGTGGATGGTGTGAAAATTGTCGGACACCGCAACGTGCCGGGCCGCGTTGCGGTTGACGCCAGCGCAATGTACGCAAAAAACCTGCTGAACTTTTTGACCCCATTGATTGTTGATGGCGCGTTGCAGATCAACTGGGACGACGAACTAATCAACGGCACGTGCATCTCGCGCGACGGCGCGATCATACATCCGGACTTTGCGCCAGGAGATGCCGCATGAGCTCAATGATTGATCAACATGTTAACGTTGCGCGCGATGCTGCCGCCAGCGCAGCCGCGCATGCAGAGCAAGCCGAAATTGCCGCTGAAACTGCAGCCACCGCAGCTCAGGCAGCACAGATGGCGATCGCGGCGCTCGGCGGCGCTAGCGAAATTGACCCATTCGTTTTTCGTTTTGCAATCTTCGTACTTGCCATTTTTGTTGGCTATTTTGTGGTGTGGAGTGTCACACCCGCGCTACACACACCACTGATGGCGGTGACCAATGCGATCTCGTCGGTGATCGTTGTCGGCGCGCTATTAGCGGTTGCCGTGGACGCCAGTTCTAGCGTTGATAGCGGTGCTGCATGGACTGCCAAGCTTCTCGGCTTCTTCGCATTGATTTTCGCCAGCGTCAATATTGTAGGCGGCTTCATGGTCACCCAGCGGATGCTGGCGATGTACAAGAAAAAAGAACAGTAGGCTGACGTAATGAATCCGAATTTAGCAGCACTGGCTTACCTCGGCGCAGGGGTCCTGTTTATTTTCGCATTGCGAGGACTTTCGTCCCCAGCCACGTCGCGGCGCGGCAATGTGGCCGGCATGGTTGGCATGGGCCTAGCCGTGGTAACCACTCTTGCGGTTAGCGGCGCGAGCAACGGCGTCACAGTCGCGTTAATGGTACTCGGCGTGGTGATCGGCGGCGGCTCCGGCGCCATAATCGCAAAGCGTGTTCCGATGACCGCCATGCCACAGCTAGTGGCAGCATTTCACAGCCTAGTAGGCTTGGCGGCAGTGCTGGTCGCGGCTGGTGCCCTGTATGCGCCGCAAGCATTTGGCATCGGCGCACCGGGCACTATCCACGCGGCCAGCTTGGTCGAGATGGCCATTGGTGCCGCCATAGGTGCCATCACCTTCACCGGCTCAATCGTCGCCTTCACTAAGCTGCAAGGCTTGGTATCGGGCGCGCCGATAACCTTCCCCGGCCAGCATGCCTTGAATGCCGTGCTAGGGATCTTGATGGTCGTGCTTATTGTGTGGCTGTGTCAGTCTGAGTCGCACGCTGCGTTTTGGCTGCTAACCTTGCTGGCGTTCTCTCTCGGAGTGTTGATCATCATCCCTATCGGCGGCGCCGATATGCCCGTGGTCGTGTCAATGCTGAATTCGTATTCGGGTTGGGCGGCGGCCGGAATTGGTTTCACACTTGAAAATACCGCGCTCATAATTACTGGCGCATTAGTCGGCTCCTCAGGCGCAATCCTCAGTTACATCATGTGTAAGGGCATGAATCGCTCGTTCTTCAGCGTCATTCTTGGGGGATTTGGCGGTGAGACGGGTGCTGCGGACACTGGCATGGTGGAAACCCGCCCAGTCAAAACAGGTAACGCCGACGACGCGGCTTTTATTCTGCGCAATGCAAACTCCGTCATCATCGTACCGGGCTACGGCATGGCAGTGGCGCAAGCGCAACATGCGCTGCGTGAAATGGCGGATCTGCTGAAGGCGGAAGGCGTGAAGGTCTCTTACGCTATTCATCCAGTCGCTGGGCGCATGCCGGGGCACATGAACGTGCTGCTGGCTGAAGCCAATGTGCCTTACGACGAAGTTTTCGAACTGGAAGATATCAACAGCCAATTTCCACAAGCCTCGGTCGCGTTCGTGATCGGCGCCAACGATGTCACCAACCCGGCGGCGAAAACAGACACCACCAGCGCCATATACGGCATGCCTATTCTCGACGTCGACCGCGCCGAGACAGTTTTATTCATCAAACGCGGTATGGGCTCAGGCTACGCAGGTGTAGAGAACGAGCTGTTCTTCCGTGACAACACTATGATGTTATTTGCGGACGCAAAGAAAATGGTCGAGGACATTGTCAAAGCAATGTAGCCTTGAAAGTAGTTCTACATATTGGCGAAGTCAGGCCAAAAACTAGAAGCACCGGAAACGCGTTGGACACACCGTATTCCGGCTAACCCTTCGGTGTGCATTCGGGGAGAGCTGAGGCATGCCACTAAGAAACCCCACCTTGCTGCTCATGTTGAGCGTCCGCGCTGTACTCGTCGATTTGTGGCTCATGGCGGTGCCCGTTCAAGTTTTTTGCAGTGGCGCTAGTTGCTGCAAGCGTAGGGTTCAGCGTCTACGCGCTTTGGCATTGCCACAACAAAGCGCAAGGTGCGATCTAAGAGGGTAACGCGCGCTTAGCAGATTTTGCTGACGCGGGCAGCGAATTCTTGCGGGAAACCGACACCGAACACAAGTTTTTCTGGTTCTCCGTCGGCGGAACTGCGGGTCAGATAATTGGCCGCTCTATTGAAGAAGTGGTTCGCACGCGTATATTCGAACGTTTGCAGCCGCACTTGGCTAGAACCTTAGAAGGACTCGTAGAACACTTTGATGCAACGTTTATCGATCCAGCTGGCCGCGAACGACACTTGCGCACAACCTACCAACCGGATTTCGATCAATACCACAATGTAAAAGGCTTGTTTGCGTTTTCCACCGACGAGACAGACCGCCTGCAGGCCGCGACAGAAGTGCGCGAAAGTGAAGCCAGGTTTCGAGCGGTGTTCGAACGCACCGCGCTCGGCATCGCATTGATGGACAGTGATGGCGCCACCTTAGATAGCAACCCCCGTTTTCAATCTATCGTCGGGCGCACGGAACACGACCTGCTCGGCACAAGCCGCTCAGAATTGTTACATCCAGAATACGTGCCTGAAGATCAGGAAAAGATGCGGCGGCTCAATCAGCTTGAGTACAGCGACTACGTGTGCGAACAGCGTTTGTTACACATTGACGATACTCACAAACGGGTCAATTCCATCGTATCGGCAGTGCCTGACAACAATGACCAGATTCTATTTCGTGTGGCTATGGTAGAGGACATCACGGATAAGAAACGGATGTCAGAAGAGTTTCGTTATAGAGCAAGCCCGATCCCTTATCTGGTTTAGTCAATCGCCGCTCTTTCGAACAACGTTTGGCACGCATACTCGCGACTGCAGGCAGTGACCGCAGCGAGCATGCGCTTTGCTATATCGACCTAGATCAATTCAAAATTATCAATGACACCTGCGGACATGCAGCCGGAGATGAGCTACTTCGTCAGCTTGGCGCAATGTTACCCATACACGTGCGTTACCGCGATACCCTCGCGCATCTCGGTGGAGATGAGTTTGGGATACTGATGGAGCACTATCCGTTGGCGCAGGCGATGCGGGTCGCTAATGCCATTCATGCAAGTTTCGAAGAGTTTCGATTTTTCTGGGCCGACAAGTCGTTTTCGGTCGGTGTCAGTATTGGTCTTGTGCCAATCGTTGGTGTTGATGTCACTGTCGCGGATGTCTTGAGTGCAGCAGACGGTGCTTGTTACGCGGCTAAAGAAAGCGGACGCAATCATTTACATGTATATCATTCCGACGATCATGAGTTACTACGCCGACACACCGAGATGCAATGGGTGAGGCGGCTTAACCGCGAGTTGGATGAAGATGACTTCGAGCTATTCTTCCAATCCATTGTTCCACTTGAACCCACGCAGGCGAACGGACGTCATTATGAGGTGTTATTGCGACTCCGGGAAAACGATGCAGAAGTGATAGCACCCGGTGCGTTCTTGCAGGCAGCAGAACGTTACGGCTATGCAGTTCGGATCGACAAGTGGGTTGTAGATCATACCTTCCAGTGGCTTTCTGCGGTACTTGAGTGTAGTGCGGAACTTGATCTGTGCTCGATCAATTTGTCCGGCCAAACACTCGGTAATGAATCGTTTTTGGATTTCATCCTCGAACGGCTGGAGCATTATCAAATACCTGGCGAGCGCATTTTCTTAGAGATCACTGAGACGGCAATGGTCGTTAATCTACCGCGGGCCCAGCGTCTTATTAGTGCATTGCGCCACCGCGGCATTCGTTTCGAACTTGATGATTTCGGCAGCGGCTTTGCATCGTTCTCATATATCAAGAATCTCGCTGTCGATTTCGTAAAGATCGATGGCATATTCGTGAAAGATATTGTTGACGATGAAATTGATCGAGAAATGGTTCGGGCCATTAATCACATTGGCAAAGTACTCGGCAAGCAAACCATCGCCGAGTTCGCAGAGAATGAAGCTATTTTGGCAGAACTGCGAAACACCGGAGTTGATTACGCGCAAGGTTCTGGCATCGACAAGCCAAGCCCTTTAGGCTGAGCTTTCGCGCTGCGATCTATCAATGAAAATCACGCGACCTAGATCTCAATTTCCCTAGCCAGTCGCTATGGTCAGTTAAGCGACCTGCAACAACATGGATAACTGCTCCGTCTCGTTCGACACTACCTTGGATAGTCAATAAACGAGAGGTCATGATGAGCTTTCTCTCGCGCAGTACAAGCCATGGCCAAAGCACCGCATTGATAAAACCAGTTTCATCTTCCAAGGTCATGAATATCACGCCACTTGCGGTCGCCGGGCGTTGTCGGCTCAACACCAATCCGGCGACGCGTGTGAATCGACCATGCGCCAAGCCTTGTAAATCTTCTGCACGGTGTGTACGCAGCCGCGCAAACCTGGGTCGCAAAAAGGCCATAGGATGCCGCCCTAGTGTTAGCCCTGTTTGCGCATAATCCGCGACCAGATCCTGGCCTTTTGATGGCGCGGCCAATTCTGGTTCACTCTCGTCGAAACTCGCCTCGTGCAGAAGACCCGGCAAACTCTCCATGCCCAAGACCTGCCATTGCGCCAAGAATCGATGCTCAGCAATTGCACCTAAAGCGCCAGCCGTGGCAAGGTGTTGCAGATCCGAACGGGTAAATACACGCAAGCAGTTCAGCAAGGTAAGGCCTTGTTGGCGCTGCTCCACAAACAGGTGTGCCTTGGCCTCACGTAATCCTTTAATCATGCGTAAGCCCAAACGCAACTCTGGCTGGCCATCTTGTCCGCGTTCCAAGGTGCAATCCCACTCGCTGTAGCGCACATCGATTGGGCGCACTACCCCACCATGACGGCGCAAGTCCTGCACCAATTGCGCTGGGGCGTAAAACCCCATCGGCTGACTATTCAGTAATGCACAGGTAAAAACCACCGGCTCATGATGTTTAAGCCAGCACGACACATACACAAGCAACGCAAAGCTAGCAGAATGTGATTCTGGAAAACCGTATTCACCAAACCCCTTAATCTGACTAAATACTTGCTGAGCAAAGCTTGTTTGATACCCGCGTTCGCGCATGCCGTCTATCAAGCGCTGTTCGAATGGGCCAAGCCCACCTTTACGCCGCCATGCCGCCATCGCTCGGCGTAGCTGATCTGCCTCGCCAGGGCTAAAACCTGCCGCGACTACAGACAATTGCATTACTTGCTCTTGGAAAATTGGAATACCCAAAGTACGTTCTAGAACTGACCGTACTGCTTGCGAGGGGTATGTCACCGCTTCTTTACCTTGGCGTCGACGCAGATACGGATGCACCATGCCGCCTTGGATCGGGCCAGGGCGCACAATCGCAACTTCAATTACAAGGTCGTAGAAATTCGCCGGCTTTAGTCGCGGCAACATAGCCATCTGAGCACGCGATTCGATCTGAAACACGCCAACCGTATCAGCCGCTTGAATCATCGCGTACACATCACTATCTTCAGCGGGAACCGAAGCCATGCTAAGAGACTTGCCGTAAAACGATTTGATCAGGTCAAAGGAACGCCGAATCGCACTCAACATACCGAGAGCCAGAACATCAACTTTTAGCAAACCCAGTGCTTCGAGGTCATCTTTATCCCACTGAATCACTGTGCGCTGTGGCATTGCCGCATTTTCAATTGGCACTAATTCGCACAACTGATCCCGCGCGATAACAAATCCACCAACATGCTGGGATAGATGTCGTGGAAAACCAATGATGACATCTAACAATGCGACCAAATGCCGCACAGCAAGACTATCTGTTTCAATACCGGCTTGGCCCATTCGTTGCGCTAATGCGCGGTGACCATCCCACCAATCCAGCGAACGCGACAGACGGTCAACTTGGTCCAAACCCAAGCCTATTGCTTTACCTACATCACGAACAGCACTACGTGGGCGGTAACAGACAACCGCGCCCGCAAGTGCCGCACGCGTGCGCCCATAGCGCGTGTAGATATATTGAATCACCTCTTCGCGTCGCTCGTGTTCAAAATCAACATCAATATCCGGCGGCTCATTACGCTCGCGAGAAATAAAACGCTCGAACAACATATTCATACGCGCAGGATCAACCTGGGTAATCTCAAGGCAAAAACAAACAGCAGAATTTGCAGCCGAACCACGCCCTTGGCACAAAATTCCGCGCGAGCGCGCGTATCGAACTAAATCATAAACCGTCAAAAAATAGGGTTCGTAATGCAGTTCGCAAATCAGCGCTAACTCATGTTCGATCTGTTGTTCTACGTGCAATGGCACACCCTCGGGCCAACGCACTTGTTTACCTTGCTCAGTTAATGCGCGTAGATACTGCTCAGCCGTTTGCCCTGGTGGCGCGACTTCACGCGGGTATTCATAGCGCAGTTCATCAAGTGAAAAATGACAGCGTTGTGCTACGTCCAGCGTTGCCTTGAGTAAATCTTGTGGATAGATACGTGCCAAGGTCTCCATTGGACGTAAGTGGTGTTCAGAATTTGCCATGCGTTTCAGGCCAAGCTCCGACACACTCACGCCATGGCGAATAGCGCCCAACACATCATGGACGGGACGACGCTTAGCACAATGCATACGCACATCACCTGCCGCGACTAATGGAAGGTTGAGTTGTCGCCCAAGAACACGAGCCCGATGTAGTTGTTTACCGTCATCTGCATGACGGACCAAGCCGACAGCAATCCACATGCGGTCAACAAAATGCTGCGCCAACCAGCGAGCGGTCTCAAGGTCTGGGTCCTCGCCAGGGCGCCATAACAACAGGCAACCCTGCGCCGTAAGCAAGGATTCGGCGCTCAGATGGTAGGCGCCTTTCGGGGCATTGCGACGGGCTTGCGTGATCAATGTAGCCAAACATCCATAAGTTTGGCGGTTGGTGGCCAGCAACACCACCTCGAAACCATTCACGCATCGCAGCTGCGTACCGACGATTAGAGATAAGCCTTGGGCCTTCGCCGCTCCGTGCGCTCTCACCACACCGGCAAATGAGCACTCATCCGTCAAAGCAAGCCCGGCATAACCCAAACGCGCGGCTTCATCGACTAGCTCCTCTGGATGTGAGGCGCCGCTCAGAAAACTGAAGTTGCTACGAGTGTGAAGTTCTACATAAGTCATAGCTGTTTATATATACAGTTATTCAATTCGTCAATCTGAATTTCACAATGCGGTGTAAATACTTGTTACGGTGCATGGATATGCGTCGCACGGGAGTACTGTTGGTGCTTGTAGATGTGCCCGAAAAAGGAACTAAAATCTGATTTGGATTTGCAGATAGGATCCGCATGAATGGGCATAGCGGCCTAGTTGATACCGTCCGATGGACTCATTAGAGCCAGGCTATTGTTGTTTAGTGGCAGCATAGTGGTCGGCCCATCGGCGCGAATGGCCCCTTGCTGAGGCACGGGGCTTGCTTAGATAGGCGGAGACTTGCAGCGCCCCGAGCCCACCGCGTAAGCGTCGAAAACGCGGCTAAGCGCCGCGTGCTTGTGCCATTTTGCGTGATGATTTCGATAAGCGTTCTGCGAGAACCCGTTGGATCTGCTTGTGCAGCTTAAGCTGACAGGTAAAGGAGGCCCAGTCAGTAACCGGCTCATCGACACGCAATGCTATCGCGGTTTTGGTCGCGGTAATCGTACATACACGCGCCTCATCCGTGACGTAGCTAATTTCACCGAGACACTCACCTGCATTGATTTCATCAAGAACTGCAGCGCCACGCGACACACTCACACGACCAGATACCAACACATACAACGCGTCGTCGGCATCCTCCTCCACCATAATTTCTTGCCCAACCCTGAACCGACACCACTCACCAACCTCGATGAATTCGTACACTTCATCGTCAGTGAACGGCTCAAGAAACGGCAATGGGCGCAGCATTGCGAACTTGCGGTCATCGTCCGGCTCAGTGTTGTCGACCGGCACGGCTTCGCCGAATACTGCGGCCAAGTCTGCCGCCATCAAGCCACCGTCGGCATAGCGCCCATCGAGTTCTTTGGTCAACGCAATATCAACGACACGTGCCAGCGCCTCCGGCACATCTTCGCGTATCAGGCGTATATCCGGCGGCGGCTCGTACGCAATATTGTAGAGTAATGCCGGGATGCCTTTTTTTATGAAAGTTGGCTGGCCCGTGAGTAGCTCAAACAACACAGCTCCGAGCGAATACAGGTCCGATTGACTCGAAACCGTATCGGCGCGTGCTTGCTCAGGTGACATGTAGCGTGGCGAGCCGAAGGAACTCTTGATTTGCGTGACGCCTGTGCGTTGCCGGTCAGCGATCCCAAAGTCGACAAGCTTTATGTCATCAGATCCGGTCAACATGATATTTGCAGGCTTAATGTCGCGATGAACAACACCGTTCGAGTGCGCATGCTCCAGTGCAAGCGCGCAATCATGTACGAACTGCACGACCTCAGCCATCGGCAACAAATTAGCCGGATTACAGTACTGGCGCAGGTTGCGTGAACCGTCAACGAACTCCATCACGATGTAGGGTTCGCCATCCGCTTCACCAGCGTCGTACACACGCAAGATATTCGGGTGGTCCAAGCTGCCAGCCGCCTGCGCCTCGTTGAAAAACATCTTGCGCTGTTGCTGCTGTTCCTGCTCGTCCACATCCGAATCAGGTGCTTTGCTCCAGACCTTGATCGCTACCGCGCGGTCGATAAATGGATCATGCGCCTGATACACAAGACCTTGGGCGCCGCGGCCTGCGATGCCCACGATGCCGTACTTACCAATGCTTTGCGGCAACTCTTCGCTCATGCCAATAGTCCGAATACGCGGCCAAAATTATGGGCCTTAGCATAGCGCGTTTGTTTAGATGCCGGTTGCATTGCGCAATCTACTAGCCGTGACGTCGCCGCCTCGAGAGCAAGCGCTAAGTACCAATTACGAAATATAGAATTGTCATTTAACGATGCAAGGGCGAGACCGTCATGCGTAAGACTAGTAATCGAGCGTGCGCTCGGAGCGATCAATCGCCATGCGCTCCTTACCCTGATCTATGGCCTCGGCAGCAACTGTGATCCCATCTGGGTCGGCCTTCATAAAGTCCTCAGTGATGGCCTCAAAGTAGACAGGCTCATCAACGTGGAAACCTTGTACAAAATCTACCCCTACTTCGCGCAACTTGGTCAAGGCATCTTCGCTATCGACCTGTTTGGCAATAGTTTTCTTACCCATGAAGTTGGCCACTTCATTAATAGATTGGACAACCGCGAGGTCGGCATTATTGGTCGCAACGTTGCGTATAAAAGCACCATCGATCTTGACATAGTTGACCAGTAGCTGCTTCAGGCAATCATGACTACCCCGCCCCGCGCCAAAATCATCCAGCGCGAACTGGCAACCGACTTCGCTCAGCGTACGCAAGAACTTGCGCGCATGACCACTTTCATCTGCGGCCACGGTTTCCGTGATCTCAAAGATGAGCTTTCCAGGCGGCACTCCGGTCTCGTTTAACAATTCCAGCACGAATTCAACCAGATGTTCATCTTCGAACGAGGCCGGCGACAAGTTGATGGAGAAACCACCGACATGGCGCAACCAGCGCCGGTGTTTAGCCATCCACTGCATAACGTTGCGCAATACCCAGCGATCCAGCGCGGGCATCTGATTGTAGTGTTCAGCGGCGCGAATAAGATCCTGAGCCGGAATTGGCTTGCCTTCGTCATCACGCACGCCTAGCAGCACTTCGAAATGCGACTTAACTCGCCGGCCGGCGCGCATCGGTACGATCCGCTGGCAGCGCAGCTGCAGTTCGTCCTGACTGAGCAGGCGAGTAATGAGCGTCACATACTCCATTAATTCGCCATCAGCACCGCTCTTGCCAAGCCGCGACTCTACTTGGATTGTCGAGGCGCCGTCGGTACCGTCTCCGAGTGCGCGTGCAGCTGCTTCTACGGCATCCTCTGCATCTTCACCTGCCGGACACAAGACGCCACCTACGCGTACTTTTACAGTGAGTTGCAGGTCACCCCATCGAACCTTCATCTTGTTTACGGAGTCGCAAATTTGTTGGGCGATGGTGCGCACATCATCCAGGTCACAATCCATTTGGAAACTTGCTACCGAGCCCGGCTCAAGTGTTGCAAGGCGCTTGCGATCGCCCAGCGCCGTAGCGGCCCCTCGAGCTACACGGCGCATCAAGATGTCGCCAGCGTCTTCGCCATACTCGTCACGAACTTGTTGGTACTCATCAACGCTGAAGAACAGCACGCCAACGCCTTTCCCTTCCCCACTGTTGTGCGCCAGCGCGGAGGCTAGCTGCGCGATAAAGGTGCGCCGATTGAGTAGCCCGGTTGGCGTGTCCCGAGTCGCGTGACGCTCGACGGTTCCGTGCATGTCCTCCAGCACGCGACTAAGCGCTCTATCAACTAGCGGTAATTCGAATTCCCGCACAATTGACGCCGTGCCGCGGCGTAAGCGCATCGCCAATTCCTGGCGACTCAGAGTTTGCTGTTTATGACCGCGGCCATTGGCGAGCACAAAGCTGGAGTGATTGTCTCCGATCCACGCAATTCGCAAACGCTCATTGTTCGCACCAGCATTCAGCTCAATGGTTTCTCCTGCCTCCAAGCGAGCAGCCCGATTGAGCCACACGGTCCACTCCTTAGTGGTGCCGCGCTCAGTTGGTTCAGGGATCGAAGTAGTCTCGCCCTGATTACGATTGCGCCGCTCCCGGATGAACTGCGCCTGCGCCTCAGAGGCATTAACGACGCCATCCAGATTGGCGCGGTAGATCGTTTGCTGGCCCTCAACGATCAGGTCTAGCTCAGACAAGACCGCGTCGAACAGGCTCATGTCTCGATCAAAGCTGTCGACCAGCGGTTGTAACAATTGATCGACACCATCCCAGAACTCGCCGTCCGAAAGCTCATCCGGCTCAAGCTCAGGCGCCAAGCGCGCCATCTGGTTGAGAATCTGCCGCGCCGGGTGCTCGCTTAGCTCAAAGAAAGTTGGATCAAGTAATGCAACTTTGTGCACCACGGGCTCTAGGTCATATAGACGTGCGCGCATTTCTGGGCGGATCTCAGTGTCGGCACGCATTCCGTCGAACAAACAGCCTATGAGCTCAACCGCGTCGCCCAACTGGCCATGGCGTTGCACGTCGACGCCCGGCTCGAAGCCGAGAGCGTCTCGCAAATTCGCACGAAACGAGCCACGTCCTTGCTCTTCAGCGAGGCGCTGCAATTGCTCCAGAGTTGCCAGCAAGCTTTCTGATGTGAGCTCAAAAGATTGCGCTTCGGCTACCTGCGTGCCAGACAGCGCGCGCGTCAAACCTAACAGAGACTGCGCGGCGCCGAACGCAGAACCGGCGCGCGCGGCTGGCAGCGCATAATTGCGCATCGGCTGGATCACCCGTGGTGCAAATGTCTGAGCAACACGATTGCCACCGATGCGTACCACACGACCTGCACCGGCACTGGGATTTTGATTGGCATCAAACAACGAACCGCCAGCGCCACCCGGAACCAAATCCGGTACCAGGGAAAGCAGCGAATCATTTGCGGCGCCAGGCAAGTCGACGCCCTGGTGCTCAGATCCGACATTAGCCATGCCTGGCGTCGGCGCTGGCACAATGGCGTCAAACGCGCTGCTACCTTGCGCCGACCCCGGCCGCTCGCTCGCTGCTTGATACGGTATTGCCGTTGGTGCAGGTGCTACACCGGTATTCACCTGCCGAGGAATAGTCTGGCGTTGATTAGCCTGCCGCGGTTCAGCATTGGGCTCAGGTGAGTCCGAAAGTTGCTCCAACAGGCTCAACTCTTCATTTGCGAACCATTGTCCGGAACTCGTCTGCCACTCACCCGTCCCAGCTGTGCTGGCAGGGATGAGCTGGTCAAAGGGATTTGTCGGCGAACTGGTGAATGGATCTGTGCGGTCGGCGCCAACGTTGGGATTTGCGCCAGCACCGCCAGCAGCTGCAGGAATGACCGACCCGCTGGGCACTTCCAACATCTCATCGTCGCTAACCCTATGCAGGAACGACTCGGGTCCATCTAGCCCCGGTTCCGGTTCGTCGGGCGCCTCAAACGATGCTGTAGATACAGGCTCGGGAAGCGACGGCTTGGGTGCGGCAATAGTCTTTTGGGGCGCCTTTGATGGGGCGACGCCAGCCTTTTCGAAGACCTGCAGGACGTCTAGATACAGCTCGTTCAGATCGCTAATTAGGAGATCTTCGAAACACTGATAAATGACCGACATCGCGTCCAAGGTTAAGGGTGCATCGCTGATGTAATCGTGAAATGCATCAGCAAAACAACCCGGACCGAGCGGATTGTTGTCAGTATCGACAACCACGTCTACGGCGGCCCCCAGGAAGCTGCCGACCCTATAAAGTACATAGTCGAAACGGTGTTCGGCTTTGGTCGCCATTGCGGCGACCGTCAGATAAATTTCGAATTTATCCTTCTCGACCAACGCAAATTCGTCGCCGTGTAAGGATGGCTCGCTTTTCGGCTGACCGAGATGCTCAAGACCGTCACTTACGACGTCAACAATGGTGCTATCAAGGCCCGCAGTCCAGCGTTTGAGCTCTGCGATCGCGTCAAAGAATGGCGTCTGCTCAGCGTTGCTGTGGGATTTGCCTGCGCGGGCGACCAAGCGTGCCTCAGCCTGATCCGCAAATCGACGCACGGCGCCAGGTACCCATTCGGCAACCGCGTCCTTGACGGAATCTATCAGCGCCGCATCCGCTGGCGTCGCCGGCTCCGAGCGACGCTGCAGCGCCTGCGTAGCAGCGTGCGCATCCGATTCACCCACCAACGCAGCAATGAGATCGCGCACTAGCGCCGATTCATCATCCGCAAAGGCTAATCCGAAGCCTCGCGCAGTCATCCTCACCGGGCGTCCAGTGAATCTGATTAAAGCTTCTTTAGTGTTATTGTTTGAGGCTTGCTGAAATCCGGCAGGCGCAATAAATTCGACGTGCACAAGCCCATCCGCTGCGGCAAGTCCAGCGTGCGGCGGGGCATGCTCTTCGGCGCGTAGGAGCGCGGCAATGTATAAGCCGCCGACAGCCACATCACGGATTTCAACGCGTCTGGAAATAGCGCCATCGCCACGCGTTCGTGCGTGTACACGAACGCGTATACGAGTGTAGGATCGTTGCTCGGCGCCCGTGCTCATTCGCTAAATTGTGGCCAAGTCGGGGACTGCATAACCCGAGTATGATACACCACTTTGTAGCCATTCACGAAGCGTCACCCCTCTATCTTGGTGCATACAATCGGACCTCAATAATGCGATGCATGACCCATTTTGGGCATAGCTTATGCATATTAACTACATACAAGATACAGCGATATACTTAGCCGGATACAACATGCTATATCCACGCATATACCCACAGCTCATATATCCCCACGGTTCACATCGCGCACTAATCTAGGCAGGACAGAACCCCCATCGTGGTTTACTATTACTAAGGATATATTTCAATCGAAGCGCGCCAGTTGACGAGTCCGAATCTCACCGCGACCCGCACCATCCTGTTTACGGACCTAGCGGACTATACCGGTCGCGTATCGCGCGCGGACCGCGAGGGAATTCGCCGCATTCTGTCTGACCATGAAGCCGCCGTAAGACCGGTAGTTGATTACCATGGAGGCCGCATCGTCAAGAATATTGGCGATTCGTATCTTTGCGTGTTTCATTCTGCAACTGATTGCCTACGCGCGGCGATGTCGATTCACGACGATCAAGACGGTCGCGAGGTCGCTGATACCATCCGCATGGCGGTGAGCACGGGCGATGTCGAAGAGATAGACGGTGACGTCTACGGCACCCCAGCAAACGTTGCAGCCCGAGTACTCGAACTCACGCCAGCTGGCGAGACCTGGTTCAGTATTGCGACGCAATTATGTATGAATTCCTCGGAAATTCCGTGGGAAGACGTCGGGCGCTTCGCACTTAAGGGCATCCCGGAAGACCAGGACTGCTTCCGCTTGGTACCGAGCCGACGCACGTGGCTACCGAAGCGCGTCGAGGCGGCGATAGAAGCACGTTGTCTGGTACGGCTTGGGCCAAATGAAGCAGCGCCGCGCTTGCCCGCCGATCCAGTAGTCCTGTTAGAGAACTTCACTCCCAGTTCTAACGACCTGCATCGGACCATCAGTCGCCTGCCGGTGCTCGATCCGCAATCGCTCTACTTAACCGTGCATACACTGAGTACCGCCGACCGGCTCATCTGGCTGGAATCGGGTCATGGACTGGTCGTGGGTACGCCCGAATCCATCGATGAAGCCATCGTCGAGTATGCGGCTGCTACGCGCACGAATTCAGCGGATACATTCTCGCTCGATATTGAAGACACGATGATCGTGCCGCGCGTTAAGAAAGTCGATTTGGAGCTGACAATTTGCGGACTGGCCTTGCCGACAGTACCGTTCTCACAGGTAATAGACAGTTACTCGTATGAGTTGCTCCCCGACGGGCGCTGGGTCACGCGCTCGAGTCGCTCACTATTACGCATCAGTGTAACGCGCACCGGTGTTGTGATAAGGGCGTTGCAGCCCGAAGTTTCCGTCGCTGGTAGCAATTGCGCACCTGGCCAAGACCGTCCCCTTGATGGCGCCTGCGTGATTGAAACCTCGGTTGGAAAATTTAATTTTGTGCCTGTGAATCGCTACGCCGGGCTGGTGCTGCAGCCAACGCAGATGCGTCTGGCATTACGCCATGGCCAGCGCGGCGAGTTGGGACGCAATCCGGGCTCACCCGGACTCGCTTTCCCAAATCGACCAGGGCAAGACAACATACACTGGTGTAGTGGCGAAAGAGCGGAGACGGCGCGCGCCAAAGGATTTACCCTAGACCGGGTACTGGCGGGGCGGCTACAAGCATCGGTGGAACCGACCAAGGAAGGTGTCACACTCACACCCTTGCATGAGACATGCCCCACCTACGTCCTGCACAACGGCAAGCTAGGACAAGCGAAAAAGGCTGTTCCCATCGGTGCAGATGACCTAATTGTTGCGGGAACCACGGTAATCTCATTACGGATTCCGGAATGATTCCGCTAAATCGCGGTCTAAGCCCCCAAGATGATGGACTGTACATACGAACATGCGCGCTCGAAGCCACCCCTGCGGGTTGCAACAAGTGCTGGGCCGCGGGCCGGGTTTACTCACTCGAAACCGCGCAACATTCGCGTGACCCGACCACGGCACGCTCTCTAAATGATTAACTGGGTCTAGATGACCACAGGCACGGAGATCAAATGAAGACTCTTATTGCGTGTTTAGCTGTAATGATTGCGGCACCGTTCGTACACGCTGATGAGAACGCAGTCGATCCCGCGACCTTGTCCATGTCGGAGGTGCAGCGCAACGCAACCGACATCATCACTGATTTTCTAAGCAATCATCATTACAAGAAAACACAATTTGACGATGCATTGTCATCGCAGTTGCTTGACCGCTACATCAACACGCTTGACCCGGATCGTATGTATTTCTTGCAAAGTGATATCACCGCATTCGAGAGCTTCCGCTACCGCCTCGACGACCTGCTCGACAGCAGACTGCCTAACGTCAATATCGCCTTCGAAATATTCAAACGCTTCCGCTCCCGCGTCGAACAACGTACCAGCAACGTCACCGAGCTCGTCAACAGTAAGTTTGATTTCACCAAGCCGGACGAATACGCATACGACCGCAAAGACGCGCCATGGGCTAAATCAGCCGCTGAGTTAGACGCGCTATGGCAACGCCGAGTTAAGAATGACTTCTTGTCGCAGAAACTAGCCGGCAAGCCACAAGACGACACCGCGGCGCTGTTGCAAAAGCGCTATCAACGCATCGGCAGGCGGGTTCGGCAACTCAACAGTAACGATGTTTTTCAGTTTTTTATGACCGCGCTAGGTCACACCATTGAGCCACACACAGGCTACATGTCGCCGCGCAGCTCCGAGAATTTCCGCATTCGCATGAGTTTGTCACTGGAAGGCATTGGTGCCGCTTTGCAGACTGACAGCGAACACACGGTGGTGCGCCGCATAATTACCGGCGGGCCGGCAGATTTAAGCAAGAAACTCAAGGTCGATGATCGCATCGTTGGCGTCGGTCAGGGTGAAGAAAAAGTTGTCGATGTGGTCAGCTGGCGTCTCGAAGACGTGGTTGACCTGATTCGCGGACCTAAAGGCTCGACGGTGCACTTGGAGGTTCGCTCAAAGGGCGCCGGCGCCAGTGCCCCGACGCGCATGATCGGGCTTGTGCGTGACAAGGTAAAACTGGAAGAGCAAGCCGCGAAGAAAAGCATCCTCGAAAAAATTCCCGGTATCCCAGAAGCGCGTATTGGTGTTATTGATCTACCAACGTTCTATCTGGACATCGAAGGTCGATACCGCGGCGACCCGGACTATCGCAGCACAACCCGCGATGTGCGCAGGCTGCTCGCCGAACTAGAGAAAGATAAAGTTGATGGCGTCATTATCGACTTGCGCGGCAACAGCGGTGGCTCACTGATTGAAGCAACCGATCTGACCGGGCTATTCATTGATAAGGGTCCGGTTGTGCAATTGCGGTCTCAGGAAGGGCGCGTTGAAATCAACGAAGACGAAGATGCTGGCGTCGCTTACGCAGGCCCATTGGTGGTGTTAATTGATCGATTCAGCGCTTCCGCCTCAGAGATTTTTGCGGGTGCGATTCAGGACTATCGACGCGGCGTTCTGGTGGGCGAACCCACTTTTGGTAAGGGTACGGTGCAACGTTTGTTCCAATTGGATAAATGGGGCCGTGGTCGCCGCGGTCATGGCCAGCTGAAAATGACTACCGCACAGTTTTTCCGGGTCAACGGTGAAAGCACCCAGCATCGTGGCGTAACACCGGATATCACTTTTCCAACAGCTTTTGATTCCGACAAACACGGTGAGCGTGCGTTGGAAAATGCAGTTCCATGGTCACGCACATCAGCTGCAACCTACACCCCGCACCCTGACAACAGCACTTTGATCGCGCAATTGGCAAAGCAGCACAAACAGCGCGTAAAGACGGATCCGGGTTTCATTTATCTGGTCGAAGAGGCTGCTGCACGCATTGCCTTACGTGGCCAAAAATCCATATCACTGGTCGAATCACAACGACGCGCTGAACGCAACCGAATAGAAAAAGACCAGCTACGGCGCGAGAACACCTTACGGGTGGCACGTGGCCTCAAACCGCGTGACCCAAAGTCAGATGCTGAAATTGAAGAGTTCGACGGCGATATCCAGCTCGAAGAGGCCGGTCGAATCGCTAACGATATGGCCAAAGCTGCCGTTTTACTACGTACGGCAGACACTGGCTAGGCGCCACTTGGCTTAAAAGAGCTTGCGTTGCATACACACTCAATCCTAGCGGTGATGTATGCGCTCCGGGCTTAATCCTAGTGTCCGGTCAGGCCTACACTTCTACGCGCGCTAGAACACGCCAAGTTCTAAGCCCGCAGCAACTGCCATACCTATCTCGTAACACTGCGCGATGTGCACAGCAGAGGGCTCGCCACGTACAACTAAGGCTTCACGGACTTGTTTGAATGGGTAGCCTCGGGCGATGCGCTGAACTGCGCTAACAGCGCCGCGACCGTCATTGCCAGCGCTAACAAATAGCGCATAAGGCAAACCCTCGATGCGACCTTGCGCCGGGTAGTAGGTACGGTCGAAGAAATCTTTCATCGCACCGGACATGTAGCCAAAGTTTTCTGGCGTGCCCAACACAATCGCATCCGCCCATAATAGTTCATCCAGTTGCGCCTCCGCGGCGCGCGCAATGCGGGTTGTAACGCCGTCGATCTGCGGGTCACAAGCACCGCGGTATACCGCGTATGCGAGCGCCTCGGTGCGGCAGGTCTGCGAGTGGTAAACGATCTGGAGATGTTTCATGTTTCGGGTTTCAGACACCGCAACGCCTGGATCCTTCGGACATCGCAAATTCGCACCCCGAGGCCAAAATTTGGCAGGACTATGGTGGCTTTACTACCCGCGCTTAAACAGATTATCCACCGCCCCTGAGGCCCACACAGCGTAAGCTACGGCCGCCGGCCAGAACACGATCAGCAAAAAAACGAACAGCAGTACTGAGAATTCTTGTTTCGTTGATTCTTGGGTACGTAGCGCGTCTACGCGTTCGAGCTTGAGTCGATTCAAATCACCCGTAACCACCGGACCACCGCAATGTTCGCAGGCCGGAGCAGTAGGCAGGTCCAGAGACACGTGTGAATTAATATTCGCGCCGCAACTTTCGCATTCGCCGACAACTACAACGCGCGAGCGCATGCGCCCATCAACGATGACACCTGCGGCGCCATCCCAGACGTAGTAACAGCCCGGCTGTTGGTTGATGGTGCGTATCGCGCTACTCAAGAATTCGCTCGAAAAGCCAGTAGAATTGCCCAGATCCGCGATAGAAACCTCGGTTGCGTGTTCCAGAATATCCCATACCACCAGCACCTTGTTTTCACGTGCTCGAATCGAATATCCAACAACCAATAGCGCTGTTGCACCTACAGCGACCATTGCGAACATCGGCGACAATATCAAATCAAGCGCGGCCAAATCAGCAAACGTGTCGGTGCAGCCCTTGGTAAATAACAAGCTCGCAACGCACAGCCAGCCCATGCGAATGAGCCAATTGTCGATCTTGTGAATATCCTTTTTCGCCATCTCTAACCCATTCGAATTAGCCTCAAGGCCACGCTTAAACACGACCTTAGCGTCCGCGCCTATTGCTGGCACCAAGCGAGTAGTCGCCGACGTGTCCTCAGTAAGTTGGGGCATCTGCGCAAAGCACAACTGCGGGGGCGCACCGTCCCGACCGAGTCCACTTCTACACCATGGCGGTCCAAGCAACCATAGGGCAACCACCGAGGCATGCAGCGACCAAGCTGACGCGCATTAAGCAAGCGCATCAAGCGCGGCGAGATGTAGCTCAGATGTAGCCGCAGCGACAACCTGACAGACGCCAGAATCGATTGATAATGCGTTTCCCTGCCAATCTGTAAGTACTCCGCCCGCACGCTCCACGACGGCAATGAGCGGCAAATAATCGTAAGGTTGTAGGTCCGCCTCAACCACCAGATCAAGAGAACCGCGGGCGACGGCTGCGTAGGCACTGCAATCGCCGCCGTAAGAACAAAACCAAACCGCGTCACGCACTCGCCAAAACGCGTCCATTTCGCTCGCGTTTGAAAACATATCGGGGCTGGTGCAGCCAAGGCGTGCGGACTCAAGCTCACGACAGGCACTTGTTTGACACTGATTGCCATTCAATTTCGTCACGGTCGCAACGGAACTGACGAAGCGCTCATCAGTCGCAGGCAAGTCCACTAAACCAAGGTACGGTGCACCGTGGCGCATAACACCTATCAGCGTGCCCCAAAGTGGTTTACCAGTTATGAATGCCTTGGTGCCATCAATAGGGTCCAGTACCCAAACAAACTCTGCGTCCGTACGCGTATTACCGAACTCTTCACCCAAAATTCCGTGTTCAGGCGCCGCTTCTGTAAGCAACGCCCGCATGGCCTGCTCAGCATCGCGGTCGGCGCGCGTGACTGGCGAATCATCGGACTTACGCTGCATCTCCAAGCGTGCCCCAAATAGCGGCAATGTGATTGCGCGTGCTGCATCTGCCAATCGATGCGCTAGTGCGCACAACTGCGCGTCCGATTCTTGCATGTTCCTTGGGATCCTCAAAAACTCGGTACCGCCCACTTGCTGCGACACCAGATGCGTCGATTAACGACCGCTTAATTATGGTGTTGCATGATACGGGTCACGTATTATTGTGGCTATGGAACATACAGACGTAATAATTATTGGTGCTGGCGTGGTTGGCTTGGCTTGTGCACGCGCGTTTGCGCAGGCTGGCCATGAGGTGATCGTAATCGAAGCTGAAGACGCTATCGGTACACACACCAGTTCACGCAACAGTGAAGTCATCCACGCCGGCATTTACTACCCTCCCGGCAGCCTGCGTGCGTGGGCGTGCGTGCGTGGTAAACACCTGCTTTATGAGTATTGCGCCAGCCATGGCGTTGAACATCGCGCAATCACCAAACTGATCGCGGCGGTGAACCCCGAGCAAGGCGAAGAACTTGAACGCCTGCGCGTCAATGCGATGGCTAACGGCGTCAATGACCTGCAGACCTTAGATATGGCCCAATCCCGCCGCCTCGAGCCTGCCGTTGGCGCCCACGGCGCATTGCTGTCACCGTCCACCGGCATTATTGATAGCCATGGTCTGATGCTCGCTTACCTCGGCGACGCCGAAGACTGTGGCGCCATGCTGGCATTCAAATGTCGAGTCTTAAGCGGGCAAGTACAAACCGATGGCATCTTGCTTGACGTCGATGCTGACGGCGAATCAATGCCGATAAAAGCGCGCTGTGTAATTAATTCTGCCGGACTGTTTGCGCCCGACCTTGCCCGTACTATCAGCGGCACGCCACACGAGATGTTTCCGCATGCGCATTACGCCAAAGGCAACTACTTTACCTTGCAGGGGAAAGCGCCGTTTTCACGACTCATCTACCCACTTCCTGAGCCAGGCGGCTTAGGTGTGCATGTCACGCTTGATCTAGGCGGAGGGGCGCGCTTTGGGCCCGATGTGCAGTGGCTTGACGGCATTGATTATGACTTAGACGCAAGCCGCGCCGAGCGTTTTTATCCGGCAGTGCGCAGCTGGTATCCGCAACTGGCAGATGGCGCCCTCACTCCTGCCTACACGGGCATTCGCCCGAAGATAACGGCGCAAGGGGAGCCGGCTGCGGACTTTATGATCTGCGGTCCTACAGAGCACGGTATCGCCGGGCTGGTACATCTATTTGGGATCGAATCTCCTGGGCTAACAGCCTCGATGGCAGTCGCCGAAAAGGTATTGGAGAGTGCTGCCTCTAGCCTTGGACAGTAGCGCTCAAATCGGTCAGTACGAGCCCGCGCCAAGGGCCTAAACATTACCGCTGAGCGCATCGCTCAGCGGTATTGCCAAAGGGCATGGCAAAACGTAATTGCCTTGCATTAGATGCACTAATGCAAACCAGCACAATTTCGCCATTGTGTTGCAGCGCAACAACTCCGATAGTACGCGAAATCAGCGACGTTGTGCTTACGCCAAAAGTGCAAGACATAACAGCGCCTGACACCAACACCCTTGTGTAAATCTTGCAGCCCCACCATAGGCTGCTACTTAGAGGTTACGGCTATGCCAGTTCCCCAGCCTGTGGTGCTACTGAAGCACTTCGTGCATGCGCCCCAAACAATTATCAACGCCATCGGGCGACACCTCGCGCAACGGCGCATTGAACGTGTATTGAACGCCTTGCCGGATCACATACTGAACGATGTTGGCATTGAGCGGCAGGCGATTCACTCGATAGCCAAACGCGGTGCCAGCAGCGTGTCACCGGCCGCGGTCGCGCAAACGCAACAAATCAATCCGCTCGACGACGTCAACGTGCAACTGCAACCGGCATCAGCAGCATAAAGCCGAGCCCTTCGGCGCCTCAACCAAGTCACTACCGCCTCCCAAAAGCACGCTACACTTGACGTCTGATCCTAACGACTAAGGTGTTGCTGCGGTGAGCGATAGTTTTATCGAGACTTGGAATATCAGCAAACCGGCGCGCCAATCACGCGGCGGTGTTGTTACATCGCAGCATCGATTGGCATCAGCCGCAGGCGCGCGGGTGTTGAAGGATGGTGGCAACGCGGTTGACGCCGCCGTTACTACGGCCTTGGCCATCGGCGCGCTGGAACCGTGGATGAGCGGGCTCGGTGGTGGCGGCGTTATGCTAGTTTATGTTGCGGCTGAACAACGCACATATGCAGTCGACTTCACCATGGTAGCGCCTGCGGCACTCGAGCCCGGCGACTATCCGCTTGCTGCCGGCGCCGATGGTGACCTTTTCGCATGGCCAGCGGTAGCGGGTGATCACAACGTTTCGGGGCCGCTGTCATTTGCAGTTCCAGGCGTTGTCGCGGGCATGGAATCAGCACTCGAACGCTTCGGCACTTTGAGCTTCGCCGATGCCATTGCGCCAGCCGTTGAACACGCGCGCCAAGGCATGGCGATCGATTGGTACGCATCGCTCAAAATTGCCAGCGCGGCAGCGACACTGTCGCGCTTCGATGAAAGTGCGCGAGTCTATCTGCCGCACGGTCACGTACCGTGCGGAGAATGGGGCGGCGCGCCGCCGCATATCCAGTTGGGCAATTTGCACGCGACGCTAACGCGCCTGCAAGGCGCCGGGCCGCGAGATTTCTATGAAGGACAAATCGCGCAGACCTTGGTCGCGGACATGCACGCTGTTGGTGGACGCGTAAGGGCCGATGATCTGCGCAATTACAGCGCCCGCATTTCACCCGTGCAGCCCAGCGACTACCGTGGACATGAGATATTTGCCGCACCCGGCCTAACCGCCGGCCCTACCCTTCTCGATACACTGGATCGGTTACAGAAGCGCTGGTCGCCAGGCGAGATGCCGGACCAACAAACTTACAGCGCCTACGCGCAGTCATTGACAGAGTCGTATGCGCACCGGCTTGCAACCCTTGGCGATATCGATGATCAGCAAGCGCCGGCCTGCACCACTCATCTGAGTGTCGCCGACAAGCACGGCAATGTGGTGGCGCTAACGCAAACCTTGTTATCGATCTTTGGCTCCAAAGTCATGCTGCCCGCCAGTGGCTTGATGTGGAATAACGGCATCATGTGGTTTGACCCGCGCCCGGGGCAGCCCAATTCAATCGCTCCGGGCAAACGCCCGTTGACGAACATGTGTCCAACCTTGCTCGCGCGCAGCGACGGCGCCCGCTTCGCACTCGGCGCTAGCGGTGGGCGTCGCATCATGCCAGCGGTATTCCAGCTTGCCTCATTTCTGAGTGATTACGGCATGGGTCTCGAAGCAGCAATGCATCAGGGACGAATAGACTACAGCGCAGGCGCTACTGTGAGCGTCGACCGCAGCCTACCCACAGACGTTTTGACGGCACTACAGCGTGAACACAAGGCAGTAGCGGCGACCCACGGCGTATACCCGGCGCTGTATGCTTGTCCGAATACCGCAGGTGTGCTCGCGGACGGCAGCCTTGAAGGCGCAGCATTTGTCATGTCACCCTGGGCCGAAGTTGCCGTAACGGAGGATTTCTGATGGCCACACGAATTCGTCATGAACGTGTGCATAGTGCTTGCCCGCACGATTGCCCAAGCACGTGCGCGTTAGAGGTTGAGCGCATCGACGCGCATACCATTGGCCGAGTCTATGGTGCGAAAGACAATGACTACACCGCCGGTACCTTGTGTGCAAAGGTTGGCCGTTATGCCGAGCGTGTGCACCATCCGGACCGCCTGACGGTGCCACTGAAAAGGGTCGGGCCCAAAGGTGTTGGCCTAGCGTCGTTCGAGCCGATTAGCTGGGATGAAGCGCTCGATACTGTCGCGCATGCGCTAAAACGCGCGACCGATGAATTCGGTGCCCAATCGGTGTGGCCATATTACTTTGCCGGCACCATGGGCTTGGTTCAACGTGACGGCATTCAGCGCCTGCGCCACGTGCTCGGTTATGCGCAACAACACAGCACCATCTGCACAACATTGGTGGATGCAGGGTGGTTAGCCGGTACCGGCGTCAAGCGTGGCGTGGACCCCCGTGAAATGGCCGAGTCGGACTTGATCGTGGTCTGGGGCGGGAACCCAGTGAACACGCAGGTCAACGTGTTGCATCACATCACCAAAGCTCGCCGCGAGCGCGGCGCCAAGTTAGTCGTCATCGATCCCTACCGCACTGGCACTGCAGAAAAAGCCGATATGCATTTGATGGTGCGCCCTGGCACGGACGCCGCCCTCGCCTGCGCGGTCATGCATGTATTGTTCCGCGAAAAATTCGCCGATTGGGACTATTTGCGCAAGTTCACCGACGCACCGCAGGACCTGCGCCAGCATCTGTCCACGCGCGATCCAGCCTGGGCCGCAGAAATTACCGGCGTTCCGGAAGCACAAATTGTCGAATTTGCACGGCTGTATGGCGCCACCCAGCGCAGTTTCATACGTGTTGGATACGGATTTTCACGCAGTAGCAACGGAGCGGCGAGCGTCCACGCAGTTTCGTGTCTACCGGCGGTGACCGGCGCGTGGCAGTATCGTGGCGGTGGTGCGCTATATAGCACGCGCGCCATCTATGGTTTGGACCAATCTGTAATCATGGGTCTAGACCGGCACGACGCGTCGATACGCACCTTAGACCAATCGCGAATCGGCCCTATATTGTGCGGCGACACTGACGACTTGGGCGAAGGCCCGCCAGTCAAGGCGCTGTTCATTCAGAACACCAATCCGGTGGTCGTTGCGCCAGACTCGCACAAAGTACGCGAAGGCTTCATGCGTGAAGATCTATTCGTGTGTGTGCATGAACAGTTCATGACCGACACAGCGGCGATGGCTGACATCGTACTGCCGGCAACGACCTTCCTTGAGCACGACGATTTCTATACCGGCGGTGGCCACACCTACTTGCAAGTGACGCGGCCGGTGATTAAGGCGCGCGGTCAATGCCGCTCCAATCACGATGTGCTGTGCGGACTTGCTGAGCGCCTTGGAGCACAGCATCCGGGGTTCGAAATGAGCGCATGGGAACTCATTGAGGACGCATTACAACGCTCGGGTTATCCGAGTGCTGACGACGTGCACGCCCAGCATTGGCACGACTGCACCGATAGCTTTGACGACATGCACAATCTCAACGGTTTTGGCTTCGATGACGGCTTGTTCCGCTTCAAACCGGATTGGAACTCAATGGGCCCGAATGGCGAGAACATGCCAGTCTTGCCCGATTTTTTACAAAACATCCACGCCGCGACCGACGAGTGCCCATTCAGGCTGGTGACGGCACCCGCGCGAGGCTTTCTAAACACAAGCTTCACGGAAATGCCGACATCGCAGAAACGTGAAAACACGCCAACCGTGATGATCCATCCGCAAGACAGCGCCAAATTGGGCTTACACGATGGCGGCAAGGCGCGGCTCGGCAACGCGCAAGGATCGGTGGTTGTGCGCAGCCGGATTTTTGATGGTTTGCAGCGCGGCGTCGTAGTGGTTGAAAGCGTATGGCCTAACGCCGCCTTTGACGAAGGCATTGGCATAAACGCTCTGGTCAGTGCTAAACCAGGTTGGCCGAACGGCGGCGCAACATTTCACGACACAGCTATATGGATCCGACCGGCCTAGAAAGCAGCCTTATGCGAGCAACGACTTCAACACCGCACGCACCACTGAGCAGCCACCGTGCAAACCAAATTCAGATCCGTGGTACTGATGTCGGCGAGCTCGTAGGTGCATTCAGTTTCTCGGAAATGCTGTTGTTCTCGCGACAATCACAAGCACCGTCGGTCGAACAACGCAAAATTGTGGACGCGGTACTGATAGTCGCGCTGGAATCAGTTTTCACGCCGAGCGCGGCGGCGGATCGCGTGCCCTACAAAAACTCCACCGATAGTTTAACCGCCGGCGTCGCAACCGGTTTGTTGGCTGCTGGTGGCGGTCTGTTTGCGCAAGCAGAAGCGGTCGCTCGCTTGGCTTGAGCAACTTATCGCAAACCCGGCCATGCGCGATGAGCGCGCGGCTCAGATCGTCGCAAAGTTCAAGACATCGAGGCGTTTGGTGGCTGGTTTCGGCCATCATTTGCATCGATAAGAAGACCCGCGCACGTTTGCTGATTGAACTCACAGCCGACCTGGGTGTGCCCGGTCATCATCTCCGCGCACTAGCAACGCTGGCGGATGCGATAGAAGAAGCAGAAGGTCAGCCGCCTATAGTCAACGCGGCAGGCGCGATCGCGGCCGTTCGCGGCCAAGCCGGTTTGCCCATCGAGCACTTTGGGCCGCTAGCCCTAGCCGCACGTGCGGCAGGGTTAGCGGCCCAAATCGCTACATCAAAGCGCTCATCGCAGCATCCAAGCAGTGACACGCCAGCAGCGGAGTCACTGCCGCTCGCAACAAGTTAGTACTGATTTCGATGAGTGTTTAATTCGCGCTATCACGCGATCTAAGCTCCAGACCAACTTGGGCCGCAAAGCGCTCTAGCGCCACTTGGATCGCCTGGCGGTGGCGTGGCACATCACGCGCGCGGGATGGTTCAACATGACACGCGAGTAGCTGCAACAGGCCTTCAGTGCGCCGCGCCTTAAGATCGACTCGGCCAATGAGGCGCTCGCCGGCCAACACCGGCAGACAATAATAGCCATATTGGCGTTGTGCCGCCGGTTTATAGATTTCCAACAGCTGCTCAAATCCGAAAAGCTGAGCCACCCGCGCACGGTCCCAAAGAATGGGGTCAAATGGCGACAACAGCACGCCCTTAGCAGCGTGAATGCGCAAAGCATCAGCTTTATCGATGAGCTCCAGATCAGTGCTCAGAAGCCACCCCTGAGTGCGCTTTCCAGCAGCGTCGAGCGTCGCAGCAACAATCTCGCCACGCTCCATCAAACCTTGCAACGCAGCCTCCAACGCCGGGCGACGATTGCGCAAACGCCACGTCGCCGCTAGCAGTCCGGTCGTCGCGAAGCCGTGTCCTCGCAATGCCCGCACTAACAGATGCTTGTAGGCCTCATCCGCTGGCACCTCTTGGTTCAGCAAGTGAGCTGGGATCACCCGCTCCGGCAAGTCGTAGATGCGTTGAAAATTACGACGCTCCGAGATCACCAAAGCACCGGCTGACCACAAGGCCTCTGCAATCCGCTTGGCAAGTTTAATATTCCACCAGCCATCACGGCGCTCGCCTTCCAAATCAATGGAGCGGAATGGGCCATCGCTGCGCGCACGGTCTAACAGATCTTGGGCGATGCGCTTATGATTGGCGAGCAAGTCCCCCCACCACGGATGTACGTGAAACTCGCGCCGGCGAAATGCGAATATTGGATACATGTCCATGGGTAACCAGCACGCCTCATGCCCCCAATATTCAAACAAAGGCTGCCCCGGACGCAGTAAACCCTCGACAGTATTGGCGGCAAATCCATCGAGCCGCGATGCCAGTACGATGCCCTGGGTTCGAGCGCCAGCGATTGACACAGTATCGAGTTGCAGATAGCCGAACTGACCAACAACCTGATGCGCTCGACCCACAGCATCACGACCGTGCGAGCGGCTGCGCGACGGTAAGCCAAGCCATTGCGGACGCAACAGCCCAGCTTTTACCAACGCCAGTCGACGTACCTGACGCTCACTGAGGACGATAGGCTTTGGCACTGTGACAGACACTTAAGATCGCGGCACTAATGGGCGTATTGCTAGAGGCCGCATTGGCTAAGGCGCGGTTGGTGGCGCAGTGACACTCGCGTTGGAAAGCGCGCGGCGCACTATGTCGTGAGTGCTCGGGAAAGCAATTTCCGGTAAATCGTCCAAATCAAAAAACCGCGCATCGGCGGCATCATCCGCGGCGCGCAACACGCCACTGATGCGCCGAGCTCTATACACCAAAATAACGGCAGCCCCACGCCCGCTAGCGTCGCCAAACACTGTCTCCAAGGAGTCAACTTCAATGTTCAAGCTGGTCTCTTCCAGGACCTCACGCGCAACCGCATGCTCTGGCAGTTCACCGACATCCAGATAGCCCGCCGGCAAACACCATTTTCCCTTCTCTGGCGCGAACGCTCGCTGCACTAACAATATGCGTGCGCTTTCCACGATCATTGCGCCAACCGCAATGCGTGGCTCGACAAAATGAATATAACGGCATTGTGTGCAGATACGCCGGGCTTTACCTTGGTATTGTCCGGTATGCATTGGCGCGCCGCAGCGGGCACAGAAGCGAACGTGCGTGGGCGCGCCCGGGTCGACGATATTTGCTTCGTCCTGGCGGCTCAAATCACTCTACTCGTGTCATTACCAGCGGCTGGCAGCCAGCTATCCAAGAATCCGATCAACCATCGCTCAACTGCGGCGTCGTAGAGCAAATTACAGTGGCGTTGCGCTTCCGGCATCTGTGCGCCGCGCGCGACCAATCGGCGGGTTCCGCCGGTTAACCATCGCAGCATGATGTCGCGCGTGACCTCAGGATGAAACTGCAGTGCAAATGCATTGGTGCCGTATCGAAACGCTTCGTTCGCGAATATCTCACCGGTGGCAAGTAGTTCCGCTCCATGTGGCAAATCAAAGCTATCGCGATGCCATTGGTACATGTGTTGCGGCGCATCAAAATAGGCGGCGCCAGCGGCAGTCGGGTGCACTTCGTGATAGCCAATTTCAACAGCACCTTGTGGATGCTCCCACACTTTAGCGCCCAATGCGCGCGCCAGTAGTTGCGCCCCCAGACACACACCGAGGTACGGCGTTTCGAATTGCAGAACTTTCGGGATCCAATCGAGCTCAGCACGAATGCCATGCTCAGTCGCATCATCATTCGCACTCATTGGGCCACCGAACACAACGACGCCCGCATAGTCATCGAAATTTGTCGGTAACGAACACGCGATGTTTGGACAGCGAATGTCTTCCTCATAACCACGGGCCCGCAACAATCGCCCAATGCGACCGGTACTCGACGTGCCTTGGTGAACAATCATCAACACGGTAGCGCTCACGGATGCGCCAGCCAGCGTTGTCGCAGGTCATCAAGGTTCATCTGTAGCCATTGCAATGCGATGATGGTTTTGGAATTTACGATTGCACCATCTGCAAGTTGCGCGAAGGCATCATCAAATCGGCATCGATGCACTAAGATATCTTCACCTTCGCCGACCACACCGTGCACGCCTTTGGCGCTGCGACTGTCCACTTCTCCGACGTACAAATGGTGCGTTTCAGAACATGCACCGGGGCTGGTCAAGTAGCGGCAGATTAATTCCATCCGCCCAACAATGGTGCCGGTTTCCTCCTCGCATTCTCGGCGCGCCACACCTTCAGGTGTTTCGTCGGTCTCGATTACACCAGCCACACATTCGATTAACCACGCGGGCCATCCTGCCGCATACGCGCCCGGCCGGAACTGCTCGATAAGCACAACTTCCTCGCGACGCAAATCGATTGGCAATAGCGCGGCGACATGACCGCGCTCAAACACTTCGCGCACCAACGGCGCACTGATCCCGCCGGCATGCAGCTTATGGCGCAAGGTGTATCGGTTTACGCGAAAATACCCATCAAATACCGGGTCGCATTGGTCTACCTCTACGGCATCCACACTAGCGTTGTGTAAACCACTGCGACTCATAAAAACGGCTTTATGTAGCTCATGACTAGATCACCGTATTTTTCATACGCCCACATGCCCGCGAAGCCGATGCCAGCGAGAATGATGCCGACCGGAATACACGCAAACAGAAACTTCAGAATCAGCGCGATCATAGCGGTGAAACGAATTTGTACGTCGCGAACCACAACCTCGGCAATACCATCAACCCGCACGTGGCCGTTGAATTCAGCCTGGGTCACGATCGCTGGAGGGGCAACGGCGGCCACCGGGGCGAAGCTTCGCGGGGCTGGGCTTTGCACAGGCGCCGTCGGTGGCGCAATTGCTGGCGACGCAGCGGCTGGTGGCGCGGCAACGCCACTGGGCCCAGAACCAGCATTACCACCCGGCGCACGCACCATCACGTGCCAGCCGCTGGCCTGCTTGCGCCCCACTAGCGCACCCGCCTGGATTTTTTCTATCACCGCATCTGCAGTGACACCTTGTTCCCGAGCGAGCACATCAACGGGCACAAACACTCCTGCAACACTATCCACCATCGCAGTCTCCTATAGTCATTTTTGTTGTTGGCGGCAGATTTACGAAGGGCCAATCTCAACCCCTCAATTAGCACTTCGCTCAAGCTCATCTAGCCCGGGCCGAATATCGCCTCAACGCTTGGCTCGCCGCTGCAGGTAGCACGGCCATCGGCAACCATCTCGACCAAATGCGCCAACACTGAACGTGCCGCAGCCGGGTAGAGTTTCGTCGCCACGCCTTGATACATCAGCGGCACCATTGCGGTAATTTTCGTAACTCCGTCGTTAAGGCAGGTCAGGATTTGTGCATCGCGCGCCCGCCGATGCTCAATAAAAGCGCGCACCAGGCGGCGCGGCTGCTCAATTCTCGGGCCATGTGTTGGCCAATAGCACTCATCTTCACGACAAAGTAGCTTGTTCAAGCTACGCAGATAATCGCCCATGTCGCCGTCAGGTGGAGACACAATACTGGTCGACCAGCCCATCACATGGTCGCCGCTAAACAACGCTTGTTCTTCACGCAATGCGAAACAAATGTGGTTAGAGGTGTGACCAGGTGTGTGTACGCATTCGACACTCCAACCATTGCCTTCAATCACATCGCCGTCACGTACTTCCACATCCGGCACGAACTCCATGTCGCCACCTTCCTCGACAACTATTCCCTGTTCAGCTTTGCCCGCACCATGCGGACCGTAAGCGTAAGTTGGAGCATCAGTGGAGCGTGCCAAAATGCGGCAACCCGGTGAATGATCGGTGTGCGTATGAGTTACCAAAACGTGGGTAATGGTCTCCCCTTCCAGCGCTTTTAGCAGCGCCGCGACATGCTCTTCATCTGCCGGCCCGGGATCTACTACCGCCACTTCACCATGGCCGATAATGTAGGTGCCTGTGCCGTGAAACGTAAACGCACTCGCGTTCTTCGCTATCACCCGCCGCACCAGTGGCGATAGCGCGTCGACCTGTCCGTATTCGAATTCCAAGTCACGTACGTAGGGAATGGTCACACTCATATTTTCTTTCCGCGTTCAATTACAATCAAGCTGCGTCCCTCGGTAGCTATAATGCGGCGCTCTTCCAGCACTCGGATAACCCGGCTGACCATTTCCCGCGAACAACCCGCCAACCGCGACAATTCCTGACGTGTAACGGTCAAGCGCGTGCCATCCGGGTGCGCTTCGGCTTCCGGTTGCGAGGTCAGATCCAACAGCACCCGCGCGACGCGTCCAGCGACATCCGTGAAGGCTAAATCACTCGCCTTGCGGCTGGTGTTGCGCAAGCGCACTGCAAGCTGCGCGAGCATCTCAAAAACCAGGTTGGGAGAGTCTTTAACCAACTCGCGCAAGCCCTCATACGACACATGCGCAACTTCCGAATCATCACGCGAGCGCACCCAAGCGCTACGTTCTCGGCGCTCGTCAAACATGCCAATTTCGCCAAAGAAATCGCCTTCGTGCAAGTACGCAAGAATAATCTCGTGACCTTCACTATCTTCATATTGAACCGATACTGAACCGGTAATTAGGAAGTAGAGTTCAGAAGAAAAATCCCCAGCACTGATTATTACCTCACCGTTACTGTAGTGGCGGCTGTGACAGTGCTCAAAAAAGCGCTCAAGTATCTGCTGCTGCAGCGGTTCCGCTTGCATGGCAATTGGATTTGCTCGCTTGGGTCAAAAGTGCAAGTTAGCACGCGCGCCTGCACGTCGCGAGTCCAGCGCCTGCTCGCGCCCCTGTTCAGTGGCGACCCCCAATGCGCCCTTACAACAACGACACCCCGTCGTAGTTTGCGTGCGGCAACTGCAAGTGCGCTGCGATAGTCGGTGCAATGTCAACCAAGGCAGTGGCTTGGGTGGAAGTTCCTGGCGCCAATCCTGCCCCATTAGCTAATAGCAGCGGTGCCCCCTCATAAGGGCCAAAGCCGCCATGCTGACCGTTGCCAGAGGCGTCATTCGGCGAAAATTGGTCCTTGATAACATGGGCATAACCGCGCACACCAAACTCGTTCACATCATCACGCCGGGCAAGCGCAAATGCGCCAATGAGGCCATCTGCCGCGCGCAAGCGCACTTGTGCGAGTGCATTACCCGTCCACGCATCATGACACCAGGGCTGCGCCCGCAACCAAGTACCGAGCTTCGCTGCGCCGGCCGCCTCCAAACCGTCCGTAGCGCCAGCATAATCGGCATAAATCAGGCCGCCCATACCACTCGAAGCGACCACCATTTCGCGCGAATCCAGTGCCGCCTTAAATCCCCCAGCGACCAGGGCTGCCGATACGTCAATAACCTCGTCAGTGGTTTCGTGGCCGTGATCCGAACCAATAAGTAACAATACGTCATCACCAGCCGCACGAGCGCGCTCAACCGCATCAATAACTTGCGCGACCATTCGGTCTGAGCCCGCCAGTAGGGCACGATGGTCAGGCGAGCCCAACACGATCGTGTGTTGCGTGTGGTCGGGCTCACAGATCCACAATAATGAGCACGCGGCGGGCGCTGCGTGCAACAAGGCCTCGCAAAATCGCGCGGTGGTGACCGCATCGCCGGTGGAATCATAAGCAACGTTTAAGGCTTCTTCCGCTGGCACCGGGGCGCCACCAGGTCGCCACGAACCGCTGCGGTGAAAAAAGCGTGCAAGCCGATTCGGATCTTGCATATGCGCCGCACCCGGAGATGAATTGCTAACAATGAGCATGTCCTCACCGAGTCGGTCCGCCAGCGTCGGCACTTGTAGTGTGTGTCCAGCCTGTGCTCGCCAGCGCTCAACGAAATCAGCGCTGCCGACGGAAACCGCGTCGAAACCACCGTTTGTCCACCACGCAACTGCATTGCCAGCGAGACCATGTCGCTCGGGATAGCAGCCGGTAGCGATGGTCGCCGAGCTTACCCGCGTGGCGCTCGGAAAGACGCCGCGATGCGCGCCGAAAACATGCGAGCGGGCCGCATATGCCGCCAACGCAGGCATCCACTCGGGCCGCACGCTGTCTGCACGCAACCCATCAATGATCATCATGACTACGCGACGCATATTAGTACTCATATCGGTTTACAGGCGTTGACCAGCCAACGGCGGTCAGTAGCGCTAAGCAGCGGGGACAAGGTCTTGCGCACATGTGCGTGGTAACTATTTAACCACTGCAACTCAGGCTTAGACATCAACTTCAGCGCCACCAAGCGTGTATCTATTGGGCACACGGTGAGTGTGCGAAAACACAAAAATTCGCGGCCCGGAGCAGAAATACTGTCGTCCCGCGCAACCTCAACCAAATTTTCAATGCGAATGCCGTACTGACCCGGCTCGTAGTATCCAGGCTCGTTTGACTGCACATTGCCAGCCTCTAGCGGCGCGCTGTGCGCGCGCGGACTAATTGACTGCGGCCCTTCGTGCACGTTCAGATAAGCGCCAACACCATGACCGGTGCCATGTGCGTAGTCTAGCCCTGCCTGCCACAGAAACTGGCGCGCAAGTGTATCTAAGCGAGCGCCAGTCGCACCAGCCGGAAAGCGCGCCTGCGCGAGTGCGATGTGGCCCTTCAACACACGGGTGAAATTGTCTCGTTCGGCCGCCCGTGGCCGTGCGCCGAGCAATAAGGTGCGTGTGATATCGGTAGTTCCGTCCAGATATTGCGCACCAGAATCAAGCAAGAATAGCCCTTTGGGCTTGAGCGGAACATCGGATTGCGTATCGACACCATAGTGAATGATGGCGCCATGGGCGCCATAGCCAGCAATTGTAGGAAAACTGAGCCCCTGAAAATGTTCGCCTTCGGCGCGGTATGCCTCGAGTTGTTGCGCAGCACTCATCTCGCTGACTTGGCCAGTGGCAACGATGCGCTCAAGCCAATGCAAGAAGCGCACCATCGCAACACCATCACGCACGTGCGCAGCCCGAATTCCCTTGAGCTCAGTAGCATTCTTCTTGGCTTTCATTAGCGCCACCGGCGATGCCGCGAATAGCGGCCGCGCGCCATGCAGGCGCTCTAAGACCCACTGGCTAGCGCTCGTATCATCCACCCACACTCGTTTACCAGCAGCCCCCATATTCTCCAAGGTCGCAGCCACGTCAGCATAATCAGCAACGCTGACATGCTTGGCAAAATGGCGCCGCAGACCAGCCGTCACACGTTTTTGATCGGTAAACAGCACCGCGTCATCATGAGTCACCACCGCGTAGGCGACCGCGACCGGATTGAATTGCACATCCGCGGCGCGAATGTTGTAAATCCATGCAATTGCGTCCAGCGTCGTCAGCACATGCGCATCAACGTCGCGCGCGCGCATCGCTGTGCGTATTCTGCGCAGCTTCGCGCGCAGCGATTCACCCGCAAAACGGGTTGCCAGAGGCTTGATCTCGGAGGCCGGCGTAGCTGGCTGATCAACCCAGATAGCATCAACCAAATTGCAGTCAACAAATGCCAGGCTCGCACCTGCCCTAGCGACAGCCGCACCGAGCAGTTTCGCCCTCGCAGGCGAGACGACACGCGGGTCAACACCTAGCCGAGAGCCGGCGCTAAGCACAACTTGCAATTGCTCCTCAACACTCGGCACGCCAGCGACACCTTGGCGCATCATCTCGATGGCGCTATTGCGAAGTTGCGTTTCCGCTTGCAAGAAATAACGCCCGTCCGTCCATAACCAGGCCGCATCTAGCCCGACTAGCACATCACCAGCGGAGCCGGTGAAACCGCTTAACCAGGCGCGGCGATTCCAGCATTCAGGGGCGTACTCGCTTTGGTGCGGGTCGGCGTTCGGCACAAAGTACGCGTCCACCTTATGCACACGCATTTGCGCGCGTAGCGCAGCCAATCTGGCACTGACTTCCATTGATGACTCCAGCTCTATCAAAGTTGCACACTACGCGACCACTCGCGCTTCCGGTTTAGGCCGCGGGCAGCGGTAAGGCATGTGCGTCAGTAAACGCAACGACAGCAATGAGCCCTTCACGACCCCACACATCAACTTCGTGCTGCACATAGTCACTCGGCGCCGCACCAGCATGGCTAAGCGCTTGCGCGGAGACTATTACCGCGCAGCCTAGTTCTTTGGTTTTCGCCTCAAGGCGTGCCGCAATGTTGATGTTGTCGCCGATCGCTGAATAATTGGGCGAGGTCGGCGGCCCCATCGTACCGACAATCGCCTCGCCCGTGTGTATACCAATACCGACGCGCAAAGGCGTGGCCAGCTCTGCGCCTAAGCGCGCATTGAGTCCATCGAGCCGTTCAAGCATCTTGCGCGCGCCAAGTAGCGCATCCTGCGCGCCAGCGCGTTCGCCGCGATCCAAGCCATATAGCGCCATCAAACCATCACCAGCGAACTGCGCGTAGTGGCCGTTGGACTCCTCTAATGCCAACGCCATTTCAGCGAAAAATTGATTCAATATGAACAACACGTCATACGGAAGGCGTTGTTCACCCAAGGCCGTTGAGCCGCGCAAATCCAGAAACATTGTTGTCACCACCTGCTCGCGTCCGCTGACGCCGCCAGGGCGCCGAGCATCCTCAGCGCTCGCATCGGGAGCGATGAGGGGCGTGATCGACAATATGTCCGATGGCCGCGTTTGACAGGCCAAGCGCACATTGGCGGGCGCACCGATGCGCTGCAGCGCAGCGCTCTCCAAGTCTGAAGGTAGCGGCAGATCTTGCAAGCCTGGCCCCACTCTGACGCGGCAAGTAGTGCAGCGACCGCGACCGCCACACACCGCGGCGTGCGGCACACGTGCCGCGCGCAAGGCTTCTAAAACCGTGCGCCCAGTAGCGCCACGCACTTGACGCCCATCAGGCAGCACCAATTCAAAGCCGCGGCCGCGCGACGCCAGTGACAAACGCGCGAACCGCGCCAATAACACTGCTCCAATGACTAGCGCGTAGCCCCACAGGGCGCCGGCTTGGGCATTATCGAAAAACTGTCCGATAACGCTCGGTGGATACCCAAAACCCGCTATCAATGCGTCTAATCGCGACTGCTCGGCGGCAATCTCCGCAACTTGTACACCTGCACGCGCAAAACCTATCAAGGAGAGAACCGGCACTAACAGCGCTAGTGCATGCAGCCAACTTTGCAAGCCGGGATACCAACGGAAAACGCGCAGCCAGAAATGCAGACCAACAGCCACGTGAAACCAAACCACCAGCACCAGGGCTGACTGCTTAATCACGGTCCCTGGTGAAGACCAGAGCGACAAGCTTACCCGCGCATAGACATTGGTAACGTCGAATACCTCATGCACGCCACGAGTGCCGATTACGTGGCCAAATAACAGCGGCAGTACTAACAACCCTAAGCCCAACTGCCAGCCCTCCCACAGCGGCATGGTCAAAGTCGTGCGTCGATATAGCGTTGCCAACGCGCTGATAAAATGCACCAGGAATGCGCCATACAACAGCGCTGTACCTAGCCATGAGTGCCATATCGGAGCCAACAGCGCACGCACCGACTCCGCCAGTTCGAGCGAAAAAATAGCGAACATGTGATTGACCAGATGGCTCAGCACGAACACGGCAATGATAAGCCCACTCCAGCTCCGAAGCTGGCGTTCTGTTTGACTTAATGCGAGCACGAATCACGTCCCTGGGTAGTTGTTGCGCAAGGCAACATGTTAGCTTGCGCAGCACTGATGTCGGACCCATTTGTCGGATCACTAGCAGCGTCGCAAGCGACGGCAAAGCAACGTGGAATTTGCACACAGTAGGAGATGACAAGCATGAGTTCACAAACCAAGCAAAAGATTGCCGTCCTGTTTGGCGGGCGCTCGTGCGAGCACGAAGTATCGGTGAGCTCAGCGCGCGCTATGCTGCCGCACATTGATCGCGATCGTTTCGATATTGTGCTCATTGGCATCACCAAGCAAGGCGATTGGCGCTTACTCAACGAAGGTAGCAACGCTTTGGCTCAAGCCAGTGTTGATGCTGATGGCACCGAGCGCCTGATGGTAGACCACAACGGCAACGCTCAGTTTCTAGTGTCCGGCACTCACGGCGCAAGCGCACTGGCCGTCGACGTCGTGTTCCCACTTTTGCACGGTCCGTTTGGCGAAGACGGCACCGTGCAGGGTCTGCTGGAGTTAGCTGGCATTCCAATCATTGGTTGTGGGGTTGCTGCATCCGCGCTCGGCATGGACAAAGAACTCTCGAAGCGCATGTTCAAAGCCGAAGGCCTGGCCCAGGTCGAATACACCGTAGTTCGGCGCTCACGTTGGCAGCAACGCGCCGACGCGGTGCTACTTGAAGTTGCAGGCCAACTCGGCTTTCCGGTGTACGTAAAACCAGCACGCATGGGCTCGAGTGTAGGTGTAAGCCGTGCTAACTCGGCCGCAGAATTGCGCGCGGCACTGAATGAAGCAGCACGCTTCGACACCAAGATGATTATCGAGACGGCGGCGCTCGGCTACCGCGAGATTGAATGCGCGGTACTCGGTAATGAAGCCCCGGAGGCGTCTGTAGTAGGCGAAATTACGCCCGCCAGCGGCTTTTATGACTACGCCGCCAAATACGTCACAGGTACATCGAAAGTAACCATCCCAGCCCAAATCAGCAACTCAACAAGCGCGCAGATCCGCGCCATGGCAGTCACTGCATTTCGCGCCATCGGCGCGAGCGGCCTAGCGCGCGTCGACTTCTTTGTGGCCCCGGACGACACCATCCTGATAAATGAGGTCAACACCATGCCGGGCTTTACCCCGGTCAGCATGTATCCGCAGCTTTGGGAGGCTAGCGGTGTGTCTTACGGCGAGCTGATCTCGCGCCTCGCTGAGTTGGCGCTAGCGCGTCATGCAGAGCACACACTGTGCGAAACCAGCATGTGAGTGTTAACGCATCACATCCTCGACACAGGCTAAGCAAATACACCCATGCGGGCGCTAATGGATGGGGCCAACAAAGGCCTCAAGTTCACAGCTCACCGCTTCACGGGCACGAAAAATCCGCGAGCGTACCGTTCCGATCGGGCAATGCATGCGCTCGGAGATTTGTTCGTAGCTGAGCCCAGACAGCTCACGCAGGGTCAGCGCTTCGCGCAACTCCGCAGGCAGTGCTGAAACGGCTTTGTCCAGCGCGGTCATCATCTCTTCGCAGCGCATCCATTGCTCTGGTGTGTCAGATTCCACTAATTCGAACGACACATCGTCATGATCCAGCAACACTAAGCGCTCTGGTCCAGGACGGCGCGAGCGAGCGTCCAGGTGGTTCTTGGCTACGTTCACGCCGATGCGGTAGAGCCAGGTATAAAACGCACTGTCGCCGCGGAAGCGATCTAATGCCCGATAAGCGCGCATCAGTGATTCTTGTACAACGTCGAGCACATCTGCTGGATCGTTGATATAGCGACCCACTAGCTTGGCGAGACGACCCTGGTAACGCAGCGCCAGCACGTCGAATGCACGTTGCTCGCCACGTTGGGCACGGTCTACTAGTTCCAAATCACTCGGTTGGGCTACTTCGGACAAGGTGGCGGCGCTAGCAATGCTCATTTTTTCTCCCTCCGACGGCGCAAAATTTATGCGTCTTGCACTAACAGACCGGGACGACCGGCATTTGCTTTCACCGCGAATGAAACTTTTTACCGATCTTTGCTACAGGGCGCGTGCGAACGCTTGTGGATGCGGCGAAGCCCGGCCGCTGGGCATGGCCTAAATTCCGAGCAGCGCAGGCAAATCCCCAGCGCCCGCAATCACCTCGTCTGCTAACGATGCCAGCGCAGCTCGGTCGCTAGCGCCAGTCAACACGCCTACCGTGAGTCCCACGCCAGCGTTACGGCCCATATTGAGATCGTGAGTCGTATCGCCAACCATCACGACACGCTCCGCCGTAAGGCCGCTGGCGTCACAAAACGCATTGACCATTCCGGGCCCCGGCTTGTAACCGAAGCCGCTATCGGCGCCGCAAACGAAGCTGAAATAGTCCTGCACACCGAGCATGCACAAATCCGAATGCGCCATTTCCACGGTGTCCATGGTGGCAACCCCAAGCACGAAACCAGCCTCGTGTAGCGCGCCAAGCGCTCGGTTGAGCCCGACCACTGGAGCAATACGCCGCATGCTCAAGGCATTGAGCCAGCCGTCCAACTGTGCGACTAAGCCTTCGCTAACCGCCACATTTAGGCTATGGGCCCAGAGCTTGGCAATTTCGGGCGTAGCCCCGCACGCGAGCACCGAGTCCGCCGTATACGCGCCGGTGTCAGGGTCGAGTCCGCCGACACGTAGCAGCTGTGATGCCAGTTCGGGGTCTGCGTAGCGCGTCGCAAAAACGCTCGCCGCATGCGTGAACACGTGAGTCCAAGTCGCACTAAAGTCCAACAAGGTACCGTCTTTATCGAATAGAACTGCGCCGAGATCCCGCAAACTACCGCCTCCAACTCAAGCAACTGCTGACCATGACTGTTCCCGCCCGCACCCACGCGCTGGCGCCTACGCTGCTGCTTAGGGCCAGTTTCAGTCATTCCAAGGTTCTATAGTGTGACAGCGTTGCGGTTTAAACATCATAAACTCCGCCGCCACGAACACCTGCCAATAATCCCTCGCGCAGCGATTCCATCTTGGAACTATCGCATCTGAATTTACCGCAGCGCCGGTCGGTGGGGTACGATACCGTTTTTGTGTTTCCGGCTCGCTATGGGCCACTAAGTAGGGAAGAATGCCCCCGATGAGTGATACCCGCTTCTCTGGCACGGACAATTACGTTGCCACCGAGGAACTGATGATGGCCGTCAATGCGTCTGTGACGCTCGGCCGTCCACTATTAATTAAAGGTGAGCCCGGCACCGGCAAGACCATGCTAGCGGAGGAAGTCGCACGCTCGCTTGGCCGTCCGCTCATACAGTGGCACGTCAAATCGACCACCAAAGCCCAACAAGGCCTGTATGAGTACGATGCCGTCAGCCGCCTGCGCGACTCGCAGCTTGGCGACAATCGCGTCACCGCAATAGGCAACTACATCGTTAAAGGCAAGTTGTGGGAGGCATTTGAAAGCGATGAACAGTCGGTTGTGTTGATCGATGAAATCGACAAGGCTGATATCGAGTTTCCGAACGACCTTCTGCTTGAACTCGATCGCATGGAATTCCATGTGTACGAGACTAAAGAGATTATCAAGACCAAACATCGTCCGATCATCATCATCACCAGTAACAACGAAAAAGAACTGCCAGATGCGTTCTTACGCCGCTGTTTCTTCCACTACATCCGCTTCCCAGACAAGGAAACGATGGAGCGCATCGTCGATGTGCACTTTCCGAATCTGAAACCTGAATTACTGCGTGAGGCGCTTGAGAGCTTTTTTGAAGTCCGTGACGTACCCGGACTGAAAAAGAAACCCTCAACCTCCGAGTTACTCGACTGGATCAAATTGCTGGTCGCGGAAGATATCCCATTGGAGTCGCTGCGCGAACAAGACTCCGGCAAGGCCATCCCGCCACTGTACGGTGCGCTGCTGAAAAACGAACAAGACGTCCATATGTTCGAGCGCCTCGCATTTTTGCACCGCCGTAACAATGCTGGTTGATTTCTTCTACAAGCTGCGCTCAGCGCAACTACCGGTCTCGCTGACTGAGTACTTGATGCTGCTCGAAGCGATGCAAGCGCGCATCGCTACCGTGAGTGTGGATGACTTTTACTATCTTTCGCGTACCGCGCTAATTAAAGACGAACGTCACTATGATCGTTTCGACCAAGTCTTTGGCGCCTACTACAAAGGTATGGAAGAGTTGTTCGACGAGGTGGTCGGCGAAATTCCAGAAGAGTGGCTACGACGACAAGCTGAGCTGATGTTAACCGAGGAAGAAAAGAAGCAGATCGAAGCAATGGGCGGCTTCGAGAAACTGATGGAGACGCTTAAAGAGCGTCTCGAAGAACAAAAAGGTCGCCATCAAGGCGGCAATAAATGGATCGGCACCGCGGGTAAATCACCCTTCGGTGCATACGGTTACAACCCCGAAGGCGTGCGCATCGGCCAAGAGGAATCGCGCAACCGGCGTGCCGTAAAGGTATGGGATAAGCGCGAATATCGCAATCTCGATGACACCTTGGAGCTTGGTACGCGCAACATCAAAGTGGCATTGCGTAAGCTGCGCAAGTTCGCGCGTGAAGGTGCTGCCGAAGAACTCGATCTAGATGACACCATCAAGTCGACCGCACGCAACGGCGGCATGCTCGACATCCGCATGGTGCCTGAGCGGCACAACGCGATTAAGGTATTGCTGCTGTTGGATATCGGCGGCTCGATGGATGATCATATTCGTGCGTGCGAAGAACTGTTCTCGGCCGCACGAACTGAATTCAAACATCTCGAGTACTTCTACTTCCACAACTGTATTTATGAAAGTTTGTGGAAGGACAATCGGCGTCGCCACACTGAGAAACATTCAACTTACGACGTGTTGCGCAAATACGGGCAAGACTACAAGTGCGTTTTTGTCGGTGATGGTTCCATGAGCCCGTACGAAATTGCCTATCCAGGTGGTAGCGTTGAGCATTGGAACGAAGAGGCTGGCGCAGTCTGGATTGGTCGGTTCTTAGAGCAGTTTCCACACTCTATCTGGCTCAATCCGAAGCCACGCGAGCATTGGAAGTACACTCAATCCATCGGCATGCTCGAAGAGATCATGCGCGAACGAATGTTCCCACTGACCCTGCGTGGCCTAGATCAGGGCATGCGCGAGCTAAAGCGCCGTAACGCTTGATATCGCACCCCACACTTCGCCATCCAGATGCGGTGGCGAAGTGTGGGGACGTTGAAACACACACGCTCCATCAAGCGCTGCTACACCCGGTGGCAACGAGCACTTGCCTGCACTTGCGCGAGTTCCACTGCGAGGCCTGGGCATTAGGACTCCTCGAGCGAGGTCACGCCGCTAATTCAGCGTGTAGCTTAAATGCCAATAATATTGAAGCGGCGTGAATTGCACCTGCGTCGCGATGCCATCCAACAAGCGCGCAAAAATCGCCGCCGTCGGGAAGTTCTTCAGTACCTCGTACCGAGTACCGTCATCCAAAACCCGCTGTTGATAGCTATTACCGTGCGCGTCGCTGCGCGAGATTGGCGTCGAACTGCCGGGCGCAAACATGTTATCCAGTAACATAATTTTGCAGCCTGATTGCAATGATTGATGAAAAACCTCCAGGAAGCGTGCCGTCTCGCGCACATCAACGTGTGACCACCAGTGTGCCGCAAGCGCGCCATCAAATGGCCCGGGCAAATCTGGCTGTTGGTACAAATCAGCGCATACGAACTGTACCTTGTCGCGTGCATAGGGCTTCATCGCCGCGATATCCAGAACTTCTTGGTTTATATCGATGCCAACGACACTCTTGCAGGTCGGCGCGATTGCTGCTGTCCAATAGCCGGTGCCGCACGCAAGTTCTACGACCGTTAAGCCGGAAAAGTACCGCGCGCTCAATTCGCGCAAGGCCTCAAGTTCGACTTGGCGTTCAGGTTTTGCGTAGATTCGCTCGTATTCTTGCGCGCGCTCAGCGTAGTATTTGGCCATCTCTGACATTAGCTATACCGCCTATTCGGATGTAATTCTTCAATGGGCACGGCCGAGCACTGCCAATGCGTTTTGATCAACTAACTGACTTATGTTTCTAGCCACACCTACTGAGCCTGAGCAAGTACTGCGAGTCAGCGGCCCTGCAAATGCCCGTGCACCGCTGGTATTAGATTCGCCGCACAGTGGTACGGTGTATCCGCCAGACTATCGCCCCGCACTAGCAGCGGCGCAACTAAGAGGTCTAGAAGACGCTTTCGTCGACGAACTATTCGAGCACGCACCGAATGCAGGCGCTACTTTGGTCGCGGCCCAATTTCCGCGCGCATACATCGATCCTAATCGCGCGATAGACGACATTCACACCCCCGCGCTCGCAGATCGCTGGCCGCACGTGAGCCGGCCAACGCAAAAAGCCCTGCTTGGCGTTGGCCTGGTATTTACCCGCACACCGGAAGGTGATCCGATCTACGCCGCGCCGCTGAGCAGTGCCGAAGTCTCGCATCGGATTCGCCATTACTATTGTGTCTATCACCAGCGTTTACGGCGTGAGCTCGCTGCCGCACGCACAACATTCGGGTTCGTTTGGCATCTAAACTGCCATTCCATGCCATCGCGGCCAGGCCATTTTGCGAGCAAGGCCAAAGACCGACGAGCCGACTTTTGCCTTGGTGACCGCCACGGCACGACCTGTGCACCTGAGTTTACCGATGCAGTCGCGCAGTATTTGAAGAAGCTCGGCTACAGCGTCGCCATCAACGTGCCGTACGCAGGCATTGAGTGTGTCCGACGTTTTGGCCGGCCCGCATCTAATGTGCATAGTTTGCAACTGGAGATCAATCGAGACCTGTACATGGATGAGCGTCGCCATGCGCGAGACGATGGTTTTAATGCGCTACGAGCCAATCTAGATAGCCTGGTAAACATGCTTGCCAGCAGCGCGCTAAGCGAATCTCGCCGCGCAGCCGAGTGATTTGGGCCCGCCGCCCCGAATACGAACGAAGCAAAGCGCTTTCACTTCAGTTGCGCGAGTATCGTTGCAGCGTGGGTATTGCCAGGGTGCAAGGACAGCGCCGTAGTTGCGTAATAGCGGGCCATCGACGGATTGCCATCGCGTGCAGCCTGCTGCGCCTGCAGCAGCAGTCGGCTTACCCGCGAGGCGAACCGCTCTGCGTGAGTTAGTGGGATCAAACGGCGTGCTGTGGCGGGGCCACGGCGCACGTCAATGCCCGGTAATTTGACTAATAATGCATCGATCTCGGCTTCTAGCCACAGCTGCGTGCCGACCCCCAGATGCGTTTCGACTTGCGCCCCACGTAATAGTCTCAGCACTTGACTGCCATAGCGCAGCGCATCAGCCTTGTTGCGCGCACGTGAGGCGCGCACTGCGCGCGCTTCGACCAGTGTAACGATGCGGCTAAGTCCCATTAACGCGCGCTCATTTTCCGGATCGATATTGAGCGCGGCCAAATACGCGTCCCCGGCGCTGTTTCCAGACGGTTCGACGTAGCGTGCCGCCGCCTCAGCCAATTCCGCTTGCGACAGCAACGAGCTAAGCGTTTGTCCTGCTACATCACCAAGATCCGGCGCGCGGGTAACGGTGGAGTTGTTTGCCCCCCAGCCCGGTGCAAAAACGAGATAGAACAGGATTGCAATTGCAACAAATGCAAGCGTTACCAAGCCCGAGCCTGCAAACCAACGCAGCGCCAGTAAATCTTTAAATATGCGCAAAGCCGGTACACCACGAACGACCCCAGACACGAGCTCAGAATGGCGCCGGTGCAGTCGCACTGATGGCG
>Ga0055584_100000174_pt1 | contig 60927 bp, 38 predicted proteins | sample OSDHelmetaG_FD_58716 | JGI IMG/M metagenome (GOLD analysis project Ga0055584, IMG submission 58716) | Pelagic marine sediment microbial communities from the LTER site Helgoland, North Sea, for post-phytoplankton bloom and carbon turnover... | ecosystem: Environmental > Aquatic > Marine >... | reverse complement strand
CTGGAGGCCCGGGAAGAGACCCACGCGGGCTGGGCGAAGTACATCAGCGCGACCCTGACGATGCTGGGGCTGCTGGGCACGTTCCTGGGGCTCATGGTCGCCATCGACTCGATCCGCGGGCTGACCGCCCTGGCCGACAAGGAGGCGTTCTTCGTCGGCGTCGTGGGCGCGCTGGACGGGATGGGGACGGCGTTTTCGACCTCGCTGGCGGGCATCTTCGGGGCGGTGGTGCTCGGGTTCGAGCAGCTGGTGTTCCACTTCGCGCAGCTGTCGTTCCTGACGCGGTTGCAGCTGCTGGTGGAGCGGGTGCTCGGGCCGGCCGTCGAGCACCGCGAGGACGGCGCCGGCCTCGCGGTGGAGCTGCACCGGTTCCGCCAGGACCTGCGGGCGTGGCGGACGGACGCCGGCGCCGCGGGGGCCGAGCTGCAGGCCGCGGCGACGGAGCTGGGCGGCCAGGTGCGGGCGCTGGGGGACTCCGTGGGCTCGGTGCTCGAGGCCGTGGCCACCAACGACGACCGGTGGCGTGAGGTGCGCGAGGAGCTGGCGACCCTGCGGCGGGTGGCCCTGGAGGAGAACCAGAGCCTGCTGGCGCTGGCCGGGCATCGCCTGGGCGGGCTGGAGCAGGAGGTCGCGGGCGTCGAGGCGGCGGCCGCGGGGGCCGGCGAGACCGAGGACGCCCCGAGCGGGCCGCCCGACGAGCAGAGCCTCGCGGAGCTGCGCCGAAGCAACGATCTGCTGGGCCACATCTACCGGGAGATGGGGCTCGTGCTCCGGTCCGCGGGCCAGCGGGTGGAGCTCAAGCAGACCGAGACGCTGCAGTCGATCTCGCGGCTCATCCAGCGCATGGACGCTCAGCAGGCGAGCGGCGCCGAGCAGATCCAGCTGCTGCGGACCCTGCTGCGCTACCTCAACGACGACGACCGCAAGATGGTCGGCGTCCTGGGGGTCCTTCGCGACGAGGCGCGCCGGGACGACGAGTGAGTCGGCTGTCCGACCCCGTGTCGATGCGGCCCTGGCCGTCGTTCGTCGACGCGCTGGCCGCGACCTTGCTGGTGCTCATCTTCATCATCACGCTGCTGTCCATCTTCTCGGGGAAGGTCCTCGACGAGTTGGAGGGGCAGGAGAAGGCGAAGCAGGCGCGGTCGCGGCTGGACGAGGACTTCGCCCTGGCGGCGGCGGCCGAGGGGGTGCGGGTCTCCGTCGAAGGGCAGGAGATCCGGGTCCTCCTGCCGGCCCAGGTCCTGTTCCTCAGTGGCGAGGTGGAGCCCACGCCCGAGGGGCTCGCGCTCATTCGGCGGCTCGGCGAGCGCATCGCCCAGACCACGAACGGCCCCGTCGTCGTCGAGGGGCACACCGACGATCAGGACATCAGTGGCGAGCTGGAGGCGCGCTTCCCGTCGAACTGGGAGCTGTCGACGGCGCGGGCGAGCCGAGTCGTGCGGCTGCTCATCGCCGAGCAGGGCATCGCGGCCGAGCGCCTCACCGCGGCCGGGTTCGGGCCCACGCGCCCGTTGGACTCCAACGAGACCGAGGCGGGGCGGGCGGCCAACCGCCGCATCGAGATCCGGGTGACTCCGTGAGGGCCCCGTGAGGGACTGGACCGAAGCCCAGGCGCTCGACGCCTGGCTGGACGATCTGGAGGCCGAGGAGTCGGCCCGCGAGCTGGTGAGGACGCGGTTGGCCGAGGACCGCGCCCACGACGGTGCCCGCAGCCGCGCCTACCGGGCGGCGGCCCGAAGCTGGCTGGACCGGGGGCAGGGGAGGGTGGCGCTGTCGCTGCTGGATCGGGGGGACGCCGAGCGGGGCGCCGCCCCGCGCACGGAGCGGCGGGGGCTCGACCTGGACGCGGAACTGGCGCGGCTGCCCGGCGCCGCGGGCTTGCCGGCGCTGACCGAAGACGAAGAGCGGGCGTTGCGGGCGGCGGCGGACCCCGAGGCGGCGCGGCAGGTGCTGCGGGGGGCTCGACGCCGGCTGGAGGCCCACGGCGTGGAGGCGCGGCGGTTGCTGCGGCGGTGGATGGAGCGGTCGGGCTGACCGGGGGCGACCGAGCCGAGGGCGTCGGTCAGCGGCGGCGACGCCACCCCAGGAGCAGCAGCGCCCCCAGCAGCGTCGAGCCCGGTCGGGCGGCGACGTTGCACGAGCTGTAGCCCACGTCGTCGGTGCTCACGGAGTCCGGCCCGTCGGGGTCGCCGCACCCCGCGCCCGCCCCCCGCAGGCCCGGGCCGCTCGCCCTCGGGGTGCCGTCGCGGTCGCTGGTCCACAGGTCGCACGCCGTGGCGCCCACGGGCATCAGCAGCGACCCCTCGGTGGGGTAGATCACCGATTCGCCGCCGACGGCCGCCTGGATCCACCAAGCCGCGCACCCGGAGTCCCCCGCCGACAGGCTCAACGAATACGTGCCCATGGAGTCTTCGCCCCGGTCCAGGGCCATCCGGTGAGACTCGCCGTCGACGAACAGCGTCAGCCCCGTGACCGCGGCGTCCGGGGAGTAGACGGCCGCGAACACCGTGACGTCGCCGTTGGCCGAGGGGCGCATGGGCCACGTCGTCGCCGACGTCACGATGGGTTCGTCGCCGGGGTTCGTGCCGAAGTCCTGGACCCACAGCGTGCGGTCGCCGAGTGCGTAGCCGGTGCCCAGCTCGTTCCAGCCGTCGCGCAGCATGTTCTCGCGGTGGCCGTCGGAGTAGAGCCAGCCGTCGAACACGACGGTCTGGGGGTCCGGCGAGCCCAGGGCGATGTTCTCGCCGATGGCGCCGCCCGAGTAGAAGCTGTTGACCCGGGTGCCGAACGGCGTGCCGTCGCAAGAGCTGTGGTCGGCGGGGAAGCAGCCGTTCTCGGCCATGTCTTCGGCGTAGAAGCGCGCGGCGTCGTTCAGGTCCGGCTGGTAGCGCAAGGGGCGAACCGGCGCGTAGGTGCTGAACTGGGCGTCCGTGGCGTCGGGGTCCACGCGCAGTCGGTCTGTGAACAGGTGGACCGCGCGCTCCTCGAGGGAGGGGCGGTCAGCGAGGCCTTCGCCGTACGCCCAGGCGGACGTTGGAAGGAGGATCAGCAGCAGCGCGCGGCGCATCATCAGCTCCGTTGGAACCCCGCCCCCGCGCGGCCCCGCAATCTCCTCGCCGCGTACAGTACCAGCGTGCCCTGGCCTCGGCTCCACCTCGTTGCTGCGACCCCGCCCCGCCCCGACCGGTTCGGCGACGGCGTCGTGCTGTGGCTGGGCCCGACCACCGGGTGGGCGGCGCCCCTGGCGGCGGCCCTGGGGGATCGCCGGCTCACCCTGACGGCGACGGCGGTGGCGACCCCCGGACCCGAGCCCGGGCGCAACCCGTGGGCCCACCGGCCCGACCGGCACGCCGCGCTCCGGTGGGGGGCGCTGGCCGACGACCGCCGCACCCTCGACGAGGTGCCGGACTTGCCGGCGCAGTTCGCGGGCCTCGTGTTCGTGGACGTGCTGGGCGCGCTGCCGTCGGCGTCGCTGCGGGCGCTGCTGAGCCAGAGCGCGGCTCGGCTCCCGGCCGGGGCGCCGTGGCTGGTCGTGGACCGGAACGGCCGCTACCTCCGGGCGGTCCTCGCGAACCTGCGGGCCGACGAGGCCGGGCGTGGCGAGGCGCGGGGGACCTGGCGCACCGCCGAGGAGCTGCGGCGGTTCCTGGAAGTCGAAGGGCTGGGGATCGAGTCGGCTGAGGCCCTGGCCAGCGGCCGCGGCCGCCTCGCCGGCCGCGTGCTGGGGGCTGGCAGCACGGCGGCTCGGTTGGTCTTGCGGGGGCGGAAGGCCTGACCCCCCGCGGGGGTTGGGTAGACTCCCGCCGATGCGCGCGTACCTCCTGATCTTGACGGCCTTGCTGGCCGGCTGCGGCTCCGAGCCGGGCGACGTCGACCTGCGCTCGGCGGCGGTCCTGGTGGAGGCCGTCGACGACGTGCCCGAGCGGGCCTCGGGGCCGGCCGTGGCCGGTGCGCCCGAAGGCGCCTGGACCACCGACGGCAAGGTCGAGCCGTCGACCTGGGAGGGGGCTTCGTTCGAGATCCCCGGCGTCGTCGCGGAGATCTACGTCAAGCGCGGCGACCGGGTGCAGGCGGGGCAGCTCCTGGGGCGCATCGACATCACCGAGCGGCTGGAGCGACTGGAGGCGGCCCGGGACGGCTACGACACGACTCGCCGGTCCCTGCCCGTGGCCCGGCAGCGCAGCAAGGAGAAGCCCCCGGAGTGGCTGGTCGACGAGATGGAAGACCGCCTCGCCGAGCTGCGCGACGACATCGAGCGGCAGGACGTGGATCAGCGCCGCATCCAGGAGGTCGCCGAAGCCGAGGACCCTCAGGCTCGCGCCCGGGAGATCGCCGTCTCGCTCAGCCGCCGCCACACCTCGGTGCCCCGGCGCGCCACGGTGAAGCGGGCCGCCAAGGAGCGCCTGAACATCGCGCTGGTGGACGACTTCCGCTCGCGCATGGACAAGCTTCAGGCCGACATCGATCGCGCCGAGCTGGTCTCGCCCATCAGCGGCGTCGTGGTCGACGTCAACGTGTACGTGGGCGACCAGTGGAACACCCGCGACACCCAGCCCAGCTTCGAGCTCATGGACCCGGCGTCGATGGTCCTGCGGGCCGACCTGCCCCTGCGCCGCGCGCGCCTGCTGGTGGAGGGCGAGCCGGTGTGGGTCGAGGTCGAGGTCGACGGCGCCATGCGCCCCATGGAGGGGCGGGTCCGCGAGATCGCCGAAGAGCCGCGGTACGAGCGCAAGAGCGACGGCGAGGTCGTCGCCGAGGCCCGCAGCGTCTACATCCTGCTGCCCCGCAGCGGCCTCGGCGGCGTCGCCATCGGCGCCCGGGCCCGGGTCGCCTTCCTGCAGTAGGTGCGCCGCCGTGGGGGCAGTCTGAGGTGTGGTCTCCGGGGTCCTGATCGAGCGAGGGTGAGGAGCTCCCGGTGACTCGGCGAGTGGCGGCGGGACCCTCCGGCCGCCTTCGGCGTCCTGCGGGGCTCCCGGAGCCTCCTCGGCTGCGCCTGCGGGGTCTCCGTCCGCACCGACCCAATCCCTTCGGTCTTGGTTCGGCTGATGTTGTTCGATCGTTCGCCGATGCCGTCGCCCGGCGCCCGCGGCCCGGAGGAAGACCCGGAGGGGCTTCCGCAGGTGCGGAGCGAGACCCGCAGGGGCTCGTGGAGCCGGCGGAGGCCCATCGGGCCGCAGCCGCTCGGCGGATTCAGCCCCATCCCGGAGCCCATCGACGCGCCGGCCGCCCCGATCAACCCACCGACCTCCCTGCGCAGAACCACTACAACAGCGAGCTGTCCATGGACTCGTCGATGGACTCGTCGCCGCCGAAGAGCAGCGCGGGCAGGCGCTCGGGGAAGAGCCGGTCGTCGAGCACCTCGACGATGGCGGTCGCCTTGTCGCCCCGCTGCTTGCCGAGCTTCATGGGGGTCGGGGCCGGCATCAGGCGCCCCGACGGCTCCCGCAGCAGGACGATCTCCGGGCGGTCGAACATGCGGTGGTCTTCGTCGGGCAGCAGGACCATGGCGATGTGGCCCTCGCGCAGACGCACCACGGACCCCGGGGGGAACCGCCCCATCAGGGCGCAGAAGTGCTTCATGAGCGCGGGGTCGTAGCGGGTCCCGATCTCGCCGGCCATGGCCTCCAGGGCCAGGGGGCGGGCGACGCCGGGGCGATCGCCGCGGTCCTGCACGAGGGCGTCGTAGCCGTCGGCGATGGCCACGATGCGGGCGTAGAGGTGGGGCAGGCCGCCCGGCGGCGGATCGGGGTAGCCCTCGCCGTCGACGCCGCAGTGGTGCTCGGCCGCCACGACGAGGATGGCGCGCTCGCTGGGGCCCATGCGATCGGTGCGATACCACCGCGCGAAGGACTCCCGGGGGTGGTCGAGGATCGCGGCGGTCTCGGCGTCCGACAGCTCCGTCGCCGTCTCCCGGACGTGGGGCGCGGCGTGGACCATGCCCAGGTCGCAGCCCATGGACGACCGACCGATGTCGAGGATCGCCTCGAGCCCCAGGCCCAGCTGCCGGGCGAGCAGCATCGCCAGCACCGTTCGGTTGGCGGCGTGCACGGCGTCGTAGCGGCCGGCGAGGCGGTGGGCGGTCAGGGGCAGCAGCTGCCGGGGCTGGTTGATGGTCAGGTCGGCGACCGAGGCGACGGCGAGGTCCAGCGTCTCCCGCTGTTCGGCCGGCGGCGGGCCGTGGGGGTCGTGCATCCGGGCGGCGGCGTCCAGCAGCGCGGCGTAGGCGCCGAGCAGGTCGAGCGGCGAGGTGTCGAGGATGGACACATCGCCCGAAGCCTCGGCCCCGATGATGGGCGGGAGCATGACGATCGAGTCGACGCTGCGCGCCCGAAGGCCCTCGTTGAGCGTGTCGTACCCGCTGTTCTCGCTGAGCAGCCGGTGGATGTGCCAGAGGTCCGCGAACGCATGCAGCTCGGCGACCGACGACGCGCGCAAGAAGCGGAAGCCACCGCAGCCCCGGGCGCCGGCCAACTCCATGAGGGCGGCCAGCTCGGGGGCCGGGTCGCGACCGAGCTCGGCGACGAGCGAGCCGTTGACGCGGACCCGGCTGCCCTCCATCTGGACGACCACTTCGCCCAGCTCCGACACCTCGTAGGCGAGCACCCCCTGCAGGGCCACGAGGCCATCGTGGAAGCCCGCGGCCTGTACGCCGGAGCTGGCGGCGAGGTCCAGGACGCCGCCGAGGCGAAGGACGAGCGCGCGGACGCGCACCATGCGATCGCGTGACATCAGTCATCCCCCCACAGCAAGGCGTTGCCGTCGACGGGCGGGGGCTCGGCGGGCGGCTCCGGGGCGGGCGCCGGCGCTGCGTCGGGTCGGTTCTGGTCCGAGGCCCAGGAGTGGCGGCGGGACGGCGGCGCGGGCCCCCCGGCGGGGCGGCGGGAGCGTCCGGGGGACGGCGGGGCAACGGTCTTGCCCGAGGCGGTCTGGCGCCGAGGGGGGGCGGCCGGCGGGGGGGGCGGCGGCGGCGGGGCGAAGTCGTCGCCGGTCGCGTCGAAGCTCTGATCGAACAGCATCCCCGAGCCGTCGGGCGCGGCGACGCCAGGCTCGCTGGGGCCGCCGGGGGAGTACTGGCCGGGGCGGGTCTGCAGCGGGGGCCGGGACGGCTCGCTGGCGGCGGCGGCGAGCTCGGCCTCTTCGAGCGTCAGCTCCGCGATGTCGCGCACCTGATCGGGCGCGCGCCGGACCAGGCTGCGCAGCTCGCGCAGCCCCGCCTCGGTGCTCATGGCCACCAGGCAGCGCAGCCAGGGCCCCGCCCGGTCGGGATCGACGCCCTCCCAGTTCCTGAGGGCCTTGCGGCACAGACCCAGGGCCTGGTCGCCGCCGATCTGCCCCAGGGCGGTGCAGATGCGGAACCGCTCCTCGAGGTCCAGGAGGTGGAAGTTCCGGGACTCGGTCGCCGCCCGCAGAGGGCCCCACGCCTCGTCGAACTTGTAGCGGCCGAGGTAGTTCACGGCGACGGCGCGGACCGTCGGGTCCTCGTCGTCGAGGTGTCGCAGGAACCGCGCCGCGACGGAGCGGGACGGCTCGCGCGCCAGCACCCGCACCGCGGCGCGGCGCACGGCCGGCTCGGAGCTGCCCAGGCAGACGAGGCCGAGCCGCAGCATGTGGGGGTACTCCGGCAGCGCCAGCGCGATCTCGAGCGCGCGGACGGCGATGCCCGGCGGCCCGGTGGACGCCGCGTGGAGCAAGGCCTCGGGGTTGCGGGCGACCGTGCGCCGAGCGGCCTCCTCGATCGTGTCGCGGTGCGGCCCGGGCTCGAGCCGGGCGGCCAGGACGAACACTTCTCCGAGGGCGTGGGCGGGCAGGGCGGAGAGGTAGGCCCCCAGCTCCGGCGGCGTGACCATCCCGGTGCGGACGCCGTCCAGCAGCAGCTCCATGCGCTCGGGCGCCAGCAGCATGGGCACGAGCCCGAGGATCTGATCCTGCACGCGGCGGGCCCAGGCGTCGGTGGGCTCCTTCGAGGCCCACTGGAACAGCGGCGACAGCAGCCGCGGGATCTCGCCCACGCGGTGCACCGCGAGCAGCCGCTCGACCTGCGAGGGCAGCGAGGAGACCAGCTCGGCGCCGCGGGGGCCGTGGGCCCAGGCCGAGACCGCTTGGCCCAGCAGCATCCCGACCCGGGACGTGGGCACGCCCCGCTGGTTGGCCATCCGGGTCTCCGACGCCAGCCCTTCGAGCTCTTCGCCCTGGAATTTTGGCGGCCACCGCAGCTGGCCGCCGCGCAGGTCCCAGACCGAGCGAACGGCGTCCACCGCCAGGGGCAGCTCGACGCCGTGGCCGTGCTCCAGCAACTCTTCGAGGAAGTCTCGCCCAGGCATCGTGGCGGCGGGGGCGCGGGGGCTCGAGCCCTGGGGCGCCGTCACCTCGAAGACCCAGCCCGGCAGGGGCTCCCACTGCAGCACCTCGTGCAGGGGCTGAGCCGGCGCCGCCTCCATGCCGTCGTAGAGGGCACACAACTCCACGACGCGTGCGCAGGCGGCGTACTCGGGGGCGTGCCTCAGCGCGATGGCGCGCACGCCTTGTCGGACGAGGGCCGCGCCGAGTTCGGGGTTGTCGGCGCTGCCGTCGTAGATCGGGTGCTCGCCGCACAGGACCCGCGGCGGGTCCAGGTCGAAGACGATGACGGGCTGGACCTGCAGGGCCGCCGTGCACGAGCGCCGGAGCTCTTCGATGCTGCGCTGCACGTTGGGGTGATCGAGATCGTAGAAATGCCCGTTGCGAACGCTGCGAAGCAACGCTTGCCAGATCCCGCGAGCGCTCTGAGCAGCAGCTCGGTCCACAGACTCCTCGCAGCCCTCGTTGCGTTTGCAGGGCAGGATGAAACGAGGCTATCACCGGGCGGTGCCCCAACACCACGAAGCGGCCCCCCCGGGCCACGCTCGAGTAGCCGGACGGGCCGCCGTCGCGGTGGTCCTCGCGGCGCTGGTGGCGGACCTGCTGCTGGGGGCGCGGGTCCCCGGGGTCGCCGGGGCCGTGGCCTGGCTGTTCGAGGGCGCGGCCGCCGCGGCCCAGTGGGTGGTCGATGGCCGACTGGGCTTCGCGGCGGCCGGCGCCGTCGGCCTGGTGGGCGCCGCGGCGCTGCCCGGGGCGGCGGGGCGCGTCGCGCGTGCGGTGGCGGGTGCGGTGGGCGCGGTGCTCCTGCTGGGCGGCATCGCCGTGGCCGCCATGATGGAGCCGGCCCTGGCCCTCGGCCTCGGCGCGGCCGGGCTCGCGGCGTCCTCCCAGGCTCCCCGGGCGGTGTCGCCGCGGCTGATCGCCGTCGCCGCGGGGCTGGCGGCGCTCGGCGCCGGACTCTGGGGGCTGCAGCTGTTCGCCGCCGACAGCCAGGGCTACGGCGTCCTCGAACTCCTGGGCGCGCACCGCGGCGCGCTGCGCGTGGTCCCGTGGCTGCTGGGGGCCGCCGGGCTTGCCGCTTGGGTGGGGGCGTCCCCACGGCACCTGGCGCCCGCGGCGTTGGCGCTGGGCGTGGCCGCCGTCGGCCTGCTCCTCGATCGGGCGCTGCCGTGGCCATCGCTCCTGCTGGCCCCCGCGCTGGCGGGTTGGTGGCGCCTTCGCCCGGCCTCGACCGCGCCGCTCGTGACCCGGCTGGCGGTGCCCGCCGCCCTCGCCGCCGCGCTGCTCGCCCACACCTATGCGGTCCGGGTGTTCGGCTGCCCCGACTCCCCCCATCCGGCCCTGGAGCGGGTGGCGGAGCCCGGGGCTGTCTTCCGGGTGGCGCTGGGCCCCGACGGCCAGCCGTTGCTCGCCCTGCGCGAGGCCCGGGGCTGGGCGCGCTTCGACGGCCAGGGCCTCGTGCCCCTGGAGCCGGCGCCCGTCCCCGCACGCCCCGCCGCCGAGCGTTCGTGGCTCGGGGAGAGCCTCGCGTCCACCGAAGAGCTCGTCGGCGGCGCTCGCGTCTTCGGGACCGTCCTGGGTGGCCACCCCGACTACTACAGCCTGCCCGACAGCCCCCCGAACACCGTGCACAACCAGATCGTGGAGCTGGGCGCCGACGGCCCCATCGCCGTGCACAGCCCCGAGCGCCTGTGCTGGGTCGGGGCGCTGCTCTCGGCCTACGGGGCGCTGTGGGCCGGCTGCGAGTACGAGTCCACGCTGCACCGCCTCGATCCGGACACCGCCGCCGTGCAGGCGAGCGTCGAGGACCCCCGGCTCGGCGACGTCGCGGCCCTGGCGCAGACCCCCGCAGGCCTTGCCACGGCCTCCTTCTGGCACGGCCGGCGCCTCGTGCTCGTCGATCCCGCAACCGCCGCCGTCGCCGCATCGGCCGTGGGCCCCGGCGGCCACTACGATCTCGCCTGGGAGCCCCGGCAGGAGCGGCTGTGGGTCTCCAGCTACACCCGCTCCCGCGTGGTGGCCTTCGACGCCGAGCTGAATCGCGTCGACTCCATCCGCACGGGCCTCGGCGCGCGCGCGCTGGCGGTCGACCCGGCGCGGGGGTGGCTGTTGGCGTCGAGCGTCTACGACGGCGTCGTGCGCGTCTGCGAGGGGGGCGAGGTCCTCTCGCGGCTCCGGGTCGGGGGGCACGTCAAGGACATCGCCGTGGACCCCGAGCGGGGCCTGGCGTGGTTCGCCAGCCGGTGCGGGTTGTGGCGTTTGGATCTGGCCGCCCTGGACGCCTCGCTGCGCTGATTGTGTCGGCCCCGTGACACGCGGCCACAACCGGCTTCGCCGCCTTGCGTGCGGGAACCGGGGGGGCTATCAACCGCTCGGTTTGGGGCAAGCCCCGATGGGCGCCCCACCGCGGAGGTGCCGTGCCCCGTCGCGACGACATCAGTTCCATCTTGATCATCGGCTCCGGCCCCATCGTCATCGGGCAGGCCTGCGAGTTCGACTACTCCGGAACCCAGGCCTGCAAGGCGCTTCGGGACGACGGCTACGAGGTGATCCTCGTCAACAGCAACCCCGCGACGGTCATGACCGATCCCGAGGTCGCCAACCGCACCTACATCGAGCCGATCACGGCCGACGCGGTGGAGAAGATCATCCGCCGGGAGAGGCCCGACGCGCTGCTGCCCACCATGGGCGGCCAGACGGCCTTGAACACGACGATGGAGCTGGCCCGCCGGGGCGTGCTCGACAAGTTCAAGGTCAAGCTCATCGGCGCCAACACCGACGCCATCGAGCGCGCTGAGGACCGCAGTGTGTTCAAGGGCATCATGGACGAGCTCGGGCTCGACATGCCCCGGGGCGGGTTCGCGTACTCCATGGAGGACGCCTGGGGCCTGGTGGAGACCACGGGGTACCCCGCGATCATCCGGCCCAGCTACACGATGGGCGGCAGCGGGGGCGGGATCGCCTACAACCGCGAGGAGTTCCGGACGATCGCCGAGTCGGGGCTCCGCGCCTCGCCGACGACGGAGATCCTGGTCGAGGAGTCGATCCTCGGCTGGAAGGAGTACGAGCTCGAAGTGATGCGGGACATGGCCGACAACGTCGTGATCATCTGCTCCATCGAGAACTTCGACCCCATGGGCATCCACACCGGCGACTCGATCACGGTCGCCCCTGCCCAGACGCTGTCCGACGTCGAGTACCAGCACATGCGCGACGCCAGCCTGTCGATCATCCGGGCCATCGGCGTGGACAGCGGCGGCAGCAACATCCAGTTCGGCGTGAACCCCGCCGACGGCCGGCTCATCGTCATCGAGATGAACCCCCGCGTCTCCCGCAGCTCCGCGCTGGCGAGCAAGGCCACTGGCTTCCCCATCGCCCACTTCGCCGCGAAGCTCGCCGTGGGCTACACGCTGGACGAGATCCCCAACGCCATCACCCGCAAGACGCCGGCGGCCTTCGAGCCGACCATCGACTACGTGGTCACCAAGATCCCGCGCTGGGCGTTCGAGAAGTTCCCCGGTGCCGAGACGACGCTGGGCACCCAGATGAAGTCCGTGGGCGAGGTCATGGCCATTGGCCGGACCTTCCGCGAGTCCCTGCAGAAGGGGCTCGCGAGCCTCGAACGGGGCCGGTCGGGCCTGGGCGCCGACGGCAAGGACGAGATCGACGTGGACGGCGCCGACGAGGCGGGGCGCGCGCGCCTGCTGGCCGATGTGCGCCGCCGGCTGTCCCGGCCTCAGGCCGACAACATCTTCTACCTGCGCCACGCCTTGCGGCTCGGCATGTCGCTGGCCGACCTGCACCAGCTGACGCGGGTGGACCCCTGGTTCCTCGATCAGCTGATGCAGATCATCGAGCGCGAGGAGGAGCTGCGCGCCGCGGGCAGCCTCGCGGCGGTGGACGACCGGTCGCTGTTCGCCGCGAAGCAGGACGGCTTCACGGACCTGCAGCTGGCGTTCCTGCTGGGCGCGACCGAAGCGGAGGTGGCCGACCGCCGCCTGAGCTGCGGCATCCGCCCCGTCTACAAGGCCGTGGATACGTGCGCGGCCGAGTTCGAGGCCGAGACGCCGTACTACTACTCGACCTACGAGCGCGGTGAGACCGAGGCCCGGCCCGACGGCGGCGACAACACGGTCATCATCCTGGGTTCCGGGCCGAACCGCATCGGCCAGGGGGTCGAGTTCGACTACTGCTGCGTGCACGGGGCGCTGGCCCTGCGCGAGGTCGGTTGCAGCACGGTGATGATCAACCTGAACCCCGAGACCGTCTCCACGGACTACGACATCGTGGACCGGCTGTACTTCGAGCCCCTGACCTTCGAGTCGGTCATGGAAGTCGTGCGGGTCGAGAAGCCCCGCGGCGTGGTCGTCCAGTTCGGCGGTCAGACGCCGCTGAAGCTCGCCCAGCGTCTGCAGGACGCCGGGGTGCCGATCCTGGGCACGCCCCCGTCGGCCATCCACCGGGCCGAGGACCGGGACGAATTCCTGGCGTTGGCCGCGGAGATCGACGCCCGCGTGCCCGCCGGCGGCACCGCGCTGTCCACGGAGCGCGCGCTGGAGATCGCCCACGGGCTGCAGTACCCGGTCCTGGTGCGGCCCAGCTACGTGCTGGGCGGCCGCGGCATGGCCATCGTCTACAAGGACGAGACGCTCCGGCAGTACATGGGCGACGCCCTGGCCATCGATCCCGACCGCCCCGTGCTCGTCGACAAGTACCTGGAGAACGCCCGCGAGGTCGACGTGGACTGCCTCGCCGACGCCGAGGGCAACGTCGTGATCGGCGCGATCATGCAGCACATCGAGCACGCGGGCGTGCACTCGGGCGACAGCTCGTGCGTGCTGCCCACCATCGACCTCCCCGACGCCTTGCTCGACGAGATGCGGCGGATCGTCACCACCTTCGCTCGCAAGCTGGGCGTCGTCGGGCTCATGAACACCCAGTTCGCCATCCACGAAGGCAACGCCTACACGCTGGAGGTGAACCCCCGCGCATCGCGCACGGTCCCGTTCGTCAGCAAGGCCATCGGCCACCCGCTGGCGAAGTACGCCGCCCGGCTGATGGTGGGCGAGACGCTGCCCCAGATCGGCTTCACCGAGGAGATCATCCCGACGATGTACTCGGTCAAGAAGGTGGTGCTGCCGTTCCGCAAGCTGCACGGCGCCGACCCCATGCTCGGGCCGGAGATGAAGTCCACGGGCGAAGTCATGGGCATCGCCCACAGCTTCGGCGAGGCGTTCGCGAAGGCGACCATGGCGGCGGGCGAGACGGTGCCCCTGACGGGCACGGTGTTCCTGTCGGTCAACGACGGCGACAAGGCGGCCGCCGTGCCCATCGCCCGGGCGCTGCGCCGGCTCAAATTCCACCTGCTGGCCACCCGCGGGACGGCGGCGGCGTTGGCCGAGGCGGGCATCCCCTGCGATCTGATCTACAAGGTCAACGAGGGTCGGCCGAACCTGCTCGACTTCGTCAAGAACGACGAGATCGACCTGATCATCAACACGCCCCTGGGCCGCGAGTCCATGTACGACGAGCGCTCCATTCGCACGTTGGCCCTGCGCTACAACCTGCCGTGCATCTCCACCATCGAAGCCGCTCAGGCCATGGTGAAGGGGATCTTCGCGCAGTCCGAGCAGGACTTCGCCGTCAACTCCATCCAGGAGTGGCACGGCGCCCCGGGCGTCTCGGACCTCACGCTGAGCTGAGCCCCGACCGGGCTCAGATGTTCACGCGGGCCCGGATCCAGTCGACGCTCAACCCGTGGCCCAGGGCCGCGGACTCCTCGCGGATGCCCTCCAGCTCCTGCTGCAGGGACTCCGGCACGTCGCAGTCGGGCTCCACCCGGATGCGCTTGCCCCCCCGGGTGCGGGTCACCTCGTCGTCGAGCACGACGGGCCCGTGGGGCGTGGCCGTGAGGTAGCCCCACTCGGTCTTCGCGAGGGTCTCGGCGAGGAACAGCTGGTAGGTCGCGTGCTCCAGGCTCGGGGCGAAGTTCTGCTCCCAGTCGTCGATGTCCTTGGGGGGCACGGTGGGGTCGTCGCGGCGGCGCTGCCCGAAGGTGCAGTACTGCAGCTCTCCGCCCGCATCGAACTGCTGGTCGTTGCACCAGCCGTGGAAGAAGGTCGCGTGGTAGATGGCGTGGGCGCAGGCCCGGGCCAGCTCAGCGAGGTCGCGGTCGTCGACGCCCTGAGGCGCGAGCCGCCGCATGGCGCGGCTGCCGGGGCGGCGGGGACGGGTCGACAGCTCCCGGTCGCACGGGAAGTCCGCGGGATCCCGGTTGTGCAGGGGCCGGAACGTTGGCGACAGCTCCGCCGCCGCGGCCACGAACTCCCGGGCCTGCACCCAGCCTTCGGCGGCGCGTGACGCCGGCATCTGGTCGCGGAGCGTTCGCTCGCAGTGGGCCAGCAGCGCAGTCCAGTACAGGTTGGCGGCCCGGGCGAAGCGGTGGCCTTCGACCAGGGCGCGGCGGGGCTGGAAGCCCGCCCAGTCCAACGACGCGAGCTGCTCCGAGAAGCGGACTTCCGCCGCCTGCAGGCTGAGGGCCGAGGCTTGAACCACGACGCCCGACTCCTCGAAGATCAGGGGGTTGCCGTAGTTGTTGATGGCCACGACGGAGCGCAGGTGGGGCCAGAGCAGCTGGCGCACGGGGTGCTCGGCGGGGAGCGTCTCGCCGGCGGCCAGCGCGTACAGCTCGGAGATCAGGTGCCCGCGGGTGATGTGCTGGTCGGTCTGCCCCGACACGATCCAGGACGTGCGGAACAGGCGCTTGATGTGCCCCCACTGGGTCCAGTCGTGGTCCGGGGCATCGGGGTCGCTGCCGTCGGGCTCGAAGCGCTGACCGCAGGTCTCGATGGCGCGCAGCTCCAGGGACTCGAACGGGTAGTCGGCGTCGGGGTCGTAGGCGCCGCCGAGGATCGCGCGCGTGTCGGGCAGCTGGTAGTCGCCAGACCGCATTGCGTCGCCGGCGGGCCAGATGAACTCCACCACCAGCTCGCGGTCGCCGGCGGTGGTCGGATCGCTGCCTTCGGCCCAGCGGGGCAGGCAGGGGTTCATGCAGTTGAGGATGCGGTCGACCAGGGCGGCGTCGCTGCGGTCGCGGCGCTCGGTCGTGTGCCCGAGCCACGGCCAGCGGTCGGCGCGGCGGGTCCACTCCCGGTCGAACACCGCCTGCGCGGCCCGAGGGCCGGCGGCTTCGAAGGCGGGGGTCGCGGCGAACATGGGGGCGAGCTCGCCCTCCTTGGGCCACAACTCCGGCTGCTTGCAGAGGAACCGCTTGATGAACGGCAGGTAGGTGTTCTCGGGCGTGGACGCGAGGCGCTGGAGCTTCTGGCCCTGGAAGTGGCCGCGCTCGGCGAAGCGAAGCTCGGCGTCGACGTTCAGATCCGGGGCGTCGAGGCCCACCAGCAAGGAGTCGTGAGCCTCGGACCAGTAGCCCGGAATCCCACCGTCTTCGTACTCGACCACGGGGCGGCCGAGCATCTGGGCGGGTTCGTCTGCGCGGGGGATGCCAACGGAAGCCCAGTTGGGGTGCAATCGGGGACGTCGCGCCCCCCCGGTCCCTCGCTCGCCGGTCGCCGAAGTGTCGGTTTTTGCCATTGGACTTGCCTCCTGCTCAGTACCCGTTCGGGCTACGGTTCGGGCTGAAAGGCTGGCCCGAAGGGAGCATACATACCCGCCCAGGCTTGGGGCTGTGAGATCCCAATCGCGCGAAGGGAACGCCTCGAACCTATCCTTTGGTCGAGGTGCCCGCCGACCTCCGCGGCCCGCCAGCCGGCGGCGTGAGACCAGGCGAGCATGTCGGCGTCGGCGAACCGTTGCTGCGCCGACCGGAGCGTCGCCGCCGACTCGGCGGCCTCGCCGGCGCCGAACTGAAGGCCGGCCGTCAGCACCGCGTGCAGCCCCGCCGCCCAGTCGGCCCCGGAGTCCCGAATGACGTCGCGGCACCGCTCGACCTCGCGCCGGCTCGACCCCGCGGCGTCGCCGCACGCGAGCCGTGAGGCCCCCCGCATCCAGAACAGCAGCACGCGCTCGGACACGAACCGGTGCAGCACCTTGAGCTTCGGCCAGGCGGCGTCCACGGCCGCGCGGGCCGCCGGGCCGTCGCCGACGTACAGCGCGCGCTGGAATCGGGCGAGCGTACCCATGTACAGAAACGAGAGCGGCGCCGGGTCGCCCCAGCCGGCGAGGCCCGCGTCGATGCGCTCGGCCGCTCGGTCCGGATCGTCGTCGGCGAGGTCGCACAGGTAGCCCACGGCGAGGTCCAGGTTCGCCAGCGCGAGGAGGTCGTCGGCCTGGCGGTACCGGGCGGCCAGCTCCCGGTAGTCGTCGGTCAGGTCGCCGAACTCGCCGGTGAAGGTCTGGGTGACGAGCCGGTGGGTCAGGCCCATGGACCGGCCCCAGTCGGACCGGCCGCGCCGGCGGTAGAGCCGCTCGGCGTCGGCGAGGGCGTCGATGCTGCGCCGGAACTGCCCGTCGTGCAGGGCCTTGTAGCCTTCGGCGACGCGAACGAACGCGCCGTCGGTGGGGTCGGGGAGCTCGGGGCGGACGGAGTCGAGCAAGGCCCGGATGCGGGTCTCGCGGGCCGAGGTCTTGCCGGTGCCGCCGATGTAGACAAGCTCCAGCGCCAACGCCCGGGCCAGCCGCACCGGCTCGCCGGCGTCGAGCGCGAGCATGAGGTGCCGGCTCTGCACCCCCAGCGCGGCGATGGGGTCGAAGTAGCCCAGGCAGCCCGCGACGGTCCAGCAGGCGTCGATGCGCTCGACCTGCGCCGCCGAGGTCCCGACGCGCAGGCCGCGCAGCAAGAGGCGAAGGCGCCAGTACAGCGCACTGAGCAGGGAGCCGACGGCGCCTTCGGGCCGCCGCATTCGCACGTCGGCGAGCACCTCGCGCAGGACCGCGCGCCCCCGGTCCAGGTGGCCCGCGCCGATGTACAGCTCGGCCGCCACCCGGCGATCGGATCCCGGCTGGGGGGAGCCGCCCAGGTCGATGGCGGCCAGGAGCAGCTCGGCGGACTCGGCGGCGCGGCCGGCGGCGCCCAGGGCGTCGGCGAGGGCGCGGGTGTCGGCGCCGCGGTCGGCCTCGTCGCCGCCCGCCAGGGCCACCCGGCGCAGCTCGGCGGCGCGATCGAACGCCATGCGCTCCATGGCCTCGTCCCCCGCGACCCGCGCGTGAGGGGCGGCGCGCCGGGGCAGCTCGCCGGCCAGGAACAGCCGGGTGATGACCGCCGCGTCGACGTCGCCGATGCGCTCGAGTCGGGCGGCGACGTCGGCGTGGCGCGTGGCCAGGGACTCCGGCGGAAGCGCGGCCTGCAGGAGCTGGCGGATCCGGTCGTGGGCGAGCTGGACGGCCGGGCGGCCTCGGAGCGTGGCGTGCCGGAGGAGCCGAGCCTTCTGCAGGGCGGCCACGGCGGCGGGGGCGCCGGCCTGTTCGGCGAGGCCTCGCGCGGCGCCCCGGCGAAGGGGGGCGCCGATGAGCACCAGCTGCTGCAGCAAGGTCGCGGCGGGCGCCGGCACCCGGTCCACCCGGGACTTCAGCAGCCCCGACAGGCTGGTCGGCGCCAGGCCCTCCCGCCTCGCCGCCGCGATCTCGTGCAGGGCCCAGGGGTTGCCGGCGGCCTCGGCCAGCAGCGGGTCCTCGGGCCCGCCGGTCATGCCCAGCAGCCGCCGCGACTCGGCGTCCGCCAGGGGGCCCAGGGGGATGGCGTCGCCCTCGCGGGCGAGCTCCTACAGCGGGCCGAGCAGCAGGCCCGGCTCCGTGTCGTCGCGCACCGTGCAGACCAGGAGCACCGGCGGCGCGTCGGGCCCCAGCAGCGTCAGCAGGGGAGCCACCGAGGCCCGGTCGGCCCACTGTGCGTCGTCGATGGAGACGACGACCGGGCGCTCGGCGGCCACGGCGCTGATCACGGCCCGCAGCGCACGCCCCAGGCGCCGCCGCGCTTCCTGGGGCGGATCGGCCGGCGCGGGGCAGTCGCGCAGGGAGGGGACCCGCTGCAGCACGGGGAACGCCCGGGCCAAGGCGGCGAGGTCTGCGACATCGAGCCCCTGCAGCGGGGCCGCGTCGGCGGCGAGCTGCGAGCTGAGGTCGTCGACGACCCCGTCCAGGGCGTTGTGTTCGACGGACTTCTGGGGGTGACAGCGCCCCCGCAGGACCACGGAGTTTCCGTCTCGTCCGACGGCCTGCAGGAATCGCTCGACCAGGGCCGACTTGCCGATGCCCGAGGGCCCGACCACCGTCACGATCCGCGGAGCACCGTGGGCCGCCACCGCCCGGTGCTCGGCGTCGAGGCGAGCCAGCTCGCGGAGTCGCCCCAGGAACCGGGGGCCCGCGGCCGTGGCCGGCGGTCCCCGCAGCACGGCCAGGGCTTCGGTGGCGTCGGGCCGGGCCCCGGGCTCGCCGGCGAGCAGAGCGTCAGCGAGGCGGGCCAGCTGAGGGTCGGCGTCGGGGGCGAGGGCCAGGACCGGCTCCGCGGCGCGGTGGGTCTTGGCGTGGAAGACCAGGCTCGGGGGCCCCGAGAACGGGGGCCGACCGACCAGGGCCTGGTGGATGAGCACGCCGACCGAGTAGAGGTCGACGGCCGGCGTCGGCTCCTGGCCGTGCACCTGCTCGGGGGCCATGTAGAGGGGGGTGCCCTCGATGCTGTGTGCCGACGGCAGCCCGTCGACCCCCAGCGACGACCCATCGGCCAGCGCGAGGCCGAAGTCGATGAGCACCACCCGGCCGTCGTCGGCCACGAGGATGTTCCCCGGCTTCAGGTCCCGGTGCACGATCTCCGCGGCGTGCAGGGTATGCAGCGCCAGCAAGAGCTGCTCGACGCAGGACCGCAGCCGGCCCTGGGAGGCGGCGTCCCGGGCGACCCGCTCCGGCGGCGGCTGCGACTCGTCCTCCCAGGGGGGCTCCGGCCCCCAGATGTGCTCCAACACCAGCTGCCCCGGCACCAGCTCCATCGTGAAGAAGCAGCGCCGGCCGTCCACCGCCAGCTCGTGGTAGTGGACGACGTTGCGGTGGTGCAGGTCCTGCAGCAGCCGGAACTCCCGCTTCAACCGGAACAGCTCCCGCGGCCCCAGATCATCGACGGACTTGAGCGCGACCTCGTGGCCGAGCTCCCGGTCCAGGGCCCGGTGGACCTGACCGCCCCCCCCACGGCCGATCAGCCCACGCAGCTCGTAGCGCTCGCCGTCCACGAGCCCGATCCCCCCGGTGGGGTCGTTGTCCGCCGGGGAGTCGTCGGTCACTGGGGGTTCGGGGCCTCCACGCCGGCGACGGCTTCGCCCAGGGCAGCCTGACCGGCGGAGCGGGTGCACCACGGCTGCTCGGGCCACTGGGCGAGGCGCAGCAGCGCGGCGCGGCGGGACTCGGCGTCGCCCTCCATCAGGTCTCCCAGCAAGGTCTCCACGGCGTCAGCTTCCGCCGCGAGGCCCTGCTCCTCCAGAACGTAGCCCAGCTCCGCCCGCGCGGCGTCGGGGAGGCCGCGTTCGGCCCCCCGGCGGCGGCGGCGGGGAACCAGCGCCGAGGCCTGCTCGGAGGTGAGGACCTCGAACAGCACGGCGCCGATGGCGAAGGCGTCCACCGCGGGGTCCAACCGGTCGGTCGTCCCGGGCTCCCGGTAGGCGGCGTCGCCGGCGGGATCGATGCGCCCGGCGGCTTCGGCTCCGCCCCGTTCCAGGGAGCGGAGATCGGTCAGGCGAACGCGGCCCTGGCCGTCGACGCCCACGTGGTGGGGGCTGAGGTCGCCGTGGGCCAGGGCCGGGCGGTCGGGCTGCTCGTCGCCGAGCCAGCAGGCCAGGGACGCCAGCTGCCGGCCGAGCTCCAGGGCGGCGGTCAGGGGGAGCACGCTCCACCACGCGCCGGTTTCGGCCTCGTCGGCCGCCCCCGCGCCCGCGAGCACATCGCGCAGGTTGATCCCGTCCCACGCCTCCAGGATGGACAGCGGCCGGTCGACGCCGTCCACCGCCGCGGCCCCGTAGCCCAGCAGGCGGGGCAGGGCGGGGTGCTGCAGCCGGCTCAGCCAGCGGGCCTCGCGCTCGATCCCGCCGAGCAGGTCGAGCCCGAGCGCGTCGACGTCGATGCGGCCGAGGAGCACATCGACCGGGCGGCCCTGGTCGTCGGTGGCGCGGTGCTCGGTGGCGTCTCCGCGGCGGCGGCGCACGTCGCCCAGCACGTAGCCGGCCACGTTCCGGCCCGCGGGCAGGTCGGCCCCCCGGTCGCCGGGCAGACCCAGCGACGATAGGGTGCCCGTGGTGGCGGCGCCGAGGTCGCCCGGGAGCATCAGGAGCGGGCCCCACGGGTCTTCTTCGAGCTCCGGCTGCCACAGGTGGTCCGGGGGCAGGACCGGCTCGAGGATCAGGATGCCGGGGAGGGGCCCGTCGACCAGGCCCTCGGCCAGCTCGGGGGCGTGGGGGCCGAAGCCGCCGGTGGGGCCGTCGGTCGCGTCGAACACGTACGGCTGGCGGCACAGCGGGCAGTGGGGCAGGGCGGGGTCGACGGCGCCGAACACGGCGTGGTCACCGGGGCGGTGCGGGCAGGTAGCCACCTGCAGCCGTCGGTCCTCGCCGGCGAAGGCGTCGTCGAGGGACAGCTCGAACAGCAGGGCTTCGCGGGTGCGGGGGCGCCGTCGCGGGGCGTCGGACACGACGACCGAGAGCTGGTCGATGGCGTCGCGGCGCAGCAGATCGTGCAGCTCGGCGTTGAGGAGGGGCGCGGCCGAGACCGCCTGGTACGCGCCGTGATCGACGACTTCGTGCAGCGGCCCCAGGCCGATCAGGTCCGGGCCTTGGGCCGTGGATCGGCGCCCCCCGAAGCGGGCCACGGCCAGCAGCTGGGGCGCGGCGCGCCGCACCCAGAGGCGCAGGTGCGGGCGGTAGCCGAGCCAGCGCAGGCCAAAGACCGCATCGCCCTGGTCCCACGCGTTCGCGAGCGGGGCGCCGGGTGGAAGGAGAAGCCCGGAGTCTGGGCAGTAGAACGCGTCGTGAGCGGTCGGAAGGAGGTGGGTGGTCACTGATCAAATCCCCGCGAGCCACCCGCGGGGGAGCGACTCAGGCGCTGCGGTCAGGCAGCGGATCGGGCCAAACGCCGGCGAGCAGGTGCTTCCGGCAAGCGTCGGCCTGGTAGAGCAGGTCTGCCGCGCCACTTCCCGCCGACGCGGCGACCTGACGGCTCAGCTCCGTTGCCTGGAGTCGGTGGGTGCGGGCAAAGCAGGCGCTCCACCCGATCAGCTCCAGGACCTGGGCTGCGCGCTCATTGTTTCGGTGCTCGGAATGGTCCGCCAAGGCGAGTTTCTCCCGCACCTGCGGGAACGCTTGCGGGAGCGAACGATTCGCCCACCAGCGCAGGACGGCGTCGGTCGCGCAGAAGCGATCGGAGGGCGATCGGTCGAGGGTCTCGCCCCTCAGAAGTTCGCTCGGGTGCGACGGCTCGAACGCGGTGGTGCGGCCCCGAAGGCCTTGCAGCACAAGCCATTGCGTCATCTCGAGCTGCGTCAGCGGAGCCCGCGGGCGGGTGCGGGCGGTGAGCAGCGAACGCACGCGCGGGAGCAGCGGACGGGCGCGCAGCCAGGCCCAGTCCGGGCGAACGGCGGCTGCGGCGTGACCGGAACTCCGGTTCGACATCAAAACTCCATCGAGGCAGGCGGTGCCTGCAGGATCTCACACCGAACGCTCGGCTTCAATGGGGGACTGAGCCCGTGTGAATAGCCCGTTCGGGCCAGACCGTCCGGATAGCGATCACGGACGCAGGAGCACCTTCACCGATTCGCGATCCGCCGCCGCCGCCAGGGCTGCCACCCCGTCGCGCAGTGCGAACTCGGCGGTGATGAGCGGGGTGGGGTCGATCAACCCACGCTGCAGGAGCCTCAGCGCCGGCGCGAACGGCCCGCACCGCGAGCCCACCACCGCAATCTCGTTGATCACCCAGGGAATCACCGGCGACTCGGGCAGATCGTGGGTCGTCGTCTTCAGCACCAGCGTGCCGCGGGGCCGCACGAGGCGGGTGGCGAGCCCCAGCCCATCGGGGGAGCCGGTGCAGTCGACGACCACGTCGGCGCCGACCAGGGACTCGGCGCCGTCGAGGCCCACGCCGTCGATGCCCGGGGGCAGCAGATCGAGCCGGTCGGGGTTGCGCGAGACACCCGCGACCTGCGCGCCGGTGAGCGCGAGCACCCGGGCGACCAGCTGCCCCAGCCGCCCGACCCCCAGCACCACGCAGCGGTCCGAGGGGCGCACGGACACCTGCTCGAGTACCTGCAGGGCCGCGGCCAGGGGCTCGACGAAGACCGCGGCCTCGTCGGAGACCCCGTCGGGGATGCGGTGGAGGTTCTCCGGGGGCAGCGTGAAGCGCTGGCTGAACGCGCCGTCGCGTCCGTCGATGCCCAGCACGGTCCGCTCAGGGCAATGCGTGCGGCGGCCGCCGAGGCACGTGGGGCAGCGCCCGCAGGCGGCGTTGATGTCCCCGACCACCCGGGCGCCCGCCCACGTCGGGTCCGTCGCCTCGAGGACCTGGCCCACCCACTCGTGGCCAAGGACGCCCTGGAAGCCCATGTAGCCTTTGCACAGTTCCAGGTCCGTGGCGCAGATGCCGCCGACCCGCAGCTCGATGAGCGCTTCGTCGCCGCGCACCGGTTCGGGCAGCGTCGTGTTCACCGTCGCGCGCGTCCCGTTCAACACCAGACCCAACATCGCCATCCTCCCCGGGCCCCGCCGACGGGGCTCTGCTGCGGCCAGGGCAGGGTAGCCGCCGCCGGTGCAGTAGGCTGACGCTGTGGCCCGAGCCCACATCGCCCTTGCTGTCGCGACCGCCCTGCTCGTCGGCCCGACGTTGGGCTGCGGCGTGATGCTGTACGACGTCGGCGAGCTCTTCTTCTTCGCCGACGCGCTGCGCACGGGCCGGACGCCGGGCCTGGACTTCGTGGTCAACGGCTACGGCCCGGGGCGCTACCTGCTCTTCGCGGCGCTGTTTCAGGACGGCCCGTCCCTGGCCGTGGCGGCGGCGGTGTTCGGGGTGCTCCGGCTGGGCATCTCAGCCCTGGCGTGGGAGGTGGCGCGGCGCGTCGTGGACCGCGGGGCGTGGCTGGTGCCGGCGGCGCTGCTCGTGGCGCCGGGGCCGCTGCACAAGGGGTTCTTCCTGCTGGGCACGCTGGCGTTGGCGCTGGCCCTGCTGAGGTGGCTGGAGGACCCGTGTCGGCGCCGGGCCTGGGCCCTGGGCGCCGTGGTCGCGGGGGCCGGGCTGTTCCGGCTGGATCTGGGGCTGTTCGGGCTCGCGCTGGGGGCGCTGGTCCTGGTTGGGCAACGACCGAGGGACCTGGGCGCCCTGGTCGCGCCGTCGCTGGCCGCCGGGGCCGCCGTGCTCGGCTGGACCCTGGCCGACGGAGCCACCGCGGCCGTGGTCGCGCAGGTGCTCGACGACGTCGCCAAGAACCAGACGATCACAGACCCGCGCTTTCCGGGCGTCGCACGCGTGGCGTCCCTCGACGTCGAAGCGTGGCTGCTGGTGCTGCCGCTGCTCGTCTACCCCCTGTTGGCCCTCGGCCTGCGCCGCGTCGACCCACCGAACCGTCGGCGGATGCTGGTCGTCCTGCTGCTGGGCGTGCTGACCGCCAACCAGGTGCGCATGAAGCCCGAACTGGGCCACCTCCTGCAGGCTGGGCCCATGCTCTGGCTGGCGCTGGCGGCGCTGCTCCAGCGGCTTCCCCGCGTTCCCCAGCACGGCGCGCAGCTCGCGGTGTTGGGGCTCCTGGCGTCGGCGGCGTTCGTGCGGCCCGGCGACGTGTACACGGGGGCCTTCACGATCCCCTGGGAGCGAGTCCACGTCGTGCCGACGGCGGCGGGACCGGCCCGCCTCAACCCCGGGGAGCGAGCCGAGCTGGAGCCGCTGCTGGCGGCCCTGGCGGCCACCCCGCCGGGCCCGCTGTGGGTGCCGTCCAACGAACCGCTGCTCTTCGCGCTGTCAGGCCGGCCGTCCGCTTCGCCCGTCGTCGGCGTCGTCTACGTCGTGGGGGACGCCGCGGCCCAGGCGGCGGTCATCGAGCACGTGGAGGCCGCGGCCCCCCCCGTCGCGGTGTTCGTCGACTCGACCATCGAAGGCCCCAGCCGGACGCTGCGCGAGGGCGCCCCGGCGCTCCACGAGCACCTCACCCGGCGCTACGCACCCACCCAGACCTTCGGTCGCTTCACCTTGATGGAGCGTCGTTGACCCGCTCGGCCCCCCCTGCTCCTCCGCCGTCGCGCCGGTCAGCCAGCCTCCCTGGCCCCCTGGTCAGGGTTGACGATCCGCGGCGGGGCCCAAGGCTGTGGGGGTGAAACACCTCCTCCTCATCGGGTCGCTGCTGTGGGCCACCGCCGCCGTCGCCGCCCCGCCCCCCGGGGTCGGTTGGTCGTCGGTGCGCCAGGCGCCCGCCACCATCTGGTACCGCCCCGCCGCCGCCGGCGCCGCCCGGCACATCGCGTCGATCACCGACGCCGCGGTGCAGCGCGTCCAGGTCAACACGGGCGTCCCCTTGCCGCCGCACGTCGACGTCGTGCTCGCGGCGGATGCCGATGCCTTCGCTCGCGCGCAGCCCTCGGCCCCGCCGAGCTGGGCCGCGGGCACCGCCTGGGCCGAGCGCGGCGAGATCTACCTGCGCACCGGCATGGCCGGCAGCATCGACCAGGTCTACGTGCACGAGCTCGTGCACATCGCGCTGGGCCGGGCGTTCCCCGATCACCCCCCTCGCTGGCTCAACGAAGGCGTCGCCAAGCTCGTCGCCGGCGAGGTGAGTCCCGCCGACCACGCGGTGCTCGCCCGCGCCGCCATCACCGGCAACCTCCTGCCCGTCGCCCGCTTCGCCGACAGCTGGCCCTCGGGCGCCGGCGCCGCCCGCCTCGCCTACGTGCAGTCCATCGACTTCACGGCGTACCTCGCGCGTCAGGGCGACGCGGTCCTGCCCGACCTCATCGGCCGCCTGGCCGCTGGGGCCGAGCTGCCCGAAGCCGTCCAGGCCTCGACGGGCCGGTCCCTGGCCGATCTCGAGGAGAGCTGGCGCGGCCGCCTCGGCTTCTGGCACGCGCTGGTGCCGCTCGTCGGATCCACGGGCTTTGTCTGGGGCGGCACGTCCGTCCTCTTCGTGTTCGCGGGGTGGCGCCGCCGGCGCCGGATCCGTCGGCAACTCAAGGACATGGAGGAGCGAGAGCGCCTCGCCGCGCAGCCCGCCCCCGATCCCTGGCCGGCCGAGGACTTCGGCTTGCCGCCGGCCCCCCCCGAAGGCGGCGCCGTGCCCTGGTAGCATCGAGGTCTGCGCTGGCGGATCGGGGGCCGGCGCCTGGGGACCCACCATGCGCCACGTCACTCTGCTCTCTTGCCTCCTTGTCCTCCTGCCGGCCGCCGCCTCGGCCCGCAAGAAGGCGCCGCCGCCACCGCCGCCGACGCCGGCCGCCGGGCAGCTCGACTCGCTGACCACCCGCGTCGCGGGCGACGGGCAGCGCAGCACCTCGGCCGACCTCGACGAAGAGCCGGTGCTGGGGCCGGGCGAAGCCATCGTCATCGCCGACGTTGTCGGCCCGGCGGTCATCGACCGCCTCTGGATCGCGGTCGAAGGCTCCAACAGCTTCTGGCGTGACCTCGAGATCCGCATCACCTACGCCGGCGCGGCCGGCCCCAGCGTGCTGGCGCCCCTGGGTGACTTCTTCGGCGTGGGCCCCGGGGCCCGCCAGAACATCGACAGCGCTCCCCTCGTGGTGCGCAGCGGCGGCCGGTCCATGACCAGCTACTGGAAGATGCCGGTGCCCACCGGCGCGACCGTCGAGCTCGTGAACTCGGGCGTGCACCCGACCCGGCAGCTCCTGTGGGAGGTGGACTGGCGCACCGTCGACGCCCTGCCGCCGGGCACGCTGCTGTTCCACGCGTCCTGGGTCCAGGCCAGCCCCCCCGAGGCCGGCAAGCCGGTCAGCATCCTGCGGGCCAGCGGGGCCGGGCAGTTCGTGGGGCTCAGCCTCGCGGTGCAGAACGGCGCCCCGGGCAACTGGGGCAACGGCCGCATCCTCTTCGAAGTGGACGGCAAGGACGACGCCGGCCCCGGCGCCTTGCCGCTGCTCAACTACTTCGGCGGCATCTTCGGCGTGGACGATCGCGACGGCCAGACCATGGGTGCGACGCTGTCCGAGGGGACCCGGGAGAAGGCGCGGACCTCGCTGTACCGCTTCCACCTGTCGGACCCCGTCGGCTTCGACAAGTCCTTGCAGATCGAAGTCGAGCACGGCCGCAAGAACCAGCGCAGCGACCGCCTCGCCGCCGTCGCCTACTGGTACCAGGCCGCCGCCGGCGTCCCGTTTGCCAAGATGCCCGGGGCGCGGGATCGGGCCTGGCCGGCTCCGTCGGACTCCGAGCTGAAGCTCTGGGCCCGCGCCGACGAACTCGACGATCAGGTCATCGACGCCTACCGCCGCGACGACTACGACGCCGCCCTGACGCTGCTGGAGGAGCTCCTGAGCCTCGAGCCGGGACTGGTCTACGCCAACTACAACCTCGCTTGCCTGTACGCCTTGAAGGGCGACGAGGCGAAGGCCCTGCACCTGCTGGAGCAGGCCATCGAGCTGGGCTTCACGGAGACGTCGTTTGCGCGCCAGGACCCGGACCTGGTCTCGCTGCACGACCACGAGCGGTTCAAGAAGCTCGTGGGCATCGCCGAGTAGTCCCGTCTCTCCGCCGCTCGCCGCCACCGTCCTGCTCCTGCGGGACGGCCCCCAGGGGCTCGACGTCTTCATGGTGCAGCGCTCGCTGAGCGCCAGCTTCATGCCCGGCGCCTACGTGTTCCCCGGCGGGCGCGTGGATCCCGAAGACCGCGACCCGGCGCCGTGGGCACCGCCGGACCAGGCGTCGGCTCGCTTCGGGGGGGAGCTGCCGGAGGCCGATGCGTCGGCGATCCTGGTGGCCGCGGCCCGCGAGGTGGAAGAGGAGGCGTTCGTTCGCCTGCCCCACCTCCACGACCTCCAGGTCTGGGCCCACTGGATCACCCCCGAGGTCGAGCGCAAGCGCTTCGACACCTGGTTCCTGGTGGCCGCGATGCCCGAGGACGCGACCCCCGGCCACGACGCCCAGGAGGTGATCGCCTCGCGCTGGGTCAACGCGCAGGTGGCCATCGACCGGTACGGCGACGGCGAGCTGCTGCTGGCGCCCCCGACGTTCCATACGCTGTGGGACCTGGCGCGTTTTCCCACGGTGGCGGCGGCCCTGGCCGAGGGCGCGGCGCGGCCGGTCGCGCCGGTGATGCCGCGGTTTCAGCAGGTCGACGAGCGCATGGCCCTGCTGCTGCCCGGCGACCCGCTCTACCCCTCGGACCGGCCCGTGACCTTCGGGCCCACCCGCATCGTCCTGGGCGAGGGCGGACGCTGGTGGCTGGTGGACGGCGCCGGGTGATCGGCCGGCGGGGCCCATGACCCGCAAGCGCCGACTGTTGAAGCTCGGGCGCATCGCGGCGACGGGGGCGGCGAAGCGGCTGGTCCGGGGCGCCGACGGCGACGAAGCGCTGGGCGCCCTGCTGGCCGGCGAGCTCGACCAGATGAAGGGCATGGCCATGAAGATTGGCCAGATCCTGTCGTACCTCGACACGCCGCTGCCGGCGGAGCTGGTGGCGTCGCTGCAGCGCCTGCAGGCCGGCGTGACGGGCGTGCCCTGGCCCGTCGCCGCCGCGGTGATCGAGGGGGAACTCGGCGCCCCGGCTGAAGACCTGTTCGACCGCATCGACGAGGAGCCCGTCGCGGCGGCGTCCATCGGCCAGGTGCACCGCGCGTGGCTGGACGAAGCCCCCGTCGCCGTCAAGGTCCGCTACCCCGACGTCGCCGACTCGTTCGACGAAGACCTCGCCCGGTTGGGCGGCCTCGCGAAGCTGGCGTCCCTGGCCGGCCCCGTCGACGGCGAGGCCATCGTCGCCGAGCTGGGGGCGCGGCTCCGGGAGGAATGCGACTACGCGGCCGAGGCCCGCTGGCAGGAGCTGTTCGCCGCCGCCGTCGCCGCCTTGCCCGACCTGTCGGTGCCGGCGGTCGTCGCGCCGCGCAGCGCCGCCGCCGTGTTGACCACCCGCTGGGCCGACGGCGTGCGGTTCGATGCGTTTGCCGCCGCCGCGTCCCCCGCCGCCCGCCTCCGCGCGGCTCGCGCCTTGGGGAGCTTCGCGTGGCACGGCCTGCTCGCCTGGGAGGTCGCCCACGCCGACCCGCACCCCGGCAACTTCCTGTTCACCGAAGACGGCGCCGTGGTCGTACTGGACTTCGGCTGCGTGAAGGTCTTCGAGCCCGCGTTCGTGGACGCGTGGCGCCGCAGCCTGCGCTGCGTGGTGCACGGGGACGACGGCTTCGAGCAGGCCACGCGGGACGCCGGGATGGTGGGCGGCCGGGGCTTCGACTTCGGCGAGCACCGGGCGATGCTGGAGTGGCTCGTGCGCCCGTACGTGCAGCCCTCGTTCCGGTTCACGGCCGCCTACAACGCCGAGGCCCAGCGCTTCGGGCAGCCCACCTCACGGCACACGCGCAGCATGGCGGTGCCCGCGCCCTGGATCTGGTTCGCCCGCACCACGTTCGGGCTGCACGCGGTGCTCGCGCGTCTGGGGGCGGAAGGGGACTTCCGCGGCGTCCTGCAGGCCCCCCTCGCGGCGGGGCCCCAGCGCCTCACTCCGACGTGACTCGCAGCACTTCGTCGTACGTCGTCAGGCCCATGGCCATCTTCTTGATGGCGTAGTCCCGCAGCGGGATCATCCCCTCGGCCAGGGCTTCGCGCTTGATGCGCTCGGCGGACGCCCGCTCGTTGATGAGCCGGCGGATGTGCTCGTTGATGGGCATCACCTCGAACACGCCGGTGCGGCCCATGTAGCCGGTGCCGCGGCACTTCACGCAGCCGGCGCCGTAGCTGATCTTCAGGTCCCGGCCCTCGGCCCCGGCGATGCCCAGCGTCAGGATCTGCTCCTGGCTCAGCAGGGTGTCCATGGAGCAGTGGGGGCACACCCGGCGCACCAGCCGCTGAGCGACGACCCCGGTCAGCACCGTGCTGATCAGGAACGGCTCGATGCCCAGATCGAGCAGCCGCGTGATGGAGCTGGCGGTGTCGTTGGTGTGCAGCGTCGACATGACCAGGTGGCCCGTGAGGCTGGCCTGGATTGCGTTGTCGGCGGTGTCCTTGTCGCGGACCTCGCCCACCATGACGATGTCGGGGTCCTGGCGCAGGATGTTGCGCAGGGCGGAGCCGAACGTGACACCCACCCGCTGGTTGACGGCGATCTGGTTGAACTCCTCGCGGACCATCTCGATGGGGTCTTCGACCGTCGTGATGTTCACTTCGGGGGAGCTGAGGAACTCCAGCGTCGAGTACAGCGTCGTCGTCTTGCCCGAGCCCGTCGGTCCGGTCACCAGCACGAGCCCGTGGGTGCGCGTGATGAACGACTCGAACTGCTCCTGCTCGTTGGCAAACATGCCCAGCTTGCCGATCTCCTGCAGGAGGATCTCGGGGTCGAAGACGCGGATGACGGCCTTCTCGCCGAACGCCGTCGGCACGGTGCTGACCCGCAGCTCGATCTCGGCGTCCTTGAAGTTCGTCTTGATGCGCCCGTCCTGGGGCCGCCGGCTCTCGGCGATGTCCATGCGCGCCAGCGTCTTGATGCGGGAGATGACCGCCCGGTGCACCTGCTTGGGCATCACGTGGATGCGGTGCAGCACGCCGTCGATGCGCAGCCGCACCTCGGACGTCTCGCGCTTGGGCTCGATGTGGATGTCCGAGGCGCGCTGGTCGAAGGCGTAGTTGAACAAGAACCAGACCGCCTGCACGACCGGCTGGTCGGTGGCGTCGATCTCGTCGAGCTTCTGCATCCGGCTGAAGGCTTCGAGGTTGCCCAGCTCCGTCAGGTTGCTCTTGAACTCCTTGGCGGCGGCGTCGACGGACTTCTTGAAGCCGTGGAACTCGAGGATCGTCTTGAGGAGGTCGGACTTCGGCGACAGGACGACGTCGATCTCGAGTCCCACCTGGCGGTGCAGGTTCTCCAGGAGCTGGGAGTCGAACGGGTCGGCGACGGCCAGCGTTACGGTCGTCTTGCTCTTGTGGATGGGGATGATCAGGTGCCGCTCGGCGAAGCTGCCGGGGAACGTGGTCGTGATCATCTTGAAGTCGAGCTTGAGCGGGTCGGGGATGAACAGCGGCACGCCCAGGTGCCGTGCGACGCACTCGGTGATCTGGTGCTCGGACAGCTTGACGTTGTCCTTGCCGGGCACCAGGAAGCCGAAGCTGTCGATGATCTCCATCTCGCCGACGGCGTAGTGCACCCGCTGGCGGCCGGTGCGCTTGCGCATCATCGCGCGCTGCTTGATCAGGATCCGCTTCTCCTGGATGGAGTAGCGGACCATGACGTCCTTGACCTGGCCTTCGTGCATCAGCCCGTCTTCGACGAGCCAGTCGCAGACGCGACCCAGGTTGGCGACCGTGAACATCTAGCGCTCCTACCAGAGTTTCCACCACGGACGCGCCGGGGCAACCGTTTCGTTGTCCGTGTAGCCATCGCCGCCGTCCAGCAGCTCCGCCGCGGTCGTCAGCCATGGGGCCGACCGCTCCAGGTACGTCGGCCACGACGCCCGTGGGATCGCCGGGATGGCGCAGCACCGGTCATCCAACCAACGCACCAGCCCGGGAAATGCGTCCTCGATGCGCTCAAACGGCAGGAGCACCAGCTCGGCGCCGTCGGCTTCCAGGTCCGGCGAGAGCAGGACGTACTCGGGGTCTCGCAGCAGCGTGCTCAGCTCCGGGGGCAGCAGCGCGGCGATGATCTCCCGGCCCGAGCGTCCGTCCAGCCACAGGGGGTTGGCGGGGTGGAACTCCTCGAAGCCCTCGGCGTCGATGCTGCGCTGGATCGTGTCGACGAGGCGCAGGGGCAGCTCTTCGTCGGGACCTTCGACGACCGTCGCCCAGGTGCGGGGGCCGATGACCGCGAACCCGCCGGGCCCGCCGACGCGGACGAGCTTGCCGTCGCCCTCGATGCTGCGCCGCATTCGCTCGGCGCCCGCGACGCACTCCGTCAGGTAGCGGTCTTCGGTGGCGAGGAACTCCTGGGCAAGCCCGGCGGCCAGGTGCTGGCCCTCGCCGGGGACGCGGACGCCGTCGTCGCCGCAGTCGCCGAGCAGGCCGGCGAGCCGGATGCCCAACTCCCAGTCCGTCCAGGTGCCGAGCACGGGCAGGGTGACCAGGGCCTCCAGGCGGTCGCCCTCGGGCCGCCACGCCACGTCGGCGCCGCGGGTGCTGGCGCCGGGCACGAAGAAGCCGGTCTGGGGTTGAGGCCAGGGGGACACCGACGAGGTGCGCGGGGTCGAGGCGCGGCCCGAGTCTTCGTCCAGCCGCACCGTCAGCCGCAGCAGCTCCGCCAGCTGCTCCCGGATCTGCTCGGGGGGCGGGACGACGTCGCGGGCGAGTCGCACGTGGAGGACGAAGGCCACGTCAGCGAGCCAGACGGCGGCGCAGCGCGACGACGGCGGGCAGATCGGGGTCGAGCAGAAACGCCTTGTCGACGGAGTTGCGGGCTCCGTCGAGGTCGCCCAGCGCGGCCTGGGCGTGGGCCATGGCGACGAAGTGGCGGGGCTCGTCGGGCTGCAAGCCCAGGGCGTACCGGGCTGCGGACTGGGCCTGGGCGGCGTCGCGCTGGGCGGCGTCGGGGTGGCCCCACGACCACGCGAGCAGGCCGGCCATGGCCGCGCAGCGGGCGCGGGGGGCGACCTCGCCGGGCATGGCGGCCAGAGCGGTGTCGCAGTGCAGCAGGACGGTGGCGACGTCGCGTTGGCTCGCGGCGGTGGCCGCCCGCTCCAGGGCCGCGAGGCCGGTCCAGCGGGCGGCGAGGTCGACGTCGGGCTCCATGCCCTGCCAGGCCTGGCGCCAGCGGGGGGCTTCGAAGCCGTGGTCGCGGTTCAGCAAGGCGCGGAGCCAGTGGACGATGGAGCCGCCCGCGCGCCGGGGGTCGTTGTCCGCGGACTGGAAGGACAGCGAGTCGACCAGGACGTCGACCCCGCGGGGGTCGCCGGCGGCCACGAGGCGGCGGGCGGCCATGCGGCGGACGGCGGGGTGGGGGTCGTTCAGGGCGAGATCCGCGATGGCGTCGGCTGCGGGCACGACGGTCCCGGCGACGGCGGCTTCGTCGTACTCAGCCCGCAGCGCCCGCCAGCGAGCGCCGGCGTCGGGGGAGTCCAGGGCGGCGGGCGGCTCGGGGGCGCAGGCGATGGGAGCCGCCTTGTAGGTCGGCCCTCCCCCGGTCAGGCCGCCGCGCCAGCCGGCGCCGCCGACGTCCAGGTCCCGGCCGATGCCCCGCCAGGCGTGCAGCCAGGTCGCGCCGTCGGCGGGGGCGCCGCCGGGTCGGGCCGTGCCCAGGTCGTAGCGATCAGCGCCGCCGAGATCGAGCAGCGCGGCGACCGGCTCCTGGTCGGGGCGGGCGGCGGGCAGCGCCCAGCCCAGCCCGTCGCCGATGCTGCTCCACCGGTCGTCGCCCCCGTCGTCCACGAGGATCGCGGCGGCCGACGGACCCTGGGCCGAGGCGAGGCCCGGCCCCAGCTCGCGCCGCAGGATGGAGCCCACCGAGCCGTGGATGTAGGTGTCGTGCCCCCGCCCGCGGTCCCACAGCAAGCCCGCCGCGCGATCGTCGGCAAACGCCGTGCCCGACGCGCCCGACTCGTAGCGGTCGTCGCCGCCGGAGTCGACGAGCGCCCCCACCGCGAGGTGGCTGGCGCTGCCCTGGCCGTGCATCTCGACGAGGTAGCGGTCGTTGCCGCCCCGGTCGAGCAGCAGCCCCAGGGACAGGAACCACGCCTGCCCCTGCGCCCACGCGCGCGCCAGCCAGACGTCGTCGCCGGCCCCGTCGTAGGCGAGGCCGACGCCCCCGTGAAGCGACACGTCGCCGTCCCAGGGCACGGGGCGGGTGCCCCAGGCGGCGCCCTGACCGCCGCCGCTGTTCAGCTCCTGGGGCGAGACCCCGGGGCTGCCGATCCGGCGCTGGTCGTTGCCCGACCGGTCGATCATCGCCCCCAGGCCGAACGTGCCGGCGAAGCCCTGGGCCCGCGACGAGCCGGTCATCGTGTCGTCGCCGGAGTCGTCGATGAGCAGCCCGGTGCCGAACGCCGCCGCGCCCTGCCCGAAGCCGGTGATCTGGTACCGGTCGTTTCCGCCCTGGTCCCACAGAATCCCGACGCCGCCGATGGCGCTGCCCTGGCCGTGGCCGGCGCTGACGTACTCGTCGGGCCAGGCGCCGGCGTCCACCAGGACGCTGATCCCCCCATACGCGTCGCCCTGGGTGTGCATCCGCTCGCCCACGTAGCGATCGCGGCCGGACAGGTCGAGGGCCAGGGCCGCTGCTCCGGGCTGACCCACGTGGCTGCCCGCGTTGTTCTGCCAGCGGTCGTCGCCGGCGGGGTCGATGAGCAGGACGGCGTCGCCGCCGTGGTCGTCGCCGCCCGTGCTGCCCACCACGACGCGGCCGAGGCGGGTGTCCAGGTCCAGCAGGAGCCCGTCGCTGGGGGGGAGCTCCTCGACGGCGGCGTGCAACGCCGGCAGCTCCGCTTCGACGGCGGCGAGCAGCCGCCCCGCGGCGTCGTGCATCGCGGCCTGGTCGATCCACCCGAAGGCGTCGGCGAAGTCCCGGGCCACGCCCGTGGGGTGGCTGCGGTACCGGCCCCCGGCGCCGTCGGCGTCTTCGAAGAGCTCGGCCGCGGCCCAGGTTGGCCGCCGGATCGGGCCGACACCGCCGTGCCAGCGGTCCGCCTCGGCATCCAGCTCCTCGAGCAGCAGCAACAACCGGGTCATGGGCTCCAGGAAGGAGGCCGGCAGGTGCTCCGTCATGAGCTTGCCGCGAGGCGATGCCAGCAGGACCGAGGGCAGGGGAGCGGGGCCGCGGCGGCGGGCGGCCGAGGGGGGAGCCTCGGTGGGCGTGGCGAGCGGCGCGACGGGCGCCAGGGCCGCCAGGACCGCCGAGGCCGTCGTGGTGGCGTCCAGGGCGGCGCCCAGCTCGTCGGCGAAGCGAGGCACCGCCAGCGGGTGGGCGCGGGCGGCGTCGACGAGTCCCCAGGCCGTGGGCTCGGAGTACCCCGCCTCGCACGCGGCGGGGAGACTCAACGCCTCCAGCTCCCACAGGGCGAGCGCGTCGTCCAGGGGCGCCTTGCCCGGCTCGGGCGCGGGCGGAAGCGACTCCTTGGGGCACCCGAGCAGCACGGCGGCCAGGCCGAGGACGAGCCGTCGCTTCACGGGCCTTCCAGGAAGGGCTCGATGGCGGCCTGCAGCTCCATCCGGTCGACGATGTCCGAGACGTAATCGAGCTTCTCGGTGTCGATCATCAGCGTCGGCGATGCGTCCCACGACGTGAACCACTCGTCGTAGAGCGAGTCGAGCTGCTTGATGTACTTCAGGGGGATCTGCTGCTCGCTGGCCCGCCCGCGCTGGCGGATGCGGCGGCGCAGGGCCCGCACGGAGCAGCGCAGGCCGATGAGCAGGTCCGGCGGAGCCAGGGCCTTTCGCATCGCCCCGTACAGGTCGAGGTAGGTGCCCCAGTCGCGCTCGTCGATCTGCCCCGTGCGGTGGAGGTGCCGCGCGAAGATCTCCGCGTCCTCGTAGATCGACCGGTCCTGCACGACGGTGTTCGGCTCGGCCATGAGCTCCATGTGGAGGCGGAACTTGTGGCTCAGGAAGCTGATCTGCGAGTGGAACGCCCACCGGCCCATGTCGGCGTAGAAGTCCGTCAGATAGGGGTTGAGCGCGTTGGGCTCCATGAAGGGCCGGAAGCCGTACGTCTGGCAGAGCCACTGCACGAGCGTGCTCTTGCCCGCGCCGATGTTGCCGGCGACGGCCACGAAGCGGCGGGGCTTGGCGCCGTGAACGAGCATCGGCGCAGGGTAGCGGAAGGGCGCCGCCCGCGAGCGCTCCGCCGGTCGATGCACGCCGCCGGGAACGCATTGACCGCAAACGGGTCGGAAGGTAGAACGCGCAAGCTCCGGAACGGGGGTCCCCCCGGGCCCGCGCGCCCGTCCGAGCGAACCCTTCGGGAGAGTCATGCGAGTCGTCTGCGACAACTGCGGTGCCGTCTACAAGATCGCCGATTCGAAGCTGTCGAAGGAGGTCAACCGGGCGACCTGCAAGCGGTGCGGCCACAAGATCATCATCTACAAGCCCGGAAGCTCGGCGGCCGTCGAAGCGGCGGCGGATCGTTCGCACGGCGGCGAGTCCGACGACGAGCGCACGGTCATCAAGTCGGTGCCGGAGCTCAAGCTGCTCCAGCAGCAGACCAGCGGCGTGCCCACGATCGGCAGCCTGACCGCAGAGCTCCGCGCCATTCCGGTGCCCGGCGTGCTCAGCCAGCCCAGCGTGCCCGTCGTGCCCGCGGTGGCCGGCGACCTGGGCCCGGCCGGCGTCGAGTCGACCCTCATTTCGCCCAAGCCCGGCACCGCCGGTGCCCCCCCGGCCCCCGAAGCCCGGCTCCCCGGCGGTGCCCCCGTCGGCATCCCGCCCTCCGGCAACGCTCCGGCGACCCAGGTGTACTCGGGCCCCGGCCCCCAGGTCGGTGGCGCCCCCAGCACCGGCGGCATGCCCGCGGTGCCTCCGCCCGCCCAGCCGCCCATGAGTGCCCCGCCCCCGCTCGCGCAGGTGCAGGCCCGCGCGCGCAAGTCGGCCCCCGGCGTGTCTTCGCCTCCTCCGCCGCCGCGTCCGCCGTTGATGCCGCCGTCCCCCCTCGGCGCCGCCGCGACGCCGACGCCCGGTGCCCGGCCCTCGCCGTCGGGCCGGCCCCTGCCTACGCCTCCGCCCGTCCGGGCGCCGGCCACGCAGCCCCCCCGTCAAGCCCGCCGGCAGCCCCCCGCGGCGGCGGCCAAGGCCGACGGCGGAGCCGTGCTCGGCACCATCTCCATCCTCGGCTTCCTGGCCATCACCGGGATGCTCGCGTTCCCGTTCGTGCCCGCCCCCCTGAACTCGGTGGCGTTCGCGCTCGGCGGTCTCGGCGCGGCCGGCGCGCTGATGCTCCCGCTCATGACGGGCCGGGGCGCGAACCCCGAGAAGGCCGGCGGCGCCATCGTCGTCGCCCTGCTGCTCGCCGCCCTGGTCGGCGGCGCCCACTACGCGGGCAGCCTCGAGAAGAGCCCGGCCACCGAAGGCGGCCAGGACCTCCTCGCGCTGCCGCCGGAGCCCACGCCCCAGCCGACGCCGGAGCCCACGCCCGAGCCCACGCCGGCGGAGACCGACGGGGCCAGCGGCCTCGACGCGGCCGAAGCCGAGGAGATCGCCCGGTTCGAAGCCGAGGAGATCGCCGCCATCGCCACGCCGGAGCCGGTCGCGACGCCGCGCCCGACGCCCACGCCCAACGCGGTCCGTGAGCCGACGCCCCGCCCCACGCCCCGGGCCACCCCCAAGCCGACGCCGACGCCTCGCTCCTCGGGCCCGACTCGAGCCGTGCCGAAGCCCCCGTCGGGCGACAGCGGCAGCGGTGGCAGCAGCAGCGGGCCGAGCCCGTTCGTCATCGACACGATCATCCGCAACAACGCGTCGATCGTGCGCTGCCTGCGGGTCGAGCAGGCCCGTGGCAACGACGTCAGCGGCAAGATCTACTTGAAGTTCAGCATCGCCCCCGAAGGCTCGGTCTCACGCGCGCGGGTGACCACCTCGCGCTTCGCCGGCACGTCCCTGGACACTTGCATCAGCCGCGAGCTGAACAACCTCAAGTTCCCGCCGTTCGACGGCGGCAGCAAGCAGATCACCTACCCGCTCATCGTTCAGTAGCCCCGCGGCCCCAGCTCGGGGCATCGCAGGGCCGGAGTGCGCCGGTGTCCCACCTGGTCGCCCGCCTGGTTCGCCAGGCTTCCGAACTGCCCCCCATCGACTCCCTCCCGGCGATCCCGCGGCCCAACCGCGTGATGATGGCCGAGCCCGAATTCTTCGAGATCGAGTCCGTCGACAACCCGCACATGGTGGGCCGCGTCGGCAGCGTCGATCGATTCGAGGCGCGGGTGCAGTGGAAGCGCTTGTTCGAGGCGTACCAGGAGGCGGGCAGCACCCCCGACATCATCCCCGGGCTGCCGTTCTGCCCGGACTACGTGTTCTGCGCGAACCAGGCGCTGCCCATCCCGCCGGGCTTGCTGGGGCCGGCGCCGGCCGCGGTGGCGTCGATCATGCGCACGGCGCGGCGGCAGGCCGAGGTGCGACCCATCAGCGAGCACCTCGAGACACTGGGCGTCGAGATCGTGCAGCTGGACCCGTACTCGGTGCCGCGCTTCGAAGGCACCGGCGACGCCCAGTGGCACCCCACCCGCGCGCTGCTGCTGGGCGGGGTCGGGCCGCGATCGGCGGTGCAGGCCTACGAGCGCATCGCCGCGTGGACCGGCGCCCCGGCCGCCGTCTTCTCGCTCGTCGATCCGCGCTTCTATCACCTCGATACCTGCCTCGCGGTGGTCAACGAGCGGGTCGCCGTCGCCTGGCCCGGCGCCTTCACGGCCGAGGGCCAGGACTTGTTGCGGGCCGTCTTCCCGGACCTCATCGAGGTGGCGGAGGAGGAGGCGATGCGCATGGTATGCAACGGCCACAGCCCCGACGGCCGGCACTTCATCGTGCAGTCCGGGTCTCCCCAAGCCGTTGCCCGCCTTCGCTCGCTGGGGATCAAGGTCCTCGAGGTGGAGACGGCGGAGTTCCTGAAGTCCGGCGGCTCGGTCTTCTGCATGAAGCTGCATCACTGGGCATAGAACAGCGGCGCCCGGTCGCCGCCCCGTCGCAGACCGTGTCGCGCAGTGCCCCAAACCCCTGCGCTCGCCTTGACGATCTTGACCGAAACCTTGCGGGCGGCGGCGAGACCTCGACCGTATAGTCCCTGCGCTCCGCTTGGCGGAGCCTGTTCAGGAGGCACCGTGCACCGATTCTCAGCACCCGCTTCTGCCGCGTTCGCGGTCGCACTCGCGGGATGCCCCGCGACGTTCGACTTCGACGGTGGCGAGGCCTACCTCAACGCCGAGACCGGCGAACCGACCTGGGCCGAGTACCCCGGGCTCTCGGTGACGCCGAACATCGACGACGACAACGAAGACGGCACCGTCGATTGGCAGGAACGCTCGATCGAAGGCGACGACGACGTCGCCACGTTCCTGATTCCCGCCGACACGCTCAAGGCGGTCAAGTCCGGCAACGAGCTGGAGCTGCGCATCATCGGGCGCACCGACTCCGTGCGCGTGTGGCACCTCGGGGTCATCTTGCTGGGCGAGGACGGCGGCGAGGCGTGGCCCGTGCCGGTGCCCGCCCGCAAGGCCGACGCGGAGGACCTGTCCTTCGCCGTGGAGGCCGAAGGCCAGCTGGACTGGGCGCAGTTGACGCTGGTCGAGCTCGACGGCGACGAGGTCGTCAACGAGGCGGACCTGTTCGTGACGGCGTCGCCCCTGATGCTCAACCACCACCTGCAGCAGTCCGAGCACACCTGGGTGCTGGACGTGTCCGACGGCGGCGCGGGCTTCAACAACCGCCACATGATCGAGACCTTCACCGAGGTCCTCGGCGATGAGTTCACGGCGATCCCCGGCGGGCCCTACGGCTTCGACGTGTGGGTCCAGGACGAGATCCAGATCGGCTTCCTGAACTCCGGGGAGTCCCGCACGGACCTGATCATCGACAGCATCCGCGATCGTGGGCTCGACAACTTCCCGGAGGTCGGCATCGTCGGCTCGGAGCTGTCCAACAACGGCCAGCCCCTGACCCGCATCAACCCCGGCGTCGTGGCCGAGACCTGGGGCACCGGCTTCCCCAACAGCCTCGACAGCTTCGGCAACCTCGAGGTGAGCCCCCCCACGACCGTCGACGGCCTCGAGTACCCGTTCGGGCGCGCCTACTACGGCGGCGACAGCAGCCTGCACCCGACCGAAGAGCTGACCGATTTCCTGGCGTCCCAGAAGATCCAGAAGCCGTTCATGCCCGACACCACCTGGCTCTGCGTCGGCCACATCGACGAGGTCACCAGCACGGTCCCCGCGGCCGGCACCGAGCGCGGCTGGAAGTTCGTGATGGCCCACGTGCCCACGGCCTACGAGATCCTCGACGCCATGGACGAGGGCATCCAGTTGCCCCGCTACGCGCCCGGCCAGAACGGCCCCAACGGCGGTGGCCACTCCATCGGCAGCGTCGGCGAGTGGGTCAACGACAACGCCCTGCGGCAGCACAACCTCGAGATCCAGGAGGACATCCTGGACCCCATGGAGGCCCTGTTCCGCGAGGAACTGAACCTCTCCGACGACGACATCGTGTACATGCCCTCGACCTTCGAGCGGGTCCCCGGCTGCGGCGACGCGGCCCTCATCCCCGGCATGGTCAACCTGATCGTCACCAACCGCGGCGACCGGCACGACGTGTTCCTGGCGGACCCCTACACGCGTCAGGACTACGACCTCGACGACCCCGACGCGAGCCAGGGCGACGACCCCTTCATCGCCTGGATCGAAGACAACTTCCCCGAGGAACTCGACTTCCACTTCGTCGACAACTGGTCCACGTACCACATGGCCCTGGGCGAGGTGCACTGCGGCACGAACATGATGCGGACGCCCGCATCCAACTGGTGGCAGACCGCCGGCCATCTGCTGTTGGAGGAGAACTGATGCGCGCGTTCCTGACCCTGACCGCCGTCCTCCTTGCGGTCCCGGCGTCCGCCGCGGATCTCTCCGATCGCCTCGCCACCGCCGACGCCTCGGCGGACGCCTGGTGGGACCTGCGCGACGAGCTCGTGCTGGACGCCAACACGTCGGACGAGGCCCTGGCCGAGTTCGCCAACCACCCCGACTGGCGCGTGCGCACGACGGCCGCCTCGGTCCTCGGCTGGCGCACCACGCCCGAGGTCTACGACGCCGTTCTGCGCGCCGTCCCGCGCACCAACCGCGCCGGCCAGCTTCGCTTCTTCGACCCCGCCCTGAGGACGCCGGGGGCGTTCCCCGCCATCGTCGAGCGGCTGCTCCACGGCGACGAGGGCCCGGCGATGCAGTCGGCGCTGCTCGTGGCCCTGGTGGGGGTCGTCCCCGAGTGGGCTGAGGTGACCGTCGGGCTGCTGCCCGAGATCGACGACCCGTCGGTCCGCACCGAGGTGGTGGGGTGGCTCAAGCGCGCCGACCCCGTCCACGCGGCCGCGGGCCTGCGCCTCGGGCTCGCCGACGCCGACCCCGCCGTCCGCGCCGAAGCCGCCATCACCATCGGCTTCCGGGTCGACGGCGCGGCGCTGGCCCCTGAGCTGGCGGCGAGCCTTCGCGACGAAGACGCGACCACCCGCGCCATGGCCGCCCGCGCCCTGGGCTGGTTGGGCGTGGCCGAGCCCCTGCCCGCCATCGTGGGCCTCGTCGACGACGCCGATCCCCTGGTCCGGCTGCACGCCCTGCGGGCGTTGCGGAACCTGGACGTGGCCCAGGCCCGGGCGTTGCCGCAGCTCTCCCGGCTGCTCGTCGATGCGGACCCGAAGGTCGCCCGCGTCGCGAAGTCGCTGGTGCCCTGAGGCGCCGGGCCCCCCTGAACCGGGGGGGCCACGACGGACGATTGCCGCCGGTCGGTGGCCGCTGAGACACTGAGGTTGCCCCCTTCGGGGAGAAAGGCGCCCCATGGTCCGGCTGCTGCTCGCCCAGCTCGTCGCGTCGCCCGCCGCGGCGGCCACGCTCGTCGTCAACAACCCCGCCGACACCGACGACGGCGCCTGCACGGCGGCGGCCTCGGGCTGCACGCTGCGCGAGGCGATCGCCGACGCCACCGACGGCGATCGCATCGAGTTCGACGGGGCGATGACCATCGCCCTGACCGCCACGCTGCCTCCCCTGGACGCCGACGATCTGGTGATCGATGGCTACGCCTGCGGGGCGTGCGGCGCGTCGGAGAACACCAACCCCGTCGCCGACGGCCTGAACCTGGTGCTCGCCGTGCGCATCGACGGGTCCGCGGTCCTGACCACCGACCCGGTGCTGTCGGTGGTCGCCGACGGCGTCGAGATCCGCGGCCTGAACGTCGCCGCCGGCAGCGGGCACGGCGTCTTGATCGACGGCGAGGACGCGCTGGTCGAAGGCAACCTCATCGGCACGGACCTGTCCGGGGTGCTGGGCTTCGGCAACGACGGCAGCGGGGTGGCCGTGGTGTCGGGCGACGGCGCGTCGATCCTCGGCAACGTGCTGTCGTCCAACGGCGTGCACGGCCTCTCGGTGCAGACGACCCTGCCCGACGACGGGCTGGTCGCGGGCAACCTGATCGGCACGACCATCGCCGGCGACGCGGCCCTGGGCAACGGAGCCAACGGCATCGACGCGGTCGGCCCCGAGGTCGTCGGGCAGCTGCTGTTCGAGTGGACCGTCGGGGACGACGACCCCGCGGACGCCAACGTCATCGCGGCCAACGGGGGCCACGGGATCCGGCACCAGTTCCGCTGTTCGACCTGGACGATCGAGGGCAATGCGATCGGGGTGAACGCCGCCCGGAGCGACGCGTTGCCCAACGCCGGCTTTGGCCTGTCGTTCGAGGGCGGGGCTGGCGACGACAACATGCCGCGCTTCTCGGTCGTGCGGGACAACGTCATCGGCGGCAACGCCCTGGGCGGGGTGCGCGGCGCCGACAGCCGGGACACCGAGCTGTACGGCAACGGCATCGGCACCGACCTCGCCGGCGTGCTCGACCTGGGCAACGGCGGCCCCGGCGTCTGGCTGCAGGCCGGAGCTCACCAGACCCAGGACGACTGGACGGTGGGCGGGCTCAACCTCGCCGACGCCAATCAGATCGCCCACAACGGCGGCGACGGCGTGCAGATCGACGGCGGAGCGACCGCCAACCGGGCCCACGCGGTGCTCGTGAACCACTGGCGCGACAACGACGGCATCGCCGTGGACCTGCGCTCGGCCGCCGGTGGGGTGGGGCCGACGCTGCCCGCTCCGGGCGCCTGCGCCCCGGACTTCAGCTTCGGCAACGACGGCCTCGGCGCCCCGATCATCGACTCCGCCCTGCTGGACGGCGGCGACCTGACCGTCAGCGGCACGGCGTGCTTCTTCGACGCGGTCGGCGTGTGGGGCGTGTCGGCGGACCCGTCGGGCTACGGCGAGCCCGACGGGTGGCAGGGCGAGGTGCAGGCGAACCTCGCCGGCGACTGGACCGTGACCTGGGTGGGCTCGGCGCTGGTGCCGGGCGACTTGGTGACCGCGCGGGCCCTGGGGTTCGACGGCGACACCTCGCAGTCCGGGCTGAACGTCGCCGTGCAGGCCTGCGACGCCGATGGGGACGGGGAGAGCGCGGCGATCTGCGGGGGCGGGGACTGCGACGACGACGACCCCGCCGTGGGCTCCGCCGCCCCCGAACTCTGCGACGGGCTCGACACCGACTGCGATGGGCTCGTGCCTGCGGACGAGATCGACGGCGACGGCGACGGACTCAGCGGCTGCGCCGGCGACTGCGACGACGGCGACGCGGCCGTGATCCCCGGGGCGACGGAGGTCTGCGACGGCGTCGATCAGGACTGCGACGGCGCGGTGGACGAGGGCTTCGACGGCGACGGCGACGGGGTCACCACCTGCGGCGGCGACTGCGACGACGGGGACGCCGCGGTGCTGCCCGGGGCGCTCGAGGCGTGCAACGGCGTGGACGACGACTGCGATGGCCTCGTGCCCAGCGACGAACTGGACGGCGACGGCGATGGGCTGTCCGCCTGCGGTGGCGACTGCGACGACGGCTCGGCCGCGGTCTTCCCGGGCGCCACCGAGGCCTGCAACGGCGCCGACGACGACTGCGACGGCGTCGTGCCGGCGGGCGAGGTGGACGACGACGGCGATGGGGTCACCGAGTGCGCGGGGGACTGCGACGACGCCGACGCCAGCCGGCTGCCCGGCGCGACGGAGGTCTGCGACGGGGACGACGAAGACTGCGACGCGTCCATCGACGAGGGCTTCGACGCCGACGGCGACGGGGCCACCACCTGCGGCGGCGACTGCGACGACGGCGACGGCGCCGTCTTCCCGGGGGCGGTCGAGGCCTGCGACGGGGTCGACGACGACTGCGACGGCGCCGTCGACGAGGACTTCCCCGACGGCTGCGACGAGTGCGCCGACGTCGACGGCGACGGGGTGACCGACTGCGACGGGGACTGCGACGACGGGGACGCCGGCGTGTTTCCCGGCAACGCCGAGGTCTGCAACGGCATCGACGACAACTGCGATGGCTTCGCCGACGACGATCTGGACGAAGACGGCGACGGCGCCTCGCCCTGCTCAGGCGACTGCGACGACGCCGACCCCGCGATCCACCCCGACGCGACCGAAGCGTGCGACGGCTTCGACAACGACTGCGACGGGGACGTGGACGAAGGGTTCGACGCCGACGGCGACGGCTTCGCCCAGTGCGCCGGCGACTGCGACGACGACGACCCCGCAGTCCACCCCGACGCGCTGGAGGACTGCGACAACGGCGTCGACGACAACTGCGACGGGCAGGTCGACGAGTCCGAAGACGCCGACGGCGACGGGGTCACCGAGTGCGACGGGGACTGCGATGACGGCGACCCGACGGTGTTCCCCGGCGCCGAGGAGCTGTGCGACGGCCTCGACAACGACTGCGACGGCCTCATCGATCCCGACTTCGACGGCGACGGCGACGGCTACTCGGCCTGCGGCGCCGACTGCGACGACGACGACCCGGCCGTGTTTCCCGACGCCGACGAGATCTGCGACAACGGCGTCGACGACGACTGCGACGGCGTCGTGGACGAGGTCGGCGACGACGACTGCGACGGCTGGTCGCCGTGCGTGGACTGCGACGACCACGACCCCGCGGTGAACCCCGGGGCCGAGGAGCTGTGCAACGGGGTCGACGACGACTGCGACGGCGAGCTGCTCGACGGCGAGCAACAGGACACCGACGGCGACGGGGTGCCCGCCTGCGACGACTGCGACGACGAAGACCCTGGCATCTACCCCGGGGCCCCGGAGTCCTGCGGCGACGGCATCGACAGCGACTGCGACGGGCTCGACGCCGCCGTCGAGGGGGACCTGGACGGCGACGGCTTTGCGGCCATCGACTGCGGCGGCGCCGACTGCGACGATCGCGACCCGACGATCTTCCCCGGCGCCCCCGAGCAGTGCGAAGACGGGGTCGACCAGGACTGCGATGGGCTCGAGGACCTGTGTCCCGAGGTGCTGATCGTCGCCGGTTCGGGCTGCCTGCGGTGCAGCGCCGACGTGGGCGGCGCGTCGCCCACGGGCTTCGCGCTGCTGGCTTTGCTCGGCCTGCGCCGCCGTCGCTACTGGACGACGACCCGGTAGGGCTGGCTCGCGCTGCCGGCGCTGCGCGGCCCGCTGCCGCCGCGGAACTCGAGCCAGTAGACGACGGGCTCCGACGAGGTGACGGGCAGGTCGACGGCCCAGCGACCGCCGTCCTGGCCGGCCAGGGGGATCGTCCGCCAGGAGCTGCCGCGCCGGTAATGGCACAAGGCTTCGGTGGCGGCGCCCTCGGTCACCCGGGCGGTGATCTTCACGTCGCCCCACAGCCGGGCCGTGGCCGGGGCGCGGTGGACGATGCCGTCGGAGGTCGGCGTGCTCACGACGGCGGCGGGCGCGTCGTCCAGGGGCGGGGGCGCCGGCCCGAGGCTCAGGGGGCCCGACGTCAGCACGCTGCCCAGCGCGGCGGCGGCGCCGATGAAGCCGACCACCGCGAGCCACAGGCCCCACTGGATCCGTCGCCCCCCTTCCAGGGACATGGACTGCTCGGCCAGCGAGGCGGCCGCGGGGTTGGGCTCGTGGGCGAGCGGCGGGGCGGCAACCGGGCGGGCGGGGGGCGGCGGGGCGGGAACAGGGCGCGGCGACGCCGGGCGTGGAGCGGGCACGGGCGGCGGGCGGGCCGCAGCCGTCGCGGCGGCGCCGGGGGGAAGGGGAGCCGGAGGCGCCAGGCTCGCGCCCGCGGCGGGCCGGGTGGGGGGCGCAGCGGGGGCGGGCCAGGAGGGGGGAGCCCCGGGCGCAGCCGGCCAGGACGCCGGAGCCCCGGGCGTGGCCGGCCACGAGGGCGGGCTGCCGGGGGGCCCCAGGGGGACCGTGGCCTCTTCGAGGTCCGCTCCCGGCAACGCGGCGCCCGCGAGCGCTTGCTGCAGGGGGCGGTAGTCCTCGGCGACGTCGGCGGGCACTCCGGACAGGCCCTTGCCGGCCAGCAGGGAGGCCAGGGCCTTCGTGTCGATGCCCGCCGGGGACCCTTCGGCGAGCGCGTCCAGGTCGCGCAGCAAGGCGCCTGCGTCGGGGTAGCGGTCCCCCCGGTCCAGCTGCAACAGGCGCTCGATGATCGGCTCCAGTCGCGGCGCGGTGTCCCGCAGCGCGCCCCGGGCGTCGGACCAGTCCGCGCTCAGCACCTTCATCAGGGTGTTGGGGATGGAGCTGCCTTCGAAGGGCCGCACCCCCGCCGCGAGCTCCAGGGCGATCGAGCCCAGGGCAAAGAGGTCCGATCGGCCATCCAACGCCTCGCCCGCCACCTGCTCGGGGCTCATGTACAGGGGGCTGCCCTTGGTCACGTCGGCGCCGGTCGTCTGATAGAGCTGCGCGCTGTGCTTCGCGAGGCCGAAGTCGGCGAGCTTCACGGTGCCCCGCCGGTCGAGGAAGATGTTCGGGGGCTTGAGGTCCCGGTGGACCAGGCGCAGCGGCTCGCCCTCCTGGTTCTCGGCGGCGTGGGCGTAGGCGAGCCCGGCTGCCACCTGCCGCAGCACGTCGAGCACGGCCTCGAACGGCAGGCCGACGCCCGCCTCCGCCAGTCGCCACAGCACATCGTCCAGCGTCCAGCCCCGCACGTACTCCATGGCCAGGAAGAACGTGCCTTCGACCACATCGCAGCCCAGGACCTCGACGATGTTGGGGTGCCGCAGCTGCCCCCCGAGCCGGGCCTCGTTGACCAGCGCCTCGACGTCTCCCCGGGCCGCCTTGTTCACGGCGGGCCGCAGCCGCTTGATCGCCACTTCCTTCGTGAACCCCATGGGGCCTTGCTGCCGCGCACGGAACACCTGCGCCATCGCGCCCTCGCCGAGCAGCTCCAGCAGGTCGTAGGTCCCGAAGCGGTGCGGTTGCTCGGGGGTAGGCAGGGCGTTCGAACTCATGAGGGCTGGCGGCATGATACGGCAGGGGCCGCCTTGCTACCCTCGGGCCCTGCCCACGTTGGAGCGTTCATGCGTCGAGCCTTGATCCTCATCGCCCTCCTGGGGGCCTGCACCCCCCAGGAAGCCCCTGAAAAGCCGATCGGCTACCGCGACGGCAACGCCGGCAAGGACGCCGAGGGCGCCGTCGCCGCCAAGGAGCAGGCGGCGCTCGACGAAGCGGCGGCCCGGGCCGCCACCAGCGAAGACACCGCGCCGACGATCCTCGAGCTGACGCTCACCCCCGAGGAGGTCCACCTGGACTCCGTCATGGAGGCGACGGCGGTCATCAACGAGAACGCGTCGTCGTTCACCGACGTGGACTACACCTGGTACGTCAACGGCGAGGAGCTGAGGTCGGTGCGGCGGGCGCGGATCTCGGTGGAAGATCTCGGCGCGAAGAAGAAGGACTCGATCCAGGTGGCCGCCACGGCCATCGACGAGACGGGTCGGTCGAGCACCAAGAAGAGCAAGCGGCATCTGGTGGTGAACTCGACCCCGTACCTCACCAGCGACGTCAGCAAGAGCCGCGGGCTCAACGGGCTCCGCTTCACGGCCGAAGACCCCGACGGCGATCCGCTGGTCTGGGAAGTGCGCGCCGGTCCGCCCGGCGTGACGATCGATCGCAACGGCTTCGTGCGGGTCGAAGCCCGGGATCTGACCGAGGCCTTCGATGGCGAAGTGGTGATCGCCGCGGTCGATCCCGACGGCGCGGCGGCCGAGGCCCACATCCCCGTGACGATCAATGCCGCGACGGACGGCACGACGGAGAAGTCGGTCGAGACGAAGGAGCACAACCGGTTCGGCTCCGACCTCAAGACCCTGGAGGACAAGAACGTCGAGGCACTGGACGCCATCGAGAAGATGACGCCCGAGGAGTTCGACAAGTACGTCCGCGACCAGGAGAACCGCGAGAAGATGCCGGACGCCGTGGAACGTCGGTGAAAGGGTCCGGGCCGGCCAGCCGTAGGGTGCTGGCATGAGACGCCTGCTCGAGTTCTTCGGTGTTGGTCGCATCTTCGAGCGCCTCCCTGACGGGGCGCTCGCGGTGGCGACTGTGTTCTTCATGGGCCTGCTGGCCCTCGACCTCGTGGTGCCGGACCTCGTCCCGCTCCTCGACGAGGCGGTGCTCGCCCTGCTGGCCATGGGCAGCGCGCAGACGCTGCTGGATCGCCGGGCGACGGCGAAGGCGCGGGTGCCGACGGGCAAGGTGTCGGCGCCGTCGGTGGCTCCGCCGGAGCTGAAGCACCTGCGCAAGCGCGCCATCGCGCTGGGCGCGAAGGCCGGCCACCTGCTGGACGCGGGCCACGGCCAGCCGGGGCTCGAGGGCCTCGCCGCGCTCCCCGAGGAGGTCGGTCAGTCCCTCGATCAGCTCAAGGCGCACGACGACTTCTTGTCCCACGCCGAGCACGATCCGTGGCTCCTGGACCAGCAGATCCGGCGGTTCGAGGCGCGCCTGGACAAGGCATCGGGCGAGGCGGCGAAGGTCCTGGACGGCGAACTGGCGGAGCTGCGAACGCGGCGGCTGGGGGTCGATGAGCGCTTGCAGGATCGCGAGGCCCTGCTCGCTCGGCTGGGCGCGCTGTCCCGGCAGATCGACGCGTTGCTGGCTGACTTTGAGCGGCTCGACGCCGACGGCGACGGGGTGCTCGACGAGCTGGAGGCGGCGTCCCTGCCGGACCTCGACCCGGCGATCGCGGCGGTGCTGCAGGGCATCGTGGAGGGTCGGCGCGCCGAAGCCGAAGTCGAGGCGGCGCTGGACCAGGCGCGGACGGCGGGGAAGCTGGCGGCCGTGGACGCCCCGCCGCCGAAGACCGCAGCGCACTGATCAGACGGAGCGCAGCCCGGGGCTGAGCAGGCGGGTCAGCAGGCGGGCGGGGCCCGACCAGGCCGGCGGGGGCCGCCCCAGCAACACCTCCGCCTGGGCCGCCACGGTCGCCAGGCCCGCCGTCGCGCCGTCCAGGGCGGCGCGCTGGGCGAGCGCTCGCGCTTCGTCGGTGCCTCCGCAGAGCCGGTCGGCCCAAGCCTCCAGCAAACGCAGGGCCGGTTCGCCGCAGTCCAGGCGATCGGGGTCGGCCTCACAGCGGTGGCGGAGCTGACGGACCCGGCGCAGCGCGAACAGGGGCGCCGTGCCTTCGGTGGTCGCGCGCAGCAGCTCGATCTCGGTCTGCCGCTGTTCGGCTGCGAGGCGCGCGGGCAGAAGCGGCTCCTCGGGGATGGCCGTCACCAGGGCGCGGACGTCCCGGGCCGACGGCAGCGGCTCTGAGGCGTCGGCGTCGGCCCAGGCGGCGGCTGCGATCCGCTCCAGGGTCCGGGCCGCGTGCCCCACGGGATCGCCGGGGGGCTCGGCGGCGATGGCGGCATCGAACGCTTCGACGGCTTCGACCCACCGACCCGCGGTGGCGGCCACGCGGCCCTGTTCGGCGAGGCGATCGGCCTCGGCCTCGCGATCGCCGTCGGCGGGGGTGGCCTCGGCCGCCGCCGCGAGGTCCCGGCCTGCGCCGTCCAGGTCGCCCGCCAGGCGGCGCAGGCCCGCCCGCAACGTGTGCATCCGCGCCGCCGTGCGGGGCGCGAGCGGGGCACCCGACGTGACCAGCTGGTGCAGGGTCCGCGATGCGGCGCGGGGGTCCCCGCGCAGGCTCTGCACCAGCGCCTCGTTGAGTCGGCGGTGCGCGAGGCCGGCCGCGTCCCCCAGGGCTTCGGCCTGGTCGGCGGCGGCGGCGATGGCCTCGTGGGCGTCGCGCAGGCGCCCTCGCTTCAGGAGCACGGCGGCCAGCCCGGCGCGGCGGCTCGCGGCTCGGCGGGCGTCGTCGGCCCCTTCGGCCAGCGTCAGCGCCCGGTCGTAGCGCCGCTCGGCCTCGTCCAGCCGCCCGAGCTTCAGCGCGGCCGCCGCCAGCAGGTTCTCGGCGTCGGACTCCGCGGCGGGCCCCCGGGCGAGGGCGCGGGCGGCGCGCAGGTGGGGCAGGGCCTCGCGGGGGTCGCCGGACTGCAGCAGGCGCGCGCCCAGGGCGGTGTGCATCGAGCGCAGCAGCTCGGGGTCGTCCGCCACTTCCGCCGCGGGGAGGCCCGCCGCCAGCACGCGGCCGGCCGCGCCGTGCTCCTGCAGGGCGCCGTGGCAGCGGGCGAGGGCGAACGCGAGGCGCGCCGCGTCGAGGGCTGGCAGGTCCTCGGCCGGCGCTTCGAACACCAGACGCAGGTCCTCGCGGAGGGGACGGAGCGCACCGGCGGCGTCGGCGGCGGCGGTCGCTCCCCCGTGCAGCGCGGCCTGGGTCGCGAACCGGCCATCGCCGGCGCGGGCCGCCAGGCGCAGCGCCATGCGGGCGGGCTCGGCGGCGACGAGGTCGTGGTGGGCGCCGGTGGCCACGCCGTCGCGGAGCCAGCCCCCGGCCACCCGGAGCCGGGCGGTGGCGGGCCGCCAGCCGGGGAGGCGCTGCTCGGCGCTGGCCAGCACCTCGGCGGCAACCCCCCGGGGGCAGCGAACCCCGGCGTCGTGGATCAGCAACCCGGCGTTCAGGAGCACATCGAGCAGCGCGTCGTCGTCGGTGGCCGCCGCCTCCAGCAAGACCTCCCGGGAGATCGAGTGGCCCACGGCCGCCGCGGTGCCAAGCAGCTCGCGAGCGTCCCGGGACAGACCCGCCGTGGCGGCTCCGACGGCGGCCGCCACAGGAGGCCCGGGCAGAAGATCGACGCCGGCGGGCAGCAAGCGCAGCGCCAGGGGCCGCCGCCGCCAGGCCGGGGGGACCGGCTGGCCGGCCAAGGTGGCCGCGTCGGCTTCGGACAGAGGAGGCAGGGGGTGCACCGGTCGCCGGGGCACGGCGAGATCCGTGTGGGTCGTCACCAGCACGGCCGATCCGGTGCCCGCGAGCTCGCCGGCATCGATGGCCGCCAGCAGCAGGTCGAGATCGCCGTCGCCGACCCCGGCGTCCAGGTCGTCGATGAGCCACAGGACCGGCCGGCGACGCAGCCGGTCCAGCACCGCATCCACGGCTGCGTCCCGCGGTCCCCGGAGCAGCGTCGGGTCGTCGGTCAAGCCCAGGGGAGCAGCCAGGTCGTACAGGCCGCTGCGCAAGCCCGCCTGGACGAACACCAGCGGCGCGCCGAACTCCGCCGCCGCCGCTCGGGCGATCCAGGTCGCCCCGCTGCCCGCCGGTCCCTGCACCACGGCGAGGCCAGCGTCGTGCAGCTCGGCGGCGACCTGGCGGGGCAGATCGCCCCGGGAGAGGAAGCCGGGCGGGGGCAGCGCAGCGGTCACGAGCGGCAGTGTACGGGGCCATCCCCGCCGCGGCCCGGTCGGGCGGCTAACCTGCCCCGATGCGGCGTTGGACTCCCTGGTTGCTCGGCTGCGCGTTCGGTTGCGGCCCCGCCGTGGGCGGCGCCCCGACGCGGACCCCGACGGCCACCCCCGCGCCCACCCCCGCGCCCACCCCGGAGCCCACGCCCACCCCCACTCCACGCCCCACGGAGCTGCAGCCCTTCGTCGACGCCACCGCCGCCTGGGCTCTGGACTTCGAGTCACCGCCCGCCGCCGACCCGGCCACGGTGGGTCGAGAGGACCTCACCAACGGCGGCGGTGGCGCCTTGGCCGATCTCGACAACGACGGCGACCTGGACCTCGTGCTGACCGCTCCGTTCGGCGACGACGCGGTGTTTCTGAACGCGGGCGACCGGTTCGAGCGGGTGGTCGCCCCTGGCCTGGAGCAGGCCCCGAACTCCACCGGCGTCGGCCTCGTCGACGCCGACGCCGACGGCGTTTTGGATCTCCTGTTGGCGGCCGGAGGCCGGCTTCGCCTGCATCGAGGGGTGGGCGACGGGTCGTTCGTCCCCGCCGAGCTCCTGCTCGATCTCGCGGCCGATCAGCGGGTCGAGGGGGTGGCCTCAGCCGACGTCGATGGGGACGGCCACGTGGACCTGGCGGTGTCCGTGGGCGGTCGCCGGGCTCCCGGCGAGGGGGAGTTTCCCGCCGCTCCGGACCGGTTCTTCCAAGGCACCCCGGCGGGCTTCGTCGACGTCTCCACGCGGTTCGGCACCGAGGAGCAGCGGGACGGCATGGGGTTCGTGGTCGGGTGGCTGGACGCGGACGCGGACGGCGACCTCGATGCGCTCTCCGTCCGCGACCGGACCAACCTCGTCACGCCGTTTGCCCTCTTCCGCAATCCAGGGAGCTTCGAGGAGGACTGGGAGGACATCTCCCTCGCCGCCGGCCTGCAGATCGACGCCGACGGCATGGGCCTTGCCGCGGGCGACCTCGACGGCGACGGGCGCCTGGACGTGGCCGTCTCCGACAACGCCGGCCGGCTGCACATCCGGAGGGTCCTGCCCTGGCCGGCCCAGGACGTCGGGCTCGCCTGGGGCTTCGGGGTGGACGACGCCGACGTGCAGCAGTCGTCGTGGGGGCTGGCGTTGCCGGACCTGGACCGCGACGGCGATCTGGACGCGTTCGTCGCGTTCGGCCGGCAGAGCTTCGGCGCCCCATGGCCTCAGATCCCGGGCTTGTGGACCTGGGAGGGGGAGGGGCTGCAGTCCCGCCCGGACCTGCTGCCGCCGCTGCTCGCCGACGGAGACAGCGGGTGGCGCTGTCCGCTGGTGGGCGATGTGGACGGCGATGGTTCTCTGGACGTCGTGCTCACCGGGCACGGGCGGCCGCCGGCGCTGTTGCTGGGCACCGTGACCGCCCACGGCTGGCTGGACGTCGATCTGGCGGGTCCCGCCAGCAACCCGTTTGGCCTCGGCGCGCGGGTGGTGTTGGAGACGACGGCCGGCACACAGGCTCGGGTCATCAGCCCGGGGAGCACCGGCGTGCACTCGGCCGGGCCGCCCCGCGCCCACTTCGGCCTGGGCGGCGCCGACCCCGTCCGGTTGACGGTCCACTGGCCCGGCGGCGCGAGCACGGTGATCGACGACCCCGCGGCCGAACAGCTTCTGCGGGTGGAACTGCCCTGACGGGTCGGGGAGCGGCTCCCCGACCGCTCAGGGCTCCCAGATCAGCTGGACGTCGTCGATGTACCAGCCGTCGGACTGAGGTCCGAACTGGAACAGCGTGTCGAACGCGAAGCCGAAGGTCAGCTGGCCGCTCAGGTACGAGCTCAGGTCCACCTCGACGTAGTCCCACCCGCCGGTGTCCGCCGTCGACGGGCCCCACTCGGTGGTCGTCGAGTTGCCGCCGTCGTCGGACGCCACCACGGACGCCAGGTCCACCAGCCACGCCGGGCCGGCGCTGGCCTGCCAGTGATAGAAGCTCAGCGTCAGGGTGCCCGCCGGGTAGGGCGTCAGGTCGAAGACGACCGGCTGCGCGATGAGCACCGCGTCGAACGTGCCGGTGTCGCCGGCGACCGCGTCGCAGCCCGTGCACCAGGCTTCCAGCCCGCCGAAGGCCGTCGCCGGACCGTTGCCGTTCTGCGACGCCGTGTCCGGCTCGCCCAGCTCCCAGGTCGTGTTGCTGCCGTGGCCGCCGTTGGGGAAGTGGATGAAGTCGGCGGGGTCGTCGTCGATGCTGCTGAACAGGATGACCGGGCAGCCGGGCTCCCCCAGGCAGTCGGTGTCGTTGCAGTCCACGAGGCCGTCGGCGTCGTTGTCGAAGTTGTCGGCGCAGTCTGTCTCGACGTTGCAGACGGGGTCGCCCGCGCAGTCGCTGTCGAAGCAGTCCTCGTCGCCGTCGAAGTCGTTGTCGAACCCGTCGGCGCAGTCGAACTCCGTCGTGCACGCCGGGTCGCCGGCGCAGTCCGCGTCGAAGCAGTCGGTCAGGCCGTCGCCGTCGTCGTCGACGCCGTTGCCGCAGTCGCCCTCGGTCGTGCAGACCTGGGCCTGGGCGCAGTCGGGGTCGTCGCAGTCGATGAGACCGTCGAGGTCGTCGTCCACGCCGTTGACGCAGTTGGCCTCGCCGGCGCAGACCGCGGCGGAGTCGCAGTCGGTGTCGTCGCAGTCCACGAGCCCGTCGGCGTCGTTGTCCAGGCCGTCGTCGCAGGCGACTTCGGGCTGGCATGCGGTCGCCGCGGCGCAGTCGCTGTCGTCGCAGTCTACGTCGCCGTCGCCGTCGTCGTCGATGCCGTTGACGCAGGACGTCTCGGGGATGCAGGTCGCCGTGCCGAAGCAGTCGGGGTCGTTGCAGTCGATGAAGCCGTCGGCGTCGTTGTCGATGCCGTCGGTGCACACCGCCTCGGGGCAGGTCGGGGTGCCGAGGCAGTCGATGTCGGCGCAGTCGATCTGGCCGTCGCCGTCGTCGTCGAGTCCGTCGTCGCAGACGGCCTCGGTGCTGGGCGTGCAGGTCACCGTCAGCGTGTAGGTGGACGTCGCGCCCTGCCAGCCATCGATGAGGATGAAGTACGGCGTGCCCGCAAAGGCGTACCAGTCCATCTGCTCGGGCTGGGGCGGGGGGTTCCAGCCGTTGGCTTCACAGTCTTCGGGGTCGCAGCCGCCGTCGTCGACGAGCGCCTGGATGTCGAGGTCCGAGGACAGCCCGGTCAGGGTGATGTCCACGAGCCCGTCGAAGTCGGGCGTGAACACGTAGCTGATCTCGGGGCCCGTCCAGCCGCCGGGGTTGAACCCGCAGTACTCGTCCTGCTGGTTCGTGCTGCCGGGGCCGAAGTTGGACGAGAAGATCGAATCGCCGCACTCCAGCTGCTCGGTGGGGTTGCAGACGCCGGCGTCCACGCACTCGATGTCCGCCGAGCAGTCGTTGTCGTCGCAGTCGGTCGTGCCGTCGGAGTCGTTGTCGATGCCGTCGGCGCAGTCGGTCTCGCCGGTGGCGCAGCTGGGGTCGAAGGCGCAGTCGCTGTCGTTGCAGTCCGTGAAGCCGTCGGCGTCGTCGTCGATGCCGTTGACGCAGTTGGTCTCCGCCGGGTTGGCGCAGGCCGGGAACGCCGCGCAGTCCGTGTCGTCGCAGTCCACGGCGCCGTCCAGGTCGTTGTCGACGCCGTCGGTGCACGAGATCTCGAAGCCCGGGACGTTGCAGTTGGGGTCGAGCGTGCAGTCGGGGTCGCTGCAGTCGATCAGGCCGTCGATGTCGTCGTCGAGGCCGTTGGCGCAGTTCGTCTCGGTGCCCGGGACGTTGCACTCGGGGGCGGCGGCGCAGTCGGGGTCGGCGCAGTCGATGAGGCCGTCGCCGTCGTTGTCGATCAAGTCGCCGCAGGCCGACTCGACGGGGTCGGGCAGGCACGCGGGATCGAACAGGCAGTCGGTGTCGTCGCAGTCGATGAGGCCGTCGGCGTCGTCGTCGAGGCCGTTGTCGCAGTTGGTCTCGGCCACCGGCGCGCAGGACGGGTCCAGGGCGCAGTCGGGGTCGTCGCAGTCGGCGAGGCCGTCGGCGTCGTCGTCGTTGCCGTTGTCGCAGACCTCGACGCCGGTGCAGACGCCGCCGCACTGGTTCTCGTAGGCGTCGGCGCAGATGCCGTCCCACTCGACCTGGCAGCAGAACGGGTCGGCGGCGCAGACGCAGTCTTCGCCGACCTCGTCGTCGCAGCCGGCGCTGCCGTTGTCGACGCAGCAGTCGCCGTCGCCCGCGTCGCAGCTCAGGTCGAAGGCGCAGTCGACGTCGTCGCAGTCGATGTCGCCGTCGCCGTCGTCGTCCAGCCCGTTGTCGCAGATCTCGGGCTGCGGAGCGAGGCAGACCGGGTCGAGCAGGCAGTCGGGGTCGTCGCAGTCGACGAGGCCGTCGAGGTCGTCGTCCAGGTTGTTGCTGCAGTTGAACTCGGCGCCGGGGCCCACGCAGTTGGGGTCGCCGAAGCAATCGGCGTCGGCGCAGTCGATGAGGCCGTCGTTGTCGTTGTCGGCGCCGTCCGCGCACTCGACCTCGGGGTCGGGGTCGCCGCAGGTGCCGCCGCACTGGTTCTCGAAGGTGTCGGCGCAGATCGCGTCCCACTCCACCTGGCAGCAGAAGGGGTCGATGCTGCAGACGCAGTCTTCGCCCAGCTGGTTGTCGCAGCCAGGGGAGCCGTTGTCGGTGCAGCAGTCGCCGGGCCCCGAGTCGCAGCCGGGGAACGCGGAGCAGTCGCCGAAGTCGTCGCAGTCGATGAGGCCGTCGCCGTCGTTGTCGGCGCCGTCGTTGCAGATCTCCGAGCCGGGGGCGCAGTTGGGATCGCCCTGGCAGTCGGAGTCGGCGCAGTCGACGTTGAAGTCGCCGTCGTTGTCGATGCCGTCGGCGCAGTCGAACTCAAAGCCCTGACCGCCGTCGCACTCGACGGACAGCGTGAAGTCGGACACCGCGCCGTCCCAGCCGTCCACCACGATGATGTAGGCGGTGCCGGCGAACGCCTCGAACTCCAGCTGCTCGGGCTGGCCGCCGGGGTTCCAGTCGTTGGCCACGCACAGGTCCGGGTCGCAGGCCTGCTCGGGCGGGGCGTTGAAGTCGGCCAGCAGGACGCTCAGGTCCAGGTCCTCGTCGAGGTTGCTCAGGGAGACGGTCACCTCGCCGGTCTGGGCGGGCAGGAACAGGTACGCCAGCTCGGGGCCGGTCCAGCCGTCGAATCCTTCGCCGCACCAGTCTTCGATCGTGTTCGTGCTGCCGGGCACGGCGTTGTTGGAGCTGGTCTGCCACGCCGGGCAGTCGGCCACGTCGATGGGCTGGCAGGTGCCGTCGCCGCCGTCGCAGGCGGGGTCGAACGCGCAGTCGGGGTCCTCGCAGTCGACAAGGCCGTCGCCGTCGTCGTCGAGGTTGTTGGCGCAGTCGGTCTCCGGCAGGTCGAGATCGCAGGTCAGGGTCAGCTCGTACTGGCCCGCGGCGCCCTGGAAGCCGTCGACGACCACGAAGTACGTGGCCCCGGCGGTGGCTTCCCACTCGGCGAATTCGACCTCCGTGGGCGGCGACCACGAGAACGTGACGCAGTTGTCCGGGTCGCAGATCAGGTCGTCTTCCCCGCGGGCATCCAGGATCGTCAGGTCGTGGTCGACCGCGCCGACCAGCGTGACGGCGACGGGGCCGTCTTCCTCGGCGGTGAAGACCCAGACTTCTTCGGGGCCGGTGAAGGGGTTCTGGGGGAAGCCGCAGTACCCGGACCAGTTGTTCTCGGCGCCGACGGTGCTGCCCTGCAGGCCCTGGCCGCACTGCAGATCGCCCAGCGGGTCGCAGCCTTCGACGGAGATGCAGACCGGGTCGCCGAAGCAGTCGTTGTCTTCGCAGTCGATGCGCCCGTCGCCGTCGTTGTCGATGCCGTCGTCGCAGACTTCGTCGGAGGGGCCACCGCAGGCCTCGTCGGCGGCGCAGTCGGGGTCGTCGCAGTCGATGAGGCCGTCGTCGTCGTTGTCGGTGCCGTCGTCGCAGATCTCGGCCACGCAGTCGGGGTGCGACGCGCAGTCGGGGTCCTCGCAGTCGATGAGGCCGTCGCCGTCGTTGTCGTCGCCGTCGGTGCAGTCCTCGAAGACCGCCTCGGCGTCGCCGGTGCCGGACACCGCCGCGAGCAGGAAGATCGAGCCGTCTTCGGGGGCGTCGCCGCCGCAGCCGCCGGAGCAGCCGCCGCCGGCGACCCGGAAGTCGTCCACCGACAGCGTCGCCGTGACGGTGGCGTTGTAAGTGACCTCGTCCGTGGGGGCGAAGACGACCGTGATGGTCGCAGACTCACCCGGCGCAACGACTTGCGGCAGGCCGCCATCGGCCACGGCCGTGAACACGCCTGCGGTGGTCACGTCGGCCTCGGAGACGCCGAGGTCGTTCAGGCTCCAGGTCACCCCGGAGTCGTTGACCACGGTCAGGGTGTCCGAGCTCGTGAAGCCCGGGCGCGCGTCGGGCATCGACAGCGACTCGGGGGTGAACGCGGGGCCGGTGGCCCCCACGTCGCAGCCGACGAGGAGCAGCAGGCAGAGCGGAGCGAGGCGGCGGAACATGGGCAAATCCCCGGTTGTGCGAGGCGGATCCAAGCCCTCGCGCGTGCGCACTGTATCAGCCTGAAATTGGCCCGGCCGAGCCACGGCGTGCCCGATCCATCGGGCCTGTCGCGGGATCGCAGCGACTGCGCCATCGGTTTGCCGCCGGGCCCATCGATGCCCGTCGGCGGGAGGCGGAGTCGAGGGGCCGCGATCCCCGTCGAGGCCGGCCCACAATTCCGGTAGGGTCCGCCCCTCGCCGGGGAATGAGGGACGGCCTTGATCGAACGCATCCGCCGCTGGGTGATCACCGTGTTCTGTTGGCACGTGGTGCTGAACTGCGCGTTTGGCTCGTTCGTCGTCGGCATGCCGGCCGCCCTGCTCGTGCCGCGCCCCTTGGACCGCGAACGCCGCTTGCCGCACCGCATTGGCCTGTTCTTCTGGGGCTGGCTGGTGTGGCAACTCAACCCCTTCTGGCGCATCGAGGTCGAAGGCGCCGAGCGGCTGGAACAGGGGGGGCCGCACCTGATCTGCAGCAACCACCAGAGCCTGCTGGACGTGCTGGCGCTCATGGCGCTGGGGGGCGACTTCAAGTGGGTCTCGGGCCTGCGGTTCTTCAAGATCCCGATGCTCGCGGCCTACATGAAGATCACCGGGTACGTGGCCGCGGACCTGAAGAACCCGTTCTCGGCCGGCGCCGTGCTGGAGGCCTGCTCCCACTGGCTGGGGCAGGGCGTCTCGGTGGGCATGTTCCCCGAGGGCACGCGTTCGGCGACGGGCGAGCTGGGGCAGTTCAAGCCGGGGGCGTTTCGGGTCGCGGTCGAGAAGGACCTGGCCGTGCTGCCCGTCGCGATCTCGGGCACGCGCGACATCCTCCCCAAGAACGGCTTCACGTTCCTGGGCGACTCGCCGTTCAAGACCGTGCGGGTGAAGGTGCTGAGCCCCATTCCCCTGGACTCGCTGGAGGAGCGGACGGCGGTGGCCCTGAGCCGGGCGACGCGGGCGGCGATCCAGGCCCAGCTCGACGCCTGGAACGGCGCCGGCGAGGTGCGCGCCTCGGCCTGAGCGTCAGCGCTTCGGCAGCAGCGGGCGGCGCGGCCGGGTGATCGGCCAGAAGAGCCGAATCAGCATCAGCCGCGTGTAGATCGCGACGATCCGCCCGTTGTCCCGCCACTTGTGGAAGTGGCTGACCCGCTCGTCGGCCGGGGGGTAGTGCACGTCGATGGGGATGGCGAGCAGCGGTACGTTCTGCCACGCGGCCTGCACCAGGACCTCCATCTCGAGCTGGTAGTGCCGCGCCGTGAGGTTCAACGCGAGCACGTGGTGCAGCGGATAGAGGCGGTAGCCACATTGACTGTCGGGGCGCTGCCCGTGGAGTTCGTGGGCCGAGCTGGCCCAGAGCATGAAGTCGCTGATGGCCCGGCCGATGCGGCTGGACCGAGGCACGTGCTCGCCGTCCATCTGGCGACAGCCCACGACGAGGGCGTCGGGATCGGCGACGGCGGCGGCGATGAAGGCCGGGGCGTCCTGGGCGCGATGCTGGCCGTCGGCGTCGAGGCAGAGCGCGTGGGTGAAGCCGCGGTCCCGGGCCGCCGACCAGCCTGTCAGCAGGGCCGCGCCCTTGCCGCGGTTGACCGGGTGGGCCACGACGTCGGCGCCGGCGGTGCGAGCTCGTTCGGCCGTCGCGTCGGTGCAGCCGTCGTCGACGAGCAGCACCGTCAGCCCCTGCGCGATCAGCGCGGCCACCACGTCGCCCACCGCCGCTTCGTTGTTGAAGCTGGGCACGACGGCGCAGATGCGCGGGGCGGCGTCGGGGGAGGGATGCGGCAGCTCTGAAGTCCTGGGAATGGGGGATGAGCGGGGGACGCGCCTTGCGGGGATCGGCGATCGGTCGATACCATTCGCGCCCGCTTCATACAGAACCCCCGCGACGCGGGGAAGGAAGGCCGAAAAGGCGATGAGCAACGAAGGCGACGTCCTGTTCCAGGTCACCCCGGGGCACCTCAACACGGGCCTGCGTGGCTACCCCGTCGGCACCTGCCGGACCTCGCGGGTCGACCCGAACACCGGCGTCTCGTACGTCGGCTACTCGATCAAGGACCTCGCGTTCAAGGATCCCGAAGCCGTGGTGTTCCTGCTGCACCACAAGCACCTGCCCAGCGACGAGGAGCTGGCCGCGTTCAAGGCGGACCTGCGTTCGCGCTCGGCCGTGGACCCGGCGGTGTTGACGCTGATCGCGGGCCTGCCGAAGGGCGGCCACCCCATGGAGTGGCTCGGCGCGGCGCTGACCTTCCTGGGCATGACCGGCAAGACCGGTGACTACCGCGAGGACGCGCTGAACCTGGTGGCCCGCAGCTCCGAGGTCATCGCGGCGATCTTCCGGCTGCGCAGCGGCTGGGGCGACCCGATCCCGTCGGAGCCCGATCGCGGCCTCGTCGAGAACTTCGTCCACATGCTGGGTGTGCCCGGCGCGGACCCGGCGAAGCTCGAGCGCCTGCTGCGGACCTTCTACGTGCTGCACATGGACCACGGCGGCGGAAACCTCTCGACGTTCAGCGGCAAGGCCGTCGCGTCGGGGCTCGCCGACATGTACTCGTCGATGACCGCGGCCATGGCCGGTCTCTCGGGCCCGCGGCACGGCCGCGCCAACGCGGACTGCCTCAACTTCGTGCGCAAGGTCGGCACGCCGGACCCCGCCGAGGTCGAGGCCTTCACCCGCAACGCGCTGGCCAACAAGGAGCTGATCTTCGGCTTCGGGCACGCGGTGCTGCGCGCCGAAGACCCCCGCGCGACCATCCAGTACGCCCTGGGCGAGGACGTCGCTTCGGACGACCCGCTGTTCCGCACGGCGGCCACGATGCGCGAAGTCGTGCCCCGGGTGCTCAGCGAGAACCCGAAGATCAGCAACCCCTACCCGAACGTGGATGCGGTGTCGGGCACGCTACTCAACGCCAACGGGCTCACGGACAGCGACTTCTACACCGTGCTGTTCGGGTGGAGCCGCATCGTCGGCATCTCGGCCCAGATCGTCGACGAGCGCACCGTGCTCCGCGGCGGCAAGGGCGTGGCCATCTACCGCTGCAAGTTCATCGCCGAGGACCAGGACCCCAAGTAGGTCCGACGCCTGGCTGGCGGCCTCGAGCCGCCGCAACCATCGACTGCGCGCCTTCCCTTCGGGGGAGGCGTTCTTCGTTCTGCTGAGCGGGGTCGTCGGGACGGCGCGGCGGGGGCGCCCGCCGGGCTCGGACCTCAGAAGATGATGAGGTCCATGTCGTAGCTGTTGCCGTCGACGGGCCCCGCGTCGGCGTACAGCTCGACGTAGACGAGGTAGTCGCCGCCCCAGAAGGTCGAGTAACCGAAGATCGACTCGTTGTCGTCTTCGCTGATCGACGAGTCGACGATCGTGCCGTCCATCTCCGCGATGGCGACGTCGATGTCGCCTTCGGCGTTGCTGAACCACAGGTCCACGCCCAGCGTGTCCAGGAAGCCGAGCGTGACGACGTAGTAGTCGCCGTTGCCGGGGCAGGTGGCAAGGGCCGAGTAGGCGCCGCCGGCCATGGGGATGGCCCCGGGGATGTCGTCGTTGGGCTCGAAGGAGTCGTCGGCGCAGCCCGTGGGCGCGGCGTCGTCGTCGTCGGCGAGCACCGTGTCGTCGTCGTCGGCCAGGACGGTGTCGTCGTCGTCGACTGCGTCGTCGTCGTCGGCGGGGGGCG
>Ga0055584_100000173_pt1 | contig 61225 bp, 50 predicted proteins | sample OSDHelmetaG_FD_58716 | JGI IMG/M metagenome (GOLD analysis project Ga0055584, IMG submission 58716) | Pelagic marine sediment microbial communities from the LTER site Helgoland, North Sea, for post-phytoplankton bloom and carbon turnover... | ecosystem: Environmental > Aquatic > Marine >... | reverse complement strand
TGACTTCGGCGAGCCCCTCCCGGGTTGACTTGCGGGACCAGCGTCCAGGGCTTCGCCTCGGGACACGGCCCGGATGGGCTAGTCGAGACAGCAGAATCACCCCCCCCTGAGAGGTCGCACACCCCATGAAGCTCTCCCTGTTCACCCTCCCGGCCATCGGCCTCGTCGCCCTCGGCGGCTGCCTCGGCGGCCCCGCCGACGGCGACGCCACCGGCGCGCTGCTCAGCCTCGACTACTTCGGCGACACCGACGTGGTCGGCTTCCACTACACGGTCACCAACGTCTCCTGCGCCGGCGAGCCCATCGTTCCGAACTCCTGGGAGTTCAACGTGAACCTGGCCGACAACATCTTCCCGGGCATGGTCACCCACGTGGAGTCGGTGCTCGACCCCGACAGCCGCCACCTCGGTGCGGACCTCTTCGTGTCCTTGGAGCCTGGCTGCTACGTCGTCGAAGCGGCCCCCGCCGCGTCGCTCGACGTCAACGACTCCAGCGTCTGGACCTCGTCCGCTGACTGCTCGGTCGCGACGTCCGACAGCATCGAAGTCGTGGACGGCTGGACCACGGAGGCCCCGGTCCTCGTGTCCCAGTGCGTTGGCGATCCCATCGGCGCCCTCGACCAGACCGTCGTGCTGAACCACCCGCCGGTCTTCACGCTCGAAATCGACGAGAAGTACAACTACGAGTGCGAGTCGGTCGAAGCCTGCATCACGTTCTCGGACGCCGACGACGACCCGATGGAGGTCGTGTTCGAGCGCATCTCCGGCTCGTCGCTGTTCGACCTCGACCAGGGCACCCCGACGGTCATCGGCTTCGAAGACGGCCACCGCGTCTGGCAGCAGTGCGCGACCGTCACCACCCGTTGGACCGGCAGCTACGAGATCGGCGTGACCGTCTGGGACCTCGCCAACGACGGCGGCAACCCGGTCCGCTTCGAGGACATCGTCGGCCCCGACAGCCACGACTACCTGCACTTCCCCATCCACACCAACTGGATCGAAGAGCCCCTGTGCTTCGACGCCGGCGGCAACCTGGTCAACGCCCCGGGCAGCGAGATCCTCCGCGCCCCCGGCTGCGGCTGGACCTCGGCCGAGGAGTGGTACTGCGTGCAGGGCAACGCGGACCCGGCCACCATCGGGTTCCTCTGCGACGGCAACGACTTGATCGAAGAGGCGCTGTACCCCGAGTGCAACTGACCTCTCCCTGACTTCAGTCCTTCCAGCGGCGGCCTTCGGGTCGCCGTTGGTCGTTCTGGCGTCCGCCCGCCGGGATCCCCTGGACGCAGGGGATCCCGTATCCTCATGAAGCCGTGCTCCGCCTCCTCCTGCTCGCCGCCCTCCTGTTGCCCGCGTCGGCGCACGCGTGGTCGCAGCTGCGCACCGACGACGGCACCGCGCTGCGCTGGCCGGACCACAACCCCTGGGGCATCGACGGCGCCTACCTGCCCCTGGTCGGCAATGCCCTGAACCGGGGCAACGTCGCGCCCACGGACCTGCGCCGGGCCGTCGTGGGGGCCCTGAACCAGTGGCAGGTCGCGTCGGACTACGGGTTCTCCTGGGACTACTGGCAGGGCATCGATCTGGAGGTCTACCCCCCCGCGGTGCGTCGGGACGGGGTGTCGACCATTCACTTCGCCGTGGCGTCGGGGAACATCACGCTGCCCCGGGACGCCGCGGCCTTTACCCAGGTGTGGTGGGACCCCGAGACCCAGGAGATCGCCGAGATCGACATCGTGCTCAACGACCAGACGTTCGAGTTCACGAGCGACCCCGCCGAAGCGCTGTACCAACAAGGCCTGTCCAACCGCGTCCTGTACCTCGACGACGTCGTCACCCACGAAGTCGGCCACGCGCTGGGGCTCGACCACAGCGGCACCCTGGGCGCCTCGATGTTCACCTGGGGCTGGCAGGGCCAGTCGACGCTGGCGTGCGACGACCGCGGCGGCGCCATCGCGTCGTTCCCTCCCCCCGGCAACGAGCTGGGAGAACTCAGCGGCTACGTGCTCGACCCCGAGGGGGAGCCGGTGTTCGGGGCCCAGGTCTCGCTGATCCGGGCCGGGCGAGGCGGCGTCGAGTCGGCGGTGGTCACCGACGACGGGGGGCGCTACACGGCCCGCTGGTTGCCCCCGGGCGAGTACTACGTGTTCGTCGAGCCCTGGTACGGCGAGCCGGCGTCGCTCTCGCCCCACTACGAAGCCATGGACCACCGGCGCTGCTTCGGCGAGTTCTGGTCGCGGCAGTTCGTCACGCGGGAAGACGGCCACGCGCTGCGCGGGGTCGAGGTGACCGCGGGGGGCGCGACGGGCTTGCCCCCCATCCGCGTGCGGTGCACGACGGGCGTGTCCATCGAGGGGGAACTGGGCGCCGACGAGTGGGCGGGGGCGCCGACGGTCTTCGAGCGGGGCCGGTCCGGCTCCACGGGCCCGGACGGCGAGGACCGGTTCGCGGTGGTGGACCGACCCCCGGCCGGTGGCTGCCCCGCCGACGACTGCCGCTTCCGGTGGTACCGCCTGCGGGACGTCGAGGGCGATCTGACGATCCGGGCGTTGTCCTACAGCCTCTACTCGCCGGTCGCCTACCGCCTGCTGCTCTGGAACGAGGGGCAGCTCATCGACGAGGCCCGCGACCCCACCTGGCAGACGGGGCCGCAGCCCATCGTGCGGGACGCCGCGACCGGATTCCGGGTGTGGGACCGTGTGCTGGAGATCGAGGACATCCCGCGGGGGGACTACTGGCTTGAGCTGCGGGGCACGGAGATCGCGTGGTCTGCGTACCCGCGCGGCGACCTCTACCTGGACGACACGGCCTTTGTGCTGCTGCACGGGGAGCTCGACGGCGAAGAGGGCGACAACCCCGAGTGCCTCATCCGGCCGGACTTCCCGCCCTACGAGACGCCGCCCGGCGCCCCCCGGGTGCGGGACCTGGAAGGGGAGCTCGCGGCGGACGAGCCCTGGGGCTGCAACGTGGGGGGAGGCGCCGGCTGGTTGGTGCTGCTGCCGCTCATTGCGCGGGGCCGAGGTTCTTCAGCTGCTCGCGGAAGGTCTCGCAGGGGTCGAGGTCGTCGAGGCGCGGCGTGAAGACGAGGACGTCGTACCCGGTGGCGTCGTAGTCCTGGGGACGCCGGGCCTCGTCCTGGACGGCGACCGGGAGCACGGCCAGGGCGCGCCCTGAGGGCAGATGGGCCCCCACGCCGCGGTCGGTGCGGGCGTGGCCGCCTCCGGCCACCAGGACGCCGACGGGGGCCTTCAGCAGCTCCCGAGCCATCCAGGCGTCCTTCAGTCGCTGGCCGGCCGTCATCATCTCGACCAGCTGGGCGTTGGCGTGGCCGCAGTGTGCGGCTTCGATCTCCGAGGCCAGCGCGGCGGCGTGGGTGGCAGGCAGCGGGCGGTCCAGGCCCAGGGTCGCCCGCTCCTCGGCGGGCAGGGTCTGCAGCCCGGACATCATGGTGTCGCGCACTCGCGCGCGTGAGGGGCTGGCGGGCAGCAACACGTGACCCGCCGCCAGGGACGCCGCCACGAGGGGCTCGTAGAGCGCGAAGGAGGGCCAGCGGCTGTGCTCCCAGGCCACGCTCGCAGCGAAGGCCGTGGGCGTCTCCTGGGCCGGCTGGTCGTCCTCGTCGAGCATCTCGAACCGGACGGGGGTGTGGCGCGGGCGGACGGCGACGAGCGCGGCCTGGATGCGGTGGTGGTCGGGGTGGTCGTGCTGCTCGCCCAGCAGGAGGTAGGGCGCCGCCGCCGCGCGCTCGGTCAGTTCGGCCCAGGAGCCGAAGCGGCCAGCGCCGACCAACCAGATCCGACCGACCAGGGGGTGTTCGGATCCGGCCGTCGTCAGCCAGGGATCGCTGCCCCCGAGCAAATTCGTTGGATCTGCTGATCTGTGGGTCGAACAGCCAACGAAACAAAGGGTGATCGAGGTGATCAAGAGGGCGCGAATCATCGGTCTGAATCCAAGAAAGTCGGTCAAAATGCGTGACCTGTCGGCGAACGTCGTGCTAGCAGCGTCCGCCCGGCCGATGAATTGGCTGGACGGGGTGCCCCCACAAGGTGGGCGACCCGCATACGGATCGAAGAATTCTGGAGTCTCACGGATGTCCCGGTACACCGGCCCCCGCCTGAAGAAGATGCGCGCCCTCGGCGTTGATCTCCCCGGCCTCTCTCGCAAGCGCATGGAGCGCCGCCCCTACCCGCCAGGTCAGCATGGCATGAACAAGCGCCGTCGCCAGTCCGACTTCGGTCGCCAGTTGCAGGAGAAGCAGAAGCTTCGAATGAACTACGGCGTCTCGGAGCGGCAGCTGCGTGGCCTGTACGCCGAAGCCAGCCTGAGCAAGACCCCGACCGGCGAGAAGCTGGTCGAGCTGCTCGAGCGTCGCCTCGACTGCATCGTCTTCCGGGCCAACTTCGCCCCCACCATCCCGGCCGCGCGCCAGCTGGTGAACCACCGTCACTTCCTGCTCAACGGGCGCAAGGCGGACATCGCGTCCATGCGCGTGAAGACGGGCGACGTGATCCAGCTGCGCGACAAGAGCAAGGAGATGCAGGCCATCACCGATGCGCTCGCGTCGCCGTCGCTGGGCCGTCCCGACTGGCTCGAGATCAACGAGGCCGACCGGACCATCAAGATCCTGGACCTGCCCTCAGGCCAGGAGGCGGCTCCGTTCCCCCTCGATGTCCAGCTGGTCGTCGAGCTCTACAGCCGCTGATTCGCCTTCGGGCTCCCGCTCGGCGGGGACCCGTTCGATCCGCACGCTGAACGCCGCTGCTCCCCTCGGGGGCGGCGGCGTTCGCCGTTCTCGCGGCGAAGGCGGCGGCGTTCGCCATTCTTGCGGCGGGGGCATGAGCTCGCGAGTCGGGGTAGACCGCGGTCCGGCGACGGGATGAGGTCGCGGGTCGTCGCCGCCCGGGGTCCGGGGAGGGCACAGCGACGCCGACCCGCGGCGCGGGGCCGGGGTCGGAGTTCTCGTCTCAGCAGCGGAGCGGGGGCTTGGCGCCCCGCCGGCTCAGGCCTGCTCGGCGGCGGCGGCTTTGGCGGCGGCCTTCTCGGCCTTCGGGTCGATGTAGTGCAGGGGGCGCAGCTGGTCGCGCGGGAACTCGACCTGGTCGAGGGCCATGGGCGAGGGCACCAGAGGCAGCCCGAGCAGGTTCAGCAGCGACCAGAAGTGGCGGGCGTGGTTGTCGAGGTTGTCCTCGGTCACCTTCGTCGCCAGAGGCAGCCCGATGCAGACGCGGCCGTCGTCCTCTTTCACGAGGATGCGTTCCCACAGCGGCTTGAGGTGCGTGGCGTGCACCAGGGACGACTCCAGCAGCTCCACCGCCGCGGGGTCCGTCCAGCAACCCATCATGGTCACATCGGGGACGATCTTCACTTCTTGCTCGTCGGTCTCACCAGACATGAGGGCTCCGTCTTGGGTCATCGCCGGCGGCGTCTGCCTCCGGTTGGTCCGCCAAATTAGCACCGATTGGTCCTTGACACAAGCCGGCAACTGTGGCGGGGGAGTTGGGTGCAAGGTCACCGGTCGCGGAGCAGATCGCGGATCTCAGCACCCAGCCGGTCTTTGAGTCCGGGTCGGAACCCCTGGTGGTGGTTCTGCACCACTCCATCGGGCCCGACGACGAACAGGGACGGGATCCCGCGCACCTGCCAGATCTGCCGCATCCCGCGCACGCCGATCCACCCGAACTGCAAGGGATATCCAGCTTCATCGACGAATGGCGCGACCACGCCCGGCTCCTCATCGATCGACAGCATCAGGAAGCGGACGGGCAGGTCCGCGAGTTCTGCCTTCAGCGCCACCAATTCGGGCATCTCCTGGCGGCAAGGGCCGCACCAGGTCGCCCAGAAGTCGACGATCACGACTTCACCGCGCAGGTCCGCGAGATCGACTCGCTGGTCGTTCAGATCGGTGAAGTGAAGGCGGGGAGCGGGCTGTCCCACGAACGGGTGCACCGTCCGGCCCACGACCCCGGAGCCGTCGGCGGCCAGTCGGCGTTCGGCGCGGCGGGCCGAACCAGCGGCCAGCAGGGCGGCGCGGGCATCGCCCCTCAGGGCGTCGATCTGGGGGAACGCGTCGCGGACGATGGGCAGCAGCGGCCGCAGGTCCTTCTTCGACAGCGCCTCGGCTTCGGCCTCCGTCAGACCGGCCAGACCCTCCAGCAGGAAGTCGATGGCCTCGTTCGATCCGTTGGCCTCGCGAGCCCGCTGGAACCACGCCGCCGCCTCGGGGCCGCGGGGAAACGAGGCCTCAGCGTCGATGACTGCGTCGCCCCCCAGACGGCCAAGGAGGTTCGACTCCAGCGCCGCCCGCTCCTGCAGGCCGCTGCGGACCGACTCGACGTGGTCGCCGAACGTCTTGCGCAGCGGGGCCGCCCCGGGGTCGTAGGGCGTCGCCAGCAGCGCCGCCGCCGACGCGCGCACGCGCCGCAGCGCCTCGTCGGCTCCGCCGGGTTCCTTCGCCGTCAGCCTTGCCAGGTCGAAGCTGGAGGCGGCGTCGCTCGGGTCGCCTCGCACCAGTCGCTCCAGGGCCGCCCGCCGGTGTCGGGTGCCGCCGGAGACCTCGGCCGCGGTCGTCGACAGGGCCCGAAGGTAGCGCTGGACGCCGAAGTCGTCGCTGCCGTCTTCGGGAACCTGCCCCAGCAGGGGCAGCAACGCCTCGAGCCGCTCGTCGGCGGTGCCCAACTGCAGCGCCTTGCTGGTGGCGACGTTGAGCGCCCGGTAGGGCTGCGCCACCATCCGGCTCCGCTTCCACCAGGAGCCTCGGCGGGGCGGGACGAAGCCGTCGTGGCGTCCCTTGAGCGCCGCGATGAGCGACGACGCGCGGGTGGACTCCCCGATGCGCTGCCAGAACTTCACGACCTCGTGGGCCGTCACCGCGTCGTCCACGACCTGGGTCTGCAGCTCCTCGACTTCGGCGATCGCCGCGGCCCGGGCGGCCTCCAACTCCGCGGTGGCCTCGGGGCCCGGAGCCACGCTGACCGCCCAGAGCATCGAGCAGGCCTCAACGGCCCAGGGATCTTCGGCGACGAGCCGTCGACACCCGGCGAGCACGGCCGCCGTGTTCCCCGCCCGGCGGTCGCGGGACAGCGCGGAGATGCGCCCTTGCAGATCGTCGGGGCGCACCGCGTGGGCCGCCAGGCCGGCCTCGCGCGCCTCGGTGCCCTGCTTGACCAGCCCCAGCAGCGACCGCCGGGCCAGGTGCGCCTCGAAGGCCGCGTCCGGTGGGTCCGCGATCGCCTCCAGCCGCGCGATGGCCGCGACCAGCCACTCGCTGTCGGGGCCCAGGAACTTGTCCTGCCGATGCAGCTCCAGCTCCGCCACGGCGTGCAGCGCTGTGTTCACGCCCGGCGATTCGTCGGCCAGGGCGCGGTAGATGGCTTCCTGCTCGGGGCCCAGGTTGCGCCCGTAGGTCAGCAGCTGGGCGAGCAGGTGGTGGGTGAACCCATCGGTCGGCTCCGCGCGCAGGATCGCCTCGAGGTCCTCCTGGGCCGCATCCAACTCCCCCCGATGAAGCCGCTGCTGCACCCGGTTTCGCAAGAAGCCCGGGTCTTCGGGGGGAGCGGCGGCGGCCGGCAGAGCCACCAGAACGCCGAGCGCCAACCCGACGCCGGCGAAAGCAGTTCGCGCGCCCATCACCAGCCCTCCTCGCGGCCTTCGAACCATCGGGCCTCGTACCACGCGTAGAGGGCGTCGAGCACTGCGTCGTCGGTCGTGTAGATGCCTGCCTCCCGGTTTCGTTCGAACCCGCTCGTGGAGGGGTTCGCCGTCTGAACCTGCGCCCCCGACTCGGAGACCGCCACCTTCGCGTGCAGCGTCACATCGGGCCGGTCCCACCGCACGGTCACCCCGCGCGCCCGCAGCCAGTCCACCGCCAACCCATTGCGCTTGGTGTTGGCCTCATCCCAGTCAGACCAGTCCGCCAGCACCCGCACGGTCACGCCGCGCTCCACGGCGTCGCCCAGGGCGGCGAACCACCGCATGGCCGGCGCGTCGGGGTTGTCGGGCTGCAAGAAGGTGGCGTATAGGGTCACGTCGAGGCGATCGTCGGCGGAGTCGGCCAGGGAGAGCAAGGACGGGAGCAGCTCGTCGTCCACGACGAGGAGGGGGTCGGATCCGGGCGGAAGCCGAGGCCCGCGGTCCGGCTCGTCCAGGCCGTCGACCCAGGCGCGGAGCGCGGCGGGGATCGGCCCGCCGGCCACCGAGATGTTGCACTCCCGGTTGCGCTCGATCGACGAGTCGGACCAGTTCGTGGAGCCGACGAGCGCGCGGGTTTCGCTCGCCAGGACCTTGGCGTGGAGGCGCACCTCGGGGTCGGCGTGGAGTCCGACATCGACGCCCCGTTGCGCCAACCGGGCGGCGGCCTGGACGTTGGTGTCCAGCTCGTCGTCGAGGAGCAGGCGCACGTCGGGGTTCGCCGCGAGGGCGTCCTCGAGCGAGGCGGTGGAGTCGCCCTCGAACAGCTCCCACTGGGCGACCCGCGGGGCGCCCTCGCCGATCAAGGCGACGGCGGCGGGCAGGTACGCGCGGTCGCAGACCAGCGTGGGCACGCCGGGTGCTTCGGGCTCGTCTTCCTGGCCCGGAACCGCCGCCGCGAGGCAGCCGCTCAGCAAGCAGGCGGCAACGGCCGCGCGCGCGCTCAACCGGTTGTCTTGGCCGAGGGCTTGCCGTGGTGGGTCGGGGTCTCGCCGAAGACGGGGCCGTCGTCGGTGCCGGCCTCGTCGGGGTCGTCCAATTCGAGGTCGTCGTCGTCGGCCGGGACGGCGGCAAGGGCCGAGGACGACGGAGCCGTCTCGTTCCAGGCGCGGTCTGCCGCCGCGACCCCGGCGAGCTCGGCGCGCAAGGTCGCCTCGTCCGACGCGATCTCGATCAGCTGGTGCGTGGCGAAGCCGGCCTTCGCAGGCTCCAACGCCGCCGCCCGCAGCTCGATGGCCTGCAACGTCGGGTGGGTGGTCACGGCCATGTAGGCCCGAACCAGCGCCGCCAACGTGGCGCCCTCGAGGGCGATGACGTCGCCCTCGTTGGTCTGGATGCGGGCCTGGATGCCCTCGCCGCCAGCAGGCGTGCCCAGGACAAGCCGGACGACGTGGCGGTTGCGCAGCTGCAGATCGAAGTCCATCGGTGCTCCTCGGCCGCGGAATCTACCAGCCGCGCGGGCTTCGGCGGGGGTGGGGTTGTCCTGGGGCCCGGTTCGCCGTAGTGGTGAAGGGGTGCCTTCCCCCTCACCGAGCCCCGCCACCGCGCTTCGTCTGGACGTCGACCTCCCCGACGGCGCGGTGTGCGCGAACCACAGCGACCGTCCTGCGGCCCGGGCCTGCGCCCGCTGCGGCACGTTCGTCTGCTCCGGTTGCACGGTCAGCGGGGACCTCTGCCACGACTGCAAGCGGATCCTCCTGCGAGAGGGCACGCCCTGGAGCCCCGAGGAGGTCGCTCGCGCCGCGGCCCGTCGGGGGCGCCGCCGGGCGGGCGCGTCTTTGCGCCTGACGTTGGGCCTGGGCCTCGCCGCCGGGCTCGCCGGGTGGGCGTCGGGCACGGGGCGCATCGGCGCCGGGCCGGGGCTCGGGCAAGGGCTGGCGGTTGCCTGCGTGCTCGCTGGGGCCGTGGCCTCGTCGCTGGCGGGCTTCGCCTGGTGGCAGAGCGAGCAAGGCCGCCCGGGGCCGGCGGTGGCCGGCGTGGTGCCCGGTCGGACCGCCGCCATCCTCGCCGGGCTGGGCCTGGCTCCGGCCGCGATCGCGGGCATCACGGCGCTGCTTCGTTTCTTCCCTTGAGCCCCTGAACCTGTCCGATCAGCAGCCGCGAGCATTTGCACGGGGCCCCGGGCCGCCTCCTCTCCTACAATCGCCGGGCTCGGAGGGCAGGGTCACCACCAACCCTCGTCCCCGGGCCAGACCTCAACCTGACCGGAGCCTTGCCATGAAGCGCCTCACCTTCCTCGTCGCCCTCGTCGCGACCAGCCTCTTCGCCACGTCCGCCCTCGCTTGCGAGTACAGCAAGTCCCAGGAGACCGCGGCCGTCGAGACCGCCAGCGCGGTGACCCTCGCCAGCACCACCCTCACCGTCGACGACGTCACCTGCGGCGGCTGCCTCGTCCCCATTCGGGAAGAGCTGACCGCGCTCAAGGGCGTCAAGGAGATCAAGTCGGGTGAAGACGTGAAGGAAGTGATCGTGGTCTTCACGGACAAGGCGCTGCCCGCCGAGGACCTGATCGCCGCCATCAAGAAGGCCGGCTACACCGCGAAGCTCAAGGCCGACAAGCAGCAGACCTGAGCCCACGGCTCAGCCGGCGAACAGAGCCCCGGCCCAGGTCGGGGCTTTGTCGTTCTGGGGGCTGAGCGAGTGAGCGGGTCGCTCGCGGCGCGACCGTTTGCCTACTCGGCGGCGGGCGTCGGCTCGGCGGCGGCGGCCTCTTCGGCGGCCTTCTTGTCCCAGTAGGACTCCCCCCGGAATCGCAGCGTGGCGGCCCGCAGCTTCGCGAGCTCGTCCTTGGGGATGCCCGACCAGGTGACCTCACCGGCGAGGGACTTCTCCGTGTAGCCGGGGCCGCCGGGGAGGGTCTCCCCGAGGTCGTAGCGGAGGTAGCGCTCGAGTCCGAGGAGGCTGCTCATGTTGTGCTGCACGAAGTCGTTGCGGACGTTGACGTCCAGCAGCCCGCCGTTCCAGCCGCCGAAAGTCTTGGCCTTGTCGCGCATCCAGTAGGTCGTGTCGGGGTCGTACTGGGACAGGTTCTCGTGGCGAACCGTCTCCTCCAGCAGGAACTTCACCCAGTCGCAGTCGGTGCGCTTGGCCACCAGGCAGGCGTCCAGCACCGCGCCCAGGCCCTCGCCGCGGGTGGCGGCGGGGGTGCTCCGCGGCGGGTCGTAGTAGCCGCCCTGGAAGTCGGGGTACTTCTCCCAGGCGGGGCGGTTCTTTTCGTACTGGTACTCGACCGCCTTCGCGATCTTGAGCGTGTGGTCCAGGTACTTGGTGTCGCCCGTGTAGTGGTACAGGTGCCCCAGCGCGAGCATCAGCCAGTGGTCGTTGGCCATGCGGCGGGGCTCCTTGCCCGCGTCGCGCACGTCGATGAGCCAGTCGGCTCCGTCCACCGCGGTCTGCAGCCACAGCGGGTTCGGGTCCCAGCTGTACATGCGCGTCAGGCCGAGGATCGCCTCGCCCGGGTAGTAGGCCGACCCGTCGGTGCTCGTGGGCTTGCCGCCCGGCTTGCGCGACGGGAAGTAGATGAACTCCCCGTCGTCCTTCATGGACGCCACCAGGAAGCGGGCGAACCCGAGGGCTTCTTCCTTGTACTTCTCGGTGTTGCCGGTGGCCTCGACGTACTGGTCGATGGCCACGAGCGCGAGCCCGGCGCCGCCCAGCTTCACCTTGCCGCCGGGGCTGACGATGTACATCGACTCGCCGGCGTCCTTGCCCACCGGGCCCTTGGGCCCCGTGCGCACGTCGCGGTCGCACTCCTTGAACAGGTACGTCAGCGCCTGCTCCGAGGCGAGCCGGTAGGGCTCGTGGCGGGTGCGGTCGTACGCCTGGAGGACCGAGTACGTCGTGCCGCCGTGACGCAGCAGGTTGTAGGAACGCGAGTCGCGGTCCTGGGCCGTGCGGTACTCGTAGCGGATCTTGCCGTCGGGGGTGATGGAGCTGACGAGGTAGTCGGCGGCCCAGACGATGCGCTGGGTCAGCAGGTCTGGCGTCAGCTCGTCGAACTGCCGGGCGTGGATGCGGTACAGCTGGAACACGCCCGGGGGGTGCTGGCCGGGCTCGTCCCGCTCGAGCCACGCGACGGTGTGCAGCCGCGTGTAGTCGAACTCCTCGGGGAGGTCGCCCAGGGACTTGTTCCGGGCCCGCAGGTGCTTGACGATCCGCTTGCGCTCAATGCCCCGGACCTTGCGCTGGGGGTTGAACAGCGCTTCCTCGAGGATCTCCGAGGGCAGCACGTACGAGCGCTCGCCATCGACGTCGACCCACATGCCGTAGGTCGCGACCTCGCGCTTCTTCGGCTTCTCGACCGGCTGCTTGAAGCTGCGGTCGGACACCTTGGTGACCACGTCGATCTTCAGGCGGATGCCGTCCTTGCGCGCCGCGCCGACCACATCGCCCAACCGCGCCGACAGTTCCTGGGCCGCAGCGGTCGCGGACTCGTGGAGGTTGGACCCCACGCCTGTACCGCACTGGCGGCGCGGGTCGTCCTGATAGGCGCACACGAAGACCCGGCGCCCGGGCAGGGCCGAGCTCGCCGTGGAACTGCGGGCCGGTTCGCCGTAGAGCACCGTGCGGGCGGCTCCGAACAGCTCGGCCATCGTGGCCTCGTCGGCCAGGGCGCCGCCCTCGCGGTCGTGCATCGACTCGCCGCCGGACTGCCCCTGGGGGGAGCCGTCGTCGGCGGGCGGGGCCTGGTTGGACGAAGACGAGCACGCGGCCAGGAGGATCGCGGCGAGAAGGAAGCGGCGCATGGGGTGTCCCGTGGGCTGAGAGGGGGTCAAACGGGGCGGTAGATCTGGCCGCCGGTCTCGCGGAACTCACGGGCCTTGCTGGCCATGCCTTCGTCGACCTCGGAGTCGTCGAGGCCGGTCCGGCCAAGCTGAACGAGACCCGCTTCCTTGGCGAGCTCGTTGACCTCCTGACTGATGCGGTACGCGCAGAACGCGGGGCCGCACATCGAACAGAAGTGGGCGACCTTGGCGCCCTCCTGGGGGAGGGTTTCGTCGTGGTAGGCGCGGGCGGTCTCGGGGTCGAGGGCCAGGTTGAACTGGTCCTCCCACCGGAACTCGAAGCGCGCGCGGCTCAGGGCGTTGTCCCAGTCCTGGGCGCCGGGGTGGCCCTTGGCCAGGTCGGCCGCGTGAGCGGCGATCTTGTAGGCGATCATCCCCTGCTTCACGTCGTCCTTGTTGGGCAGGCCCAGGTGCTCCTTGGGCGTGACGTAGCAGAGCATCGCCGTGCCCTTGTGGCCGATGATGGCCGCGCCGATGGCCGACGTGATGTGGTCGTAGCCAGGCGCGATGTCCGTCGTCAGCGGGCCCAGTGTGTAGAAGGGCGCTTCGTGGCAGAGCTCCATCTGCTTCGTCACGTTCTCGGGGATCTTCTGCATCGGCACGTGGCCGGGGCCTTCGATCATCACCTGGACGTCGTGCTCCCAGGCCTTGGTCGTCAGCTCGCCGAGGACGGCCAGCTCGAACAGCTGAGCCTCATCGTTGGCGTCGGCGATGGCGCCGGGGCGCAGGCCGTCGCCCAGGGAGAACGCGACATCGTACGCGGTCATGACCTCGAGGATCCGGTCGAAGTGCTCGTACAGGAAGTTCTCGCGGTGGTGAGCGAGGCACCACTTGGCCATGATCGAGCCGCCCCGCGAGACGATTCCGCACAGGCGATCGACGGTCAGGGGCACCGCCCGCAGCAGCACGCCCGCATGGACCGTGAAGTACGAGACGCCCTGCTCGGCCTGCTCGCGCAGCGTCTCCAGGTAGATGTCGATGTTCAGGTCTTCGACGATGCCGCCGACCTTCTCCAACGCCTGGTACAGCGGGACGGTGCCGATGGGCACGGGCGAGTTGCGGATGACCGCTTCGCGGGTGGCGTGGATGTTCTTGCCCGTCGACAGGTCCATGACCGTGTCGGCGCCCCACTTGACGGCCCACTGGAGCTTCTCGACCTCTTCTTCGATGCCCGAGCTGACGGCGCTGTTGCCGATGTTCGCGTTCACCTTCACCAGGAAGTTGCGGCCGATGATCATCGGCTCCATTTCCGGGTGGTTGACGTTGGCGGGGATGATGGCGCGGCCGGCGGCGACCTCGTCGCGCACGAACTCGGGCGTGCAGCCCTCCCGTTCGGCGACGAAGCGCATCTCTTCGGTGACTTCGCCCCGGCGCGCGCAGTGCATCTGGGAGAAGTTGGTGTCGCCGCGGGCCCGGCGCCGGGCCGTCCAGGCGCTGCGTCGGTCGGGCAGACCCTGAGCCTGACCGAGGGGCTGGGGGCCCTCGGTGTTGTACAGCCGGACGTGATCCCCGTTGGTCAGGAGGATTTCGGTGGCGGGAACCTGCCATTCGCCCACTTCGATGCGGCGGCGGCGGTTCGTGTCGTAGCCCGTCGGGGCTTCGGTCATGGGAACTCCGGGTGCGTCCGCTCACGTGCGCGCGCGAGCGAGGCGGCAACTTAGTGCGCCAAAGCACCCAGGTCCACACCGGCTCGCCGGGGACGGACCAGCCCCCCCAGACGGGGGATCTCAGGCGCATCGACGCTGGGACGCCGACGCCAGAACGAGAACAGCCCCGGCTTCGGCCGGGGCTGTTCTCATGGACTCAGGGAGTCGGGACTAGTTGCAGGGCGCCGCGCCGCCGACGTGGCCGCAGTGGTCGCTGGCGGGGCCGGGGTTGATGGCCACACCCAGGTGGTAGTCGCGGCAGGCGAACGTGTCGCCCGACGTGTCACCGGGGGTGCCGGGGGCCCAACCACCGCAAGCGGCTTCGCAGGTGGCGGCGTCGGCCCACTGCTGGTCGCCGCCCACGCAGGTCGCCTGCGCCGAGGCGCAGAACGTCTCGCACGCGCTCGGCGCGGCGCTGTCGTCGTCGTCGCCGGTGGCGCTGTCGTCGTCATCGCCGGTGGCGCTGTCGTCGTCGTCGGCGGCGTCGTCGTCGTCATCGCCGGTGGCGCTGTCGTCGTCGTCGCCGGCGCTGTCGTCGTCGTCCGCGGCGTCGTCGTCGTCGCCGGCGTCGCAGTTCGAGGTGATCTCCAGCGTGAAGTCAGACGCCGAGCCGTTCCAGCCGTCGACCGCGATGAAGATGGCCTCACCGGCGACCGCGTCGACCGCGACTTCCTCGCCGAGGTCCTTGGAGGAGGACTCGCCGAGGCAGGTGGCGTCCACGTCGCAGGCGTCGAGGACGAACATGTCCAGGTCCTGGTCGCCGTCAGCCCAGCTGAGGGAGATCGTGATGCTCTCGGTCACCGAGGGCATGAACTCGAAGTAGGCGTCGCCGCCCAGGTAGCCGGCGCCGTAGCCGACACACGCGTACCAGTCGGTGACGTTGTCCGCGGCGTCCACGGTCGTGCCCTGGGCGATCTGGCCGCAGGTGTAGTCGGTGGCGGCGTCGCAGTCGATGTCCTCGACCGGCGGGGGCGTCGCGTCGTCGTCGTCGGCGGGCGTCATGTCGTCGTCGTCGGACGCGTCGTCGTCGTCGCCGGGGGGCGTGGCGTCGTCGTCGTCACCGGTCGCCGTACACGCCGTGAGGAAGAGGTTCATGGACAACCCGCCCAGCAGGGCGAGGATGGTCAGCAGCAGGTGCAATCGCTTCAGCATCAGAATCTCCAGTCCGTCGCAGGGTCCGCTCGACGGCAGCCAAATATTGGATCGAGAGGCAGTCACTGCCGCGGGTCAAGTCCTGCCCGGGGCCTCAGGCGCCCGCCCGATCGGCGGAACCGTACAGCAAACCGGCTGATGTCGCACGTTTGCTACGGTTCGCGACCATGCGCGCCGACTTTCGCTCCGACACCGTCACCCGTCCCACCCCCGCCATGCGCGCCGCCATGGGGGCCGCCGAGCTCGGCGACGACGTGTTTGGCGACGACCCCACCGTCAACCGACTGCAGGATCTGGCGGCCGAGCGCCTGGGATTCGAGGCGGCCCTGTTCGTGCCGTCGGGGACGATGGCCAACCAGGTCGCGATCCGGACCCACACCGAGCCCGGCGACGAGATCATCGTCGAGTCCACGTCCCACATCTTCTTGTACGAGGGCGGAGGGGCGGCCGCGCTGTCCGGCTGCTCCGTTCGCTGCGTGGACGGCGACCGCGGGCAACTGACGGCTGCGCAGGTCTCCGAGGCGGTGCGCCCCCCCGGCGGCCTGTCGCACTACCCCCACAGCAAGCTCGTCTGCTTGGAGAACACCGCCAACAAAGGCGGGGGCACCGTGTACGCGCAGCCACGGGTGGCCGAGATCGCGGCGGTCACCCGGGCCAACGGCCTGCGGCTCCACCTGGACGGCGCTCGCCTGTTCAACGCGGCCGTGGCGCTGGGGCGGCCGGCGGCCGAGCTCGCGGCGCCCTTCGACTCGGTGTCGGTCTGCTTGAGCAAGGGCCTGGGCTGCCCCGTGGGGTCGCTGTTGCTGGGCTCGCGACCGTTCATCGACCGGGCGCACCGGTTCCGCAAGATGTTCGGCGGCGGCATGCGCCAGGCCGGCGTTCTGGCCGCGGCGGGCGTCTACGCCCTGGAGCACCACATCGACCGGCTCGCCGCCGACCACGGCCGAGCCCGGCGCCTCGCCGAGGCGGTGGCGGCGATGTCGGCCTTCGACGTCGATCTCGACTCGGTCGAGACCAACATGGCCTACATCGACACCCGGCCGTCGGGCCTGAACGCCGCCGCCGTGCTCGCGGCCCTGGAGGCGCGAGGCGTGCTCGCGGTGGGGACCGGCAGCCACACCATCCGGCTCGTGGCGCACCTGGATGTCGACGACGCCGGCATCGACGCCGCCATCGACGCGTTGGGGTCGGTGGTCTGACCGCACCGCCCTCGCTCCCGCCCCCGCTCATCGAGCGCTGGAGCGACGCCGCGGGACGGACCGAGGACTCGCTGCTGGCGTTTGCCGGCCCGGTCTGCCCGCAGGGCGCAGCCGAGCTGCTCGCCTGCGGCCACGTCCGCGGTTCCCACAGCCTCCTGCCGGGCGTGCGGCGGGAGCCGAAGTCCTGGGCGCTGCCCCCGCCGGATCCGCTGCCGTCGCAGCTGACCCCCGACGCCCGCGCCGCGCGGCTGTGGGAGCTGTTGACCGCCGCGGTTGCGACCGACGCTGCCGCGCCGCGGGTGGCCCTGAGCGGGGGGCTGGACTCGCGGGCCGTGGCCGCCGCCGCCGCCGCGGTGGGCCTCCCGGGGCTCGACGCTGGGACCTTCGGAGACCCCGACTGCGTCGATCTGCCGGTCGCCGCCCAGGTCGCCGGGCACCTGGGGCTGCCCCACCGGATTCACCGCCTCGACTCCCGGGCCGCCTGCCTTCATGCCGACCGGGTCTGGCGCGCGACGTCGGGGCGCGGTGGGCTCGCGTCGGCCCCGGGCGCCGACACCGACGAGGCCTGGGCCGATCGGGGCGTGCTGCTCTCGGGCAACGCCGGGGACGTGATCTGGGGGGACACCGCCCGGCCGGGGCCCAGCCCCGCCCGCCGGTTGAAGAAGCTCGGACTCACGCTCCCCGATCGCGGCGACGAGGTGCCGCCGCCGCCTCCCTGGGCGTCGCCGGCCGGCGCGGCTGCGTGGGCCAATCTCTGGACGCGGCAGGCGCGGGTGACCTGGCTGGGGGTCCTGCCCCGGCTCGCCTACACCCCGGTGCAGCTGGTGTGCTGGCACCCGCCCCTGCTGTCCTTCTGCCTGGCGCTGACGGCCGAGGACCGACGGGGCCGAGCGCTGCTGCGTCGGATGCTGGCCCAGCACACGACGGTGTCCGACGCCGTCGCGCCCCCGGTTCGCGGCCCGGTCCACGGCATCGACCGCGCGCTGCGCAGCCCCGCGGGGAGGGCGTGCCTCGCGTCCATGACCGAGGAGCAGCCCGGCCGCGAGCAGCTGGCTGCCGTCGGGCTGCGCTGGCGGGCCGTGCGCCGGATGGTGCGCCAGCACAGCTCCGGTCGCCGAGACCGCGGCGCGTTCCTCAGCCGGGTCTGGGCGTTGTGGCGTTGGGGGGGGCGCCGCTGACGGCGCCGCTCAGGCTCAGCTCGACGGGCAGGTCTGCGAGTCGACGCAGAGCAGGATCTCGTCGTTGGCCGAGCACCCGTCGGGGTCCGTGACCTCGATGCGGAGGACGTGGTCGCCCGGGTCGAAGGTGCCCGCGGGAATCGAGAAGGCGACCCGCCCATCGGCGTCGGGGGACGGCGCCGGCACGTCCAGCTCTTCGGGCGTGACGTTGATCAGCTCGGACAGCGTGATCTCGAGGATGGTGGGGTCGGTGCCGGCATCGGACACCTGGGCCACGACGTTGATGACGTCCGTCGACGTGAAGATCGTCGCGTCGTTGGGCGCCGAGGTCGTGATCGTCGGCGGGTTCGCGGCGGCGTTGATGTCGCGGCACTCCCCGGCGTCGTCGTCGTCGGACGTGGAGGCGCAGGCGGTGACGAGGAGGGTCGCCGGCAGCAGGGCGAGCAGGAAGGCGAGGCGCTTCGTCATCGGGGGCACTCCGGGGTGGCGGCGGATGGTATCGCACCCCCTCCACGGCCCCAAGCGGCAAGGGCCCCAGCGTTCGCCGGAGCCCTTGCGGGTCGATTCGGGGGACGGTGCAAGCGATTCCCCGAATCCATCTGCGGCCGAAGCCGGCCTGTCCTTACCCTGGGTTGCGTTCCCTCAGGCCGCAACCCGCCGGCGCCGGGCCAGGGGAGCGAGCAGCAGCAGCGCGAGCCAGCCGGCCGAGCGGTCCCCGGTCGTGCTGCAGCCGCAGCCCGACTCGGCCTCCCACTGGACGACCTGGTTCGGGGCGAACGTCTGAAGCACCGCCGTGCAGGTCACGGCGCCCGAGAAGTCGGTCACGGCCGCGAAGCCGTCGGCGCAGTCGCACGACGGGAACCCGTTGAGGTCCTTGCAGGTGCCGTTGTCGCCGCAGGAGGCGGTCTCGCAGGCGTCGCCCGGCCCGAAGCCTTCGGCGCGCACCGACGCGAGCAGGTCCACCTCGTCGCTGGCGCAGGTCACGGTCTGCTTCAGGAAGCGCCCGGGGCCGAAGGGCTCGGCGATCGAGCGGGCGAAGGTGCCTTCGCCGCAGACGCAGCCGTCGATGTCGGTGTCCGTCGTGGCGCAGAGCGCGCCTTCGCCGCAGTACATGTCGCCGCAAGGAACCCGCGCGGGCTCGGGGCCGGAGCAGACCTCGACCGCCGGGCGGTCCGACAGGTCGAGGACGCGGCTGACATCGGTGCCCGCGCTCGGCGCGAAGGTCGGGTCCAGGGTCATCTCGTGGTTGCTCAACCGCGTGTAGAGCCGGGTGACGTAGCTGCGCCGGGTCAGCAGGTTCTGCACGTACTCCTGGGACTCGACTGCGTCGGGGACCGCCAGGAACGTGTTGTTGACCAGCTGCGCCCAGTCGGCGGCGGGGGCGGCCATCTCGGTGACCATGCCGCGGCCGCCGGACTCGTTCAGCATCCAGGAGATGAGCGGGTAGTAGTTGTTCGTGCCGCGCCAGGAGTCGACCTGCACGTCGGCCACGTCCACCGTCATGTTCGCGAAGTTGGATGACTCGTACCGTTCGTTGGCGGCGATGAAGGCGAGGATGCCCATCTCGGGCTCGGCGCCGACCGCCGTCAGCACGATGGGGACCATGGGCTCGGTGCCCGGGTAGGTGAGCTGGATGGGCTGGATGTCGGCGACCCCGGCGTCGGGGGCCAGGCGCATGGCGAAGAACTTCATGCCCTGGGTCACGTAGGCGGCGACGTACGGCTCCATCTCGTCGGTGATGAGGTAGTCGTTGTCGTTGAGCCAGTTGATGAGCGCGACGGGGTCGTCGGACGAGACGACCTGGGACTGATACGGGCCGACCTGAGGCAGGTCCTCGACGTTCACGCCGTCGCTGTCGTCGTCGTCGCCCATGCTCTCGGCGTCGTTGGTGGCGCCGGGCATCGGCGGGAAGAGGTCCTGGCAGGTCACCGGGGGGTTGATGATCTGCGGCACGGAGACCGTGTCGAGCAGGGCCAGGACCGACGGCGAGACCACGCCCAGGTCCGGGGTGTCCGAGATGGGGATGACCCACGAGAACGAGTCCGGGTCCCCGCCGTACTGGATCTCCACGGTCGACGTGATCGTGCCGTCGCCGTTGACCTCGAACAGGATGCGCTCGCCGTTCTGCTCGACCGGCTGGGTGTCGCAGAACAGGCCGCCGCAGGCGAGGGCGGGCAGGTGGAACGTGAGCGCGCCGAGGGCGACGACGGCGGCGGAGAGTCGGGGACCGAAGGAAGACATGGTCCACCGTCACTTCACGGACGGGACCAATCGCGGGGGCACGGTTGTGCCCGGGACGGTCAGCCGGTGAGCCAGCGCTCCAGGACGCGAGCCAGCTCCAGCGGCGAGTACGGCTTCGCCAGGAAGTCGTCCATGCCGGCATCGCGGCACCGCTCGCGCTCGTCGTCGGTCGCGTGGGCCGTGACCGCGACGATGGGGGGGCGCTTGCCGTGGACCTGGCGAATGGCGCGCGAGGCCTCGTAGCCATCGACCACCGGCATCTGGCAGTCCATGAGGATCAACTCCCAGGGCTTGGCGGTGGCGAGCTCGATGGCCTCTTCGCCATTGGACGCCTCGCCGTGCTCCAGGCCCGCGCTCTCCAGGTAGCGGCAGAGCAGCTGCCGGGAGATGGGGTTGTCCTCGACGATCAGGACGCGGCCCCGGAGCCCCGCGAGGGCATCCAGGGGCGAGGCGGGGACCGGGTCGAGCGCCGACATCGTGCCGGTGTTGGCGGCCTCGCCGGCCAGCAGGCGGCCCAGGTGCCGGCGCATCTGGCCTTCGGTGATCGGTCGGCGGAAGCGCCCCAGCGCGGACTCGGGCAAGCCGAGCTCCGGCGGTTCGACGCCGGGCGGGCGGACGAGGCCCACCGAGGCGCCTCCCTCGACCGCCGCGCGGACCGCGTCGGCGACCGCCGGTTCGTTGAGCAGCCGGACGTCCACGAGGACGGCGTCCGGTGCAGTCGCCAAGGCCGCTCCCGGACGCCCGGGATCGCCGACGACGGCCCGGGCACCCCAGGACCGCAGGGTCTCGGCGGTGGCGTCGGCGGCGCCGGGGCTGCCGTCGAGGACAACGAAGTGCTTGCCCATGGCCTCGAGGACGGGCGCCGGCGCCGGCGTGGGGTCGGTCAGCGGGATCGCGAGGCGGAACGTGGAGCCCCGACCGGGCTGGCTCTCGACCTCCACGGTCCCGTCGAGCAGCTCGGCGAGCTGAGCGCTGATGGCGAGGCCGAGGCCGCTGCCCGTGCGGGTGCGCCGGCGGTAGTCCTCCACCTGGGAGAACGCCGCGAACAGCTGCTCGGGAGGCGACGCCACCAGGTCGATGCCGATGCCTGTGTCGGTGACCTCGAAGACCAGCTGTTCGCCGCGGTCGGAGCTGCGGGTTCGACCGCGGATCGTGACGTGTCCGCGCTCCGTGTACTTGATGGCGTTGCCGATGAGGTTGATGACGATCTGCCGCACCCGCTGGGGGTCGGCGACGATCGTGTCCGGCACGTCGGGATCGATCGTGCACCACAGGTCCAGGTCGGCGCGGTAGGCGGTGCCGGCGAGCAGGCGAACCACGCTCTCCACCAGCTCGCGGACCTCGAACGCTTCGGGCCGCACGGGCAGCGTGCCGGCCTCGAGGCGCGAAAAGTCCAGGATCCCGTTGATCACGCCCAGCAGCGCGCGGGCCGAGTCGGCCACGGTTTCGGCGTACTCCCGCTGCTCGCGGTCCAGGCGACTGGAGAGCAGCAGCTCGTTCATGCCCAGCACGCCGTTCATGGGCGTTCGGATCTCGTGGCTGATCCGCGCCACGAAGTCGGCTCGGGTGCGGGCGGCGGCTTCGGCCGCGTCGCGGGCCTCCCGCAGCGCCTGGTTCCGCTCCGTCAACTGTCGCAGGGCGTCGTCCCGCCTCCGGAGTGCGTCGGCGCGCTGCTGGTCGCACAGGCCGGCGATCCCCCCCAGGAACAGGACGAGCATCGTCAGCGACAGGAGCAGCATGCGGCCGTCGATCCCGTCGGCTTCGACCGGGAGCAGCGCCCAGCTGCCGGTGTGTCCGGCCCAGACGCCGGCGGCGAGTAGGCCCAGGATCGCGCCGACCCCCCGCGCGGCCGAACGGCCGAGCATCCAGCTCCCCGCGAACGGCAAGGCCACCGCCCACACGAGCGCCGGCGACCAGAGTCCCCCGGTCACCAGCGTTGTGCCCAGCAGCCCCAGCCCCAGCGAGACCAGACAGATCCAGGAGGCGAGGACTCGACGATCGGTCCACCGCAGCAGGCCGAGAACGGCCACTTGACCGGGAAGCGTGGCCGCCACGCCCACCGCCTGGGTCCGCTCGCCCCCGCCGATGGCCAGCAACCCCACGATCCCCACCAGCGCCGACAACACCAGCAGCCCCGACAACCCCGCGGTGACGCGCGCGCGGTCCCGCGACTCGGAGTCGGCGGCGCGCAGCGACGGGCTCAGCCACCGGTCGATCCGGTCGAGGAATGCAGTCAGCAAACGGTCTGGGGGAGAATCGATCACGCTCGGGGAGCCGCCTCGGCGGCAGGGTAACCGCTGGGGGGCTTCGGGTGGCCGGCGACTGCGGGCCGGAGCCAGATCAGCAGGGCGGGCAGGAGCAGAAGGTCCGCGACGAGCGCCCCGAAGATCAGCGCCGACGCGAGCAGGGCGAACGACTGGTTGGGCGGGAATCGCGAGCTGTACAGGACCCCAAAGCCCGCCAGCAGCAGCGCCGAGGTGTGCACGATCGCGCGGCCGGTCCCCCGCATCGACCGCCGCACGGCGTCCTCGACGTCGAAGCCCGCCCGCCGCTCTTCGGCGTAGCGGGCGATGAAGTGGATCGTGTCGTCGACGGCGATCCCGAGCCCGATGGAGAACGTCATCGCCGACAAGGTCTCCAGGTGGCGGCCGGCCCAGCCCAGGGCGCCGAGCAGGCCGGCGACCGGGAGCAGGTTCGGCACCATCGCGATCGCCACCAGCTTCGGCGCCCGGAAGAGCACCAGCAACGTCCCGAAGATCAAGACGAAGGCGAGGCCGAGGGAGCGGAAGAGGTCGCGGATCAAGGAGTCGATGCCGCTATACCCGACCTGCGACGTGCCCGTGACGAAGAAGCGGACGGACGTGCCCGCAAACGCCTCGGTGAGGACGGCCAGGATGCGCTGCTCCAGCTGGAGGTAGGCGCGCGCCCCGACGTCGCCGGCCCGCAGCGTGAGGCGAAGCCGGCTTCGGTCGAAGGACAGGTGCGACTCGGCGGCGTCGCCAGCCAGCATGAGCAGCGACGCGATCTCGGGCCGGGACGACGGCAGCACCGTGCGGTCGCCAGCCCCGCCGCGCTGGACCCAGCGCAGCTCCCGCAGCAGCCCCAGGGTCGAGCTGGCCGCCTGAATGTCCGGCTCGAGCAACAGCGCCGCTTCGGCGGCGGCCGCGCGGGCCAACAGCGCCGGGTCGAGCCAGGGCTCCGCCCCGTCAGCGTCCAGCACGACATCGAGGAAGACGACGCCCGCGAGCTCGTCCTCGAGCACCGCGTGGGCGGCGTGGGTGGGGTCGTCCCGGGGGATGTACTCCATGATGAAGTTGTCGACCGTGGCCCGAGGGATGCCGGCGGCGGCGACCGCGAAGACGAAGAGGACCGCGGCGACGACCGTGCGCGGGCGCCGGATCGTCAACTCCGCCACGGCGTCGAGGGCTCGGTCCAGGCGCGGCTGCCGCGGCGCCCGGGCGAGCGGATCGCGCTTCGCCCAGGCGAGGCCCCAGGGGACCAGGATCAACGTCACGAGGAAGGTCAGCATCACGCCCGCGGCGGCGTAGCGGCCGAAGTCGCGCAGGATGGGCAGCCTCGCCGTTTGCAGCGTCGCGAAGCCGACCGCCGTCGTGACGGACGTCAGCAGGCAGGCGGCGCCCACCCGCAGCAGGGCCTCCCGGGTGGCGCCCGGTCGGTCCAAACCGGCCTCGCGCTCGGCGGCGTACCGCGTCATCACGTGGACCGCGTCGGCGGCGCCGATGACCAGGATCAGCGTGGTCGTGATCGTGTTGATGATGTTGACCGGCTGCCCCGTCGCCGCCATCAGCGCGACGGTCCCCAGGGCCCCGAGACCCACGGACAGCAGGGGGATGAGCACCGCCGTCGTGGACCGGAACAGCCAGCCCAGCATCAAGATCAGCACCAGCGACGTGGCCGGGATGAAGCGCAGCTCCTCGGACACCAACGTCGACACGACGGTGGCGCGGTAGGCCGGGGGACCCAGCAAGTGCGTGGTCACGCCGTGGGCCGCGTCGACGTCGACGAGCACCTCCCGCAATCCGTCGATGACCGGTCGGACGTGCGCCATGGCCTCGACGTCGTCGTCCAGCCGCATCCCGACCGCGGCCACCCCGGCGTCGGCGCCGATGAGGGTGCGGCGCAGCAGCGGGTGCCCGGCGGCGCGGGCGGCGAGGGCGGCGGCTTCCCGTTCGGTGGTGGGGCGAGGAGCCAGCGGACCGATGGCGACGGTCCCCGGCTCGGGGCTGGTCGGCAGCTCCAGGGTCAGCAGCGACTGGACGTCCGAGACCCGCGCGACGCCGTTGAGGGCCGCCTCGGTCGCCGCCAACGCGTCCCAACACCGCAGCTCCGCCATGGGGCACGGCAACAGGACCACCAGCGCGTGGTCGTCGGCCCCGTACTCGGCGCGCCAGGCCTCGTAGATGCGGGCCTTCTCCGACGTCGCGTCGAACAGGGTCTGGGGCGAGAAGTCGAACCGGAGGGCGGGCAGGCAGGCCAGGCAGATCAGCGCTGCGACGACTCCGGCCACGCCGGTCCAGCGCGTGCCGAGCACTCGGTCGGCGATCTGGGGGAGGAGGGAGCGCATCGCGGCCGCGGAGTGTAGGGCACCGGCGCTCCGATCCTCGCCCTCGCCGTGGCCTTCGGTTTGACGCCGCCGCCCGGGGTGCCGTAGGCAGGGCCCATGACCGCCGACCGCACCGCCTGATGCCGGCCTTCGTCGACCGCCGCCTCGCCTCCATCGAGCGAGCCGGCCGCTTCCGCGATCCACCCACCGTCGAGGCCCTGCACGGGGTGCGCGGCCGCGTGGCGGGCCGCGATGTGCGCGTGTTCTGCAGCAACGACTACCTGGGTCTGCGGCAGCACCCCGCCGTCCTCGCGGGGGCTGCCGCCGCGCTGCAGCAGGGCGGGGGAGCGGGCAGCAGCCGCCTGATCGCGGGGTCGCTGCCGATCCACCGAGAGCTGGAGTCGGAGCTCGCCGACTGGATGGGCACCGAGGCCGCCCTGGTTCTGTCGAGCGGGTACCAGGCCAACATCGCGGTGCTCGGCGCGTTGGGGCGGCGGGCCGATCGCATCGTCAGCGACGAGCTGAATCACGCCTCGATCATCGACGGGTGCCGGCTCGCCCGGGCCGACGTCATCCGGGTTCCCCACGCCGCCGTGGACGCGGTTCGGGCGGTCCTCGCCGAACCCATCGGAGGGGAGTCGTTCGTGGTGGGGGAAGGCCTCTACTCCATGGACGGCGACCGGGGGCCGGTGGCCGGCTGGGCGTCGGCGGGGGGCCACCTGGTCGTCGACGAGGCCCACGCGGTGGGCGTGCTGGGCCCGGGGGGCCGGGGCGTCTGCGCCGAGTCGGGCATCGAGCCCCTCGTGCGGGTCGGCACCTTCGGCAAGGCGTTCGGCGGGCACGGCGCGTTCGTGGCGTGCGACGCCCGAACCCGCGAGCTGCTGGTCAACACCGGCCGCACCTACATCTTCACGACGGGGCTGCCGCCGGCTTCGGCGGGGGCGGCCCGGGCGGCGCTGGCGATCCTGCGCGGCGATGAGGGCGCCGAGCGTCGAGCGGCCGTGGCGGCCCGGTCGCGACGACTTCGGGCCGGGCTCGCGGAGTTCGGCGGCGCCGGCGGCGATCCCGACTCGCCCATCGTCCCCTGGACCGTGGGCTCCGCGGCGGCGGCGGTGAGCTGCTCGGCGGCGCTCCTCGACGCCGGCTTCTTCGCCACGGCCATTCGGCCCCCGACCGTGCCCGCGGGCGCCTGCCGCATTCGGTTCACGCTCTCGGCCGACCACGAGGACGCCGACGTGGACGCCCTCCTGATGGCGATCGGGCGCCTGGCGGCCGCAGAAATGTCCCGTTGAGCCGGCACGGGGGGTGATCCCCGCGGCCGCGGGCGGGATACTCGGTCCATGGGCCGATCCCTGCTGCTGGTGGACGACGAACCTGACATCCGCCTGATCGCCGGGCTGGCCCTGCGTCAGGTCGGCGGCTGGACCGTTCACGAGGCATCCAGCGGCGCCGAGGCCCTCGCCCACCTCGCCCGCGAGCTGCCCGACGCCATCGTGCTCGACATGATGATGCCGGAGATGGACGGGTTGCAGACCCTGGCGGCCATCCGCGAGCTCTACGGCGAGTCCCTGCCCATCGTCTTCATGACGGCCAAGGTCCAGACCCACGAGCGGGCGCTGTACCTGGAGCGCGGCGCGGTGGGCGTCATCGCCAAGCCATTCGACCCCATGGCCCTGCCTCGGCAACTCGCCGAACTCCTCGCCCGATGAGCGACCTGTCGACGGCCTTCTTCGAGTCGGCCCACGACGCCCTGGTGCTGGTGGACGCGGCGGGCGTCGTGACCCAGTGGAACGCCGCGGCCGCCGAGCTGTTCGGGACGGCGGGCGTCGGCTGGCCCCTCACCGCCCTCGCGGCGCCCGAGGGCGAGGACCCCGTCGTTCGCATGCTGGCGCGGGCCCTGTCGGGGGAGCGGGTCGCCCGATTCGAGAGCCGTCGCTGGGTTCAGGGAGCCCTGACTCCGCTGCGGTTTCGGCTGTCTCCGTTGCTGGACCAGGGCCGCCTGATCGGCGCCTCGGCCGTCATCCGGTCGGCCCAGGAGGTGGGGACCGACCCGTCGCTCGTCTCCCGCGAGGTGGACTCCGCCGCCGAGTACGAATCCGACAAGCAGCGGTTCTTCGGCCTGACGCTCGATCTGCTCTGCATCGCCGGGTTCGATGGCTTCTTCAAGGTGCTGAACCCCTCGTGGTCGCGGCTGCTGGGCTTCAGCGAGGCGGAGCTCAAGGCGAAGCCGTTCATCGAGTTCGTCCACCCCGACGATCGGGAGTCGACCGAGAAGGAGGCCGCGGGCCTGGCGGTGGGCGGCGTCACGATCTCGTTCCGCAACCGCTACCAGACCGTCGACGGCGGCTGGAAGTGGCTGCATTGGGCGTCGACGGCCGACCTGGAGCGGGGCCTCATCTACGCCGCGGCGCGGGACGAGACCGAGGCGGTGAAGCTGGCGACCGTCAAGGACCAGTTCATCTCGACGGTGAGCCACGAGCTGCGCACGCCGCTGACCTCGATCCTGGGCTCGTTGGGCCTGCTGACGGGGGGGGCAGCCGGCGAGTTCAACGAGACCGCCGACCAGATGCTGGGCATCGCCCACCGCAACGCCCAGCGCCTCGTCCGGCTCATCAACGACCTGCTCGACATCGAGAAGATCCAGGCCGGGGAGATGGAGTTCAGCATGACGCAGAGCGACCTCGCCCTGCTGGTGCGGGAGTCCGTCGCGGGCAACGCTGGGTTCGCGCAGCAGCACCAGGCCACGTTGCAGGCGATCGGGGCGGAGGCGGGCCCGGTGTTCGGCGACGCTGCCCGGCTGCTGCAGATCCTGGACAACCTGCTGTCCAACGCCGCGAAGTTCTCGCCCCCGGGCGGGGTCGTGGAGGTCGAGGTGTCGCGGCCGCCGGGGCGCGTTCGGGTCGAAGTCCGGGACCGGGGGCCGGGCGTGCCCGAGGAGTTCCGGGCGCGCCTGTTCGAGCGGTTCACCCAGGCCGACTCGTCGGATCGCCGACAGCGGGGCGGGACCGGGCTGGGGCTGAGCATCGCGCGGTCTGTCGCCGAGCGGCACGGGGGTGGACTCGGCTACACCCCGCGGCCGGGCGGGGGCTCGATCTTCTGGTTGGACCTGCCCGCCGAGGGCTAAGGGATCGAGCAACACATCGCGGCAGCGACGACCGGGGAGCGGCCGCTGCTCATCGTCGAGGACGACCCCGACGTGGGGCGGCTGCTGCAGTTGATGCTGGCCCGGCAGGGATACGGAGCGCGGCTCGCGCCCAACGCCGATCTGGCCTGGCAGCTGCTCCAGCGCGAGCGGTTCGGCGCGGTGCTGCTCGACCTGATGCTGCCGGGCCGCGACGGGGTCACGCTGCTGCGTCAGATCCGGGGCGACGCGGGCCTGCAGGAACTCCCCGTGATCGTGGTGTCGGCGGCCGCCGACCGCGCTCGGCAGCGGCTCGAGGCGTCGGCCCTGCAGGTGTTGGACTGGCTGCCCAAGCCCATCGACCAGGAGCGGCTGCACGCTGCGCTGCTCCAGGCACGGGAGGCCGAGGGGCCCGTGAGGATCCTGCACGTCGAGGACGACGCCGACGTCGCCGAGGTGGTGGCCGCCCGGATCAGCTTCGAGCTTCCCGGCGCCGAGGTCGCCAGCGTTGCCACCCTGGCCGACGCCCGGGCTCACCTGCGCGAGCAGGCGCCTGATCTGGTCGTGCTGGACCTCATGCTGCCCGACGGCAACGGCCTGGAGCTGCTGGTGGAGCTCGGGCAGCAGCGCCCGCCGATCCCGGTCGTGATCTTCTCGGCCCTGGAGCTGGGCACCCAGGTCCGGTCGAACCTCATCGACGCGCTGGTCAAGAGCCGCCACGGCGAGGTGGAGCTGGTCGAACGACTGCGGGAGATGCTCCCGCGCTGAACCGCGGGGCTCAGCTGCGTCGGCGAATCGCCACCAGGCCCAGCAGCAGCAACCCCGCCGGCGCGCTGCCGCCGCCCAGGTCGCAGCCCCGCCGGCGCCGACTGCTGCCGCCGTCCTCGTCTTCGCAGGCGTCCTCGTCGACTTCGGGCACGACGCCGTCGCAGTTGGCGTCGACGGCCTCGCACTCGTCCTCTTCGGCGCCGGGGAAGACGTCGGGGTCTTCGTCGTCGCAGTCGAAGCACAGGGGGCTGCCGTCGCCGTCGGCGTCGTTGGCCTCGCCCTCTTCGGGGTGGAACTCGCCGTCGCAGTCGTTGTCGAAGCCGTCGCAGACCTCTTCGGCGTCGGGGAACACCAGGTCGTTGGCGTCGTCGCAGTCGCCCTGGCAGCCGAAGAAGCCGTCGCCGTCCCCGTCGATCTCGCCCGGGTCCAGCTCGCCGTCGCAGTCGTCGTCGACGCCGTTGCAGGTGTCTTCGGTCTGCCCGGGGTTCATGTTGGGGTTCGTGTCGTCGCAGTCGTCGCAGGCGCCGTAGCCGTCGCCGTCGGCGTCGGTGGCCTCGTCGACTTCGCCGTTGCAGTTGTCGTCGATGCCGTTGCTGCAGTCTTCGGCCTGGCCGGGGAACACCGCCGCGTCCTCGTCGTCGCAGTCGCCTTCGCAACCGGTCACGCCGTCGGCGTCGTTGTCTTCCAACTCGGTGGGGGGAATCACGCCGTCGCAGTCGTTGTCGACGCCGTCGCACAGCTCGTTGGCGCCCGTGAAGGTCGTCGGGTCCTCGTCGTCGCAGTCGTCGCCACCGCACTCGATGTCGGTCCCGAAGTCGTTGTCGTCGTCGTAGCCGTAGCCCTCATCGACGTCGCCGTTGCAGTTGTTGTCGACGAAGTCGCAGACCTCGTTGGCGGCGGGGTTGATGGTGGCGTCGACGTCGTCGCAGTCGTCCTGGGAGCCGCCACAGGAGGCAAAGGAGCTGTAGCCGTCGCCGTCGTCGTCAAACGTCAGGTCCTCGTCGACGTCGAGGTCGCAGTCGTTGTCGAGGCCGTCGCACTGCTCGGGGGCGCCGGCGTACGTCCACGGGTCGCTGTCGTCGCAGTCCCCGCCGTCGCACGCGATGAAGCCGTCGAAGTCGAGGTCGTCTTCGTCCAGGGGCAGCACGCCGTCGCAGTTGTTGTCGACGCCGTCGCACAGCTCAGCCGCCCCGGGGTAGGTGGTCGCGTCGGCGTCGTCGCAGTCGTCCGGGGTGTACCAGCCGTCGAAGTCGTCGTCGGACGAGGTGTTGACGACGAACTCCATGCGGTAGGCGCCGGTGCCCGACGACGCCGCGAAGGACGTGGGGGCGACCGTGGACGTGTAGTTGACGAAGCCCTGGTGGCTGCCCCAGCTGACCGTCGGCTGGCTGCCGCTGCTGGTGAAGTAGTACGTCGCCGTGTTGCCGAACCAGACCCCCACGGCGAGGTTGTCGCCGGCCGACATGGACCAGTTGGGGTAGACGCGGCGGTAGGAGGCCGAGCCGCTGACCGTCAGGGTGTCCGACCACACCCGGGTCCAGCTGGTGCTGGAGCTGGACGAACGCTCGTAGATGCCGAACGTCATGGTCTGGCTGCTGCTGCTGCCGACGTAGACCGCGAACTCCTCCAGCGTCGAAGACTGGGAGACGGAGAAGGCGTTGAGCTTCGCCCGGTCAGAACCTGAACTGGACGAGCCCGTCGTGCCGAACTGGGTGGTCTCCGCAAACGCGAGGGCCGGGACGAGGGCGAGCAGACAGACGATGGTGCGGCGCATGAGGCGGGGTCTCCCGAAGGCCGGTTTCTAACCCATCGGGGCGCCGGGCGGGCGGGTGTCGTCGCCAGAACGCAATCGGCCCGGCTCCGCGAGAGGCGTCACCGGGCCGATCGGCGCAGCGGCTGAGGGCCGCTACGGGGTGAAGTTGATCAGGAAGAACGCGCTTCCGCCGTAGTCGCCGGCCATCTCCATGCCGGTCGTCGGGTTGACGTTCGGGTCCACGAAGAACTGCCAGTACCAGTAGTAGCTGGAGTTCCCGCCCGCGTTGTTGGCGACGGTGTCCAAGCCCGAGGCCTCCGAGAGGCTGCCGACCGAGTTGTTGATCAGGCCGCCGTGGGTGTAGGTCAGCCCGAACTGGTCGAGCCCCTCCTGAATGCCCGTGGAAGTCAGGGTTCCGTCCGTGTTCGCCGACGCGCCCAGCGACGACTGGGTCGCCGAGTCGATGAGGCCCATCGTCAGGAAGTCGCCGTAGCCATCGGGGGGCTCCGTCAGCAGCGGCAGGCCGAAGTCGGCGCCGTTGGCGTCGAGGGTGGCCGGGTCGCAGGCGTTCGCGTCGCCCGTCGACTGGCTGATGTCGATGGCCGAGGCCGAGTTGAAGTTGATGACGCCTGTGCAGTTGTTGCAGTCGGGGGACAGCACGCCGAAGCCGAACTCCGCGGTGCCGCTGATGGCGATGGTCTGGACGCACTCGATGATCTGGTTCTGGACGTCGGTCCAGTACGAGAACACGAACTCGGCGGACACGTCGGACGTGGGGCCGGAGGTGGCCGTGATCGTGAACGTGTTCTGGAAGGTCAGGGCCGTGACGTCGAAGCCGGGGGTGCCCGTCGCGTCGTCGTCGTCACCGACCGGGGGCGTGAAGTCGTCGTCGTCACCGGGCGGGGGCGTGAAGTCGTCGTCGTCGGCCGCGTCGTCGTCGTCGGCCGCGTCGTCGTCGTCGTCGTCGTCGGCTGCGTCGTCGTCATCGCCGGAGCTGCTGCTGCTGCCGCGGGTGGGGCCGCAAGCGGCCAGGACCAGGCCGAGCACACTCAGCAGGGCGATCAAGTAGGACCAACGTCGCAGCATCTTCAACTCCTCGTCGTAGCGGCTGGGCGATTCCAGCCGATCCCTCTGCCGTTTGGGGGGGCGAACTTGCGCCCGGCACCTCGCTCATCGCCCCCTCGGGCGTGAGCCGCGTGCTTCTACCCGATGCCCCCGGCGGGGCCAAGGGTTTCCTCCCGACCCCCCGGACCGTAGCCTCCGCGCCATGTTTGCCGTTCACGACCACGCCTCCGCCGCCGACCTCAGCCCCTTCTCGGCCCGTCCCCCTGTGGATCCCGCCGTCCTGGAGCACCTGGAGCGAGCCGACCGCACCCGCCTGTGGAAGCCGTTCACCCAGATGGCGGGCTACGTGGCGGGGACGCCGCTGGTCATTCAGGAGAGCCGCGCCAACTGGCTGCGGGACGTGCGCGGCCGGGAGCTGCTCGACGGCGTCAGCTCGCTCTGGGTCAACGTCCACGGCCACCTGCACCCGACCATCGTCAGCGCCCTGCGCGAACAGCTGGGCCTGCTCGACCACAGCACGATGCTCGGGCCCACCAACGAGCCGGCCGTCCGCCTCGCCGACGAGCTGGTGGACCTGGTGGGGGCACCGCTCAGCCGGGTCTTCTACTCGGACAACGGGAGCACCGCCGTCGAGATCGCCGTGAAGATGGCGTACCAGTTCCACGCCCAGCACCGAGACGCGGCGAAGCGTCAGCGCGACCTGTTCGTGACGATGACGAACGCCTACCACGGCGACACCCTGGGCTCCGTCAGCGTGGGCGGCATCGACCTGTTCCACCAGGTCTACGCGCCGCTGCTCTTCCGCACGGCCCAGGCGCCGGCGCCCGACCCCTTTCACAAGGCCTTTGGGCGGGACGTCGCCGAGCACGAGGCCGAGTGCCTGGGCGCGCTGCGCGGGATCCTGGAGGGCAACCCGGGGCGCATCGCGGCGCTCGTCATCGAGCCGTTGATGCAGGGGGCGGCGGGCATGATCCGCCACTCGATCCAGTGGCTGACCGACGCGACCGCGCTGGCTCGGGAGCACGGCGCGCTCATCGTGCTCGACGAAGTGGCCACGGGCTTCGGCCGCAGCGGCGAGATGTTCGCCCACCAGCTGGCGGGGGTGACGCCGGACCTCCTGTGCCTGGCCAAGGGCATCAGCGGCGGGGTGCTGCCGCTGGCGGCCACGCTCGCCACCGAGGAGATCTACGAGGGCTTCCTGGGCGAGCGGAGCGAGTACCGCACGTTCTTCCACGGCCACAGCTTCACGGGGAATCCGCTGGCCTGCGCCGCCGGGCTCGCCTCGCTGAAGGTCTTCCGCGAGGAGCGGACGATGGAGCGCCTGCAGCCCCGCATCGCCCAGCTGGAGCAGCGGCTGGACGTGCTCGCCGAGCACCCCCACGTGGGCGACATCCGGCGGCTGGGGGTCATGACGGGCATCGAGCTGGTGGCCGACCGAGCCACGGGGACCCCCTTCGCGCCGGAGCGGGAGATCGCCCAGGTCGTGATCCGCAAGGCGTTGGAGCGCGGCGTGCTCATTCGCCCGCTGGGCGACGTGGTCGTGCTGATGCCGCCGCTGTCGATCACCGAGGCGGAGCTGGACCTGCTGACCGGCGTCGTCGCCCGCTGCGTCGACGAGGCAACGACCGCATGAGGGGGCTCCTCGTGACGGGGACGGACACCGAGGTGGGCAAGACCCTCGTGTCCGCGGGGCTGCTCGCGTGGGCGCGCGAGCGCGGCTTGCCGTGGTCCGGCTGGAAGCCCGTGGAGTCGGGCGCGGCCGAGACGGACGGGGTGCCGGGCGACGCGGCGCTGCTGGCGGCGGCGCTCGGCGTCGACCTGTCGGAGACCGTGGGGACCGTGCTGCCTGAGCCGCTGGCGCCCGTCGTCGCGGCCCGACGCGCGGGCGTGACGCTGTCGATGGTGGCGATGGATGCCGCGTTTGCGGGCAAGGCGTCCCCGGTCCTGGTGGAGGGAGTGGGCGGCCCGCTCGTGGCGGTCGCGCCCGGCGTGATGGTGGCCGACCTGCCGGCCCGGTGGGACCTGGGGGTCGTGCTCGTCGCGGCGAACCGGCTGGGGATGCTGTCGCACACGCGGCTCGCGGTCGAGGCACTGCTGCGGCGGGGCGTCGAGTCCGTCGGGGTGGTGCTGAACACGGTGCACGGCGGTGAGCCGTCGGTGGCCGAGGCGACCAACCGAGGCGAGCTGGAGGCCACGCTGCCGGCCGGCGCTCGGGTGCTGGGGGAGGTGCCCTTCGTGGCGGCCGCCGAGCGGTCGAATCCGCCGGCGCTGGCCCGGGCCGTCGGGGCCGTGGCGCCGGCTGCGCTCGGCGTGGCCTCGGCGTAGACTGACCCCGTGGACACCGACGACGAACGCGCCCGCCTGCTCGATCTGCTGCGATCCCAGCACGACTTTCCGGGTCCCTACACCTTCAAGGTCATCTACCGGAACCAGCCGTCGGCCGGCGACGCGATCCTCGCGGCCCTGGCGGAGCTGGGGGCCGGCGACGTCGTCGGCGAGCCGCAGCTTCGGGCGTCGTCGTCGGCGCGCTTCGTGTCCATGAGCCTGGACCTGACGATGGACACGGCCGAGCAGGTGCTCGACGTCTACGGGCTGCTCAAGGGCCTCGACTCGGTCATCTCGTACTTCTGACGGCCCCGCGCGTGACCGATTCGAGAGGAGATGCCCGCGCTCGCTCAAGACCCCTGACTCCGAGTCCTAGTACTCGACCGGCGAGACGACCTCCATCCGGTCGAGCATCGAGTCGTCCATGTCGATCTCGTCGCTGCCGCCCTGAGCCTTGAGGAAGGCGGCCACGACACGCGGGTCGAAGCGCTTGTCGTCGCTGGCCTTGAGCTCGTCCACCACCTGCTCGACGGTCTTGCGGCCCCAGGGGCTGCCGGGGTTGGTCACGGTGTCGATGTATTCGGCGAGGCTCAGGATCCGGGCGCCCATGGGGATGGCGAAGCCACGCTTGCCGAGGGGGCCGCGGCCGTCCATGAGCTCGTGGTGGCAGCGAACGATGGGGGCGGCTTCGGCCCAGAAGGGCATCGCCGCGAGGCGCGCGGCTCCCTTCTCGGCGTGGTCCACGGGGCCCCCGGGGGGACCGATGTCGACCTTGGGGAAGTCGAGCAGACCGATGTCGTGCAGGTCCACGGCGAGGTCGAGGGCCGCCCGCTTGTCCGGCGGCAGGTTCACCCCGTCGGCCAGCGTCTGGCAGAGGGCCCTCACGTTGTCGACGTGGCCGGGCCAGGTCAGGTGCTGGTGGGTGATGTCGCGCACGAGCTCGGCGACGGCCGAGGCGTAGCCGGCCTGGGCGTCCCGGAAGCGGGCGTTGTCCAGCAGCAGGGCGGCCTGCTGGGCCAGGCCTTCGGCCAGCCCGCGGTCCACGGGGCTGAACCCGCCGTCCTTGTTGCGCAGGTCCAGGACCGCGGTGGTCTCGCCGCCGAGGGTGAGGGGCACCAGCAGGGCGTTGACGGTCTTGCTGCCGACGCGGTCGTCCCAGCCGGTGTCGGTGTCGCCGAGGGCCGGGTCGAGGAGGGTGGCCCCGTCCTCGGCGGCCTTGCCGACCACGCCCGAGCCGACGGGCAACGGGTTGCCGATGGCCTTGGCCTCGTCGAGCCCGACGCACGCGGTGATCTTCAGGTCGTCGCCCTCGCGGCTCCACAGCGCGACGCGGGCGCCGCCGATGAGGCCGCTCGCGCGGGCCACCAGCTCGCGGCGGGCCTCGTCGATGTGCTCGATGGCCGCCAGGGCTGCGGTGGCTTCGCGCAGGCGGTCGAGCCGGCGTTCGCCTTCGCTGATGGTGGCGATGGTGTCGAGGGTGTCGTTGCGGACGACGATGTAGCCCAGCAGCACGATCACCGCCGTGAACAGGAGGGTCGCGAACAGCCCGTAGATCGTCGCGACCTCTCCCTGCTGCTGCAGGGGCCCGAAGACGAACTTCGCGGAGATGTAGAGGAGGACCACGAGGGGGATGAGGGAGACCACGGCCATCAGGCCCTGGGTCCGCGCCAACATCTTCCGCTTCCGGTCGCTCGCCTCCATCAGGAACCCTCCCAGCAACCCCCAGGTTGCGGTGGGTCAAGTGTCCCGACGGCGGCGGGGCCTTGTCAAAGGTCGGATCGGGTCGGGGGAGGGGGGCCGGACGGGGTGCGTCGGGGTGCTCGGGGGGGCGGGAGCGGGCCCCGTGGGGCGGCTGCTGACCTCAGTGCAGGGCGCTGCTGGCGGTGGCGCCGTCGGGGCGGAAGCGCACCTCGTCGGGGTTGGCGAAGGACCAGCGCCAGCTTCCGTCGTGGGCCGGCAGCTCCACTTCCCAGAGTCCGTCCGAGGCGCCGCCGAGCAGCCCCACCGCCGTGCGCCAGGCATCGACCGCCGAATCGAGCTCGGCCAGGGCCGCCCGGAGCAGCTGCGGATCGTCGCGGTTCGTCGCTTCGCCCAGGCAGGCCTCCAGGCGGAGGGCGGCGAGGCGGGTGAGGCGAACGAGAGCTGGGAGCAGCTCTTCGACTTCGAGGCGGCGGAGGGGAGTCATCGTGAAGGCAAGACACGGAGCGCGCCGCAATCGGTCCATCGCCGGTCGGCCAGGGGGGCTGGTAGGGTCCGCGGCCGTGTCGAAACGCACCCACGATGTCGCCCGCGCGGCGGCCGCGCTGCAGCGCGGAGAGCTGGTCGGGCTGCCCACCGAGACGGTGTACGGCCTGGCGGGCAACGCGCTCGATCCCGACGTCGTGGTCCGCATCTTCGAGGCCAAACGGAGGCCTCGATTCGACCCCCTGATCGTGCACCTGGCGGGCGTCGAGGGAGTGGAAGCAGTCGTCGAGGGCGGGATCCCGGAGGCGGCGCGCGCGCTCGTGGCCGAAGCCTGGCCGGGGCCGCTGACCCTGGTCCTGCCTCGCTCGCCGTCGGTGCCCGACCTCGTCACCGCGGGCCTGGACACGGTGGCGGTTCGAGTCCCGGGGCACCCCCTGGCGCGTCAGCTGTTGGCGGCGGTGCCGTTCCCCCTGGCGGCTCCTTCGGCCAACCCCTTTGGCTACGTCTCACCGACCCGCGCGGAGCACGTGCTGGAGCAGCTGGGGGAGGCGGTCGCGTGCGTGCTCGACGGCGGGCCCTGCACGGTGGGGGTCGAGTCCACGATCGTGCGCTTCGGGGCAGGCACCCCGACGGTGCTGCGGCTTGGTGGATTCCCGCTGGAGGACGTGCGCCGCCTGGTGGGGGACGTGGACGTGCAGACCTCATCGAGCAACCCGAGGGCGCCGGGGCAGCTGCAGTCCCACTACGCGCCGCGGACGGCCGTGCTGCTGGATCGCGATGGCGTGGGCGTCGGGGGGGCGTTGCGCTTGCGGGCGCTGCGGCCGGATCTGCCGGCGGAGGCGCAGCGGGTGCTCGCACCCGACGGCGACCTGCGGCAGGCGGCCCAGGGGCTGTTCGCGGCGTTGCGGGAGCTCGATGGCCTGGGACTCGACTGGATCGCCGCCGAGTTGGTGCCCGAGGAGGGGCTGGGCCGGGCCATCAACGACCGGTTGCGGCGCGCGGCGCGGTAGTCGGCTTGGGGGTGCACTACCCTGCGGTCATGCGACGCGCCCTCCTGTTGAGTCTGCTGCTCTGCTCCTGCGGTCCCAGGACCGAGCCCGAGCCGCCCGCGCCCCCCTTGCTGGCCGAGGTTCCGCCCGGCGACGCCGTGCCGGCGCTGGTTCTTGCCCAGGCCCGCTTCCAGGACGACGCCGAGGGCAACCCGGTCCCGGCGCCGGCCCGCCTGGAGATCCTGCGCCGGCAGGACTGGGGCTGGCAGACCGTCCGGCTCGAGGACGGGCAGTCCAACGTCTTCCACAAGGCGGTGCCCTGGCAGGGCGGGCTGCTGACGATCGCCGGCGACCGGGGGCTGCTGACCCACTGGACGGTGGCCGACGGCGCGTGGCGGGGGCGCGTGATCTGGGAGGGGAAGTGGGGCGGCCGGTTCCAGCGCCTGCGGGACCTGGAGGTGGGCGACGTCGATGGGGACGGACTCGACGAGGCCGTCATCGCCACCCACGACTTCGGTGTGGTCGCGGTGGTCGAGCTGGACACCGGGGCGGCGACGGAGCTGGACGCCCAGGCCGACACGTTCGTGCACGAGATCGAGCTGGCCGACGTGGACGGCGATGGGCAGCTGGAGATCGTCAGCACCCCCAGCGGGCGGAATCAGGCGGGGGCGTCCCAGTCCGGAGGGGTCGCGGTGCACCGCCGCGGAGCTGAGGGCTGGACGCGGGAGTGGGTGGACCAGTCGGCCGGCAGCCACGCCAAGGAGATCCTCGCCACGGACCTGGACGGCGACGGCGTGAGCGAGTTGTTTTCGGTCCTGGAGGCGGAGGTCGACGGGCCCGTCATTCGCAAGCCGGTGCAGATCCGGCAGCACCGGTGGCGGGACGGGGCGTGGACCACCGAGGTGGTGGCCGTTCTGCAGGATCGGCAGTGCCGGTTCCTGGTGCCCGGCGACTTCGATGGCGACGGCGAGGTTGAGCTCATCGCGACGGGCATGAAGAGCGGCGTCTACCGGCTGGTGCCCGGGGAGCCCTGGGCCGTGACCCGCGTCGACGCCGACAGCGGGGGGTTCGAGCACGCCGCGGTCGCCGGGGATCTGGATGGGGACGGGAAGCTGGAACTGTACGTCGCCGCCGACGATCAGAAGCAGGTTCGCGCCTACCGGTGGAACGCATCGACGGCGGGGTTCGACCGCGAGGTCATCGCGCGATTCGAGGGCCGGGTGCTGAACTGGAACCTGACGCCGACGACCCTGTAGGAGCGGTGCCGGGGCGGGGGTCAGCCGGCGGCGGGCTCGCCAACCGGAGCGTCGATCACGTCGCCGGGGTCGCTCGAAAGCAGCTGCCGGTTGCGGATGTGGGCGGCAAGCATCGACACGCCGCCCACCAGGGTGAGGCCCTTTTCGCCCCACTCGCCCAGCAGCGGCTCCGCGAAGAGGGCCGCCACGACCAGCAGCACGATGCCCAGCGCGCCGAGCGCGAGGACGCCCCCGTGGCGATGGCGGCTCACGCCGGGCACGAGGCCCAGAGCGCCGGCCGGCAGGATCACGAGCAGCAGGAGCCGGTGGAACTCTTCGCCCAGGAGCACGCCGAGCCCCAGGAACGGGGCGGCGACGACGATGGCCGGCAGCAGGAGGCAATGGACCAGGCACAGCGCCGAGGCGCCGATGCCGATCAGGTCCCAGACTCCGCGCGATGTGGGCGTGCGTTCCATCGAGGCTGATCTAGGCCATCGCAGAGGCCCCGTCAACGCCTGATGCGACGGTGTCGCAACTGCTACCTCGTCGCAGGTGGCGTGGAGGGGCGCGCTGGCCGGTGGCTGCGTGCGAAGGCCGAGTGGGCAGGCGGGCATGGGACCGCCCCGGCAGCCCAGTGCGCCGCGCGTGAGCCGACCTTCAGTCGTGCGTGAGCCGAAGTCTTCTCTTGCCCGTCCCCCGTCAGGCCGATATAGGGGGCTCGCCGGGGCGATTCCGCCCGGGTTGACTCCCACTCGCCGAGCCGGCGTCGGGGGCGCGGTGGCGCTCTCCCCTTGACGGGCACCCACCTCGTTCATAGTCTTCAAAAGGAATTGAAACCATCCAGGTTTCTTACGGATTCACATGCCGGACGCCATCGCACGAGACACCCTGCTTCGCCTCGCTGATCGGTACTCGATGCCGCGCGTGCGAGACGGATTTGCCCCCATCGCGGCCACGTTGGCTTCGGATCTGGCGGCGCTGGAAGGCGGTCTCGTCGACCTGCTGGACGGCAACGCCCAGACCGTCGGCACCGCCGCCGCGCACCTGCTGACGTCGGGCGGCAAGCGGGTCCGCCCCGTGGTCTGCCTGTTGTCGGCGCGGGTCTTCTCCAACGACCCGCCGGACTCGGTGCGTGACCTCGCGGTGGTCGCCGAGGCGATCCACAACGCCACGCTGCTGCACGACGACGTGATCGACCTGGGGGACAGCCGCCGGGATCGGCCGACGGCCCGCAAGGTGTACGGCAACGCCGCGTCGGTCCTGGGGGGCGACCTGCTGCTCATCTCCGCGCTGCGCCTGGTGGATCAGGCGGGCACGCCGACCCTGATGACCTCGGTGTTGTCGGTGTTGCGCCGCATGATCTCGGCCGAGTCGATGCAGCTGGAGAACCGCGGCCGGGCCGACGTGCCCCAGGCCGAGTACTTCCATGTGGTCGACGGCAAGACCGCGTCGCTGTTCGAGTGGGCCGTCGAGGCCGGCGCCCGGGTGGCCGGCGCGACGGAGGAGCAAGTCCTCGCGGTGACGAGCTACGGCCGCGACGTGGGCTACGCGTTCCAGCTGCTGGACGACCTGCTCGACCTGACGAAGGACCCCGACGTCGTCGGCAAGGGCGTGCTGCAGGACATCGGCATGGGCACGGTCACGTACCCGGTGCTGTGCGCCCTGGAAGGCCGCCCGGAGCTGGCGCGCCGCCTCGAGGCCGCGTCGACCGGCGCCAAGGACGACGACCTGGTGGTGGACCTGCTGGCGGCCGTGGACGCGGCCGGCAGCGTCGGCCTCACCCGCGACCTGATCACCCGGCACACGGCGTCGGCGCTGCAGGTGCTGAGCACGCTGCCGGCCGGTGCGGCCCGCGACGCCCTGGCGTCCGTGGCGACCGCCCTGGCGGAGCGCGCGCGGTGACCGCCGAAATCGACCAGCTGCCCAACGCCGAGCGCGCCGTGGCGGTCCGCTCGATGTTTGGCTCGATCGCGTCGGGCTACGACCGGACCAACTCGCTGCTCAGCGGCGGGGTGCACCACCTGTGGCGGCGGGCGGCCATCGCCGCGCTGAAGCTGCAGCCGGGCCAGCGCATCCTCGATTGCTGCACGGGCACCGGCGACCTCGCGTTCGCCGAGGCCAAAGCGCTGCGCGAGGGCGAGGTGGTCGGCACGGACTTCACGCCGGAGATGATCGAGCTGGCGAAGGGCAAGGCCGCCGGCCGGCCTGGCGCCCGCACGTCCTTCTCCGTCGCCGACGCGACGGAGCTGCCGTTCGAGGACGACTCCTTCGACAGCGCGACGGTCAGCTTCGGCATCCGCAACGTGGTCGAGCCCATCGACGGGATGCGCGAGATGGCGCGGGTGGTGAAGCCCGGCGGGCGCGTGCTCGTGCTCGAGTTCGGCCAGCCGACCGGGATCTTCGGGCTGTTGTTCCGCATCTACAGCCGGCACGTGATGCCGCTGCTGGGCGGGCTGATGACCGGCAACCGCGAGGCGTACGAGTACCTCCCGCGGACCTCGGCGGCGTTCCCCGCGGGCGACGCGTTCATCCGGGACCTGCTGGTTCCGGCGGGCCTCGAGGTCGAGGTGGCCAAGCCCATGACGTTCGGAACGGCCTGGATCTACGTGGGCCGCGTGCCGGAGGGGGGCGAGGCGTGAACCGCTACTGGCTCGCCGTCCGGGCTCCCGCCGTGGAGCCATTGGACCTGCTTCGGCTCGGCGGCCGAGCGGGCCGTGGGCGCGTGTACTACGGCTCCCGCGAGGGCTGGGAGATCGCCGGCATGGGCGAGGCGGCGGTCGTCGCGGCCGCCGGCGCCGATCGGTTCGCGGTGCTCGCGGCCGGCGTCGAAGCCGCCGTGGCGCAGCTCTCGTTCTGCGGCGATCCGGGCATGGACCACCGCTGGCTGCCGCAGTTCGTGGGCGGGTTCGGCTTCGGCGACGCCGTCGGGGAGGACCCCTCCTGGCGGGCGTTCGGCGCGGCCCGGCTGGTGCTGCCCGAGATCACGATGGTGCGCCGCAACGGCGACGCGCGGCTGGTTGGCGTGGCGCCGGCGGGCATGACCGAAGGCGGCGCCCGGGAGTTCCTGGCGCGCACGTTGGCGACGACCAGCGAGCTGTTGGAGCAGGTCCACGGCGCCGCGGTGCTGGCGCGGCGGCGGACTCGCCCCGCGGACCCGGTGGCGCCGGTGGAGGTTGGCGGCGGACTGGCGACGCGGTCGCCGGCGGCCCTGCGGCCCGTGCGCGAGTCGGCCCTGGAGTCCATTCCCCTGGCCGCGACCGACGACTACGAAGGCCGCGTCGAGCAGGCCCTGGCTGCCATCGCGGCCGGCGAGGTCGACAAGCTGGTGCTGGCCCGGGCCGAGGAGTGGTCGAGCCCCTCGCGGGTCGACGCCGCGGAGCTGTTGGACGCGCTGGCGACCCGGTACCCCGGGTGCTTCCGCTTCTGCGTGCAGCCGGCTGGCGGCGACGCGTTCGTGGGCGCTTCGCCCGAGCGGTTGGTGAAGGTCGAAGATCGGATCGTGTGGGCCGACGCGCTGGCGGGCACGCGCCGCCGCGCCGCGGACCCCGAGGAAGACCGCGGCCTGGCCGAGGAGCTGCTGGGCGATGACAAGGAGCGGCGCGAGCACGCCGCCGTCGTCGACTACCTGCGCAGCACGCTGGGGGCGATGGTCCCGACGCTGGAGGCGGCCGATGAGCCGAGCCTGCTGCGCCTGAACAACGTGCAGCACCTCCACACGCGGTTCCGCGGCTCGCTGTCCGATGCGGACGCCGGCGCCGGGGTCATCGAGCTGGCGAGCCGGGTCCACCCGACGCCGGCCGTGGCGGGGGTTCCCCAGGCCGACGCGATCGCCTGGCTGGCGGACAACGAAGGCCTGCACCGGGGCTGGTACGCCGGCGCGGTGGGCACCGTGGCGCCCCGGGGCGAAGGCGAGTTCTGCGTGGCGATCCGCTGCGGGCTCTTGTCCGAAGACCGGGTGCGGTTGTTTGCGGGCGCGGGGATCGTGCGGGGGAGTCAGCCCGAGCGCGAGCAGCGCGAAGTGGAGCAGAAACTCCGCGGCCTGCGCGATGCGCTGCTGGATGGCTGACGGGTCGAGCGCGCCTGCTGGCGGCGCCGATGGCACCCTGCGGTCCGTGCGCGCGCTGCCCCCCAACCCGAACCTCCTCGCCGCCGGCGCTCTGATCGACGAGTTGATCCGGGGCGGGCTGCGAGACGTCTGCGTGTCGCCGGGCTCGCGGTCGGCGCCGCTGACGCTGGCGTGTGCGGCCCGGACCGAGCTGACCCTGCACGTCCACATCGACGAGCGGAGCGCAGCGTTCTTCGCCCTGGGGCGGGCCAAGGCTGCGCGTCGTCCCGTGGCGCTGGTCTGCACCTCGGGCAGCGCGGCGGCGAACTACCACCCGGCGATGATGGAGGCGACGGAGGCGGGGGTGCCGTTGGTGGTGCTCGGGGCGGACCGTCCGCCGCGGCTCGTCGACAGCGGCGCGAACCAGACGGCTCAGCAGGTCGGCCTGTTCGGCCCCCACGCGCTGGTGTGCCAGCCGGTCGAGCCCCCGCGGGTCGAGGGGCGTTGGCTCCGCTGGTTGCGCGGGCGGGCCTGCCGGATGCTGGAGATCGCCACGACCACGCCGGGGCCCGTGCACTTCAACCTCGCCTTCGAAGAGCCGCTGTCGCCGGCGCCGGCGGAGGGGGCGGCCATCGCGGCGCTGGCCGAAGCCGACCCCGTGGCGGTGTTCGGGCGGCCCGGCGGGGTGCCCTTTGCGGGGGTGGTCGGGACCCGCGGCAAGGCGGTGGACTTCGATGGGCGGCTGGCCGGCGGCCGGGGCCTGCTGGTGGCGGGGCCGCTGGATGCGACGCCCGCCGAGGCGGCCGCGGTGCAGGCGTTCGTGGCGAAGAGCGGGGTTCCGCTGTTGGCGGATCCGCTGTCGGGGCTGCGGGGAGTCGACGGGGCGCTCGGGGCCTACGACCTCTTCTTGCGGTCGGCGGCGGTGGGGGCGGCGTTGCGGCCGGACTGGGTGATTCGGTTGGGGCGCGAGCCCACGAGCAAGCCCCTGTTCCAGTGGTTGGGGAGCCTGGACGTGCCGCAGTTCGTGGTGGACCGAACGGGGCGTCGGGACGACCCGAGCCACGGGGGCCCGACGTACGTGCGGGCGACGGTCGAGGCGGCGCTGGCCGGTGCCGAGGGGTTGGGCGGGGACGCGGAGTGGGCCCAGGCATGGCGAGACGGGGAGGCGGCGGCCCGCGCGGAGATCGAGGCGGCCGCCGGCGACTGGGCCACGGGCTTTGCAGGGCAAGGCGTCGTGGCGGTGGCGGAGTCGCTGGGGGCGGGGGACCAGCTCTGGGTCGCCTCGTCCATGGCGGTGCGCGACGTCGACGCGTTCCTGCCGGCGGGCTCGGCCGTGCGGGTGCTGGGGAGCCGAGGGGTTTCGGGCATCGACGGGACGGCGTCGTCGGCCTTCGGAGCCGCGGCGGGCGGGGCGTGGACGGTCGCGCTCATGGGCGACCTGGCCGCGCTGCACGACGTCGGCGGGCTGGCGGCGGTGCCTCGGTTGGGCGCGGCGGCCACCCTGGTGGTCGTGAACGACGGCGGCGGCGGCATCTTCGAGTTCTTGCCGCTGGCGGCGACGGACGCTCCCCTGGAGCTGTTCACGACGCCCCACGAGCTGACCTTCGAGGCGGCGGCGCAGCAGTTCGGGCTCGGCTACTCGGCGCCGGCGGATGATGGCGAGCTGGCGGCGGCGCTGGCGGCGGCCCGGGAGTCGGGGCGGGCGTGGCTGATCGAGCTGCGGGTCGACGCGGAGTCGGGGCGGCGGGCGAGGCTGGCGTTGCGGGAGCGCGCAGCGGCGGCGGCGGCGGCGGCGCTGGGCTGGGCCGAGCCGGAGCTGCGGATCACGACGTGATGCGGGGCGCGTGGGCGCCCGGTGGAGGAGCGATGGACACGGCCTCGTGGCTGGTGGCGATCCGGCCGAAGACCCTGAGCGTGGGCGCTACGCCGGTGCTTGTCGGGACGGCGATCGCGTCGTGGCTGGGCGGCATGCGGCCCCTCGCGGCCGGGCTGGCCCTCGTGGGGGCGCTGCTGCTGCAGATCGCCAGCAACCTCGCCAACGACGTCTACGACTTCCGCAAAGGGGCGGACACCGACGAGCGGCTTGGGCCGGTCCGGGCGACCTCGTCGGGGCTGCTGAGCGAAGCACAGATGATGCGGGCGCTGGCGCTCTGCCTGGGGGCGGCGTTTGCGTCGGGGTTGGCCCTGACCGCGGTGGCCGGTTGGCCGATCCTGGCGATCGGGGTGGCGGGCATGGTGTCGGCGGTGGCCTACACCGGGGGCCCGTACCCCCTCGGCTACCACGGGCTGGGAGACCTGTTCGTGCTGCTGTTCTTCGGGTGGGCCGCGGTCGCGGGGACCACCTTCGCGCAGACCGGGACGTGGGAGCCGCTGGCCTTCGGGGTGGGGACGGCGCTGGGTTGCTTCGGGATGGCCGTGCTCACGGTCAACAACCTGCGGGACTTCGAGGGGGACCGGCAGGTCGGCAAGCGGACGCTGGTGGTGCGTCTGGGGCGCGAGCGCGGGCTGCAGTACCACGCAATGTTGATGGGGGCGCCCTACGCGATCCTGGCCGCGCTGGTGGCGCGGGGCGACCTGCCGGTGCCGGCGCTGCTGGCGGGGCTGACGCTGCCGGGGGCCTGGCGCCTGGTGACCGCGGTGGCGACGACGACGGGCCGGCCGCTGAACCCGTTGCTGGGTGCGACGGCGAAGCTGCAGGCGGGGTTTGGCGTCCTGCTGTCCGCGGGGATCCTGCTGGGCTGAGGCATCTGCCTCGCCCGGGACCCCCGCCATGGCTGACTCCCTGCTCTACGTCCGGCGGTGGTCGCTGCCGCTCAGGTCGCCGCTGGTGACGGCGCGGGGGACCATCGCGGTGCGCGATGTGTTTGTGGTGCGGCTGCGGGGAGCCCGAGCGGGCGTCGGGGAGGCGAGTCCCTTGCCGGGCGCGGGCACGGAGTCAGCCGACGACTGCGCGGCCGCGCTGGCCGCGGCGTCGGCTTGGACTGCGATTCCCGAGGAGCCCCGGGCCTGGGCCTCCTGGTTGGAGGCGCGCCTGCCCGACGCGCCGGCGGCGCGGTTCGGCCTGGACCTGGCCTTGTGGGACGCCCACGCGCGGCGGCTCGGGTTGCCGCTGGCCGCGGCGCTGCGGGCGTACCTGGGGGCCGAGGCGCCCCCCGCCCCGCCGGGGACGACCGGGGCGGGCCCGCGGGCCAACGCCTTGCTGGGCGGCCCGACGGCGGACCTCGGGGCGCGTGCGGCGGCTGCGGTCGCCGCCGGGTTCGGGTGGGCGAAGCTGAAGGTCGCGGCCCGCCCTCGGGAGGACCTCGCCCGCGTCCGGGCCGTTCGAGCGGCCGCGCCCGGTCTGCGCCTGCGCCTGGACGCCAACGGCGGGTGGGCCGATGCCGAAGCGGCCGAGGCCGCCGCCCGGCCGTTGCTCGCGGAGGCAGGCCCCGGCGTGCAGATCGAGCAGCCGGTTCCGCGGCGGGACGTGGCGGGGCTCGCGGCCTTCGTGCGCGCGGTCGCCGAGCCTCTCAACGCCTGGCCGGGGCGCGGCCCCGACGCCCAGCTCGTTGCCCGCGCTGCAGCCGGTGCCCCCGCGGAAGCCGCATCGGCCCGCACCAGCCAGGACGCCGTCGTGGTCGCCGCCGACGAGTCGGTCCGCACCCGGGCCGACGGCCGCGCCTGCCTCGCCGCGGGCGTGGGCCTGGTGCTCAAGCCCATGCGCCTGGGGGGCCTGCTCGTCACCCTCGAGCTGGCCGCCCTCGCCTCCGCGGCGGGCCGCTCGGCCTGGCTCACCACCACCCTCGACGGCGCCATCGCCACCGCCGCGACCGCCCACCTCGCTGCCGCCGCGGACCCCCACGGCCGCTACGCCCACGGGCTCGCTACGTCCTCCCTCCTGCAGCGAGACGTCGGCCCCCCGCTGCCCGTGGTCGGTGGCACGCTGCCCCTCCCCGATCTGCCCGGCCACGGCGTCGCGCCGTTCCCCGTCTCCGCCCGCGCCAACGACCCCGACGGCGCCCCATGAACTCCGTCGCCGACCTGCTGCTGGCCCGGGCCGCCGAGCACCCCCGCTTGCCCGCCGTCCTGCACGACGACGCGGCCGTTTCCTGGGCGGAGCTGGCTGCCCGCGCCGAAGCGCTCGCCAGCCGCCTGCAGGCCCGGGGCGTGAAGCCCGGGCACCGGGTAGCCGTCGACGTGGGCTCCGCCGTCGCCGCCGCCGAGCGCCTCCTCGCCGTCTGGCTCGCCGACGCCATCGCGGTTCCCCTGGCCGCCCACCTCCCCCCGGCCGAGGCCCGCCGCCGCCGCGACGCGTCCCGTTGCGTCCTCCACGCGGCGGCCGGGGCCCTGCACCCGCTGGCCGAGCACCCCCCCTCGGACGCGGGCGCAGGCCTCGTCGTGTTCACGTCGGGCACCACCGGTCAGTCCCGTGGGGCCTGGTTGGACCTGTCGGCCCTGGAGGCGTCGGCGGCTTCCGTCGTCCACGCAACCAGCCTGCGACCCGGCGACCGCTGGCTGAGCCCACTGCCCTTCGCCCACGTGGGCGGCATCGGCGTGCTCGTCCGGTGCCTGCAGACCGGCGCCACGGCGTCGGTGATGGACGGGTTCGACCCCGCCGGAGCCAACGCCCGCCTGCGTTGCGGCACCACGCACGCCTCCTTTGTGGGCCGGATGGTGGAGCGCCTCCTCGCCGACGTCGGGGCCGCCCCCGCGTTCCCCGACGACCTCCGCTTCGTGCTCGTGGGCGGAGGCCCCGTGCCGCCGGCCCTCCTCGCCCGGGCCCGCGCCGCCGGCCTCCCCGCCGTCGCGACCTACGGGCTGACCGAGGCCGGCTCCACCGTCACGCTGGCCGACCCCGCCCAGGAGCCGAGCCCCCGCTGCGACGCCGGTCGCCCGCTGCCCGGCCGCCGGGTGCGGCTCGCACGCGACGGCACCATCGAGGTCGCCGGCCCGACGTTGATGCGGGGCTACGACGGGGAGCCGCCGCTCCCCATGGACGGCTGGTTCTCCACCGGCGACCTGGGCGAATGGACCCCCGACGGCCGGCTCCGAATCCTCGACCGCCGCGTCGACCTCATCGTCAGCGGCGGCGAGAACGTCTATCCGGCTGAGGTCGAAGGCATCCTCGCCCGCCACCCGTCCATCGACGAGATCGCCCTCGTCGCCTGGCCCGACCCCTCGTGGGGGCAGCGGGTCGTGGGCGTTGTCCGGTGGCGTGGAGCCCCGGAGGAAGCCGGCGTCGCCGCCTTCGCCGCCGCGGAGCTGACCCCGCCGCAGCGACCCAGGACCTGGATCACCGCGGCGGAGCCGCTCCCCCGCAACGCCCTCGGCAAGCTGGACCGACTCGCGATCCGCGCTCGCTGGGGTTCCCCCTTGCTTCCGACCAGTCCCGACCAGTCGGAGTAGCTGGGCTTCCTACGCGACCGCGGCGGTCCCCGGGTCGAGCCCGACGAGACCCAGCACTTCTGCCCTCAGCGCGGCCGCCTTGTCCGGCGACGCGCGCAGCAGCTCCTTCGCCGCCTCGCGCCCCTGCACCCGTTCTCCCAGCAGGGTCAGCCACGAGCCGCTGCGCTCGATCAGCCCCAGGCGCTGCCCTTGCTCGAGCAGGTCGGCGAAGGGACAGATGCCCTGGCCGAACCGGATCTCCACTTCCGCCTGCCGGAACGGCGGCGCCACCTTGTTCTTCACGATCTTGATGCGCGTGCGGTTGCCCAGGACCTCGTCGCCCTGCTTGATGGAGCCGATGCGGCGGATGTCGATGCGCACGGAGCTGTAGAACTTCAGTGCCTGCCCGCCCGTCGTGGTCTCGGGGCTGCCGAAGGTCACGCCGATCTTCATGCGCAGCTGGTTGATGAAGACGACCGAAGTACCCGACCGAGCCGACGCGGCCGTCAGCTTGCGCAACGCCTGGCTCATGAGCCGTGCCTGCAGACCCACATGGGCGTCGCCCATGTCGCCCTCGATCTCCGAACGGGGGGTGAGGGCCGCCACCGAGTCCACGACGATCATGTCGACGGCCCCGGACCGGACGAGGACGTCGGCGATCTCGAGCGCTTGCTCCCCGCTGTCGGGCTGGCTGACCAGCAGCTTGCTCACATCGACCCCCAGGGCCTGGGCGTAGCTCACGTCCAGCGCATGCTCGGCGTCGATGAATGCGCACGCGCCGCCGGTCTTCTGGCATTCGGCGATGAGGTGCAGCGTGAGCGTCGTCTTCCCCGACGACTCGGGCCCGTAGATCTCGGTCACCCGACCCTTGGGAATCCCGCCGACCCCCAGCGCCAGGTCCAGGCTCAGACAGCCCGTCGAGATCGTCTCGATCTGCGGCAGCGCCGCGCCGTCCATGCGCATGAGCGTGCCTTGCCCGAACATCTTGTCGATTCGGCTGATCGCGTCTTCAATCGCCGCCTGCTTTCGCGGATTGCTTGCGTCCATGTCAGTCCCCCGGGGCCGTCCTGCTGGCCCGTGTGAGTGCGGCGTGGGTGCCGCGTGAGTGCCGCGTTACCGCGGCGTGAGTGCCGCGCTACCGCGGCGTGAGTGCCGCGCTACCGCGGCGTGAGTGCCGCGTGACCGCGGCGTGAGTTTCGTGATCTTCGTAGGCTGGCCGACTGTGATGCCCTGGGGCCCGCAGACCTTCTGGTGCCGCGCGCCCAGCGGGCCACCGGCCCTACTCAGCGGACCGAGCACAGACGGTGTGGGCTTCCATCACGTGGTCCGGCGACACTGCCTCCGCCGCCAGGTCGGCGACCGTGAGGCTCACGGCGAGCAGCTGCTGCGCGCTCCGCACAGTCGAGCGTGAGTTCGTGAGTGCGTCCTCTACTTCGGCCACCGACTCGGCGTCGAAGAAGGGCAGCAGCAGCTGCACGGGGGCATGGGCATTGAGTCGCGTCGGGTTCATCTCGGTCCACCGATCCTGTTGTCGCTGTCGCGCGCGACTCACGCGCTCACGCACGGCCGCGCTGCACTCTCCATCGCCCGGCGTGAGCAGCGTCTTCACGTCGGTCGGATCGACCCAACCCACCAGGTGGATTCGGTCCATGAGCGGCCCGCTCACGCGGGCTCGATAGCGCCGCCGCGCGTCGTCGGTGCACAAGCAGGCGCCCCCCGGCCAGTGTCCGCAGGGGCACGGGTTCCGGGTCGCCACGAGCTGGAAGCGAGCCGGGAACCGCGCGGTGTTCCGCACCCGCGATACACAGACCTCGCCGTCAGACAGCGGCTGGCGCAACGTCTCCAAGACCCCCCGGGGGAACTCGGGCACCTCGTCCAGCAGCAGCACCCCCCGGTGGGCCAGCGTCACTTCCCCCGGCGTGAGCGGGTTGCCGCCGCCGATCACGGCCGCCGAGGACGCGGTGTGGTGGGGCGCCCGCAGCGGTGGCCGCCGCACGAGCCCGCGCACCTCCCCCAGCAACCCGGCCGCCGACCGAATGCGCGTCACTTCCACGGCCTGCTCGTCGGGCAGGGGCGGCAACAGCGAAGCGAGGCGCTTGGCCAGCATCGACTTCCCGGCCCCGGGGGGCCCTTCCAGCAAGACGTCGTGCCCACCGGCCGCGGCAATCTCGAGCAAGCGGCGCGCGTGGCCCAGGCCCCGCACGTCGGCGAGGTCCGGCCCCACCTCGGGCGCCTCCACGATCTCCGGCGGTTCGAAGACCGCCCCGCCACCCCGGGCCGCGGTCCAGGCGGCTCGCAGCTCGCCCACCCCGACGACATCGACCCCCGGCACGAGCGCGGCCTCCCCCGCGTTGCCGAGCGGCACAATCACGCGCGTGGCCCCGCCCCGCCGCAGCGCCTCCACCCGCGGGAGCACCCCCCGCACCGGTCGCACCGTCCCGTCGAGGCCCAGCTCCCCGATGGCCGCCGGTGCCCGCTCCCAGGGCGAACGCTTCCGCTCCTGGGCCCAGGCGGCCCCGATCACGCCCAGCGCGATGGGCAGATCCAACGCGGTCCCGTGTTTCGGCCGGTCCGCCGGCGCCAGGTTCACCGTGATGCGACGCCGCGGGAACGGCAGGTCCACGGCCTGGATGGCCGACCGCACCCGCTCGCGCGCCTCCCGCACCGACGACGCCGGCAACCCCACCACCTGAAACACGGGAAGCAGCGACAGAACGTCGGTTTCGACGCCGACGACGAACCCGTCGACGCCGGCCAGGCAGGCGGACTGCACCTCGATGATCGGCATGGGCCCCCCCGGACCGGATGGGGAGTGCGCGACGCCGGGCTGCTCGCCCTGGTTTGCACTCCAGCTTGTTTCGTCTCCGGGGACTCAATGCACCCGACGCCGCTCGCCCCGTTGGAGCAATCCCCGTGCCGGCGCCGGAAACCCAGTCGGTACAAGGGTCGTCCCCGCCCGCGCCGTCCGAGACCGTCCTGCACTGTCCGGCCCGCGCCCGACAGTCCCGTACAATCCCGGACAGTGACCGACACCCCCGAAGCCGCCCCCGAGTCCGTCGAGTGGGACATCACCGACGAGATGGACCTGCACCTCTTTCGGCCGAAGGAGGTGCCCAGCGTCGTGAAGGAGTACCTGCGCGAGTGCCGCATCCGCGGCATCAGCCCGGTGCGCATCATTCACGGCAAGGGGAGGGGAAACCTCCGCCGGACCGTGCAGTCGATCCTGGAGAAGAGCCCGCTCGTCTCGCGCTGGGAGCAGTGCGGCCCGGGCCATGGCGGCTGGGGCGCGACCCGCGCGTACATCGATCCCGACTCGGAGATCCCGGCGTAGGTGAGGCGGTGGCTGGTCCGGTCGCGGCGGCCGCCGCGCGGCCGGTGTTCGGCCGAAGACCCGCAGGGGCTTCGGGCGCTGCGGAGGGAGACCCCGCAGGGGGCTCGCGGAGCCGGCGCAGGCCTGCAGGGCCGGAGCCGTCCCCCGATGGGCCCCTACGCCATGCCGTACAACGCCTGCCGCAAGAACTGCAGCCCGAAGATCACGATGATGGGCGACAGGTCCAACCCACCGGTCTTCCGGGGGTCCAGGACCTTGTGGATCGGCGCGTAGATGGGCTCGGTGAGCATCCGCGTGAACGCGCGCGGCTGGGCGTTGGCGTTGGGCTGTACCCAGCTCAGGATCACGTCGGCGATCACGACCCAGCCCACGATCTGAAGCACTTGCGCGAGGATGATGATCATCGTCTCTCCTTGGGGCGATCCCTACGGCCGCCGTGGCCCGTTGTCACCCCCCGACGAACGCGGGGACCTCGTCCAGGGAGTGCAACAGCGCCCCCCGGGGATGATCGGCGAGGTACTTCTGCTCGTATGGCGGGGTGAAGTCGTTGACCATCAGCCCCACCCGCGCACCGAAGTGCAGCGGAAGGCAGAGGTCCAGTTCGAAGATGTCGCCCACGACGGTCACATCGGACCAGTCGACGCCGCATTCGGCCCGCAGCCGCTGCAGCACATCGAAGTACTTCTTGCGCCGCAGGAGCACCGGGCGCTCCAACCCCGGAAGCTGCAGGGACTCGGGCACCGCGTCCCAATCCAGGTCCAACACGTACTTCTTGCCGAAGCCGGTCGTCCGATCGGCCAGCCAGTCCAGCGCCGAGGCATCGTCGCCCGTGGCCGCCAGCTTGCGGATCTTGTCGCGCACCGGGTCCGTGGCGGAGTTCGTGACCACGTACGTGGGCGTGCCCGTGCGCCCCACCAGGAACTCGCGGGCGCCGTCGCGGAAGGCGATGTCGGACTTTGTGTAGTTGTACTTGTAGAGGATCCCGTCGAGCAGGCGGCTGCGGTCCGCGTCGCTGGGGATCGCCCCGTACTCGTCCAGGATCATGCGCGCCACCGGCATGACCCGCAGGTACGGATCCACCGTCGCGGGCGCCACGATGTGGCCCATGTAGCGCCAGCCGTACTTGCCCCGGTTCGCCAGGATCTCCGCGCCGAACCGGTCCGCCAGGGCGTGGACGTCGTCCAGGGGCGCCCCGCAGAGGGTCGCGATGTCCTGCAGGTAGCCTTCGCGGAAGGGGAGCCCCTCCTGTTCGGCGTCGGTCAGCGTTCCGTCGAAGTCGAGGACGAGCATCAGGCCTCCGTTGTGCGGGCCGCACTATGCCAGCGCCGGCGCGCGAGCAGCAGCAGCCACACCCCGCCGACGCCGCCGGTGGAGCAACCGGTGGGCTCAACGGGCTCCTCGATCGCCGGCTCCGGCTCCGTCGAGAACGTCGCCGACCAGGCGTCGGCCCCGTCGCCGTCGAAGCTGAGGACCCCCGCGCCCACGTCGATGCGGTGCTCGCCCCGGGCCCAATCGCTGGCGGGCTCCAGCAGCACCGAGTGGGAGCCGTCTCCGTAGAAGTGGTGGGCATTCACGGGCACCGCCGCCCCGTCGGGCCCGGTCACCGCGATGCGGTCGAAGCTCGACGCCTGAACGCCGCGGCCGAACGTCAGCTGCAGCTTCGCCTCCACCGTCCCGGCCTCGCGCGCGTGACCCCACGACCCGTCGGCGGGCACCGAGCTGATCACCGGCGCGGCCCAGGCCGCACCACTCCACCGAGACCACGACTCGGCCCAGTAGGCCGCCACCACCGCCGTCTGCCACGGGGGAGCCCCGGGCACGCCGCCGTCGTTCATGCGCTCGGCCGCCCAGGGGAACTCCGCCGTCATCGTCTCGACTCGCTCGTCCACGTCGCGGGCCCAGTCGACGAACGCCAGCGCGGTCATCAGCAGCTCGGTGCCCTGGGTCAGGGTGTCCACCGACACCGAGTAGCCCAGGTCCTCCTCGAAGGTCGTCCGCACCAGCTCGTAGGGAACCCACGGCTGGTCCGGCGGCTCGATGCCCCCGACGTCGTGGGCGAACGTCACGTCCGACGCCGTGTCCAGGCTCGTGACCTCCTCGTCGTGGCCGGGGTCGTACTGGCGAGACCGGTCGTAGAACAAGGTGTCGAAGATCTCGTCGGACAGGCCGTGGCTCAGCAGCCCCATGAGGAACGCGAGGTGCAGCTGGCCCTCGGGCGTCGTGTAGTCGGGGCCGAACTGGTCTCGCACCCGGGCCGCCAGCGCCTGCTGGAAGGGCTCCCAGTGCGCCGCCTCGCCGTAGCCGTCGCCGACTGCGTAGCCGCCGTCGGGGAACATGGTCCCGCTGACCAGCGCGTCCCGGTTGGCGGGGGCGCGCAGGATGTCGGCCAGCGCGGAGCTCGGCAGCTCGTCCAGGGCCGCCAGGCTCACCCACACGTGGGTCGTCTGCCCGCAGGCCCAGCTCGACGCGGGCAGCAGCAGCGCGAGGAGTGCGATCCACCTCACGGCAGCACGCCATCGACGGGCTCCACGGCCGGGGGCGCGGGCTGGCCCAACGCCTGCCGCAGATCCCGCTCGATCATGGTCGACAGCTGGGTGAGGGGCAGGTCGTTGGGGTCGTCGCCAAACGGCTCTTCGATCTCGTCGCCGATGGCGTCCAGGCCGTAGAAGGCAAAGGCGATCATCGCGACCACAGCGGGCGTCAGCGGGCCCACCGTGGCCTCGAGGCCGAACGGCAGCGTGAGGCAGTACAAGGCGACGATGCGGTGGGTCAACACCGTGTAGATCCACGGCGCGGGCGTCGCCCGGATGCGCTCGCAGCCGCCCTGCAGGTCGGTGATCTCGGTCAGCGTCGCTTCGAGGATCGGCAGATGCAGGGGGTCCAGCCAGCCGCGGCGCACGGCCTCGCCCAGGCGCATCGCGCTGCCGGCGGTGATCACCGACGGCGGGTTCTGGCGCTGGGCCAGCTCCGCCGCTTCGGGCAGATCGACGTCGACGGGCTCCCGCCGCAGGCTCTGCCGCAGCGAGTGCACGTAGGCGATCTGCCGCTCGACGAGCTCGGTCTGCAGCGGCTCGCTGCCGTCGCCCCCGATGTACGCCTGGACCTGCCGGGCCCAGGTCCTCGACGAGTTCACCAGCCGCCCCCACAGCTTGCGCGCCTCCCAGAACCGGTCGTAGGCGGCGTTGTTGCGGAAGCCCAGGAAGATCGACAGCGCCACGCCGATCAACGAGAACGGCGTGGTGGTCAGGGAGAACCGGGCGAGATCCCACTCGGTCCAGACGACCGTGACCAGGACCGCCCAGATCGTCGCCACCGCAATGCGCGGCCACGTCGCCGGCAGCGTCGTGCCGCGGACGGACAGCAGCATTCGCCACCAGGACTTGGGGATTCCGACGATCACGCGGTGCGCAGGATGCCTGACGACGCCCCCCGGCGCGGCACCTCCCGGCGCCAGAACGCGTCCGGCCCGACGTCCGAAGACGCCGGGCCGGGAGCTTTTTCGTGGCCCCTCACTCCCCGATCCGGGCCGCGAGCGAGCTGCGAAGGCAGGGAGGGACTGGCCCTACCCCGCCGGCGGTCTCACTCGGAGACGCGCTCGCGCAGGGTCTTGCCCGGCTTGAAGTGCACGTAGCTCTTCGCGGAGACCTGGATGGGCGCGCCGGTGGCCGGGTTGCGGCCGGTGCGGGCAGCGCGGTGCTTCGTCGAGAACGTGCCGAAGCCGGGGATGGTGACCTTGCGGCCGGCGTCGAGCTCGACGGCGATGATGCCTTCGCGCGGCTTGGCGCTGAACACGTGGTCAACGATTTCCAGGGCCTTCGCCTGGGAGATGTCCGCCTTCTTCGCCAGCTTCTGAGCAAACTCGGTCTTGTTCATGGTGTCCCTCTCAAATGGGTAGTTCGGGTCTCGCTGGCCCCCGCCAGCGCCCCAGTCGTTTCGAGTGGCGGCACGCTATATCGCGCTCCCAAGCGGTGTCGAGGCTCATTGACAGAGTTGGTGAGTTTTTTTTCGACCGCCCGGTTGGGCCGGCAACGGCGCCACTACAGCACTCCCGCCAGATTCGCACCTGCACGTATCTCTCTTGGTTCTATGCAACTGGCTGAAATCAGGAGGCAGTTCTTCGGTGCGCCGCGGCCCCGGCCCGCGTTCGGCGGCGTACACTTCGCCTCGTGAGCACGCCCGTTGAACGCTTGTCGGCCGCTGACCTGCCCGTGGAGTTCGGTCGCTACCGGCTGACCGGAATCGTCGGCAGCGGCGGCATGGGAAGGGTGTTTCGGGCGGAATTGCTCGGCGAATCCGGCTTTCGCAAGGTGGTCGCCATCAAGGTGGTGCGCGCGGATCCCGACGCCGGGGACGGCCGGATCGAGGAGTTTCGACGCGAGGCCCGGGTCGGCGGCTTGCTGCGGCACCCCAACGTGGTGGACGTCTACGACTTCGGGGTGACCGACGAGCGGCCCTGGATCGCCATGGAGCTGGTCGAGGGACGCTCGCTCGCGCAGCTCCTTCGGGATGGGCCGCTGCCCGCGCTGCCGGCACTGGACTGCGCGCTGCAGATGGCCGAGGGCCTCACCCACGCCCACGGCCTGGAGCAGGACGGTGAGCCCGTCGAGCTGGTTCACCGGGATCTCAAGCCGGCCAACGTGCTGGTGACGCCCCAGGGCCAGGTGAAGATCACGGACTTCGGTGTCGCGCGCGCGAGCGGGGCGCGCGGCGACCTCACGCAAACCGGCGGCGTCCGGGGCACGCCGGCCTACATGTCCCCCGAGCAGGCACGGGGCGAGCACGTCGATGCCCGCTCGGACCTCTTCTCCCTCGGGCTGGTTCTGCTGGAGCTGCTGACGGGGCGCATGCTCCTGCAACGCAGCAACGTGCTGGCCGTGATGATGGCCTTGCTCGAGGTCGAGACCTTGCTGGAGGAGGCGCTGCCCGAAGCCGAGGCGGTGTGCCCCGGGGTGGGGGAGGTCCTGCGGCGGCTGGTTCGCGTCGATCCCGGCCAGCGCTTTCCCCGCGCGTCGGCGGCGGGCGGCGCTCTGCGTGAACTCGCATCGCGGACCGCGGGTCGCACGCTTCGCCAACACCTGGAGTCGGACGGCGAGGAGCCGGCGACCCTGCGGCAGGCGCCGGCTGCCTTCTCGGCGATCTTTGGCTCCCACGGCGGGAGCACGCGCCCGTCGGCGGCGCTGGCGCGGCGGACGAACCTCGCCCCCGACGCCTCCTCGTTTGTGGGGCGATCGGCGGATCTGGACCACGTCGACGCGTCCTTTGAGGCCGGCGTCCGGCTCGTGACGTTGCTCGGCCCCGGGGGGACGGGAAAGACCCGCTTGTCCCGGCGCCACGCCTCGTCCCGCCTGAGCGAGCTGCTGCCCCACGGCGGCGTCTGGTTCCTGGACCTCAGCGAGGCGCGGACCCAGGACGGGATGCTGCAGGTCGTGTCGTCGACCCTGGGCGTCCCCCTGGACCGGGCCGGCGCGGCGGCGGATCAGCTGGGCCACGCCCTGGCCGACCGGGGCCCGATGCTGCTCGTCCTCGACAACGTCGAGCAGATCGCCCGGGAGGCCGCCGCCGTCCTGTCCCGGTGGCTCGACCTCGCCCCCGACGCGCAGTTCCTGGTCACGTCGCGGGAGCGGCTCCGTCTGGGGGCCGAGCGCGTCATCGAGCTCGGTCCGTTGTCCGACGACGAGGCCATCGCCCTGTTCGAGGACCGGGCCGCGGCGGCTCGCCAGGGGTTCGTGCTCACCGAGGCGGACCGGCCGGTGGTGGCGGAGATCGTGACCGCGCTCGACCGGCTTCCCCTGGCCATCGAACTGGCCGCCGCCCGGGTGGCGGTGCTGCCCCCGCGGCGCATCCGCGACCGGCTGGATCAGCGGTTTCGCCTGCTCTCCCGGGGCGCCCGGGGGGACCGGCAGGCGACCCTGCGGGGCACGATCCAGTGGTCCTGGGACCTGTTGGAGCCGGCGGAGCAGGCCGCGTTCGCGCAGTGCGCGAGCTTCCGCGGGGGGTTCTCCCTGGAGGACGCCGAGCTGGTGCTCGACCTCGACGAGTTCGAGGACGCCCCCTGGCCCCTCGACGTCGTGCAGGCGCTGCGCGACAAGTCGCTGATCCACGCCTGGCAGCCACCCGGTCTGGGGGGGGAGCTACGCTTCGGACTGTACGAGAGCCTGCGGGTGTTCGCCGCTGAACAGCTGGCCCTGCGCGACGAGACCGCGGCCTTCGACCGCCACGCCGACGCGATCCTGCAGCGCTGCCAGGAGCTGGTGGATCGGGTCAACGGCACCGACGGCCGCTACGCCCGCCGCTCCCTGGCGCTGGAGCTGGACAACCTCGCCGCGGTGCTCGAGCGCTTCGAGACGACCCGCCCGGAGCTGGCCGTGCGCGCCGCCCAGGCCATGGCCGAGGGGCTCAAGACGAGCGGCACAAGCTCCTTGATGCGGGGGCTGCTGGACCGCGCGGTGGACGCCGCCGAACGCTTCGACGACAACCCGTCGCGCATCGCGGCGCTCCTGGCGCGGACGCGGTTTGCCATGGACCAGACGCGGCCCGCTGATGCCGGGGCGGATCTGGCGCTGGCGGCCCGCCTCGCGGTGTCCGAGTCCGCGGCCTGGCGGGCCCGGGTGGCGGTCGCCCAGGCGAGCCGAGCGTCGGAGACCGGCGCCTACCCCGAGGCCCACGAGTTCGCCGAGCGGGGCTGGCAGGCGGCGATGGAATCCAACGACCCGCGGATCGAGGTCCTGGCGATCCGAGCCCGCGCGCAGGCCGTGGGCTACGCCGGGGACGAAGCCGGGAGCGTGGCGCTGCACACCGAGTGCTTGACCCGATTCCGAGCCCTGGGCGATCGCCGCGGGCAGGCCATGGAGCTGAACGCGCTGGCCGTGGTCTCGGGCAACGCGGGGCGCCTGGAGGAGGCCGAGGAGCGATTCCGCGAGGCCCTGTCGCTGTACCGCGAGATCGGCCACGTGCAGGGCGTTGGGGTCTTGCAGGTGAACCTGGGACTCGTCGCGCTGCAGCGGGGGGAGTTGGAGGACGCCGAGCGGCGCTTGCGGCGGGCCGTGGAACTCCACCGGAACCTGGGGTTCCGCAAGTACCAGGGCGGCGCCTTGTGCAGCCTGGGTTGCATCGAGACGGTCACCGGCCGCCTGGACGATGCGGCGGCCTCGTTCGCGGAGTCCGAGCGGCTGCTCCGCACCCTGGGCCCCAACTGGTACCTGACGATCGCGCAGCGGGATCGGGCCCTGCTGGGGATCATCCGCGACGAGCCCGCGGCCGCCCGGGCCGCCGCGGAGCGCGCCATGGAGATGGTGAGCTCGCACCCGGACCACCCCTACTGCGCGGTCACCCGCGCCATCTACGCGGCGGTGTTGGCGTTCGTCGGAGACGCCGAGGCGGGCCCCCAGGCAGCCCAGGCGTCGCAGCAGGTGGGCGTGCACGACCCGGCCGACGTCGCGTTTTGCGCCCTGGCGCGAGCCCCCGTCCGCCTCACCGCGGAGCCGGCCGCCCCCCGCGACGAGCTCGCGGGGCTCTGCGCCCGGTTCGGCTACGACGACGACGAGCCCCGGCACCACGACAGCACGTTGCAGCTCATGCAGTTGTCCCTGGCGGCGCGCCTCTCTCGCTGATTGTCCTTTGGCGCCCGCCCGCGTCCGGGGTAGAACCGGAAGTGAGGGTAGGAGGGCATGGGCGCAGCACGTCAAAGATCCGGGGGGGCCCGCAGGGCCGGCCACAAGCCGTGCGTCCTGATCGTCGAGGACGATCCGGACTTCCGCGGCCAGCTGGGCGAGTACTTCGACTACCTGGGCTGGGACCGGCGCCTGGCCCGCGACGCCCGCGCCGCCGCAGCGGCGTTCAGCGTCGCCGACCCCGACCTCATCCTGTGCGACGTGATGCTGCCCGGCCTCGACGGCTTCGAGACCATCCGCCACCTCCGCGGACTCCCCGGCGGCGAGGAGATCCCCGTCGTGCTCATGAGCGCCTCCTGGCGCGACCCCATCGGCTTCGAAGCGCGCCTTCGATCCGTCGGCGCCGTCGAGTTCCTCCGCAAGCCGCTCTCGATCCCTGAGCTGGGTCGGCGCCTGCAGGTCATCCTGGACCTCGACGCGTCGCGCCGGGCCGAGGCCCGCTCCACGCGCTCCGGACAGTTCCGCAACAGCGTGGTCGATGAGTCCCTGGGCGACTGCGCCCACGGGCCCACCGCGGGGCCGTACAACGTGCTCGGCGCCGCCGAGATCGTGCTCCAGATCTTCGACCAGGCCCGCACCGGCATCCTGGAGCTGACCCACGGCAGCACGACGCGCGACCTCGTCTTCCGCGACGGCCTGCTGCTCGGCGCCGACAGCGACCAGCCCCGGGAGTCGGCCAGCGCCGCGCTGCTCGCCGTCGGCTGCGTGGACCCCTCGGCCATTCCTCGCCTCCTGGCGGCCCACCGGGACACCGGCATTCGAATCTCCGAGTTGGCCGTCAAGCGGGGCCTCTGCCGCCCCGGGGACATCGCCCCCGCCATCCGCCATCAGGTCACCTCGGTGCTGCACGCTGCGGTGCGCGCCGCGGGCCACTACCAGTTCGCCGAGGGTGAGCAGGAACCGCCCACGGCGGGGATCCTGCGGGCCAACCCCGTGGACCTGCTGGACGAGGTCCTGCGCTCCCCGCCGGGCCTCTTCGCGGGCCTGCCCACGGCCACCCGCCTGCTGCCCGGCCCGTGGTTCGGTGAGTCCCGGGGGCCGCGCGCGCTGCCGGCCGACTCCGGCTGGGTGGTCGAGGCCGCCCGCCGACGGCTCACGGTCGGCGAAGCCCTGGGCGCCAACGCGGCGAAGCGGGCCCCGATGCTGTGGATGCTCATGCGCCTGGGCGCCGTCGTCGGCGACCCGTCCGGCCCGTGATGGTCCGGGCGGCTACCGCCAGCTGAAGCCGGACAGCGCCATTCCCCAGCCGGTCACGGACCCGTCGCTGGTGAACCACAGCTCGACCGAGGGTTGCGCGAACTCCTGGCTCACCGCGGCGCCGACGTCGCCGGTGAAGCGCTGCAGCACCGCTCCAGCCTCGGACCGGATCTCCACGAAGTCGTAGTTGGCTTCGACGTCGATGCGGTCGAAGTGCAGCTGGATCTGGCTCGCCCCGGCCGGCGGGTCGATGCCGATGCTGCCGTTGAAGTCGTTGCCGTAGGGGTGCGCCGTCGCTACGGGGAACGCCACGAAGGTCCAGTCTCCGAGGGTGGGCTCCGCCGGAGTCTCGGGCAGGTCAACCGGCTCCTCGGGCCCCTGCCCCGAGTTCCCGGCCGGGCCCAGGATCCGGTCAAGGGCCGCGGCCGCGTTGAGGCGGCCGCCGGTCGCCACGAGGCTCGCTCCGCTGGCGAGGGGGTCGACGGAGCCCAGGATCGCGCTGCGGAGCTCGTCGACGGACAAGGTCGGGTCCGCGCCCAGCAGCAGCGCGATTGCGCCGGCCACGTGGGGCGACGCCATGGATGTGCCGTCCTGCCAGGTCCATTGCTGGTCCATCGTCCAGGTCGACACGATGTCCACGCCCGGTGCCGCGAGGTCGACCTTGCTGGCCCCGACGTTGCTGAAGCTGGCAACGCGGTCGCGCCGGTCCGAGGCGGCGACGCTGAGGATGTTGTCGAGGTTGTAGGACGCCGGGTAGAGCGGGGTGGAGTCGTTGTCCCGGCCTTCGTTGCCGGCCGCCGCGACGAACATCACGCCGCGCTGGCGGGCCGCGGCGATCGCCGAGCGGACCGCGTTGGAGTAGCCGTAGCTGCCCCAGCTGGCGTTGATGACGTCGGCTCCGTTGTCGACGGCGTAGCGGATGGCCTCGGCTGCCTGCCACGAGCTGCCCCCGCCGTCGGAGTCCATGAGCTGGATCGCCATGATGCGGGCGTCGAACGCGACCCCCGGCACCCCGAAGCCGTCGTCTCCACGGGCGGCGACGGTGCCGGCGACGTGGGTGCCGTGGCCGAGCCGGTCCCGCGGGTCTCCGTCGCGGTGCACAAAGTCGTACCCGTGCACGTCGTCGACGTAGCCGTTGCCGTCGTCGTCGAGCCCGTTGCCGGCGACCTCGCCGTGGTTGACCCACAGGTTGGGGCGCAGGTCCGGGTGATCGACGGTGATGCCGGTGTCGATGACGGCGACCACCACCCCGGCCCCGGTGCTGCGGTCCCAGGCCGCCTCGGCGTCGATGTCGGCGTCCTCGCGCCCGCCGTTGCCGCCGTAGTTCTCGAGGCCCCAGAGGTAGTCGGCGAGATCGTCGGGGCGACGCAGGAGCTCGTACCGGATCTGGGGCTCGGCGAACTCCACCTCGGGGCTGAGGCCCTGGAGCACGGCGTCGCGGCCGCGCAGGTCGGGGTCCACGAGCAGCGCGAGCGCGGCGCCGGGCTGGAAGTCGGCCAGCTCCAGGCCGTGATCGTCGGCCAGGCGCTGGGCGGCGTCCAGGTCCCCTCCGGCGCGCAGCCCCACGACGTACTCCCCGGCGATGTCGGCCTCGTGCGGGGCATCGGGGTTCAAGGGGTTGTCGGCGTAGCAGCCGGTCAGGAACAGGGCGATGGCGAGGAGGCGGTTCGTGTCCATGCCATCCCATTCAGCAAGGGCCGTGCCGAAATCGGTCTTCCCGCAAACCGCCTGG
>Ga0055584_100000172_pt1 | contig 61333 bp, 59 predicted proteins | sample OSDHelmetaG_FD_58716 | JGI IMG/M metagenome (GOLD analysis project Ga0055584, IMG submission 58716) | Pelagic marine sediment microbial communities from the LTER site Helgoland, North Sea, for post-phytoplankton bloom and carbon turnover... | ecosystem: Environmental > Aquatic > Marine >... | reverse complement strand
GCCCACGCTCCATTTCTGTGGGATATGTCGCGCTTGTGCGGCAATCGGCGGCCAAACGACCAGCAGGCTCGGATTGGTTCGATTGGTATCGTCTATTTCCATGGGAAGATTGGCGTAATGGCCGACCAACGATGCTTGATAAGCTGCTCAAGCCCAAGATTTTAAGCTGGATTGATGGCGGAGAAAGTCCGAAAGCCCGGAAGGGGCGTCAAGAAAGAGCAGACATCGCGTTTGGTTTTAGTGATGCGGGTTGGGATGCAGACCGTGTCCTTGAGCGCTACGAGTTGCTGTATGAGGCGGGCCTGGTGGCTGAAACCCTTACAGATGGGCGGATTAAGACCGAATTCGATCAATCTGATGCTCATACTTGGACGGGGCTTCCGCTCCACCAGGATCACCGGCGTATTTTGGCCACCGCATTGGGGCGTCTGCGCGGAAAAATTCGGTACAGACCGGTTATTTTTGAAGTTATGCCGGTAGATTTTACGCTACTGCAACTTCAAAGGGCAGTGGAGGGGTTGGCTGGTGCGCCGTTGCACAAGCAAAATTTCCGGCGCCTCGTGGCTGCGGAAGGGCTTGTTGAACCAACAGGTCGAGTCTCGGCTGAGACCGGCGGGCGGCCTGCAGAGTTGTTTCGCTTTCGACCAGATGTTGTCCGCGAGCGACCAGCTCCAGGGGTTCGTATGCCTCGTGGAAAGCGCACAAAATAAGGGTTTAAACACGATTTCTGGTGGCTCAGAGGTGTCGTGGTGCTTGTTAGTCGCTAGCGGTTTCTTGACATATGATAGTCCCATGAATAGGTTCCGCTCAGCGCGAGCATAAGGGCGGTGCTTTTTTATGGGCCCCCCATATGCTCAAAATAAGTATAAGCATCACGTAATTTGAAAAAGTGAGTGGCGGAATGAACGCTTCAAATCTTGCACCTGTTGATCTGACCTTTAATGAGGAGATCCAGAGCCGAACCGCGCCGTTGTACGAGCGGGTTAAGAAGGTCATTCCTGAAATAGAGTGGGCTGTGCATGCCCCGAAGATTGACGCGATCAACCGCCTTAAGGTGGAGCGTAACGCTGTCATTCTTGGCCACAACTATATGACCCCTGAAATTTATCACTGCGTCGCTGATATTGTTGGAGACTCTTTGGCGCTGGCTCGCCATGCCGTGGATACGGATGCCGATGTTATCGTCATGGCCGGTGTTCACTTCATGGCTGAAACAGCGAAGCTGATTAATCCGGATAAGACGGTTCTTATTCCGGACACGCGGGCAGGGTGCTCGTTGGCGGCATCTATTACCGGTGCAGATGTTCGGCTCATGAAAGAAAAATATCCCGGCGTGCCTGTCGTCACCTACGTTAATACGTCAGCTGATGTTAAGGCTGAATCTGACATTTGTTGCACGTCCGGTAATGCGGTTCAGATTATTGAATCTCTTGGTGTCGACAAAGTTATTATGCTGCCGGATGAATACCTGGCGCTGAATGTTGCCCGTGAGACAAACGTTGAAATAGTGACCTGGAAAGGTCGATGCGAAGTCCATGAAAAATTTACACCACAGGATATCCGTGAGTTCCGCGAGAATTATCCCGGTGTTGTTGTCCTCGCGCACCCTGAATGCCCACCGGACGTCATTGATGAAGCGGACTATTCCGGCTCTACAGCCGGCATGGCCGACTACGTCGGTGAGAATAACCCGGGCCGCGTCGTATTGGTTACGGAATGTTCCATGAGTGACAATGTGTCTGCGCAATATCCGGATATTGAATTTGTGAAGCCGTGCAACTTGTGCCCGCATATGAAGCGGATCGATCTCGACAACATTTTATCCGCTCTGCAAAACATGGAGCATGAAGTGACCATTGATCCGGCGATTGCAGATAACGCACGGCGGTCGGTTGATCGGATGCTTAATGGTTGGAAGCCCGGGCAATAATAGGGACGTCGACGTCATAGCGCTCAGGATCAGTCTATGACGGAACCCGTTTTTCCACTGCCTGTCTCTTTGCTCGAAGGCGTTGTCGCTTCGGCTCTCCAAGAAGACTTGGGTACTGCCGGAGACCTTACATCCAGCATAACCGTCTCCGCGGATGCCCAGGCCGTCGCGACCATAGTGGTGCGTCGTCCAGGAACGGTTGCTGGGTTGCCGGTTGCTGTCCAAGCCTTTCGGTCGGTTGACCCTACACTGAGTCTTGAAACCCTCTGTGCAGATGGAAGCTCAGCATTGCCTGGTGATGCTGTTCTAAGCGTGTCTGGGCACGCCCGTTCGGTGTTAACGGCTGAGCGGACGGCTTTAAATTTTCTTGGTCACCTTTCCGGTGTTGCTACCGAAACCCGGACGCTTGTTGATGCAGTGGCTCATACCAAGGCTCGTATTTGCTGTACGCGGAAGACAACGCCAGGTCTGCGAGCTCTTGAAAAATATGCGGTTCGCTGTGGCGGAGGGTTTAACCACAGATTTGGTTTAGGTGACGGTTTGTTGATTAAAGATAATCACATCGTTGCGGCTCAAGGTATTGCCGCTGCAGTCGCTGAGGCGAGAGCTAAAGTTGGCCACATGGTTAAGATTGAAGTTGAGGTTGATCGCATCGATCAAATTGAGGCCGCGTTATCTGGCGGTGCTGATGTGATTATGTTGGATAACATGGGCCCACCGACAATGGTCGAGGCTGTCACGCTGATTGCTGGTCGTGCTGTCGTCGAAGCATCAGGGTCTATTACCGTGGATACTGTTGCGGCTGTCGCTGAAAGTGGCGTTGATGTCATCTCAGTCGGATGGATTACGCACTCTGCACCAACCCTCGATGTTGGGCTCGATTTTCAACAGTAGTTCTCTGTATCAAGAATTAAAAAAGCCCCGAAGACAATGTCCTCGGGGCTTTTTAATTAGGTTATGCGCTTAATTTTAGCGCTTAATTCTAAGCAATTCGTCGAGCATATCATCGGCTGTCGTGATGACCTTAGCGGCGGAGGAGTATGCCCGCTGCGTCGTGATCATGCGCGTGAACTCTTGTCCAAGGTCGACGGTCGAAGATTCCAAAGCTGCAGAGGCGATGGCGCCAGCGCCGGCATCACCGGCTTCACGTAACACCGGGTTACCAGAGTTATCGGTTGAAATCCAAACGTTGCCGCTCAAGTTATTGAGGCCGTTCGGGTTGGTGAACGTGGCTACAGGAATTTGGAAGACAGGGCGCGTCACCCCGTTATCGAATAACGCGGTAACGATACCATCGTCGCCAATCGACACACCGGCAAAGTTACCGAATTTGGCACCGTTCTGTTGCAAGAAGTTGAGCTGGAAGTTACCGGACAACTGCGTAAGGCCATCAGGTGTTCCAAAGTTGCCGACAAAGACTTCGATGGCCGGACTGTTGTTTAGCCGACTTTCGAAAGCGTGCCAAATCAGTTCTCCAACTTCACCGCCGATAAAATCGGACCGGCCAAGTCCGGCGCGCTCCGTCATTTCTTCGACAGCTTGAGATATTTCGTCTCGAAGAGACACATCACTGCTTAGCCTCACAGCGACTGCGACGTAGTCATCCCGTGATTCCGTGACCATCACGTCTAGGTCGATCTCCCTGAGAAGAGCCGCGCTTTGACGACATCGGGCAGTTTCCCCTGACAGTACGACCGGCGGGCAGCCGCATAAAAGTGGGTCGATGATTGAAACCGCTCCCGAATAAGGGAAGCTATCTAGATAGATATCGGCCAGTTTTAGTAGGCCGAGTATTGGCGCGCGCGACGGCTGAGATTCCAAGAGATGAAGCCGACCTATATCAATTCCGGCCGCGGCGAACCGGTTGTGAAGAAATTTCACGAAGCTCTTTCTTTGCGGATAATGCGCCGACCAGTTGGGATTGAACGGATAAAGGACCAGGTGTGAATCTTTCACTGCTCCTAGGATATCTGTCCAAGCTCTCACGAGGTCGGGGCCTATTTTGAACGCATTCGCGCCGGAGACGAATACTGTCCCGGTATCTGGCAAGCCCAAGTCTCTTCTCGTTAGCGCCTGGGGTTCTGTTACTCCATCAATGAAGTGATAGTGGTTGGAAGACCCTTCGACCAAAGCGAGTTGTTCTGTGTAATCGGCATCTGCGTCCTCTGGCTCATTCAGGGCTCCGTTAATATAAAGATCGACCGTATCGAAGCCCGACGTCATAGGAGATGCGTGCATAGCGACCTGCAGTCTGGCCAATCTTTGCGCCATAAGCTGGGTCCAGGGGAATGTGCAGATGTTTGTAATGTTGGCCGCGCAAATGAGGACGTCCAAATCTTCTCTGATGACCATCGCCGCTGCTTCTGCGATGTCGTCTACGGGCAGAGAGATAAGGGCGTCCGCCAAATCGTCGACGCCGCGGCTTACACTGTCTGCCGCCGCATTTGGAACGAATGCTGTGATGTTAAAGCGTTCTTTTGACAACCCGAATAGATGGCCTCTGATCGCAGCCATTTCTGACTGAGCGCCTGGACTCAAGATGCCGATTCTTAATTGCTCCGGCACTTGGCTTGGCCAAACGGGAACGTGCTCATGGAGGAGGCCGGAGACTTGTAGATGCAGCTGAATGAGTTCGGCGCGTTTTACGCTGATATCTCGCAGGGATACGTCCTCGCCATAAACGGGGGTTAGAATAAATCCGTCAAGGAACCCATCTAGTACGTTGCGCCGGAAATCGATTTCATCGATCACACGTGCGGCTTTGTGAATTTCCTCAGTGGCTTTTGATAGGTGCGTCAATGCTTGGCGTCGTGCTCCATCTTTCTCAAAAAATTGGGGCAGGCCGAGAAGGGCGCGAACCATAGTTGCCACGATTTCTGTTGGCACGTCGATAAGCTCAAACGAGCGTTCTATTCGGTATGAATACATAAACAGGGATAGTGCTAGGTAGGCGCATGCTTTGCGAACCGGATCGTGTTCTACGGTCAACATGCGATGGCAGCGCTCGGCGATCGCTTGATCAGATTTACTCATCGGAAGTTGACGCAAGCCAGTGTTGTACATTGCTGCAAGCGCATCGCCAGTAGACGCGTTGCTTAGTGCCGCAATTTTATCGATACGAGCATCAAGGCATATTTCAGCCAGCTCCAGGCGCAGGTCTCTTAATTTAACTTCGGTTTCTGAATCCATGCTTAAGGGGTCCGGGTCAGGCGCGAGGGTTTAGCCATCAAGTCTAGAATGGCATCCGTTGTTAATGAGAGGCTATTCTCACCGCCGGCAAAAATCCCTTTGGCAGCGGTCGCAAGAGTCTCGCGAGCATGTTCATCTTCAAGTAAAGCGGTGATAGTGCGAGACAGGTCATTTTGATCGCAAACCTGAAGAGCCATTTTGTGCGCAATCATTTTATCGGCGATGTCCTGGAAGTTTTCCATATTCGGGCCGAACAGTATGGCACAGTTAAAGTGGCTGGGCTCAACCGGGTTTTGTCCGCCAGTTGAGGCCAGGCTCTTGCCTACGAATACGATCGGGCAAACCGAGAATATGGTTCCAAGTTCACCTAGAGTGTCGACGATGTAGACATCCGTTGAACTCTCGATGGTCTGACCATGGCTGCGGATCGCAGTTTCCAGACCTGAAGCTTTTCCCAATTCTGCTATGCCTTCGCCGCGATTTGGGTGACGCGGCGCGATAATGCTTAAGAGGCCAGGACTCTTATTAACCAGCTCTTTGTGAGTTGCGAACGCGATTTCTTCTTCTCCTGGGTGCGTACTTGCCGCAAGCCAAACAGGCCTCTTGTCTATCATCGTACTGAGATCATTTGCATCGGATAGGCTTACTGGTAGCGCCGGGGCTGCCAACTTGATGTTTCCTGTAACACGTACAGATTTGGCACCTAGCGTCTGATATCGGGTTGCGTGCTCATCCGTCTGGGCGAGAACCAACGTGAGTGAATCCATGATTTTATGGGCCACTACGGAGAATCGCTGCCATCCTTTAACGGAGCTTTCTGATAACCGTGCGTTCACTATGACGATTGGAATCTCTCTGTCCCTTAGTGCGAAGAGAGTGTTCGGCCAAAGCTCAGATTCCATGCGTATGGCTACATTGGGCTGCCACAACGATAAAAAACGGCCTACCCAGGCGCGACGATCCCATGGCGCAAATTGATGTATCACGCGATCAGGGAGCCGCTCAGCAAGAACGCGTGCGCTTGTGGTGGTTCCTGTCGTTACCAAAACGTTCAGTTTGGGGTTTTCTAGTAGTCGATCAATGAGGGGGAGTAATGCGAGGGCCTCACCAACACTGGCGGCGTGACACCATATGAGCTGGCCGGCTGGGCGTATCGCTGACGTGAGTCCACGGCGCTCGCCTAGCCGTGAGGAATCCTCTTTTCCCCGCAAAGCTCTTGCGCGTAGTACTAGACGCAGCGGCCAGGCCGCGATGTCGGTTATAAATTTATATAGAGAAATCATAGACCGTCACACAGCCCTAGAAACATCGTCCGGTGCAGATCGGTGCACCGGGTTGGCAGATAGTATGACGTGAAAGATAGGTTTTGGTTAGGCTTTGTCTGTGTCTGTAATCAAGAAGTCGACCATGGCTTCCGCCTTGGGTGCTTCTTGGCCAGCTGATTCGGCTTGCTCTCTAATCCATGCTTTCGCTTCTTCAGCGTCCACTGGGTTTTGCTTCAACATCAGAGTCATGATCGCCTGCGTTGCAAACACGTTTGCAGCTAGATCGTCGATCGCGCCGAGTAGCATTTCAAACTGGCCAGTATTAGATGTGGCCAGATCTTCCATGTCGTCAGAAACCTTTGAGAGAAGGCCTTTGACTTGGCTCATCATAAAATCGGACATGGAAACTCCCTTTCTTGACTGAACTCGGACTTTATATGGTCCGTGTGTTGTCTATATGTTTAGCGGCAACGGATTATGGTTAACGTTTTCCGCCATCACTTTATACCCCGCAATGGTCAGGTACGCCACTTTGGTAAATAAGCCCTTAAGGAATAGCTGATGAATCACAAAGTTTCGGTACCGATCATTATTGGGTGGCAAGTCGGGGTTCCTAGCGGTTGGGGGACCTACGGGCTGAATCTTGCCCTACAATTATGCGAAAAAGGGGTTGAGGTGGGGCTACCATTTCTGGCGAACACTATAAATGTGACGGCTGGCCAGCAATCATCCATCCAGACAGCGCTTGATGGTCACGCGCGATATGCCCGGCTCGGGAAAGATGACCTTAACAAGAGACTCAGTTCTACCTTTCTAAGGGCGCTGGGCGATGGTTTGGATTTTCTTCCGTTCCTCGATGACTGGTCGGGCAAGCCAGACATTGGCGTGGTGTTCTTTGAGTCCGCAGAGTTCCCCGCAGAGAATCTTGAACGAGCGGCAAAACTTGATGCGGTGATTACCGGGTCGTCCTGGAATGCGGAAATTCTGGAGCAGGCTGGTTTACGAAACGTTTTTAATTGTCCTCAGGGTATAGAGCCGACCCTCTTTCACCCTGGTCCACGGTCTCGGAAGTATGGTGACCGTTACACCATTTTCTCCGGGGGAAAGCTTGAGTACCGCAAAGGGCAGGATCTCGTCGTTGCGGCGTTTAGACGTTTTTATGAAAAACATCCCGAAGCTTTGCTTGTGACGGCTTGGCACAACCCGTGGCCTGAGGCGGCGAATTCTCTATCGGCGTCGACTCATATTGAGAACGTTCCTGGGACCGGTGGTGATGGGGCACTTGATATCAGTGGATGGCTCCAGTCTGAGGGTCTGCCACCAGAGTCATTTGTTGACCTCGGTGCCATGGCTAATGGTGAGACCCCAGATGTGCTTAGAGATATGGACGCCGCAATTTTTCCGAATCGTTGCGAAGGGGGGACGAATCTTGTCGCGATGGAGGCCATGGCTTGTGGTGTACCCTCGCGCATACAGACCAGTAAGACTGAAAAGTCGAAGAAGACCGGGAAAACTGGTGCTTTCGCGGCTCATCTGCGTCATGTGGACGCTCAAACTGGCGAAGAGGTAGGCGCGACTGATCAGGTCTCTTCCGTCGCTGGGGTTGGCGGAATTCTGGCCGCTCAGGCTGTAGACCCTGCCGCAGGCCAGGGACCAGACTATCAAGAGCGTAAGCGCCGAGCGCGCCGTGGAGAGGATATTCTGGAGCGTTTAGACGAGGTGCGGAAAGGTTTACTCGTTGGATCGGTGCCTAAAGACCGTCTTGGCGAGCTTGCGCGGTTGGTTCGTGAAAAACGCGAAAAAGGGGCGGATCCGCTAATTTCCCAGTTATTGGATGAAATTGAGTTGCGTGCTGAGGTCGAGCTAGCGAAGTTGTCCAGACGTTAGAAAAATAAAAAATCAACAATATCAATGGGTTATTTTCTATCGTTCCAACGTAACCCGCTGGGATGACAAGGTTGTGAATTCGGTCCGTTTCTCTATTGCGGCCTAAAAACTGTGTCCCTATAGTCCCGCGCCATTGATATAGACTCCCATAGTTAGGGGCTTATGACTGTTACTCTTCCACCAGACTACAAACCGACCAAGAAAGAGGATTTCATGAATCCTCATCAGCAAGAGTATTTCCGCCAGAAGTTACTTTCATGGCGCAATGAGCTGATGAAGGAAACTGAGGAAACCTTAGAAAGTCTTCAGGACGGCGGCGGGCTGCAAGAGCCCGATCTTGCTGACCGTGCCACGGCAGAGATGGAACGGTCCCTTGAGCTTAGAACGCGGGACCGCGCGCGTAAGCTGATCTCTAAGATCGATTCAGCTCTCAAGCGTATTGAAGACGGCACCTACGGGTATTGCGAAGAAACAGATGAACCGATCAGTCTGAAGCGTCTTGAGGCGCGCCCAATCGCGACCATGAGTTTAGAGGCTCAGGAACAGCACGAACGGATGGAAAGAACCCACAGGTCAGATTAAGGGTTTAGCTCAATAGAAGTTTTGCAAAGGGCGCACCCTCTAGGGAGCGCCCTTTCTCGTTTGAGCGGCAGAGTCCCAAAGGAGGATGTCGTCGGGCAGTCGCGTGGCTTGCGCTCTGGTACGCGTAGGACTCAGTCTGACAATTCGAGGGTGTGGTACTGAATGAAGCCGTATGGCGCTTCGTATGTCGTGACCCTATTGCTGATGCCGTCGACATGGATATTTTCATAGAGGTAGATACCCGGCGGATCATCATGCAAGTCGCGCAGAATACCCCTAACGATTTTACGACGTTTGTCGGGATCGAATTCGCGGTCGGCGGCGAGAGTGCGTTCAGCGATATCTTCTCGGCAAATCCAAGGCCAAGGCCATAGGCACGAGTGAAACCCCATTGAGGCGAGGGGGTCGAGCGACGGCACCGATCCATAGTTCATATTGAAAGCCATGGCGTCCCAGGGCGCACCGTAAACACTTTGCACCTGTTTGCTGAACGGCACTTGGATGAGCTCGACCAGAACGCCGACCTGTCTTAAGTCCTGGGCCACTTGAATATAGACTGATTCTTCCTCGGCGCTCGACGAGACAACCTGGAACGGAATCGTGAAACCGTCCGGGTAACCGGCTTCGGACAACAAGGCACGCGCCTTGGCTGGGTCGTAGGGGTAGGGCTTGATATCCGGGTCGTAACCGAACGTGCCCCGCGCAGCCACCTGCCCCGTCGCGACAGTCACACCTTGCAGCAATGCTGCAACAATGACTTCAATGTTGGTGGCGTAATTCAGTGCCTGCCGCACCCGTTTATCTTGCAGTGGACTTTCAACTTCAGTGACAAATTGCCACATCTGCACCGCAGCACGGGTGCGGTAGTCGATACGCGCTCCGGCTTGCTCGATCCGCGGCACGTCGGTAGCCCCAAGATCATAGGCGATATCAACTGCCCCGGAGAGGAGGGCTTGTGTCCGCGCGGTTGAATCCGGTGCCGCCGTATAGGTAATCGCGTCAATCTGAGCTGGCCGCCAGGCGTAGGGGTTTTTAACTAAATTGGCTCGTCCTGTTTCCCAGCGGTCCACCATGAACGAGCCGGTGCCGTGCGGTTTCAACGCGAAGGCGTCTGCACCGACTTCTGCAAAATATTTTGGGGGTAAAATTCGAACACCGGCGAGCCGCCCGGGGATCATGCTATCGGGTTGTGTGGTTTTGACTTCGAGCGTCAGTCGATCTCGTGCAGTCGCCTGCGCTACATTGCGCACTTCTCGATAGACCGAGAATACGCGTCCCTCGTCGGTCAGGAGGTAATTAATGGTCGCCGCTGCGGCGTGGGCGTCAAAGGGCTCGCCATTGGAGAATCGAATCCCGTCCTTAATGGTAAATACCCAAGTCGTGTCGTCTTCGAAGTGCCAGCTTTCGGCTAGGACTGGTTCGAGCGTCCCGTCCTCACCAATCCCGGTGAGCGCCTCGAACAAGGCGGGCCATATCAATAGCGGTGGAAACCCACCGGACGTATGAGGGTTGCCGTTGCCGGGTGGCATGGACCGCAGGGTGATCTTTATTGTGTCAGCTTGCGCTTCAAGCCCTGCGCTCGCTATGAGAAATGACGCGCACAATGCTGCTGCTAATTTGAAAGGTCGAATCATGATAGAAAGAGTGCCTGAGTTTGCCGCAAGAGTCAGCGCCTGCAATGCCTCTACGATTCTATTGGTTAATCTAGAAAACCGGCGATGGTTCTGGCCAATTCTTTGGCATTGAGCTCATAAAACCCGGTGTTCAGTGTCACGGCTTCCTTATTCTGCTTTAGGCTTGAAGCGCCATTCGCGCCAGCGCTTACCATCTCGATGCTCGAAGACGACCAACGTTTTTACTGAGCGCTCACCGCCATCTTCTGTCTCGAAAAAGTCTTCTTCGATTTGTACGAGGGTGTTGTCGGTTAAACCCCATTTGTAAACGTTAGCTCCAAGCCACTTGGCTGTCCCAAAAGACATGCCTACGGCTTTGCGAACTTGCTCGATTCCTTCAACCCGCGTTTCGGCACCATCCGCTGTGATTTCGTACATGGTGAACTCGTCGTCGAGGCTCTCGATTGCTCCTTCAATATTCCGATCATTGAAGAATTCTTCCGACTCTTCAATGATCGGAACATAACGATTGTCCCGTTCGTAAAACTTGCTGAAGCCACGTTCGAATCCATCGCTGCTTATGTGGTCGCCCGTGCTAGACGTGCTGCAAGCTGTTAGTGACATACAGGCCGCGATACCTAGTGCGGCTGAGGTGATTCCGGCGTGTCGAGAATGAATGGAGTTGGTCATGATGTTTTCCCTATTTATTTTTCTGTGACGCCAAAAATTTATCGATTTCGGCCTGCGGGTTCATGACGGTGTCAGAGTACATACCGATGGCAGTGTTGAGATAGTCTTCACCTTCAAGGTGATCGAGAATGAAGGCTGCGAAATCTTCATAAGTAATGACTCGGGCGCCTGGCGTTTCGCCGTTGGTGCTGAATTTCATGTCGTTGCGTGCCGGCTCTTCGACCATGAATCCGGGTCGCAATAAGATGTGCTCTAGCCCGCTGGCGACGATCATTTTTTCCATCTCATACATATCGTTGTACAGATACCTGGCATTCCAGCGCCATCCTGCCGACATATCACCGGGAGGGGGCTTTGGTCCGTTTACGTCGGCACGGTGCTCGACACCTGTCGAACTAGCCATGATTAGACGCTTGTTGCCCTTCGCTTTCATCGCGCCGATTAGATTGGTCGCCATCACCGTATAGATATCTACGGGGCTGATTTCAGCCATCGGGTCTGCTGGCGCGCCACGCCCAACCATAGAGACGACGACTTCGTCGCCGGTCAGCATAGCGTCTATGGATGCTCGGTCACGGATGTCGCCTTTAAACATTTGCAGATTCTCGTGCTCGACACCCAGCTTTGACGGGGTTCTTGCCATACCTTTGACTTTGTATCCGCTGGCGAGAGCCTGGCGGACAATTTCACGGCCAGACCGGGCCGTTGCGCCCATAAGTGCGATAGTCGGTTTGGTTTCACTGCTCGCTGCCCACGCGACCCTAGATGTCAAAGTCGCTGCCACACCTGCTGCTGTGGTCGCCATAAATTGTCTGCGGTTCATCTCTTACTCTCCCAAGATATTCGAGTGTCTTCCGTTGTTTGATCTTAGGGGAAGAGGACAGGGGATAGCGAGTGCGGTTTAGCCACGCCACGGCCGTTCGGGAAGAACATTGCAAGACGGAATTTATGGTGGGGGCACTAAAAAAAGGCGCTTCCTTTCGGAAACGCCTCTTTAGAGGTTCGCGGACCTGGGCTTCGAACTTAAAGCTAGCTCAAGGGCGTATTCTATTCGCCACTAGAGAAGTGTGAGTTCGCAGCCACACAACGAGCGCTGTTTAGGCGCCTTTGCTTTCCAACAGGCCTTCGGCGATCTGGAGATTTGTATTGGCCAGCGCCTCAAGGGTTTTGTCGTTTGATCCGTCCTGCATTTCGAACGTTTTCTGGGCCACAAAATGGCTCAAACGGCTTAGGTTTTCTTTGACCTCTGATGGAAGCGGATTTTCATCACGCTCGACCAGGGTGCGAATTCCGACCCAAAGCTGCAAGTTATTATCAAGAGCTGCGGCGAGACGTTTCTCGTCGTTGCTCTCTTGCGCTTGGGAGATCTCAAGAGCGGCTTGGGTGAGGGCGAATGCGTCCTCTTTAAGAAGGCTCATTTCAGTTTTTATATTTGACATAAAAGTCATCCGTTTTCCCCTTACTAAGGATCGTTGGTTTCTGGCCCGCGGCCTTTTCTGCATCTCTACAGGCTCCTTTTATGACGGTGGATGGTTAACAAATGGTTGTACTGGCAGGCTAATTTCAACAGATATTGAATGGGGGCAAAAAAACTAATATTATCATTATATTACAATACCTTATGTCTTATTGGTTCGACTCTGATCTATGTCAGAATTAGCAAAAAAAGCCAGTATCGGAGACCTTGAATCGCCCTCTTTTCTTTAAAAAGGAGGGACTCGGCCCCCTTGTAAGAGCCGGTTTTCGCTTTTGCCTGAAGTCGAGTCCCGTGTGAATCTGGCCGCTTTTGGGTCTGAGCCGTCATGAGTCTTCACTTTATATATAGGCAAAAAAAAGGCCGGCGAGGACATGCCCCGCCGGCTAGTTTGCTTCTGCGCCACAATAGGCCATGATTTATTGCGGCTGGTATGACCGAGTAGAGCTGAGATGGGCGCAGCCCAATCAACCAGATCTGCCCGACGTCAAACCGGAAGTATCCGGGCTAGCGCCTTGGCGGGACGGACGTATCGGTCTTTCTGTCCGCGTCTGCCCCGCCAGCGCTATATTAGAATGGGAATACGATATCGAAGATTTGCTGTCCGTATCTTGGCTGTTGGACATCGGATATGCTGCCGCGTCCGCCGTAAGAGATACGGGCTTCAGCGATTTTATCCCAGCTGATGGTGTTGGTTGAACTCACGTCTTCCGGCCGAATCACACCTGCGACCGTGAGCTCACGCAATTCGTCGTTAACGCGAACTTCCTGTCTGCCAGCCACCGCGAGATTGCCGTTTGGCAGAATCTGCAGGACGACGGCTGCGAGACGAATGTTGATCGTTTCTGCACGCGCGATGTTACCGCTTCCACGAAAGTTGCTACCACTACTAATGTCCAAAGCAGGAGCCTGATTGCTGCCAGGTAAAATTCTGTTCTGTGCATTAAACAAGTTATTGACGGTGAGCGTTTCTGAAACATTATCTCGTGTTCTTTGAGACTGATTATTGAGTGAAGCGCTTTCATTTTGAATATTTACGATAACCGTGAGTACGTCGCCCACGTCGCCAGCGCGTTGGTCCTTAAAGAAGGCACGTGCGCCTGGGCGCCAAAGCGAGTTTGAGTTCGGTGCGAGCACCTGAGGTGTCGGCATCGGCATGCTCACAGGGCGATAATCGCTTTGCTTCGCCGGGCTAACCACTGGAGTTAGTGCTGGAGGGGCGCCAACACGTGAGAGGCGTTCCAAGTTGCTGCAGCCGGAAAGTGCAGTTGCACCAATGAGTATTGCGGCGAGTGTCTTAAGTGTTGATCTCTGGACTGTCATGGCCTTTGTCCTTTTCGTTAGGCGGTTTTTCTAACTATCTATTTTTTTGCTATTGCATCGCGGTTTGTTGGGATTCGACGCGGACCGTATCGCTGTCGACGATCGTCGCGAAGACGGTCTTGTTTGAAAGAGTATTTATTACTTTTATGGTTTCATTCGACCCGCCGTTCTCAAGTGCTTTGCCTTTGGCGGACAGCTGCAAAAAGGGAGTTCGGAGAATAATGTTAACAGCCTGGCCGCGAGCGACGACAACTTGTGTGCGTAAGTCGCGATTTCGAAAAATCTGTCCTGACCGGATTGTGCGGCGTGCCATTAACCCTTCAATTTCGATGTCATCGACTAAGACGTCTCCGTTCAGGTCGTGCTCATTCATGGTAATCCAATGAAAGTCTTTGGAATTAACCACTGAGCCGCGCCGAATGTCGCGAAGGGCGACCGGGACATCAATTGGAATGACTGTATGAACGTCCGTGGTTCGAATAGGTGCGCCCGCTGGAAGAAAGCGGCGAGGGGACATTCCAATCAGCCGATCCATATCTATGATTACGTTCTTCCCAAGATCTGATTGGTTGACGGTTACCCACTCAATGTGAGCGGTCGATATCTTTGTCTCTTCGCGTAGATCATGCGTTGGAACAGGGATATCAACGAGTGTCATTTGCATAACATCATTGTTGCGTACGGCATCGCCGGGTCTCAAATAGCTGCGAGGGCTTTTACCGATTAGCAGGCGTGCATCCATGATTGTATCATTGCGGATTTTGTCTTCTGCGACATCGACCCACTCGATCATTGAATCGGTAATGATTGTGTTTTTTCTAACGCTGCGGTCGACAGTCGGCACGGAGACGGTTGGAAAAGCCATGCCGCGAATTGGGATGAACTGTGCGTTCGGTGTGCCTCTGGGGATTTCTATGACCGCAGAAAAAACACGCGTTTGATCGTTAAAAAAAGCTTCGCGGACGCCGATGTCTGCCGGCACCTCTGTTGAGATAGTCACGCTGCTTAGTGGTGTTGTTACTTCGAGGCCATAGTTGCTGGGTAGCCCGAAGTCGATCAAAGAATCGCGGACATGCTCTAAGATTTCGCTTTGGCTAATTGTGTGGCCGGGACGGAAGACTGTTGCTCGGTCATAGGTGCTGGTTGGGCGCCAATCGATCCCGTAAGTGCGCGCAACATCAGCCAGCCATTTTGCACCGAGAACAAAGCGTTTGCCTGGATCCGGCGATTTGGCGATCGCTTTCTCGGGGCGCATAATGTCGCCCTCAAAAAGATCGCCGAGCGTAACAGTCGCCCCAGTTACTGTGACGGATGCTCTTAGGTCGGCAGTGTAGTCGTTAATGTCGGCCCTAGCTGGGGCGGCAAAAGTCGCGACTGAGAATGCCAATCCTGTGAGTATAAGACGTGCCCGTTTCATGGGTTAGTTCCTCGGTTTCTCGTTAGACCATCTGATTGACGGTTGACGACATTTCATCAGCAGTCTGAATGACCTTGGAATTCATCTCGTAAGCGCGCTGTGCGGAAATGAGATCCGTAATTTCTGACACCACGTTGACGTTTGATGTTTCCAAGAAGCCTTGGAGGATTGTTCCAAAGCCAGCGTCACCTGGAACACCCGTTGATTCCGTACCCGAAGCTGGTGTGGTCAGGAACAGGTTGTCACCAATAGCGTCTAAGCCTGCCTCGTTCGGGAAGTTGGCAAGCTGTAATTGACCGGCAGATTGGGGTTCAATTACGCCGTCTTGTTTGTAAAAGACTTCGCCCTGCTGGTTCACGGATATCGAAATTGCGTCGACCGGAACTGCTGACAAGCCTTGCACCAAGAAACCGTCGTGTGTGACAACTTCTCCGTTCGGGCTCAGCTGGAACGACCCATCTCGGGTGTAACCAGTCTCACCATCAGGAAGATCAATTTGAAAGTACCCGCGGCCCTGAATAGCAAGGTCGAGACTGTTTTCTGTAGAGATCACGCTGCCCTGTTCGGTGATGCGATAAACAGCTGCGGTTTTAACACCAAGGCCGAGTTGCACCCCAGCCGGGACGACAGTCCCTGCATCAGAGGATGTTGATCCAACGCGCCGTAAGTCTTGATACAGCAAATCGTTAAATTCTGTGCGCCGCCGTGTGTAGGCGGTCGTGTTCATATTCGCGATGTTGTTGGAGATGACCTCCACATTCGTTTGCATCGCTAACATGCCGGTGCCGGCAATGTTTAAAGCTCGGATACTCATGGCTTATCCCTCGCTTCCCTATTAGTTAATCGGTCTCAATCAGACCTGTTTTGTAAATACGTCGTTCGCTTTTTTCTGACGAGCGTGTTCGGATTCGATCATCTTTCCGATGTCTTGGTACGCGCGATTCAGCGCGATTAGTCGGGTCATTTCTGTGACACCGTTAACATTAGAATCTTCAAGTGCACCTTGCGCGATGCGCGGGAATTCGATTTCAATCGGCTGCATGCCTGCGGCGCTAAAGAGAGTGCCGTCGACTTGTTGTAATTCTCTCGGGTCGGCGAAATCGACGACGCGGATGCGGTCAACTTCTTCTGCGTTTACGATGATGCCACCGTCGCCGTTGATCACGATGTCATCCACGCTCGCATCAACCATGATTGGTTGATTGGTCGTGGACAGGATAGGTAAACCTTCCTGGTTTACGATCCGGCCTTCGATATCGAGTGTAAAGTTGCCAGCGCGTGAATAATTCTCCCCGCCGTCTTTACCTTGGAGAACAAAGTAGCCGTCATCTTGAAGGGCGAGGTCGAGCGTATTGTTCGTGTGCCGCAGTGGCCCCTGGTTCATATCCCGGATCAGACCGAAATCTTGTGTGAACGCGACCTTGTCCTTAAAGGGACGATCGTCAGATCTCACTTTTACCAGGTATTCCGAGAACAGAACGTCTGAACCCTTAAACCCGATGGTGTTAACGTTGGCCATGTTATTGGCCACCACCTCAAGTTGGTTCCACAGCGCATTCTGCCGCGATAGCGAAATGTATGTTGTATTATCCATGACCTACTCACTTTGCGCTTTTTGCGCGTTTATTCAGGCCCTAGGTATGCACAAACCGTGCCAAAGCATATTAATCAATTAAAACAATGGTTTGTGGTCCTTCCCTTGCTCCTTGTTATTGGTGGCGCGGCTGGAGCGTATTTCTCGGGTCTTGCAGATCCTCTGCTGGCGATGCTCGGTGGCGAAGAGCCGCCTCCTGTTGAGCAAATGGGGGAAGACGGAGCTGAGGGGACGGCGGATATAGGCCCCGGAGCCGGTGGAGCCCCTGTCGGTTCGGCTATTTTCTATGATTTGCCCGAGATGTTGGTGAACCTCAACACAGCTGGGCGTAAACGTAATTTTCTAAAAATGAGGGTTAGCCTCGAGTTAGCCAATGAAGCTGACATTACGACGATCGAAATGGTGTTGCCGAGGATTGTCGACAATTTCCAGGTCTACTTGCGTGAGTTACGTATGGAAGACCTGCAGGGGGCGGCTGGCATGTATCGTTTGCGGGAGGAGCTCCTCAACCGTGTGAACTCTGCCGTGCGGCCGGCTCGCGTTAATGAAGTCCTCTTTAAAGAGATGATTGTTCAATAATATCAATGGCTTGAAGGGGCTTTTCGCAAAGGCGAGACGTGCATAGTCCTTAAAGTTACAAGTGTTTTGCGGATAGGGCTCGGAACTGAAGGCCAGGCTAGGGATTTAACCCTTTATTATGGGCTTTAACCTAGATTGCGATTGGGATGAGGCAGGCACTGATTTGGCGTTACTCAATTGGGTGATGTTCAGCGGCCAGCAAGAGATGAAAAAGGCGGACGGATGATGGATATGCCACTCGACACGATTATGGACTTAGCCATCATTCTGCTTCTTGTTCCGACCATCGTGTATGCCGTAATTCTCAATCGCCGCTTATCAGCGCTTCGAAATTCCAGAGATGAACTCGCAAAAGTTGTTGGCAGCTTCAACGAAGCGACCATGCGCGCTGAAGCCGGGATTCCTAAATTAAAGAAAGCGACGCTAGACGCGAACAATGCTTTGCAAGAGCGTGTGGAGAAAGCACATGCATTGCGAGACGATCTTGCATTTATGATTGAGCGCGCAGAAGAAATGGCTGACCGGTTAGATGGGTCCATAAAGGTGGGGCGTGCGACTGAGGTTTCTCAGGCGCCTGCGTCTCCGGTTGCGACCGCGCGTCCAGCACCGCAACGTCCGGCTCTTGCAGTGACTGAGCCATCAATTCCCGCCCAAACTCTGGCTGGCGCGGCAATGACCACCCCAGATGAAGGCGATGACCTCGACCTTCGGGCGGTGATCGGTGCGGCTCGCGCAGAAGCTAAGGTCAACGGGCAACGCGACGCAGGTCCGACTTTTGGTCGAGTGCGTCCGATTGCTGCGGAAGCTGTATCTGTTGATGATGATCGGTCTGAAGCTGAAAGAGAGCTGTTAAAAGCCCTGCAATCTGCTCGTTAAAACAGTGCAAAATTATGGTATCATGATCTCGTAATGACTAAGAATAAAAGACATCCCAGGCCCACCGCGATTAAGGGCGAGCGTGTATCTGGTTCTTCTCGTAAGAGATCAGTCAAAGCACCCGCGCGGGCTCGTGTTTCGATTATAAGAATGCTGCCGATCTTGATCGTTGCAGCCGTATTCGTGCTTGGATTCCGTGTCACGATCGTCGTGCAGGATATGCGTTCGATGATAGCCTCAGTCAACGTTGAGCAATCGACTGCGTTTGCCCAAGAAGATGGTGGCGCGCGCGTTGAAGAGGGTGGCACTGACGACGCGATGATGGACGAGCCAATGCTAGAAGACGCCATAATGGATGATGGTGGTGTTCTCTCGCAGGGTGAGCAAGACTCAGAATCTTTTAATGTTGAGCAGCAGTCTTTCACGCCATCCGAGCTTGAGCTTTTGCAACGCTTGTCCGAGCGCCGGAAAGTTATTGAGGCTCAGGCACAAGAGCTTAAAACTCGGGAAGCTATGCTTCAGGCGGCTGAGTCACGTATTGACGGAAAAATCGCCGAGCTACAGCAACTGGAGCAGACGCTAACGGCCTTGGTTGCCGAGGCCGACGAGCAGCAACAAGCTAAGATCGGGCAATTGGTTCGGATATATGGTGCGATGAAGCCTAAAGATGCGGCTCGTATCTTCAATGACCTCGACATGCCAATTTTGATCACGGTTGTTGAAAGCATGAAAGAAAACAAAGTTGCACCAATTCTATCTCAGATGGATGCAGCCACGGCGACAGCCGTTACAGAGGCACTTTCCATGCGGAAAATTATACCGGGCCTCGAGGGAGATCCGCAGGGTTAAGGCTCGATTGTTCGTCGGATTATCTGCTGTGAGCGAGCCCTAAGTTACCGAATATCAAGCATAAATCGAATTCTTCGAGTCCATAAAATTAACCGGTCGCTAACCAATGCCCCCTAACTTAAACGATGCGGTCCGTCTGCCTGGATCAGATGAGAGAAGGCCGTGACAAGCGGTATGCGTCATAGATCAGCTTTAGTGGTTGATGACCTTGAGGTAATGCGTCGCTCTGTCGCCAACCTTCTCCGAAAACAGGGATTTAGTCCCGTGGACGAAGTGTCCTCGGTTGCTGAAGCTCTAGATGCGGCGGCGGAGATTGGTGGGTACGACTTAATCTTATCGGATTGGAATATGGATCCGAAGACTGGTTTGGACTTACTGATTTCGGTTCGGTCGGAAGTTAAGTACGAAAACACTGTGTTCGTGCTGATGACGGCAGAGCCGACAGATGAGAAGCGGGCAGCCGCCGAAGCTGCCGGTGTCTCGGGGTTCATGGTTAAGCCTTTCGGGGCGAGCACCTTGGTCTCTGAGGTTACCGAACATTTCGGTATGGAGTGAGCGAGTTCGATAGGGAGCTCGCGGGGAGAAAGGCAAAGACGGTATGGCGTTGAGAGGTGTATTAGGCCCTCCGTTGCCCATCGTGTTAACACCCGCCTCAGCTAATAGGCGCGGTGACGAGTCCGTGTGGCTATTTCTCTCTCTATATTTACTCCTTTTCGCATTTTTTGTGGTCTTAAACAGTTTTTCTACTTTCGACAGCGGTCGCAGGGATGCTGTCATTAACAGTGTTCTCGATGCCTTTGCGCAAGTGGCTGGCCCAGGACTAGAGCAGAACCTGGGTGGGTCCACCGGAGATGCTTTGCAAGCGCGTCAATTCCAGGATTCTGTAACAGACATTTTTGAGGCTGCGATACCGCTTGAAGCGCTGAAAGTTGTTGCTCCAGGTACAAGAATGGAAGTCGATGTCCCCGCGCAAGTCTTCTTCTCCGGAGACAGTGTGGTCGTGCGCGACCCGCTTCCCATGCTGGATAGAATTGTCGCGACAATTAGCTCTCCGCCTGCAGGTGTCGTGTATGAGCTATCTGTTGTCACGCAGGTTACCGGCGAAGAAGCAAGACCTTTGCCAACGGATATGAATACGGAAATTGCCCGTGTAGGCAATATTGCAAGGGCTCTCGGCTCAAGAGGAATGCCGCCGACAACCATTTCCATTGGCATGGATCGTGGAGACCCGCAGTTCTTCAAACTTATTTTCTTCGCCCTCGAAGATGGAGCGAGCCGGTCAAAGCTTAGCCCTCTAAACGAGGGGGGTGCGCCATGAACCCACTAGGTTCACTGCAAGCTGCGCAGCCTGTCGTGCCGGGGCGTGCTACGCAGGTCTGGTTGCTGACTTTTAGCGATCTCGTTCTTCTTTTACTGACGTTCTTTATTCTGTTGTTTGCAATGTCAGACATTGACCTTGGACGCTATGGTGCGCTTTCTCGGTCTACTGGCCTCGCGAGCGTTGAACCGTTGCTCGCGGAGACACAGGAGCCAACTTCAGACTTTACTATTTCTCAGCGTGAACTCCGCCCGGCAGAAGACCTTGGGTATCTTAAATCTGTCGTGACGCAATCTCTAACCAGAGACGCACGTTTTGGAACGGTGGCGACAAGATTGACCGACGAGTACCTTGTCTTATCGTTGCCTAGCTCCCTGCTTTTTAAACCCGGATCTGCAGAATTGAGCGAGGCTGCGACTTCAGCAGTCTTCGATCTTGCTGGCCTCCTGAGTGTTCTTGAGAATGCGATTGCGGTGACAGGACATGTTGGGCCAGAAGAAATTGGCTCTGAGCCGTTTCTATCTGATTGGGAGTTGTCGTTAGCGAGAGCTGTGCGTGTGTCCCAGTCTTTGAGGCAGTCGGGATATATTGGGCCCATGACGGTGTTTGGCCGTTCTGATATTGATTATCAAACACGATCGCAAAATCTACCTGAACCGGCCCGTGAGGCGTTGGCGGCGGTGCCGAATGCCAGTGTTGTTATTACGAATCCAACTCACTATGCGATTGCGCTAACGTACGATATGGACGATATGCACGCGCCTGTCCTCGTTGCTAAGGGCGTGGACTATTTGGCCAGGCGTATTCGCCAAATTGCGGAAGACAATGACGTGCCGCTGGTTGAGAATCCGCCGCTTGCCCGTGCCTTATATGCGGCAGTTGAGGTTGATCAAGAGATTCCACCAGAGCACTATAAGGCCGTTGCCGAGATCATCGGTTACGTAATGCAAGTCAACGGTAAGGGTCAGGTTGCTAGCTAATCCACGGACTTTGTTAGCGTTTGGCCTAAGCGCGTTAGCGCTTGGGGGGCTTGCGCTCAATCTCGCATTCGAAGGTGTGCCGTGGCTATGGGCTGTGGCTGCGGCGGCGTTTCTATGGGGATCCGCCCTCGGGCTGATTTGGTCCGTTTTGTCTCAGCCACCCTCCGTCGGGCAACGGCTCGACTCTGTCACGGCGATTTTTGAAGCTGCCCCTGGACCAAGATTCGTAACGGACGATAGTGGTGATATCGTTTATTCAAACGCGTCTGGCTTGGATTGGCTTAACGGTGCCGCACCGCTGGTCCGTTTGGAAACGCTGGCCGCGCGCGAGTATGACGGCGACGAGCTGGTTGAACGGCTCAGGTTAGCGGCCGAAGCGCGTCTCACGGATCAAATTGAAGTTCCGCTCCGCGGTGATATGCCGGAACCCGATTGGTTTCAGGTGGCTATTCGCCCTCTAGAGTCGTTGCCTGATTTTCTATTGTGGTCATTGGAAGATATAACGGCGCGAAAAGCGATCAACGATATCCTGAGTCAGGAACGCCAAGACCTTGCTGACTTTTTAGACTTTATGCCGACAGGTATTTATTCCGTCGATGTTGATGGGACGTTCCACTATGCCAATCAGCGGTTTGCCCAATGGTTGGGTCGAAGCCCAGATGACTTAATCGGCTCGCCGTTAGATGAAGTGCTTGCAGGGACAGTTCGCCCAGACCCTGACGGTGAATGGCATGGTCATGTTCGGTTCCTGTCAACTCAGGGCGAAACAGTTGAGACGTTGGTGTTCCAAAGCACCTACGATGATGCAGGTGTAACGCGAACGCGAACACTCGTTATGCGAGACGTGAACTCCGAACCTGAGCAGAATGATGGTTCGCGTCAGACTGGATTTCGCGCTTTGTTTGATTCCGCTCCAGTCGCTATTGCGATTACCGAGCCGGATGGGTCCATAGCGGATAGCAATCAGGCCTTTGCGCGGTTAGTGAATCAAAGTCGGGATGCGCTTATAGGAAGTGGCTTATCCGAATTCTTAATTGACGGCGACCGTCGGGCTCTTCGAGGTGAGTTGGATAGAGTTGTTTCAGGCGCGGCTCAGAGTGCGCAAGTCGATGTTCGACTTGCTAGAGGTGGGGTGGGGCGTGATGCGGTTCAGGCCTCCGTTTTTCTCGGCCCTATGGCGGGTCCAGTCGCTGCGGCTGCCGGTGAGATTGAAGGTGCGGTTGTTCACGTCATCGATACGACTGAGCAAAAGAGTCTCGAGGTTCAGTTTGCGCAAGCTCAAAAAATGCAAGCAATGGGGCAACTCGCCGGAGGCGTTGCCCACGATTTCAATAATCTACTAACGGCTATGATCGGCTTTTGTGACTTATTGTTGCAACGACATGCTGCGGGCGACCCCTCATTCGCAGATATTATGCAAATCAAGCAAAACGCCAATCGTGCGGCTAATTTAGTGCGACAACTCTTGGCATTTTCTCGTAAGCAGCCGCTCCAACCTAAAGAACTCAATTGCACCGACCATCTAACAGAGCTGTCTCATTTGTTAACCCGGCTTATTGGCGAGTTTATCGAATTCAAGCTTGTTCACGGACGAGACCTAGGTGCTGTCCGCGTGGACCCTGGTCAGTTTGACCAGATTATTATTAACCTAGCGGTCAATGCGCGCGATGCGATGTCGGGCGGTGGCACATTGACCATCGCAACGGATACAAAAGTGTTTGAGCGGCCAACCCAGATCGGCGCAGAGCAGGTGCCTGCTGGTCGTTATGTCACGATTTCTGTGACTGATACGGGGAAAGGTATTGCCCGCGAGGACATTGGGCGAATTTTCGAGCCGTTCTTCTCGACAAAACAAGAAACACCTGGGGCAGGCACGGGGTTAGGACTGGCGACGGTATATGGAATTGTGCGTCAGACCGGTGGGTTTATATTGGTTGATTCGTCTCCGGGTGAGGGGGCTAAATTCATTATCTATCTGCCTCGTATTGAACCTGAAGGAGATGAGCCAGAGCAGAGTGATGTCGCATCAATAACAACTAATCAGACTGTCACGACTGATGAAGATGACCCAGTCGCATTAGCTGGTAAAATTGGTGCAGCGCTTGCTAAAAGCCCGAGTAAGGGGGACCTGTCAGGCAGTGGTACAATCCTTCTGGTAGAGGATGAAGACGCGGTGCGCGTATTTGCTGCTCGCGCGCTTAAGAACAAGGGATACAACATCCTAGAAGCTCGGACTGGTGAGCAGGCAATGGAAATGCTGCATGATGCCGAGGATTTGGATCTTTTAATCACGGATATGATGATGCCGGGTATGGATGGCGGGACTCTCGCACGCTTTGTGAAGGTTGAGCGTCCAGATGTACGGGTGATACTAATTTCAGGGTACTCTGAAGAAGTCGCTAGAGGCGAAGTCCTCGATAGTCCTGATATTCATTTCCTACCGAAGCCATTTAGCCTGGGTCAGCTAGCAAGTAAGGTGAAAGACGTTTTGGCGCTTCCAGTCGAATCGTAGAGTGCCTTAATCAGCGGCGTCCTCAATCTTTTCGCCCGCCTTTTGAATATCTTTTCCCATGCCCTCAATCGTGTTGCATCCCGCTATGGAGAGCAGGCATCCCGCTACTATCGTGAGAGTGAAAATACGTAGAAAAGACATCTGCTAATCCTCTAATTTAATATTTGGGCTCAAAATACGTTGAGTGGTGTCCGTAATCCATAAGTTTGGTTGAATTCGTGACGCCTTTGCCGTTGTTAATGCGTTAACCACCGCTCATTACTCGAGTGCTAGTCTGTATCCCTCCATTGGGGACGACTTAAGGCTTTGTTTTAACGCATTTTTTTCATTTGTTCCATAAATGTTCTTTTTTCTGGACAGTGAGAACAAAATGGGTACATTAGTCCTCGTTGCACAGTCAACGAGACCGCACTAAACACAGAGGGAGACAAACATGGCCGAAGCGAAGTTCAAGGTAGTGGAGAACAAGAACAGCATGGATAAGACCAAGGCCTTAGATGCGGCTCTTTCTCAGATAGAGCGGGCACATGGTAAGGGCTCAATCATGCGCCTTGGCCAGCGCGATTCGGCAATAGATATTGAATCCATTCCAACAGGGTCTTTGAGTCTTGATCTGGCACTGGGAATAGGTGGCCTTCCCAAAGGGCGTGTTATTGAAATCTACGGTCCTGAAAGTTCCGGTAAAACGACTCTTTCTCTGCACGTTATTGCTGAAGCACAAAAAGCGGGTGGCGCATGTGCATTCATCGATGCTGAACATGCCCTTGATCCTGGCTATGCGCGTAAACTGGGCGTCGATCTCGATGACCTTTTGATTTCGCAGCCTGATGCCGGTGAGCAAGCCCTGGAGATCGCCGATACGTTGGTTCGTTCAGGCGCAATTGATGTTCTGGTTATTGATTCGGTTGCTGCACTTACACCGCGCGCTGAGCTCGAAGGTGAGATGGGCGACCATCATGTTGGGTTGCAGGCGCGTCTTATGAGCCAAGCCTTGCGTAAGCTGACGGCCTCGGTTGCCAAATCGAATACTATGATCATTTTCATCAACCAAATTCGCATGAAGATCGGGGTCATGTTTGGTAACCCTGAGACGACGACAGGCGGGAACGCCCTTAAGTTCTATTCATCCGTCCGTTTGGATATTCGTCGCATTGGTCAGATTAAAGATCGCGATGAAGTCGTAGGAAATCAAACCCGGGTGAAGGTTGTTAAGAACAAGGTGGCGCCACCGTTTAAACAGGTGGAATTCGATATCATGTATGGCGAAGGCGTGTCGAAGACGGGTGAGTTGCTTGATCTTGGCGTTAAGGCCGGGATTGTCGAAAAGTCCGGTTCGTGGTTCTCCTGCCAGTCAGAGCGTATTGGTCAAGGCCGCGAGAATGCGAAGACGTTCTTGAAAGAACACCCTGACATGGCCAATGAAATTGAGCGGCAAATTCGCGTAAACGCGGGTTTGATCGCTGACACCATGATTGGTGAAGAAGAAGCGCCTACAAAAGACTATGAGCCTGAGGCTCCAGTCTCAGAATAATTACCCCGATCCCCTCGGGTCCCTTGCAGCGGCGGCGCTTCCCCTCAGCCCGCCGCTGCACTCATATCTGTTGTCCGTATCTCTTTAGGTCGCATCTTCAAGTGTAGCCTGTTACTTTTGCCACTGATTTGATGCTGCGTAGCATTGAGGGTTTAACAGGCAATTGGGGAAAGACCTGCTATGTCTAATTACGATCGCGATTACTACGTTAAGCTTGTCGAGGAAGGCTACTTCGGCAATGTCATGAAGGAAGATATTGCCGCAGCGTGTGCGTGCTTTACGGCCGATTCAGAGGTCGTAATTTACCACGGCGATAACGAGGTCCGTCGTTTCTTTGGCAGCCCAGAAGGTGAGCAACTCCCCCTTGAGGCCTTTTACGATCACTTGCTCGGTAATTACGATGCGTTGTTTGAGCACTTTGAACACACGGTCGATGTTGAGGGTGAAAGGTGCGCGGCGAATTTCTTGGTCACGCTAACCCCTAAGCCAGGTTCAGACTATGAAGAGACCGGGGCGTTAACCTTGAATAATTCCAATTTCTTTCGCTGTCGTGATGGCAAGATCTATTACATGGTTATCTATTATGCGAACCCGACGCTGGGTGCGAAATTGGGAACGCAAACTGCCAGCCCAACCGGCTTTCCAAAACCATCCTAGTATTAGGGACGTAGTTCATCGTTGTTAACGTATAACCTCCGGGGACTTGTGGATTGACGACCCAGAGCCGTTTTCTGGACAGGTTGGGCGGAAACCTCTAAAAACCAGGCCTTACAACTCGTGCAAGAGGTCTCTCTGAGGCCTTGCTGCGCAGAATACGTGGCCGTCGGTTGACAAGTATTGTCGCCGACCCAATCGACTAGCTGAGATTAGGTGCTATGGGCTCTACGAACGATATTCGTGCTACGTTCCTGGATTACTTCGCCCGCAACGGCCATGAGCGCGTTGCGTCCAGTCCGCTTGTTCCGCGCAATGACCCAACATTGATGTTCACAAATGCTGGCATGGTTCAGTTTAAGGATGTCTTCACTGGCAATGAAACACGTGCCTATTCGCGTGCGACGTCCTCTCAAAAATGTGTTCGAGCAGGGGGTAAGCACAACGATCTGGATAACGTTGGTTATACGGTTCGCCACCATACGTTTTTTGAAATGCTCGGTAACTTTTCTTTTGGGGATTACTTCAAGGAAGAGGCCATCAAGTTAGCTTGGGACTTGGTGACGAAAGAGTATGAGCTATCGATTGACCGGCTCCTTGTTACCGTCCATTCGTCAGACGAAGAGGCTGCGACGCTTTGGCGGAAAATTGCGGGTTTGTCAGACGATAAGATTATTCGCATTCCAACATCAGATAATTTTTGGGCTATGGGTGAAACGGGACCATGTGGTCCGTGTACGGAAATATTTTATGATCACGGAGATCACATTCCGGGTGGCCCTCCAGGCTCTCCCGATGAAGATGGCGACCGCTTCGTAGAAATCTGGAATCTCGTGTTCATGCAGTATGAGCAGATCTCCGCTGATGAGCGGATTGATCTACCCAAGCCTAGTGTTGATACGGGGATGGGGCTTGAGCGCACGGCCGCAATTCTACAGGGAACGAACGATAACTACGCTATAGACCTCATGCGGTCTCTCATTGAAGCGACCGCGCAAGCTGCAGGGACCGACCCTGATGGCAAAGATTCGATCTCTCATCGCGTAATAGCTGATCATCTCCGAGCGTCTGGGTTCCTCATTGCAGACGGCGTTCTTCCCTCTAACGAAGGTCGCGGTTATGTCCTCCGTCGTATTATGCGGCGGGCAATGCGTCACGCGCACCTGATGGGGTGTAGCGATCCGTTGCTTTGTCGTCTTGTCCCGGCCTTGATAGAGCAGATGGGCCAACAGTTTCCGGAGCTTGATCGTGCGCAGGCACTCGTTACGGAAACGCTTCATCTTGAAGAGACTAGATTTAAAACGATGTTGGACCGAGGCCTGAAGCTTCTAGATGACGAGGCAAAAGACCTGTCGTCAGGGAATCAGCTGCCCGGTGAAGTGGCGTTCAAGCTTTACGATACTTATGGTTTTCCTCTCGATCTGACACAAGACGCCCTAAGGCCAAGGGGTATTGATGTTGATACGGACGCTTTTGCATCTGCCATGGAACGCCAGCGCGAAGAGGCCCGCAAAGCGTGGTCAGGGTCTGGCGATGCTGCGACAGATAAACTTTGGTTCGACTTGCGCGATCAAGTCGGGGCCTCTGATTTTCTTGGCTACGCGACTGAGGTCGCACAGGGTAAAATAGTTGCACTCGTTTCAGATGGAGTAACGGTCCAGTCCGTTGCACAAGGGCAAGAGATCGCTCTGCTGGCCAATCAAACGCCGTTCTACGGAGAATCTGGCGGCCAGGTCGGCGATACGGGCCTCATCATTACGTCGTCAGGCGCGAGGATCGAGATTAGTGATACTCAGAAGAAACTAGATACCCTTCACGTCCATATGGGTACGGTTAAGTCCGGCACGGTAAAGCTAGGTGATGAGGCGACGTTCTCTGTCGATGGGACGCGCCGTGGGGCTGTCCGTGGGCACCACTCAGCGACTCACCTTTTGCACGCAGCACTACGTCGAACTCTTGGCGATCATGTAACGCAAAAAGGGTCGTTGGTGTCTTCTGACCGGCTTCGCTTTGATATCAGCCACCCCAAACCTATTTCTGACGACGACATCGCGACTGTCGAAGCCATTGTTAACGACCAAATTCGCGCTAACGGAACCGTTGCAACGAAGCTCATGGATCCAGAAGGCGCCATAAAGGCCGGCGCTATGGCCTTGTTCGGTGAAAAGTATGGCGACGAAGTACGAGTGGTATCCATGGGGACGAAAGCGGACTCGGAGGATCATCAGTATTCCGTGGAGCTCTGCGGCGGTACGCACGTTAGTCGAACTGGTGACATAGGCCTCTTTAAAATTGTAGACGAGTCTGCTGTCGCATCTGGCGTCCGGCGTATAGAAGCTGTTACTGGTTTCTCTGCTGAAACTTGGGTCGCTGAGCAGCAAGCGTTGGTTGGACAAACAGCAGAGGTTCTTAAAGTCGCACCGCGCGATATTCCCGGCCGAGTATCCTCACTGCTTGATGAACGGCGCAAATTAGAAAAAGAAATTTCCGATCTTCGTAAGAAGCTGGTCACCTCAGGTGGCGGTGGAGCGGCTGCCTCTGATTCAAAGACGATAGCCGGTATCTCATTTACGGGACGGGTGCTTGAAGATGTTCCGGCTAAAGACCTCAAGGGGCTCGCAGATGAAATTAAGCAGGGCCAGGGTAGTGGTATCGTTGCGCTCCTATCAGTGAATGAGGGCAAGGCGTCTCTCGTCGTCAGTGTTTCTGATGATCTGACGGATCGGATTGACGCTGTTGCGTTGGTTCGGGTTGGGTCGGCTGCTGTTGGTGGTAAGGGCGGTGGGGGCAGGCCTGATATGGCCCAAGCTGGCGGTCCAGACGGCGATAAAGCGGCCGATGCTATAGCAGCCATAGAGTCCGAGCTCTCAACGTAGGCCTCATTAACCTATTTTACACAATGGGTTAGAGCTTAATCGCAGCGCAATAAATATTATGTTGCGGTGCAATATTTTCCTTGACCAGACGCCGTGCTACTCCTATATTTTTGTTGCAGTGCAGCATTAAATGTTGCTGTGCACAGTAATTTCCAGGTTTCGCGCATTTTCAGACATGGTCGCGCTAGCCTGACCAACAAAGATCTGAAACAAGGATGATCAAAATGAATTCTTATGATGACGTGGTTAGCTTTAACCAAAACAACATCGAAGCTTTCGTAGCCAGCACCACACTTTTTGCTAAGGGTTTTGAGCAGATCACAAAGCAGTATGTCGCATTCGCAAGCGAAAGCTTTGAAGACGCCGTCGAAGCGGGAAAGAAGATCGCCACAGCCAAGACCGTGAACGAAGCTGTCGACCTTCAAACCAAGGTTGCTAAAAACTCTTGGGAAAAGGCCGTCGCTGAAGGTCAGAAGATTTCTGATATTTCAACCGGCATCTTTAAAGAAGCCTCCGCTCCGATCTCTGATCGCGTTCAAGCAACCGTAAACGTTGCGAATGACACAGCAAAGAAAGCCACTAAGGCTTCCAAGAAGGCTGCCTAATTTTTCTCCCCTCCCTATCTGACTTAGGCAGTCAGGAAAGGCCCGGTCTATCCGGGCCTTTCGTCGTTTTGGGCTAAGGGCGCCCCATAGAGAATAAGGTCGCGTGTTACACTCTCTTACAGAGACGGGCGCTTTTTGACACATAGATGATACCGAGCTGGGGTACAGTGGCACTCTTAATGTACTGCCGTGCTCAAGAACTATAGGTATGCGATCGCGGCTTTTTATGGGTAAGGCCTAATCTATGACCGATGACAGTGTGGCAAAAAAGAGCGCCGGCCCTAGCGCAGAAATGGCTGAGACGCTTGGTCTTAACGAACATCACCGAAATGTCTTAGATCGCTATAAATGGTACGTGGCGGCCGGAGCCGTGGTTCTATTTCTAGCTCTCATGGTCTTTCGATCTGGTTCGGGAGAAGAGGAGGTCAGTTTTCGAACTGCACCTGTAACCCGGGGTGACCTCACAGTGACCGTTACAGCGACAGGGACCATACAGCCGCTCAACCAAGTTGACGTTGGTGCGGAAATTTCAGGACTCATCGAAGCGGTGCACGTCGATTTTAACGACGAGGTGACGTTGGGTCAGAAGCTGGCAACGATGGATAAAGATCAGTTGTCCGCCCGGGTTAGGCAGACAGAAGCACAACTTATTTCGGCGTTGGCCAAGGTTGAAGAGGCGAAGGCGAGTGAGTTGGAAGCCCGCAATAATCTGAAGCGCTCTGAAAGCCTGCATAAAAAGGGCAATGTCTCGGAACAAACGTTAGATAATTCTAGTGCGGCACACGCCCGCGCGCTCGCGGTTCTCGCTAGCGTGAACGCCCAAGTGACCGTGGCAGAGGCCAACTTAGCTGCTGATGAAACCAACCTTGCCAAGACAGGCATTACGGCACCGATCGACGGCATTGTTTTGACCCGCCAGGTTGAGCCTGGCCAGACTGTTGCAGCCTCTCTCCAAACTCCAGTTTTGTTTACGTTGGCTGAGGATCTGTCGGCCATGAAATTGGTTGTTGATATTGATGAAGCTGATATTGGGCAGGTCAAAGAGGGGCAAATAGGATCCTTCTCTGTGGATGCATATGCAGGGCGCGTATTCCCCGCATCGATTACGTCTGTTCGTTTTGCACCGAAGGATGACGGTGGCGTCGTAACCTATGAGGCTCTGCTGTCTGTCGACAATTCAGACTTGGCTCTGCGGCCTGGAATGACCGCGACCGCGACCATCACAACAGCTACACGGACCGGCGCCGTAATGGTGCCTTATGCGGCTCTGCGCTTTGTACCCCCAAGACCACCGACAGATGAAGAGGAGTCTGCTGCGAACCGTCGCGGTGCTCCCGGTCTAATGGGAATGATGATGCCTCGGTTTAATAGAAACCGTGGGGGCCGACAAACACCGCTCCAGGTTGGAGCGCCAGGACGGGTGTGGATTATGGAAGACGGACGTCCCATGCCCATCGAGGTTGAAGTGGGCTTGTTGGATGGCGAAAGAGCTCAGGTGATTGCGGACGGAATAGAGGACGGATTGCAGGTCATAATCGGTGTTCAGGCCGCCAACTGATGACAGAGACTGATCTTTCGACAAGAGACCATGAGGGGCCTGTCGTTGCGTTCGAGCATGTCGCTAAAGTGTATGGCGATGGCGAGATGGCGGTCCGGGCACTGGATGACGTCAGTTTCGAAATCCATGCCGGTGAATTTGTAGCGGTTATGGGGACAAGTGGGTCAGGTAAGTCGACGACCATGAATATTATGGGATGTCTCGATACCCCATCGTCTGGGCAATATTTTTTTAAAGGTGTGGACGTAAAAACTCTCTCGCGCGATCAGCGCGCGCTCTTGCGCCGGCATTACTTGGGCTTCGTGTTCCAAGGCTTCAACTTGCTGTCGCGCACGACAGCTCTCGAGAATCTCGAATTACCGCTCATCTATCGGCGTATTGCTAAAGCCGAGCGCCGAGATATGGCGATGACGGCTCTGCATGCCGTCGGGTTGGAGAATCGTGAACATCACACGGCTGCCGAACTGTCTGGCGGCCAGCAGCAACGTGTTGCCATCGCGCGCGCCATGGTCACGAATCCATCCCTATTACTTGCCGATGAACCCACTGGGAATTTGGACACTGCGCGCAGTCAGGAAATAATGGAGCTCTTGGCGCGTTTGAATGAGGACAAGGGACTGACGATCGTTCTTGTCACTCATGAAGACGATATGGCTGCCTTTGCTCGGCGTACACTTGTTTTCCGAGACGGTAACATTGTTCACGAAACACGATCTCAGGCGGCATAGGGGCGAAATATGATTGGTAATATTTTACTTCTTTCGATGCGTGAGATACGGCGCAATGTGTTGCGTTCAATCCTAACCACCCTTGGAATTGTTATCGGTGTGGCCGCAGTCATTGTCGTGGTGACCCTGGGTGCTGGAACCAAAGCTCAAGTTCAAACGGAAATCTCCAAGCTTGGAAGCACAATGCTTACGGTCTTCCCAGGGCAGCGTCGCCGTGGCGGAGCAGCACAAACTGCACCACCGTTCGAAATTGATGACGTGAATGCTTTGCGCCGTGAGACCACGTTGCTTTCAAGTGTTGCGCCAATGTCCATTGGGCGTCAGATGGTTGTCTACGGGAACGAAAACAGGCGATCACAGCTTGTGGGAACGGATCGCGAATTCGTCAATGTTCGCAACTGGGCTTTGACAACCGGCCGACTTTTTTCTCCAGCGGAAGAGCAGTCCGGAAAATCAGTTTGTATTATCGGTCTGACAGTCCGAACGGAGTTGTTCAAAGACGGGCCTTACCTGGGCAACGTTCTACGCATTGGCAAGGCATCTTGCGAAGTCATTGGGCTATTGGAGCCAAAAGGGCAAGTCATGTTCTCCGGTGATCAGGATGATGTCGTTGTCGTGCCGATTAAGTATTACCAGCGACGTATTTCAGGGAATACTAATGTGGACCAAATTTACGTCGCAGCTCTCAATGATGACCTGGTTACAGCCGCACAGGCTGAAGTCGAAATGATCATGCGAGAGCGTCGGCCATCGCAGCCCGGCGCGGAAGATCTATTCTCAGTACGTGGTGTCCAAGAAATGTCGACTGCCTTTCAAAGCTCTACAGCGGTGATGACCGGTTTTCTGTCTGCGATCGCGGCCATAAGCCTACTGGTCGGGGGCATCGGCATAATGAACATCATGTTGGTTTCTGTAACCGAGCGGACTCGCGAAATTGGTATTCGCATGGCCATCGGAGCGCGCGAAAAAGAAGTGCTACTTCAGTTCCTCGTTGAGGCGGCCATGCTGGCAGGGTTTGGTGGGCTGGTTGGCATTGTCATCGGCCTTGGAGGCGCAATGGCATTGGCACCGCTCCTCAATGTCCCCTTTATCGTGCAGCCCGACATGATGGTCATGGCGTTTGTGTTTTCGGCACTGGTCGGCGTGGTGTTTGGTTACATGCCAGCGCGTAGTGCAGCTCGACTAGACCCCATCGACGCCTTGCGCCACGAGTAGAAAAGAACGCCTCAGCCCCACTTTGGTTGATGTTCGTCAGGGTAGGGCGTTCCATCGCTATGTAGGAACCTCGGCCCTTTTTCATCAGAGACCAGCTGCATATCGACGTCTGGGTACGTGACGTGTTCCGGGTTTGAGCGGTCACCGACACAGAGATACGTAACCGCGGCTGTACTCTTTTTTTTAAGCATGTGTCCATCTTCAACGCCTGCTTTAAAGCCGATGCACTGTCCTGCACTGAATGGCGTTTCGCCAGCCTCGCTCATCACGGTCACTGTGCCTTCAATGACATAAACGAATTCATCTTGAGCCTTGTGCCAATGGCGCTCCGCAGATCGTCCTCCTGGTGGGAGGGTGACGATGTTGACCCCAAAGTTCGTCAACCCGAACATGGCGCCAACAGGTTTCCATGTCATGTCAGGATGGAAACCGTCGTTGTACGGCGGTGGATAGGGGCTTTTGGCCGGCCTGGACTTAACATCAGCGTGGTTCAAGGGGGGGGCGTGTCGGTTGTTCGGTGTCTCGGACATAACATTTAACCTCAGTTCAACGCGTTAATCTTGGCTGGCAGGGTCGCGCTCAATCAGATTGACCATGATCCCGTCTGGGTCACGGAAGGTCATCTCTCGTTGCCCACGGTCTGCGGATTTAATCGCGCCGCCTTCAATATCAACTTCGAGATGGGTTGGCGGGCAAAGAACCATGTGGCTCCCGGCGATAAGGCGATCATGTACGACGTCTAGATCGGCGCAATAAAAAACCATGCACGCCTCGCCGATACTGCAACCGTCTTCTCTCTTCTCTACGCCAGGAGGCGTGGGTTTTTTGAGTTCGAATAATCCGACCATACCCTTGTTCAGTCCAGCTGATCGCAGAATCCGATACCTGACGTTGGTTTCTGGCGGCATGCCAAGCAATTTTGCGGCCGTGGCATGGGTTAATCCGCCTTCCGCGTAGACTTCTTCCAGGTCAAAAATATCACGGTAGAACGCGGATGATATCTCGATATCGCTTATGAAAAGCGCTGTTCGCACCATTGGGCTAATTAGGGACATGTCTGCTCTCACTCTATTGTGCGGTGATCATTCGCCGTCATTCTGATTTAGTATGACGTCAATGAGAGGGTGAGGGCTAGGCTATGGAACTGTCAAATTCTTCGGATCGGTGGGGCGCTGTATCAAAGGGTCTTCATTGGGCAGCGGCTGGTATTATTCTTGTCCAGTTTGTTACGGGGTTTCTTCGTTACTTTAAGATTATCTCTGCCGACACCTGGGCCTTGTTTTACAAGTACTGGCATATGCCTGCTGGCATCATCGTACTTGCCCTTGTTGTGTTCAGATTGGTCTGGCGGTTTTCCCAGCCTCACCCTGATTTGCCAACCCACATGCAATGGTGGGAACGACTCGCGGCCAATGGGGTTCACGTCTATTTGTATGTGGCGATGGTCTTTCTGCCGCTCACGGGCTGGGCTGGTTTTAATGCTCTAAAGATCGAAGTCGACCCGTTTGGTGTGGCGTTGCCGCATCTATTTTGGGATATCCGGCCGTTGTCATTCATTATGGCCGATACCCACCTTTACCTTGCGATTGGCTTGGCAATTGTCTTCGGTCTGCACGTTGTGGGGGCGCTGAAGCATCATTTTGTGGATCACGATGAGACCCTCATACGGATGGCTCCCAAGGGGTGGCTGAAATCGAAATAGAACGGTATACCCGAGAGAAATAAATAACGTTTCGGGACGACTAAGTATGGGCCGTACTCTTGTTCAGAAGCTTTGGGATGCGCACACCGTTGCAGACCTAGGCGATGATGCCACGCTCCTCTATATGGACCGCGTATTTCTCCATGAGAGAACGGGTTCAGTCTCGTTAAAGGGCCTGGAGTCCGCGGGCCGCAAAGTTCGAAACCCCGAGCAAGTATTCTGCACGATGGATCATATTGTCGACACCCTTCCGGGGCGTGGCGACGATACGATCATGCCGTCCGGTAAAGACTTCATCACGACAACCCGCGCCGCTGCGAACGCTGCCGGAATTACGCTGTTCGATATTGGGGATGACAGGCAGGGCATCGTGCACGTGGTATCCGCAGAGCAAGGCATTACGCTGCCTGGCTTAACGCAGGTGTGTCCTGATAGTCATACCTGCACGCTGGGTGCGTTGGGCGCGCTGGCCTGGGGTATTGGCTCCACGGAAGGCGAGCATGCGTTAGCTACGAAGACTTTGGCTGTAAATAAACCAAAATCCATGCGTATTTCGTTTGACGGTGAACTTGGTTTCGGCGTGACGGCAAAAGACATGATTTTGCATTTGATCGGCGCATATACCGCGGCCGGAGGTGTTGGCCATGCCATCGAATTCGCCGGATCAGCCATTCGTTCGCTTCCACAGGAAAACAGATTTACCGTTTGCAATATGGCTGTGGAGTTCGCGGCATTCACGGGTCTTATTCCGCCAGACGATACGACGATTGAGTACGTCCACGGGCGTCCTTATGCGCCGACGGGTAAGACGTGGGATGCAGCCGTTGATTATTGGCGAACACTGCAGGCAGATGATGATGCTACATACGATAAAGATATTTCGATCGATTGCGCAGACATCGTACCGACCGTGACGTGGGGCAACAGTCCCGGCCATACCGTGCAGATCGATGGCGCTGTTCCAGACCCATCCAACGCTCCTGACGCCAATACCCAAACGTCGTGGGCGCGGGCGCTCGAATATATGGACCTGAAGCCCGGGATGCCCATTGAGGGTGTTCCTATTGATGCAGCCTTCATCGGCTCATGTACGAACTCGCGTATCGCTGATCTTCGCGAGGTCGTAAAGGTCGTAAAGGGCCGGCGCGTGGCAGAGGGTGTTAAGGCGATCGTCGTTCCGGGTTCTAGCCAGGTTAAGCTCGCTGCAGAAGCAGAGGGCATCGATAAAGCGCTCGTAGAGGCAGGGTTTGAGTGGCGCGAAAGCGGGTGCTCCATGTGTTTCTATGCGGGTGGCGAAAGCTTCGGTGATCAAGAACGGGTCATTAGCTCGACTAATCGCAACTTTGAAAACCGTCAAGGTCCGAGAACGCGTACGCATCTTGCGAGCCCAACATCGGTCGCCGCCTCCGCCTTGGCCGGGAAGATCGCTGATGTACGGAAGTTGGGGTAAGGGGCCAGTCATGACACTTACAATGCAAAAATTTACAACGCTATCGTCTGTTGCCGCCCCTATCATGCGCGTCAATATCGACACGGATGCGATTATTCCGAGCCGTGAGATGAAGGGTGTCACCAAGGATGGTCTGTCTGTTGGGATGTTCGCCAATTGGCGGTACACGGATGTGGATGCCCGCGTCGAGAACCCCGATTTTATTCTGAACAAGGCTCCGTTCCGTGACGCCGAGATTTTGTTGTCCGGTGAAAACTTTGGCTGTGGGTCTTCTCGAGAGCATGCCGTGTGGGCGCTTAAGGAATGGGGCATACGTTGTGTCATTGCGCCAAGTTTTGGAACGATATTCTTCGGCAACTGTGTGCGGAACGGGATATTGCCGGTCGCGTTGCCTGAGACGGTGGTAAAGGCTTTTGCCGAAAGTGCAGAGGCTGGCGCGCAAACAGCTATTTTTGTCATCGATTTGCCGAGCCAAATGGTGACCGGGCCTACGGGTGACTCGCACGATTTCGATATTGCGCCTGCAGACAAGGAGATGCTTGTCGAAGGCCTAGACCCCATCGGACTGACCTTGAAGCGAGATGATGAAATCTTAGCGTTTCGCAAGACGGATGAGGTAAAAAGGCCCTGGGTCTACCTGTAGGCCTTTCACATATTCAGCATGGAACTCTGGATTTCCCTCACGATCGCCGCGGCTGGCGTACAAGCTGCACGCACGTCTTTGCAAAAGCATCTTGCCGCCGAGCTGTCTGTATTTGGTGCGACGTTTGCGCGTTTTTTGTTCGGCCTACCCATGATTTTGGTTGGCTTGGCAGCTCTGGTGACAATCACGGGACAAAGCGTTCCTAATCCCAACGGTGTGTTTATTGCCTATGCCTGGAGTGGCGGTGTCGTCCAGTTGTTGGGCAATGCGCTACTTCTGCATCTGTTAAGCCTCAGTACTTTTACGGTTGGGACCACATATACAAAAACAGAAGTCATACAGACGGTTGCGGTCGGTTACGTGGTTCTGGATGAGCAGGTCGAACCGGCTGGGTTTCTCGGTATTCTCATCGCGTTCGTCGGCGTTCTGTTAATGGCCACAGGCCGGGCCGGTCTATCGCCCGCGAGCTTAGCTGCTGCCCTAAGGCATAAGCCAGCGCTCTACGGCATCTGCGTTGGCGCACTCTATGCCGTTGCTGCTGTTTTTTATCGGGCTGCGGCGCTTTCGTTAGACGACGGTGACTTCGTCCTTCGGGCATTCACGACGCTTGCTTGGGTTACGGCGGCACAAATGCTTGCGATGGCCGTGGTGCTTCGCCTGCGACAACCGGGGCTTGTTACAAAGGTCCTTCACGCTTGGCCCATTGGTCTCTGGATCGGATTTACCGGTATTGTGGCATCTGCTTGCTGGTACTGCGCGTTCACTCTGCAAAATGCGGCATACGTAATGGCACTTGGCCAAGTCGAACTTCTATTTACCTATATCGCCTCTCGGTTTGTCTTTCATGAAAAAATGGCAGTCCAAGAGGCGTTTGGCATAGCGGCAACGGCGGTCGGGATTCTTGCCGTGGTCCTCTACGGTTAGTCCTTTAGTCTTGAGGTTTTAGGTGATTCAGGCTCTCTTAGCGTTGGAAAACTAATGAGTGGGTTATGTCTGAGCAAAAACCAAAAATTCTTATCGCGGATGATGAGCAACTCTTTGTTCAGCTGATGGAAGCGACGCTGAAGGATGAGTACGACCTTCATTTCGCCTTCAATAGCGATGAAACTCTGGAGAAAGCAAATCGGATCGTGCCAGATCTGATTCTTCTTGATGTCGTTATGGCACCACAGAGCGGCTTTGATGTGTGTCACGCTCTTAAGAACGAACGACGTACGCGTGATATTCCAATCCTTTTCGTGACGTCGTCGACAACGATGAAAGATGAAGTGCGCGGTTTAGAAATGGGTGCGGTTGATTATATAACGAAGCCCGTCAGCCCGCCGATCGTGAAAGCGCGCGTGCGCAATCACATGGAGCTTAAGAAGTATAAAGATAAGCTGGAGCGTATTGCGGAAGAAGATGTGCTGACGGGACTTGCGACGCGTCGCCGATTTGAGGACGTACTGCAGTCAGAATGGCGCCGTTGCTGGCGACAAGAAGCGCCGTTGTCTATTGCGATGATGGATATCGATTTCTTCAAACCGTTCAATGACAATTATGGCCATGGCGCCGGAGATGATTGCCTTCGAAAAGTAGGGGCCGCTTTAAGTGGTGAAGTAAAACGGGCGGCAGACTTGGTGGCACGGTACGGCGGAGAAGAGTTTGTTTGCGTCATGCCGGAAACAGACCTCGACGGCGCAATTGCTTTTGGCCACGCAATGCGTAAAGCGATTGTAGAACTCAAAATAAAGCATGAGCACTCAGACGTAACGCATTTCGTCACGATGAGTATTGGCGTCGCGACAGTTGTGCCGGTTGAGGGCATAGACCCGTTTGACTTAGTCCGTCGAGCCGATGAGAAGCTATATGATGCCAAGAAGGCCGGACGCAATCGCGTTGAGGCCGCTGTATTCGAAAAAACGGAACAGTAGTGAGGTTTACTCCCAAGATACGGTCTGGACTGTTCGCGTTTGCGATGTGCCTGGTATCGGTTCAAGCGCAGGCGGCGCCAGGATACGACCAGGGGCGTGACGATCTCGAATGGGTAATGGACTATCTCATTGAATGGTTTCCCGGCGTATGGGACTCCGGCCCGCAGGTGTGGTTTGAGAATAATATCCGCATGCCGTCAGAGGAAGGCGGGCACGAGCATTGGCACCGGACCTTCGCGAGAATAGATGCCCCTCAGATTGGTGAGGTCGTGTTCTATGGCCAAATTAATGTTGGTGGGCGTGATGGAGCAATTATCGGTGGTAGTCAGGTGCTGTACCACGCCGTCATAGACGAGGCCCTCGGCGCCGTTAATATCTTTGGCCAAGGCCCCCTTGACCCGGAAAAGTTTGAGAACTTGCACCAACGCCCAGAGTTATGGGGCACGGTTCAGTTCCGTGACAGACCCGCAATCAACTGCGATTGGATTTGGCGCCGTGATGGTGATCAGATTTTTGGCGTGCTTCAGGGCAATGCTCCAGATAAACAAGCTTATGGTCCGGGTACGTGCTCGTTTATATCTAAACGCACGGGTGAAGAGTTTCGCGCGGATGCCGAGTGGGTGTTAACACCGGAGCAACTCTGGCTGTATGACAACAATTGGTCGGCTGGAATGTTGTTCCTTGGACGAGAAGACAAAACTCATATTCGACTGCATCGCGCTCGACCATATGTCTGCCAAATAGAAGCGATGGATGATATTCAGGCTGCCTCTCATGACCGTGGTCACGTGATCGGTTTTGAAACGTCAGCTGGGCGCGCACTTGAAGCGACCTTGCTGCGTGCAGAGTATCCGGCAGCGGACGGGTTCGGTCGGGACGATAGACTCAGGCTTATGGTCACTGATCCCGAAACGAATGAAACCCTCGCCGTGGCCGATGAAGACGCGTTAAGCGATGAAATTCGAGTGCGTGCTGATGGCCTAAAAGTTGAGTGCCAGATGACGGATCAATTCGCGCCTCTGTCTGACCAGTAAATTCCCGGTACGGAGTGCTCACCCGTTTGTGAAAGAGCGTGCCACAAAGTCACCCTATTGTTCCACGACCCTAAAGCATAACAGTCAAAAGCCTGGGTAGAGTATTTAGGGGAGACGCAGATGATAGGCACCAAACTTCGCATTACCGGACTATTAGTTTTTCTGTGCGTCATGTTGATGAGCAATAGTCCCGTGAACGCTAGTGACCCCGGCCGTTTCGAGTGGCCTGCGTGGTATCAAAAAGAACCAAAGTTCTCACCGAGCGACCTTCAGCGTAAGGTGGATGATCTATTAGGCCGCGGTTCAGTTGACCCGAACGAGTTAGGCTACACAGGCCTTATTCAGTGTGTTTTCAACAGAATTGAAGTTGAGAAGAAAGACCAATGGTTTCCAGCTACGGCGCCCGCTTTCGGTGTTGGGCCAGGCCAAACCGTTGATATTAAGGTGCGTCGACGGTTTGGCGATGGCAGTGAAACAATACATGTGACGTGGGATACGGAAGACAGCGAGTTGAAGTTTTGTAAGCGGCGCAGTTCTGGCTCCTGCCAGTCTGTGCGCGTGGATGGCAGAGGATTCGCAAGAGGTCGCACCATCAACTTTACGATCAACGAAGAGGCGCGCGGTACGGTATCCTGTGGATACGCCCGATAGTACGCTTCACTCTGTTCGGTTGAGTTCCACGAGAACATGCTCTCTGTCGATGGCCTCAAATCGCCATTTTACCAAGATTGCATCGGGGCCTGTGACATACATGTCGATGGCGTCTGCTAAGCGATAGTGATCTACCGCGAACGTACCCGCGGGAACGGTGACTGAAGTCTCGCCCCTATAGTCGAACTCTTGGGCAGTGAGTTTCCCAAGGATACCTTCAGGGCCATCAGCGAGTGGGCTAAGGTCGTACATATTGAGCGCTTGCACGTCCCCGACGGATTTGTCGTAAAGAAGGACGCGCCATGCATCTGGGCTTAGCTGATGAGTCAGTATGGCAAAGTTTTTCTCTATAACCAGGCTGTGGTTTTGGTTTCCAATGGGACTACGGCTCGCTGTGGATAAACCAGTTGAGTTTACAGTCACTAAACCAGATGCGCGCCACGCACCTTCAATCCAATACTGGACGGTTGCGTCAACCGGCCTCAGGTCGGAGTCAATACGGTAAAGCGAGTGGCGTTGAATATCACGGGGGCCATATCGGCTCACCGTGGAAACGGTGCGAGAGCCGTCAGGATGTACAGAGATATGAAAGCGTTCTTCACCACGCACTTTGCCCGTACTTAGAGCTCGGTAGGCAATGACTCCGTTGGATTCACGGACGACGTTTGCATTGTCTGGAAGCGGTTCATCGGCATAAATAGGATTCGTGAGTGCTAACAAAAACAACCACCAGGTTCGGCGGATGGATCTCATTAGCACCAACGATCTACTCTCCGGCCGCAATGCCGTCCTCAAGCATCTTGGAGACCGCGTCTGCATCGTGGCCAAGCTCGGCTAATACTTCGCGCGTGTGCTGGCCTTCACGCGGTAGGTCTCTGCGCACACCGAGGCGATCACCGCCAATGGAGAGTGGCATGTTGGGCAGCTTGATCTTGCGGCCTGCACCATCCCCGTCGGTGAGTGTGACTTCAGAGAGGCCATCACCTGCATTGAGGTGTGGGTCATCGAATAATTCGTGGGGTTTGGAGATTGGGGCGAACGGCATGCCAGTGGCTTCAAGCATGGCCATAAGGTCGGCTTTGTCATAGCCCTTAAATAGCTCCTCAACTTGAGGCTTGAGCCAAGAGCGTGCATCCACTCGGCCATTGTTGAGTTTCAATTCTTCTTTGGCCCAAAGTTCATCGAGCCCAAAGGCTTCACAGAAGTTTTTCCATTGCGTATCGGATACGACGCCGACAAAGACTTTGTCATCATCCTTGGTCTCAAAGACATCATAGATCGCCCAAGCAGATACGCGCGCGGGCATTGGAGCAGCAGGGGCACCTGTTACGCCATACTGGGCCATATGTTGTCCTACTAGGTAGACAGAGGTCTCATACAGGCTCGCAACGACGTGTTGGCCTTCTCCCGTGGCGTTGCGTCCGACCAGGGCAGACAGAACGCCGATCACACCAAACATGCCGCCTGTAATGTCGATCACGGACGCGCCAGCACGCAGTGGCTGACCCGGCGGCCCAGTCATGTAGGCTAAGCCGCCCATCATCTGTGCCACTTCGTCTAAAGCCGTGCGATGTTCGTAGGGGCCGGCAAGGAAGCCTTTTTCAGAACAGTAGATGAGGCCTTTGTTGATTTTCTTGAGGTCTTCGTATCCGAAGCCCAGCTTATCCATCGCGCCAGGGCGAAAATTCTCAATTACGACATCAGCGTCTTTGATCAGGTCTAGCGCGACCCCGTGGCCGGTCTTATTTTTCAGGTCCAGGCAAATGGAGCGCTTGTTGCGGTTGAACATCGGGAAGTAGCCGGAGCCAGAGCCCTTAAGCCGACGCGTGTTGTCGCCCTTTAGGGGTTCGATTTTAATAACTTCAGCGCCAAGGTCAGCAAGGATGCAGCCCACGGTAGGGCCCATAACCATATGGGTAAATTCAACGACTTTTGTTCCGGACAATGGAAGATTCTGCGCGTCCGTCATGTGATAATATCCTTATTAATCAATATCTTGAAGTTAATGGGCTCTTCGAGCCACTGGACCTGATGGTGTGACGATCATATATCCTGGAGGACACACGGCAAGCGTGCCTCAACAAGAAAACGGTGTTCCATGGCGAAGAAACATTATCCCTTACCAAAACGGCTCAACGTCGCGCTATCGGAAAAGGCTTACACCCGGCTCCGTGCAATCAATGCCGAGCATGGATTTAGCAATAACTACTGCCTTACGTTTCTCCTAGAGAACCTGGACCAAGTGGTCGACATGAAAAAACTGGATCAGGTTTATCGCGATATCGCCGCCGAGTACGGATCTCCAAAAGCGCCCTAATCTCTGTTCAAGCCGTGACAGATGCCACGCTCATGGATTAAAAGGGCGCACTCAAAGAAAGGACACGACTCATGATCGACATTATGGACGGCATCGATATTCTCATCAGCGAAGTGGGGCCACGCGACGGTTTGCAGTCTGTGGACTCGATCATGCCGACAGAGGCAAAGAAGGCCTGGGTTAAAGCCGAAGCCGAAGCCGGTGTTCGTGAAATTGAAGTCGGTTCTTTCGTGCCACCAAAGTTGCTGCCGCAACTGGCTGATACCGCTGAAATTGTTGCCTATGGTCGCACCATTCCGGGGCTACAGGTTGCGGCCCTCGTGCCGAACTTCAAGGGCGCAGAAAATGCGATCAAGGCTGGTGCGCACAAGATCACGCTGCCGTTGTCCGTTTCAGAAACACACTCGCAAGCTAATCTGCGTAAAACACATGCGCAGGTGCTGGAAGAGGTTGTGAAGATTGTCGACCTAATCAAGACGGTGCCAGAAGACCAGCGCCCTCATTTTGAAGGTGGCCTCTCGACGGCATTTGGCTGCACTTTGGAAGGCCATGTCCCTCAAGCCAAAGTTGTTGAGATGGCTGAGAAACTTATTGGGCTCGGCTGCGATGAAGTCGGCCTTGCGGACACGACTGGCTACGCCAACCCTGTGCAAGTGAAGAACATGGTTAGGGCCATTTGGGCAGCCGTGGGGCGCGAAAAGCTTACTGGTATCCACCTGCACAACACCCGCGGGCAGGGACTTGCGAACGTTATGGCTGCGTTGGATTTGGGCCTCGATACCCTCGATAGCTCACTTGGTGGCCTCGGTGGTTGTCCATTCGCGCCAGGGGCGTCGGGCAACATCATCACGGAAGACTTAGTGTTCCTGCTGGATAGCATGGGACTCAAGACCGGTATCGATCTGGAAAAGCTGATGGCTGTGCGCGATATCGTTACTAAGGCGATCACTGACGAACAGATGTACGGGTTTACCCCGGACGCCGGCTTGCCAAAAGGCTACGTCCAAACCGTCAACGGTGGAACCGGCTGGGGCACGAGCAACTAGAAAACAGACGGCAAAGCAGACCTGAGTGTTAGGTCTGCGCGGCTGCTATGCCTAGGTGGTTCCCGCCGGTCTCCAGTTCACCCGGGTGAGACTTTCCCGATAGGCCTTCAGGCCATAAGCGATCAGCAGTGATCCGAGGGATCCCATCACGATCGTCACGAGCGCCATTGAGTAATGAATTTGTTTGGGGTCGCCAAACACATTGTCAGTCACCCAGCCCATGGCAAAGGGTCCGACGCCAGCACCACCGATCCCGATGACAAGAATGTAAACTGATGTGACTGTCCCACGCAGTTGGTTGGGGGTCATGTCGTTGACGGCGGCCAAGGCTTGAGCGGGCGGCCAGTTGGAGAAGATGCCAGCCATAGCAAAGAACGCCAGGCAAAGTTCAGGTGTTGGCATAAGGGGAGCAATTGTTGTGCCAATGGTCAGGCCGACACCACCCCATAAGACGGTGCGCATGGACCCATCGGTCTTTCCTTTGTCCTTGAACCAAACGGTCACATAGCCGCTTGAGATCGCCGAGATAATACCAAACATGCCGCCGAAAATGCCGTACCAAATACTGAATTGCGGGATCGACCAGCCATGAACGCGATCGAATAAGGAGGGCAGCCAATTCACCCAGCCGTACACGGCCATCAAAATAAACGCGACACCGAAGTGATGACAGATCAGAGTTGTCTTATTCTGATTCAGGAAGGCAAAAATTTCGCCCCATGAGGGCTTCTCACTTTGGTCTTTAGCGATCTCCTTGCGCTTCGGTTCGCGGACCGTGAAGGCCATGAGAAGCGCGGGGACAAGACCCGCGAGGCCGATAATAATAAACACGGCCTGCCAGCCAGGCACTTGGCCTAAGAAAGGCATGTTGACGCCCTGCATCGTGAAAGCGATCAGTAATCCGCCAAAGACATACACCAGGCCCGTGCCGAAGGCTGTCGCCATGGTGTAGATGCCAAAGGCTTTGGGTCGGTCGCGGGGTTCAAAAAGGTCGCCAATGAGAGACGCCGTGCAGGGGTTTAGTGTCGCTTCGCCGATGCCGACACCGACGCGCATACCGAACAGACCACCAAAGCTGCGGACAAGACCGCATCCGGCGGTGAAGAGGCTCCAGACGGCGGTACCAGTAGTCAGAATGCGAACGCGGTTGTAGCGATCAGCAGCCCAGCCAATGGGAATGACGAAAAGGGAATAGAATACGGCGAAGGCCAGGCCTTGGATTTGCCCCATCTGCGTGTCGGTGAAACCCAAGTCCGCTTGGATGGCTGGCGTCAATAGTCCGACGATGAGCCGGTCCATAAAGCCAAAGAAATAGGCGAAACAGATGACCCCAAGACAATACCAGGAATAGCGCGGACTCGATGCTGTAGAGTCAGGTGCTTGGGTTGCTTCGGCCATGGTTCAATATCCCCCCGGAAAAAACTGATTATCGTCTGTAGCAGGCCTTGACCTGATTCGCCAGCATCACAGCCCCTGAATGGGGTTTCCTGCCTCCGTGCGGGTGCCTAAGGTGGGAGAAACAGTCAATCGCCAAAGGATTCGCGAGATGCATGCACTCAATCATTACCGAATGCTGGGCCGCTCTGGGCTCCGTGTGTCTCCTCTGTGTTTTGGTACCATGACCATGGGGCAGCATCGCGAGTGGGCGACTCCGCCAGATGAGTGTAAGCGGCTCATCGACATGTACGCCGATGCGGGCGGTAATTTCCTCGACACCGCGAATATTTATCATTCGGAAGATGTGGTGGGAGATTGCTTAGAGGGACGCAGAGACCGCTTTGTTGTCTCCACAAAGTTCACGTTTGGAATGGACAAAGACGACGCTAACTTTGGTGGCAACAACAGAAAATCACTCAAGCTTTCTGTTGAAGACTCACTGCGTCGTTTGAAGACCGATTATATCGATCTGCTCTATGTTCATTTCTGGGAATTCCGGACACCCATCGAAGAGTTGATGCGCGGTCTCGATGATGTGGTGTCCTCTGGCAAAGTCCTGTACCTCGCCGCGTCTAACTTCCCCGCCTGGAAGGTGTCTGAAGCGAATACCTTGGCAGACTTGCGCGGCTGGAACCGTTTCATCGGCATGCAGGCTCGATACAGCATGGTCGAGCGCACGGTGGAGCGCGAGATAGTGCCCATGGCGGCTGAAATGGGCCTCACTATTCTTCCGTGGGGGCCGCTGGGCAGCGGCGTGCTTACGGGTCGCTATAAGCCGGAGGACCGTGTCGATGCGGATGCCACTGTCGAAGCAGATGGCACACGTCGCTCGCAAGTGGTTAAGACGTCTCTCTCCGACCGCAACCTGGCCATCGTTGCTGAAGTGCAAAAGGTTGCAGAAGAAATTGGGGCCAGCCCGTCACAGGTTGCGCTGCGCTGGTTGATGCAGAAGCCTGGTCGCCCGTTGCCAGTTATTGGCGCGCGCACGGCAGAGCAACTCGAAGACAACTTGGGCGCTGCGACGATTTCCTTAGGCGATGATCAGATGTCACGATTGGATGACGTCAGCGCTATCGAGTTGGGGTATCCCAATGACATCTTCCAGCGCACACAGTTCATGCGTGGTTATGTGGATGGCGGGCATGATCTTGAAGGCGGCTGGGGCGTCGACTACCGTTCGACTTAATCGGCGGGCTTCTGTGCCACGGGCACGAACCACTTCATGGTACCGTCGGGCTGGTCGACCATGCCGCTCCAGATGTTCTCTTTGGGAAACCCGGCTTGCAGGAAAAGATCGTCCGGATTGTTCGTCGCATAAGTCACCAGGTAGGGTTCATTGTTATGCAATTGGTCCCACCGAAAGTCGAACTGTTCGAATAACGGAAATTGATCGAACCGTAATCGTAGGTCTTGATGTACGGCAATGCCGCCTGGCTTCAGGATGCGATAACTTTCTTTGAACATTGCCTCAGTGGTTTTCTGAGCCATCTCATGCATCGCGTTATGAGAGACCACAAGGTCAAAATAGCCGTCTGGGAATTTGGTATCGTCCGCGTTGCGCTGGTGGAAATGCACGGCAACCCCAAGGCTTTCAGCCCGGGCGTGGGCGTACCGTAGCAAGCCTGGTGCGACATCTATGGCGTGCACCTCAGCATCCGGGTAGGCCATCGCATAGGGGGTGGAGGACGACCCTGCAGAGCAGCCGATATCGAGAATTCTTTTGGGCTCAAATCCGGGGTAGCGATCCCGAAGGAACGCTTGAATGATTTCGCCCTTGCTGTAGCCGGTCCCGACCCCAATCCCCATGGAGTAGATGTTACCGCCACCTTCGTAGAGTGCCCCGGCTGTGACATCGCCTTCGCCGCGGTCGTACGCGTATGTGCCGACCTGTCGGTGGATTGAAACTTCGCTCATGCCCTTTGGCACTTTGAAACTTGGGTCTAACTCTAAGGAGCCCTTTTTGTCTGGGGACTCGCTGAGTTTGCGATAGGTCTCTCCAAGGTGGTCGATGTTGCGGTAGATCGGTTCTGAAACGGATTCCCACATCAAGTCCTGGGCCATAGTGTTGAGGGCGATAGACATCTGATAGTCAGGGTCTGACAACATGACATCGCCAATCTCGCGCCAACTTTCTGGAGCGCGACCGTGCGCTTTCTCGAAGGTTGGCTTGCCGCGTTGCTCGTAAATGTCGCGCTTGCGCGGTTGAACCTTTTTGCCAACGTGATGCTTTAAGGACAGCACATACTGCTGCAACGCCAGTTCGTCATGGTTCGGCGGGCTGAGCATTTCATGTTTCGGGTTTCTAACCATGACGATCCTCAGTGAGCAGTGGGTGTCTATGCAATTAGTATAACAGCTCTAGCCTATACCCCAACGCTAGAGGGTCGCTTTGATTCGGATCAGTTAGCAGCAGGGTGCATCGCCCGCCCGCGTTTCAGGTGCTATCCCAGCCTTGGTTTCCTGGGGAGAACGTAGTGAGTCAGGCGAACAATCGAATTCTACTTGCTCGGTAACCTCGATTTGCGCCGGTACGGGATAAAAATGATCGGCATAGGGTTCCGAGCTCAGAATTTTATAGGTCTTCTCACACACAGCCATCGGTTGGCCGCGGGCATAGGTGTGGCCATCGTCATCTGCGACGCTGGAGAAGGGACCTTTGTAAATCACGGCCTCGTTCTTGTCCCAGCATGGCCCTTCTTTGCCCTTCCAGGCGAGGACCGTGACAGAGCGGTACTCAATGCCTTCAACCACCTGCCAAGGGGTTGAATCGCGCTTGTCCAACGTAATGCCGTAAAAGCCGACTTCTTCTAGCAAGGCGACGAACTCATGTTCTTGCAGGGCGCCTGAAATACAGCCGCTCCACAGGTCGTCATCTTTCTTGAGGTGGTCAGGAGACGTCTCGTCAGAAACGATGTCGGATATTGCGATCCGGCCACCTTTTTTCAGAACGCGGAACATCTCTTCGAAGAGCGCGGGTTTATCTGTATCGGCAACAAGATTGAGAACACAGTTCGAAACGATAACGTCGACGGCGTTGTCTTCAACGAGCGGGTTTTCAATGCGTTGCTTTGCGCGCGCCGTTTCGAAGTCAGCAAGGGCGGCGGCAGAAGTCAGCGGTGCAGCCTCAAGTAGGCGATCAACCTCGGCAAGGTCTGTTGCTAGATCTTCAATATGTCCACGTCGGAAATCAACGTTGGAATAGCCAATCTTGTCCGCGACGATGGGCGCGTTGCGGCGTGCGACGTCCAACATTTCATCGGTCATGTCGATGCCGATAACTTTACCGCTCTCGCCAACAACCTGAGACGCGATGAAACAAATCTTGCCCGTGCCAGACCCGAGGTCGAGAACGGTTTCGCCTTCGCGGACGTACTGTGATGGGTCGCCACAACCGTAGTCGCGTTCAATCACTTCTGCGGGGATGATCTTTAGGTACTGGGGGTCATAATCGACAGGGCAGCATAAAGCGTCTTCCCGCTCTTGAGCACCGGCGCCGTAACGCGCTTTGACCACGTCCTGAACCATATCCTGCATTTATAGAAACCCCTTGAAAACCGAGTGTTTTGTGACTGATTGATCCGCGTCAGGAATTCATACCATATTTTTTCCTAAGCAATCTAAGGTCACGATGACTACCCCTTCACGTTCCCGTGTGGTTTGTTAGCGAAATGAAATCGGTCAACCCTATACTCATAGTGCGCAGTCTGTTGTTCGTCTGCGCTCTCGTCTTCTCGATCCAGCCTGTGTGGGCAGAACCGCCCAAGGTCGCCGGATTCGCGGCGCCGGGCACAGCGGGTGAGGTTTACTGGCAGCGCTTCGCAGATGCCGTAAAGGATTTGAGCGGAGATCGCCTCGATGCCGCCCTCATGGTGCTCGGAGAAGCTGGGCCAGAAGAAACACAATTTTCGGGTCTACGCAGAAATAGGCTTCAGATGGCCGGCATTTCGACGGGTACGCTCGGTCTGGCTGTTCCTGAGTTGGCAATCCTTCGGGCTCCCTTCCTCTTTGAATCAATTGAAGAAGCGTCATTTGTCCTAGACGAATATTTATTGGATTCGCTTTCGCAGAGATTCGCAGAGAAAGATCTCGTACTTCTATCTTGGATGATGGACGGCTGGATGGACTTGTATGCAACGTTTCCCATCCGTCAAATTGCAGACCTTCGCGATCGAAAGATGCGAGTGTCGGCGGATGATTCGGCGCTTCTCTTTATGGCGGCGCTAGACGCCGACGTTATTCAAATTCCTCTAAGTGACGTGATTCCGGGAATGCAGACAGGCTTGGTTGAGGGCGGAGAACAAAGCACCCAAATTTTTGCACTCGCTGGGTTAGATGCGGTCGCGCGTCATTTTGCGCTTACGCATCATTCATACTCAACGGCTGGCGTTGTCGCGAATAAAGCGTGGTGGGATAGTTTGTCGGACGATGACAAGGCGGTTTACCGCGGCGCGGTTCCGAATGCCGCATGGTATCGCGGTTTGGTGCTTGAGCAGAACGAACTCTATCTCGAGCGGGCTGAAGCGGCTGGGCTCAATGTTCTGTATCCGACTGAGCAAGAGCAGCGGACGTGGCGCGCTAAGGGGCAGCGAATACATGCCGACTTAATCGATAAAATAGGCGGTGATGCCGCTGATGTTTATGCCGAGATTATGGGTGCCAAAAAGGCATTTGCCGATCGCCCTCAGTAAGTCGTTCTCAGTAAAGAGATAGGCGTCCAACCGCGATATCTGCTTCGAAGTCGCGCATCCACCCCAAAATGCCAAGACGTAAAAGCCCTTCTAAATTGAGCGGAGTTTCAATCTCGCTGGGCTCGAACGCTGACCATGGCAGTTTGACGGTCGTCCATGACTGAGGCGCTACAAATGAGGCTCGATAGGATTGCTCATACCACCGTACATCCGTGGTCCTGAGGTGGCAGTTGTACTCTTCGCCATTCCCGTAGACGTCAAGTTCCACGCCGTTGAAGCGGCGTCCATCAAAGGGCTTTCGGTTCTCGCCAAGGTCAATTGCCAACTGAATGAACCCTCCACCCTGGGTATTTACAGTGCCTGTGAGCCGGATACAGGGCCGACCATTAATCTCGTCCAGAACGGTTGTTCCTGTGCTGCGTCCCCCCATAACCTGATCGGTAAAGCCCATCCAGCGGTTGCCAGATAAGGCCGTGCTCGTTCCAGATGTGAAATCATCGATTAAAAGTGTACTTGCTGCTTGAGCAGAAGCTTTGCCGACAGCCATCGATGCCGTTGATCCGATCATGAACGCGCGCCGATACATCATCGGCCTCCTGTTGTTAGGGTTTTACTTATTACGGTCAGTGGGTGGTTTTGGATTGAAAGGCCACCTAGTCGCATCGGTGAAACCGGTCATAATGACTTCAGTGATAAAAAAGTTCCTTGGGGGGAATATGAGTGATTCAAAGAGCCCGGAGATAAAACTACCTCTGGCTGTTGCCATCGGATGGGGCGTTGGCACCATTGTACCATCCATCATGTTCAACGTTACGAACGTATTCCTGGTGCGGTTTATGACCGATTTCCTTGGTATTGCCGCGGTCACGGCCGGTATTGCTGTGGCTGCGTCCAAAGTCTACGACGCTGTTACAGATCCGGTGATGGGCACGATCAGTGATCGGACCCGCAGCCGATGGGGGAGACAGAGGCCTTATCTGATTTTAGGCGCTGTTGTGTCGGGAGCGGCACTTGTGGCGCTATTCGGCGTTCCCAGTGGCCTTACCGGGACATCTGCCGCTTGGTACATGCTCGGCGCGCTGATTCTTTACTCCACGGGCTATACGATCTTTAACGTGCCTTATCTCGCAATGCCTGCGGAAATGACTGAAAATTACCATGAGCGATCTTTCCTCATGTCGTGGCGGGTTGTGGCAATTAATGTGGCCCAAGTTATCGGGCTTATTCTTGGTCCGATCCTATTGGTGAAGGCAGGAGGTGCTCGCCCGGGTTACGCCATTGTGGGGTGGACCATGGCTGGCGTCATCGTCTTAGCAGGGTGCCTAAGCTTTGCGATGACAAGTAAGGCACCACGCCGCGAAGTGCCTGCTGGTCCTGCACCGAAGTTTAAAGATCAAATTCGCACAGTCGGTCAAAACAAGCCGTTCCTTCAGCTCTTGGGCATTAAGTTTTTCATGTTGTTGGCTAACGCGTTTTCTTTCGGTGCTTACGCATACTTCGTTCAAAGGGTGTTGGAGCAATCTGACACTGTTTTGTCGTACATGTTTACGACATCGACGATTGCAGGTTTGCTAGCGATTCCCATATGGCTTCGCGTTTCCCGAAAAATTGGCAAACCAAAAGCGTTAGTCGCGGCTTGTTCTATTCTGGCATTAAGTGCTGCGTCTTGGCTGCTGGCTGGGCCAGGAGAACCCCTTATTATGATTCTAATGAGGCCGCTTGGAACCGGTATCGCAGCTGCAGGCATGTTGATCGTTGGACAGTCTATGCTGCCCGATACCATCGAATATGATCGTCGCAGGACCGGCCTCGAGCGGGCTGGTATCTTTGCCGGCTTTTATACGACTGCAGAGAAGTTTGCTTATGCACTCGGCCCCGCCCTGACAGGGCTTCTACTTGGGTCTATGGGGTATGTTGCTGGAACACGGGGCGCTGCAATTGAACAACCGGATAGCGCTATTACGGCCATCTACATCGCTGTTGGTTGTGTGCCGCCTGTATGTTTGCTCATCGCATGCAGCATCTTGTTCTTCTATAAATTAGATGAAGAAAAGCTGAAGTCTACGGTCAAAGAAACCTAAGTCATTTGGCATAAAAAAACGGCGTCACTTGTTCAAAGTGACGCCGTTTTACATTTGAATGGGAGAGGGGGGTTAATCCATCTCCGCCTGAAGCATCTCGTCGAGTTTCTCTAAGAATTGGCTGGTTGTCATCCAGGCCTGCTCAGGGCCGATAAGGATGGCCAAGTCTTTTGTCATGAAGCCACTCTCAACGGCAGCGACGCAGACTTTCTCTAAAGTCTCAGCGAATTTAATGACGTCAGGTGTGCCGTCAAATTCACCTCGGTATTTAAGGCCACTGGTCCATGCGAAAATGGACGCGATCGGATTGGTTGACGTTTCTTTGCCTTCTTGGTGCAAGCGGTAGTGACGGGTCACTGTCCCATGTGCTGCTTCCGCTTCCACAGTTTTGCCATCCGGCGTCATTAGAACCGACGTCATAAGGCCTAATGAACCAAACCCTTGAGCCACTGTATCCGACTGCACATCGCCGTCGTAATTCTTACAGGCCCAAACATATCCGCCAGACCACTTCATTGCACAGGCGACCATGTCGTCGATTAAGCGGTGCTCATACGTGAGACCCTTGGCATCGAATTCGTCTTTGAATTCACTGTCGAAGACTTCTTGAAAGAGATCTTTGAAGCGTCCGTCGTAAGCTTTTAAAATCGTGTTCTTAGTTGATAGATAAACAGGATAGTTGCGTTGCAGGCCGTAATTCATACAGGCCCGTGCAAAGCCACGAATCGACTCATCAAGGTTGTACATGCCCATGGCAATGCCAGGTTCATCAAATTTGTAGACTTCCAAGTCGATTGGGTCGCTGCCATCTTCGGGTTGGAATTTCATGGTCAGCGTGCCGGCACTAGGGACTTTAAAGTCTGTTGCACGGTATTGATCACCAAAGGCATGGCGGCCGATCACGATGGGCTGCGTCCAACCAGGAACATAACGCGGGACATTCGAGCAGATGATTGGTTCGCGGAAGACGGTGCCGCCAAGTATGTTGCGGATTGTGCCGTTTGGCGAGCGCCACATCTTCTTCAGGCTGAACTCTTCAACACGGTCTTCATCTGGTGTGATGGTGGCGCACTTTACGCCTACGCCGTGTTCTTTAATGGCATTGGCTGCATCAATGGTGATCTGGTCGTCGGTCTCGTCGCGTGCTTCGACACCAAGATCGAAGTATTTCAAATCGATGTCCAGGTAAGGGAGAATCAGCTTGCTCTTAATGAACTCCCAAATGATTCGTGTCATCTCATCGCCGTCCAGCTCGACGATGGGGTTTTTAACTTTAATCTTGCTCACGTATGACTCCCTTCCGCTGCGGGCTGTTCCCGCTTGGTTTTTTGGGGCATTGGCCCCGTGTTTGAGTGCCCGGAAAGTAGGGCAAGGGGGCGTTTGGGTGCAAGCCTAGTGGTGCGAGAGTTCAGGTTTCGGACAAATTTGGATGCTTTATGCTGGGCGTCGACTGTAAATCAGCGAGTTTTTGGCGAATATTGGGCAGAATATCGGTCACAGAATGGACGGTTGTGAAGAGCTCTTCGGTCGAGCCATAACCGAAACCACCGTCGTTCACCGCTTCTGCGAGTGCCACCAGATTGTCCCAATACCCCTTCCAGTTGGCCAGAATGACGGGTTTGTGGTGCACCGATAGCTGCCGCCAAGTAATAATCTCGAGAAATTCTTCCAATGTTCCGATGCCACCTGGAAGAATACAGAAGGCGTCCGAATGCTCAAACATCACGCGTTTTCGGCTGTGCATGTCAGGAACAACGACCATTTCTGCTGATTGGTGGCCGATTTCCCGGTCATTGAGGAACTTGGGTATGACTCCAAGGGCCTGGCCGCCATGATTGAGGATCGCGTCCGAAACGGCGCCCATGAGTCCGACAGAGCCGCCCCCGTAGACCAATTTAATATTTGACTGAGCCATGGCCTCGCCAAGTTTGGACGCAAAGATTTCAAAGTCAGGGTCCGTTCCTGACCGTGAGCCACAAAAGACGCAAAGGCTAAAGCCCTTATTGGGTTCGGGAGATTGTGACATAGGGTGGAATCAAGCCCGGGTTGCCAGTGATATAGGAACTATGTAGTGCTTAGAAACGCACTGAATCTACACTGAATTCGACTGAGATGAAGTGCCGAAGAGTTAACCAGGGTTCTGCCGGAGGAAAATATGACGTTTAAGTATCTAGGCGCAGCACTTGCTGCCGCAGTCTTCACATTCGGACTTTCTACAGCGCACGCTGCAGACAAGGACGTTATCGATTATCGCCAAAACTTGATGAAATCTCTAGGCGCGCATGCGGCTGGACTTGGGGCAATCGCCCAAAACAAAGTTCCCTATGGTGACAATCTCGCATACCACGCGGATGCGATTGCAGCCGCTGCTGACGCCGCTCAGTTGGCTTTTGAACAGAATCTCCCTGGCGGAACTGCCGCCGCGAATATTTGGGAAGACTGGGAAGACTTTAGCGCGCGGTTTGAAGCGCTAGCGAACTCAGCAAGAGAAGTTGCAGCCGCTGCCCGGAGTGGTGGAATGGCAGAAGCGGGTCCAAAAATGGGCGGCTTGTTCACATGTAAATCTTGCCACGACATCTATAGAACTGAGTAAGACGTTCTAAGACTTTAGAGTTTGACCGCCAGTTCTTCGCAGGACTGGCGGTTTTTCTATGTCTGAATGGGTTTAGAGCCCCTCGGCATTCAACAAAAGCCACATAAGAACAGCGACACATATAGCGATTGCGGCTCCAAGGCCTGCATTTGCAAAGGATAAATTCGGTTGTTGTTCGCCGTCAGGCAATTTGCGGTGCCCCGTGATCATCGCAATGATGAGATCCTGTTTCTTAACGAGCCAGTAAAACAGGTTCGCTGCTATGTGCAGCACGATCAGCGTGACCAGGCCGTACTCCCAAATTCGCTTGTGGATACCAGTAACCTCTTTGCTGGTTTCATCTGTCACGAGGAACGCAAGGGGACCCTTGGTTGCGAAAAAAGAGTCGTCTTGTGAAAAAAGTCCTGTTCCAGCCTGCGCCAGAAGCGCCAACAGAATAATCATGACGACGGCGCCACCGGCGGGATTGTGACCGGCAAAGAAGGCTGAGGGACCTTTAAAAACCGTTTTGACGTAAGTGAGTGTTTTGGCGGGGCCCGCGATAAAGTTTGTAAACCGAGCCGTCGTTGATCCTGTTAGGCCCCAAACGACCCTAAAAATAACAAGCCCGAGGATTGTTACGCCGCTTAAGACATGGACATTCATGTTCGAAATGAATCGATCCGTACCTGGAACCGTGAAATCCAGACCTCCGATTTCTCCAGTGACGTAGCTGAGCGCAATGAAAGCGACCAAGAACCAGTGAAAAAATCGGACCCAGAGATCCCAAACTTTGACTGTTAGTTTAGTGCTTGGTCCGGAATTTGGAGTGTCTGTCATAACAAATCCTATCATAGCTATGCTTGACCGCCTTCAAGGCAGACTGCTATTCGCATAAGGACATCATAAAGGGCGGGCCTTATCGGGAGCAATCGTGCGCTTCATCCGTTGGCCCGAAAAATCTATTGGCTGGATTGCTACCGTATTTCATTCCGTTTGGCGTGGCATTAGCCACGGGGGGAGCCTTGCGCCTAGCTGCAGGCCCTGAACGTGGGGCACGCGTGGCGGGGCTATGCATTCTTTTTGGGTTTGCAGCGGCCTGGAACTGGCTGCTCCTGACACCTTGGGTCCCGGTTGATGCTCTCAGTCGCGTGATACATATCGCGATTGGCGGATTTGTAATTGGATTCGCGCTAGATCTTATTCAGCCAAAACGGTCATGGGGCGTTGGTCTTTCCGTTGTTTACGCTATCGGTAGCGTTTGGAGCACGATCTCCGGCGGTTTGCTTGGCCCCGCTCCATCCGAAGCAGGGGGCTGGCTTAGGTTGGTCCTGTACCTGTCACTTTGGTTCGGACTGATCCGGCGTCTCAACGTGCTGCGCTCAGAGGGGCCCTCTGGTTTAGTCATTTGCGTCATGTTGTCACTGGGGCTTGGCTTAGTTGCTCAGATGTCAGGAGAGGGCTCGATTGCGGCTGTTGCCTACTGCCTGGTGGCGGCTTTAGCAGGATACCTGGCTCTGTCATGGATTTTAGCACTCGCTATTGGAAATGCCGTGGTTCTAGGCGGCGGCGGTGCTGTCTTAGGGGTCGCAATGGCGCTTTTGGAGCCCTCGTCCCAAGCGTCGGCGGTCGCGCTCTTGTGCCTTATTCTAGTGCCATTCGCGGATGGGACCGCTAAACGGTTGCCTCTTGGTCCGTCTGCATTTCGACCAGCACTTTACCCTCTAGCGTTGATGGTGATTGCCCTATTACCGATATCCTTGGCGGCGATCATGGCGTTCTTATTCGCTGGTCGCTAACGAACGTCATCACAGGTCGGCGACTAGATCGCCTCGCCCGTTGCTTCGAAGCCCGCAATCCCGTACTAAAAGAAAAAGCTCGGGCTAGCTGAGAGGTGCTGTGAACCGTCCGCTTCTGGTTGCGATTATTGGCGTTTTAGTCGTGATTGCAGCCATTGTATTGAATTTTACTTTGGAAGACCCCGGCGTTCCTGCGCCGGAGCCTGCTGCCGTTGACTCTGGCAGCACGGTTAATGGCGAGTCCGATCAGGATAGGGCGTCAGAAACAGGTGGCCCCGTATTACCCAGCTTCGATGTCGTTCGTATTGACCCTCAAGGCAATACTGTCATGGCGGGGCGGGCAGGTCCGCTAGCCACCGTTATTGTCCTCGATGGGGAAACAGAAATTGGGCGCATTGCGGCGGATGGTCGAGGAGAATGGGTCTTTATTCCGCCTGAAGCGCTGGGGGCTGGCACACATGAATTGTCGCTACGCGTAGACCAGGATGACTCAGAGGCCTTGGTTTCAGACAGTGTCGTAGTGATGTCGATCCCTGAACAAGATGGTGACATCTTAATTATAGAAACTGCCCGTGGCGGCGGAGCGAGTAGAATTCTTCAAGCACCGTCGCAGAAGAGTGCGATCGACCTTAGTGTTGAGACGGTTGACTATGATGACCAAGGTCGGGTTTTCCTTAGTGGTCAAGCATTGGCCGGGAATAGTATTCAGATCTATCTCGACAATGCTTTTGCGGGCCGTGCTGAGGTCGATAGCACCGGGTACTGGAGTATCGAATCCAGTGAGCTTGCGATGCCCGGGCAACATACAGTTAGAGCAGACGAACTAGATGCCGAAAGCATGGTTATTGCGCGGGTTGAGGTGCCATTTAATAGACAGCCCCCACAGCCAGGCGCACAAACCGGAGCAATTACGGTTGTGAAGGGAAATAGCCTGTGGCGAATTGCGCGGCGGGTATACGGCGAAGGTGTCATGTTTACGCTGATTTATGAAGCCAACCAGGACCAGATCAAAGACCCGGATTTGATATATCCGGGACAGGTCTTCACGTTGCCGGTTCGGGACCGGCTATAGCCCATAAATAGGGCACGCTTTGGGTTACGGCTAAAAACCGCTAAACTCAGTATCCAGAAACCAATATAAAAATATATCGCTCGGGGAGTGGCCAGTGAACAGCCGTGAAATTACTTGGAAAGATTATCTGTTTCCGCCTTTGCATCCTGAGGGGCCGGGGTTCTTGGCCCTCTTTGCTTTTGCGACGTTCATACTCGGGTTGATTTGGTCCCCGCTTGGCCTGGTTGGAGGAGCGCTAACTGTCTGGTGTTTCTATTTCTTCCGCGACCCGGATCGCGTTACGCCTGACCGTGAAGGGCTCGTCATCAGTCCGGCCGATGGTGTGGTGCAATCGATCATCGAGATGAACGGTCCTCCCGAACTCGACCTTGAGCAAAAGACATTCACCCGGGTCAGCGTCTTTATGAGCGTGTTTGATTGCCATGTTAATCGCATACCTATCGCCGGCGAGATTACGAAAGAAGTCTACGTTCCTGGCCTCTTTTTGAATGCCACCTTAGACAAGGCGAGCGCTGATAATGAGCGGCAATGTTTGCAGGTTATGTCGAGCATTGGCAAAGAATTCGCTGTCGTTCAAATTGCCGGGTTAGTGGCGCGTCGCATCCGGTGTGATGTTCAGACAGGTCAGTCTCTCGAGACTGGCGAGCGTATCGGTCTTATTCGATTTGGAAGCCGAGTCGATGTTTACTTGCCGACGGGTGTGAATCCACTGGTGTGTCTTGGTCAAAAGATGGTTGCTGGTGAGACTGTCCTCGCAGATGCGAATTCTAGTGAAGAGCAACGCGATGGTGAGGTTCGTTAAATGACGGGGAACGCGGCCAACGATCAGGAGAAAGAACGGGCGCAACCGCGCACGATGTCTTTCAATAAACTGTTCCCGAATATGTTGACTGTGTTGGCGCTATGCAGTGGCTTAACGTCGATCCGTTTTGCAATAAGCGAGGACTGGGAAAGATCTGTTATCGCTCTCGTTATTGCGTGTTTTCTCGATGGTATTGATGGCCTCGCGGCTCGCTTGTTACGTGGCACGACAAAGTTCGGCGCAGAACTGGATTCGCTGTGCGATGCCATCAGTTTTGGGATGGTGCCGTCAATCTTGCTTTATCTATGGGCCATGCAAGGAGCCGGGACTTTAGGTTGGGCCTTATGTCTTCTCTACGCAGTGTGCTGTGTTCTCCGTCTTGCACGTTTTAATACGATGGTTGGAGATCCTGGGCTTCCCAGTTGGGCTCATAACTATTTTACCGGCGTCCCGTCTCCAGCGGCCGCTGGGCTCGCTATTCTGCCAATGATTTTGTCGTTCTACTTCGACGCGGGCGTGTTTAGTAGCCCTTGGGTCTTAGGTATTTTCCTTGGAACGGTGTCTTTTTTAATGGTTAGTAAGGTGCCGACGTTCTCGATTAAGAAGCTACGTGTACCTCGCCAATTCGCACTTCCTATGATGATCCTAATCGCGTTATTTGCAGGTTTCATGGTCACGGAAACCTGGATAACGCTCGGCCTTATGGGCTTGGTCTACCTGGGTAGTATCCCTTTCAGCATTATCACGTTCACCCGCCTGTCTAAGCGTGGTGGCCTGACCCAAGAAGAACTTGCTGAAGTCGAAGCCGAAGATTAACTCAATCTACTCTGCTGGCTGACTAACAAGACCAGATTTCATTGAACGCCGCCGTGCAAACTTAGCCTGTATATCTGTACGAAATTTCAGTGCGCACGGAGTGACGACCAACGTGAGAACGGTGGCGAACGTTAGCCCACAGACGATGGCGATAGAAAGCTGTTGCCACCACTGCAGTGATGGCGCGCCGATGTGAACGGCCCGCTGAACAAAATCGACATTGATTTGGAACATCATTGGCATCAATCCGAGCACCGTCGTTACTGTCGTCAGTAAAACGGGCCTTAGGCGCTGCGCACCGGTCTGTATTATGGCTTGAACTGGATCATCAAAGTTCTTCTTAAGCCGATCATAGGTATCGATGAGCACGATATTATTATTCACAACTATACCGGCCAAAGAAATGACGCCAACGCCAGACATAACAATACCAAAGGGCTGTTGGAAAATGAGTAGTCCTAAAAACACGCCGATGGTCGACATGAGCACTGCGCTCAAAATGAGGAACGCAGAGTAAAAACTATTGAACTGAGTGACGAGAATGACACCCATTAAAAACAGGGCGACTATGAAGGCGCGTTGAAGAAACGCAGCAGATTCCTGTTGCTCTTCATCCTCGCCTTTGAAAGCCCACGATATTTCCGGGTTCCAGTTTTCGTTCTCTTTAAGCCAGCCCTCAATTGCACGAACTTTTTGATCTGGCAAAATGCCATCTTCGACGCTGGCGATGATCGAAATAACACGCCGACTATCTATGCGATTGATCTCACCTGAGTCTTGTTTGGCGACACGGCGAACGAAACTAGATATGGGGACTTGGCCTGCTGGCGTAGTAACTCTGATTTCGTCGAGTTCGTCGAGGGTCCGGTATTCTTCTGGAAAACGCACGACAATATCAATCTCGTCGTCAGCGTCATCCGGCCGATAATCTGAAAGCTTCAAGCCCTCTGTTACCAATTGAACCATGTCGCCGATGCTGCCGATGTCGACACCAAACTTCGCTGCCTGCGCCCGATCGACTTCGAGTTCCCATTCAATGCCGGGTAATGGCAAGGTGTCCTCAATGTCTACAAAGCCACCGATTCGACCTAACTCTCCGCGAACCATGGCGACATGCTCAGCGAGCACATCGAAGTCCTGTCCCATGAGATTGAGGTGAAATTGGCGACCGGTCGGCGGGCCCATTTTCTCTTCCCACACTTCAATCTTTACGCCAGCTAAGTCTGATAGGCGTTCACGCATATCTGCGACGACTTCAGTGGACGTGCGTCGGTTCTCCCAATTCTTGTATTCGAATTGAACGGCGCCGACGATGTCAGCTGATCCTCCGTCCCGATAGCGGGCGCCGGCAGCTGACCGCGCATAGAGAGTGCTGAACTCTGGTAGGTCGAAAATACGCTCTTCGACCTGGCGCGTTAGTCGATCTTTGTCGTCTACCGATAGGTTGCCTCTGGCATGGACGTATACGGCACCTCTTTCCGGCTCAGATTCAGGCATAAATTCGATGCCTTTGCCGAAGTTCCAATACAGAACTTGAGCGGATACCAGCATGACGACCGCTCCGATGAGGACCGCACCAGAGTTGCTCAAGGCGCGGCTTAGTAACCGCGCGTAAGCGCCTGTCAGACCGGGTAGGGCTGTTAGATCGGCACTTTGGCCAGCCGCCATTGCTCGCATAAGGTCTGGATTGCCGATCCCTGGTCGACCAACCCGTGACCCTAACGTCGGAACGAAAATCAGCGCCATGAGGAGTGAGGCTGTCAGCGTTGCGATCAAAGTAATCGGCAGATACTTCATGAACTCGCCAAACAATCCGGTCCAGAACAGAAGAGGTGCAAATGCGGCGAGCGTTGTTGCTGTTGATGCAGTAACCGGCCAGGCCATTCGCTTTGCAGCTAACCCATAGGCTTCTTTTCTATCTAAGCCTTCCGCCATTTTCCGATCAGCGTATTCCGTCACCACGATCGCGCCGTCAACCAACATGCCAACCGATAGGATAAGGCCGAATAGCATCACCATATTGATGGTCATGCCAAAGGTGTAGAGGACAAGAATACCCATCAGA
>Ga0055584_100000171_pt1 | contig 61651 bp, 62 predicted proteins | sample OSDHelmetaG_FD_58716 | JGI IMG/M metagenome (GOLD analysis project Ga0055584, IMG submission 58716) | Pelagic marine sediment microbial communities from the LTER site Helgoland, North Sea, for post-phytoplankton bloom and carbon turnover... | ecosystem: Environmental > Aquatic > Marine >... | reverse complement strand
CATGAACGCATATAGAACACATACCTGCGAACAATTACGAAAAGAACATATTGGTGAGGAAGTCACCTTATCTGGCTGGGTTCACCGCAAACGTGACCACGGCAATCTTTTGTTCCTTGATTTGCGCGATCATTATGGTGTCACACAATGTGTCCTGGAATCAGATTCCAGCGTCTTCCCGGTTCTTGATAAAGTACGCCAGGAAAGTGTTGTCTCTGTTACCGGGAACGTAACCGAACGGAGCAGCGATACCATTAATTCGTCATTGCCGACGGGTGATGTTGAAATTTATATCAGCCAGTTCAAGGTATTGTCCGAAGCGGACGAGCTGCCCATGCCGGTCTTTGGCGAGCAGGAATACCCGGAAGAAACCCGCCTGCGTTATCGCTTTTTGGATCTTCGTCGCACCTCCCTGCATAACAACATGATGCTGCGCTCGAAAGTCATGTCATCTGTTCGAAAAAGCATGGAAAAACTTGGTTTTTTTGAGCATCAAACGCCAATTTTGACATCATCTTCACCGGAAGGCGCGCGGGATTTTCTGGTCCCCAGTCGCTTAAACCCCGGACGCTTTTACGCCCTTCCCCAAGCGCCACAGATTTTCAAGCAGTTGATTATGGTTGCCGGGTTCGACCGTTATTTCCAGATCGCCCCGTGTTTCCGTGATGAAGACCCCCGCGCCGATCGTTCCCCCGGTGAATTTTATCAGCTGGATGTGGAAATGTCGTTTGTCGAACAGGACGATATCCTGAACGCCATCGAGCCGGTCTCCCACAACCTGTTCGCCGATAATTCTGACAAGACCGTCACCCCCATGCCGTTCCCGCGCCTGACCTTCGCCGAAACCATGTTGAAATACGGCACGGACAAGCCGGACCTGCGTATTGATATTGAAATTTGCGACGTCAGTGAGGTTTTTGCCGGTTCTGATTTTTCTGTTTTCGCGTCTGTCGTGGAAAAGGGCGGTGTGGTTCGCGCCATCCCCGCACCGGGGGCCGCCGCACGACCGCGCAGTTTCTTCGACAAAATGAATGGCTGGGCCCAGGACGAAGGGGCGCCCGGTCTTGGCTGGATATCCTTTGCCGACGGGGAAGCAAAAGGCCCCATTGCCAAACGCCTGGGTGAAGAACGCCTGAACAAGCTTCAAGAACGGGCCAGCCTGAAAGACGGCGACGGCGTATTTTTTGCCAGCGGCACCCAAAATGATGCCGCAGATCTGGCCGGTAAAGCCCGTGTGCAGATCGGTGAACAGTTGGACATGGTCGATAGCAATCGTTTTGATCTGGTCTGGATTATCGATTACCCCATGTACGAATGGGACGAGACGGAAGACAGGCTTGATTTCTCGCACAATCCTTTTTCCATGCCCCAGGGTGGTTTGGACGCACTTGCCAACGAGGACAAGCTGGCCATTCTTGGCTACCAGTATGACCTTGTTTGCAACGGCATTGAACTTGGCAGCGGTGCCATCAGGAATCATGAACCGGAAACCATGTTCAAGGCGTTCGAGCTGGTCGGTTATTCCCGTGATGACGTGGAGACCAAGTTTGGCGGCCTTCTACGCTCCTTCCACTATGGTGCCCCGCCCCATGGCGGCATTGCCTTGGGGTTAGACCGTATTGTCATGTTGCTGTTGGATGAAGCAAATATTAGAGAAGTCATCATGTTCCCGCTAAATCAACAGGCTCAGGACCCGCTTTTAGGCGCGCCATCAGAAATCGAAGACGCCCGCTTCAAGGAACTTCACCTCAGCTTCAAGGCCCCCAAGGCCGTTAAATCCTGAGCATTGAATTAATAACAATAAGCCCTACTATTAGCGTTTCTTGAACGCTCGAGGTTGCGATGACATCCAGTTCCAATGATACGGGTAAAAGCGGCTTTGAAGACCCGACGCCGCGTATTGGCATTATTGGTGTGGGCGGTGCTGGTGGCAACGCCATCAACAACATGATCCAGGCTGACCTGGCCGGTGTTAATTTCCTTGCCGCCAATACGGACGCCCAGGCACTGGCGGCGACGTTGGCCTCCCATTCTTTACAGTTGGGGACAACCTTGACCAGTGGTCTTGGGTCAGGAGCCCAGGTCGATGTGGGACGTGCTGCCGCCGAAGAATCAACGGATGACATCCGGAAATGGGTTGCACAGTGTGACCTGCTGTTCATTGCCGCCGGTATGGGCGGAGGCACCGGCACCGGGGCCGCCCCGATCATTGCCGAAATCGCCCGCGAGGAAAACACCCTGAGCGTCGGCGTCATCACCCTGCCTTTTGATTTTGAAGGCTCCCGGCGTATGCGGACTGCCATTGAAGGCATGAACGAGCTTGAAAAGTTTGTCGACACCCTGATCGTTATTCCCAATCAGAACCTGTTTGCCGTTGCCAATGCGACGACGACCTTCGCCAATGCCTTCGCCTTGGCAGATGAAGTTCTGCACGATGCCATTCGCGGCATTACGGACCTGATCGTCCTGCCCGGCCTGATAAATCTGGATTTTGCCGATGTCAAAGCCGTCATCACCAAGACCGGACGCGCCATGATGGGCACGGGCATGGCGACAGGCGCAAGCCGGGCTATTGATGCGGCCGAAGCCGCCATCGCCAATCCCCTGTTGGAAACTGTTTCTATCAAAGGGGCAAAAGGCTTGTTGATTAACGTAACCGGCGGCCCGGACATGACCTTGTTTGAAATCGATGAGGCGGCGAACCGAATACGCGCCGAGGTGGGCGGAGACAGCCTTGTTATCTTCGGCAGTGCTTTTAATCCGGCCCTTGACGGCAACCTGCGGGTTTCCGTAGTTGCCACTGGACTGAAAGGACCGTTGCAAGAGAGCGTCCCTGAACCGGAGCCGGAACCAGTGCCGGAACCTGAATCAGTTACCGAACCTGAGCCTGAGCCTGAACCAGAGTCCGAGCCCGAAACGACCCTGCCGCCCCCCATCGCCCCGGCCATGGAAGCGGTCATGGAGGCGGTTATGGAACATGCCAGCAAGGAGCCGGAGCCTGAATCTCAAACACCTGAGGGAAGCCAGCAAATTCCGGCCCCGGCCATGCCCCGACCTGAAAACCCTCGCCCCGACGCCCCACCTGAACCTGCCCTTGACGTGGCGGCCCCTGAGACCAAAGCGACGCAAGTGGAAAACACTGAAGCGCCGTCTCTGGAAGAGCCAAAGGTTGCCGAGAAAAAGAAACCAAAACGTGGCTGGGCCGGAAGAATATTCGGATCCGATTAAAGCCCCCGTTGCCCGTGCCTGACTTATCTATTTAATCGCCAGCAACTTATAAAAGCCAAAGTGGCCCAGGATGTCTGGGTTTTCTTTCCGTGGGACACGCAAGAGCAGTACATGGCGCCACTGGCGGGAAAAAACGCCGACGAGTTAGCCGCCTTTATTTTAGGCAAAGACGCCGGAATGATAGATGGTAAGCAAGCCAAGACCCATGGAGAAAAGTCCAAGAACCGCGCTAAGGGAGCTATAGGCCCAGGTCATGGAATTAGCGGCGTAGCGCAGGGGAACAGCAATAACAACGCTCAGGAGCCCCATTCCTGCAATGGAGCCAAGGCCAAACAGGCCAATATAGATAATTCTGGCAGAAAGCGGCTCGACGCTCTGCATGGTCAGCAAGACCAGTGCGGCAGACCCGGCCAGGCCGTGCATCATACCAACAGCCAGGGCGCGCCGGGACATTCCCTTGAAGTGCTCATGGCGGTGGCCTGACAGTTCGTGACCCTTTTCCCCCTCATGGGAATGGGCGTGGATGTGGCGTTCTTCGCCCGGGTGACCATGAGCATGAAAGTGAATGCGCTTTTTGATCAAACGATAGATCACATCCGCGCCCAGGACGACCAGCATAACCCCGACCAGGGTCTCAAGCCCTTGAATAACGCTTTGCGGCAAACTGTGGTTAAGGATGACAATCACCGCGCCAAAGGCAAACAGGGTCAGGGTATGGCCCAACCCCCACATGACGCCTAAGGGAATTGCCTGACGCACGCTTTTGGCCCGCGTTGCAAGAACCGCAACGGCGGCAACGTGATCGGCCTCAAGCGCATGACGCATGCCAATCAAAAAACCAAGAAACAAAATGCCGCTCATGTATGGGATCTTCTTTAAGAAAAATGGGACAGTTGGAGAGAAGTCGATATCACGAACGCTTGCCCGCCGCAATGCTCTCAACGCTCGTGCGGTAATGCACTCAACGCATAGCGCAACTAGACCTTCATGGCTATATACCGAAATTCCTGTATTTCACCCGCACACCGCCTTGCTGACGTTTTGTCAAAAAGCCTTAAGCGCTGAGCAGGCAAAAAACAGGAATTATTGTTCGCGCAAAATTTCATGAACCACACCGGCCTGAAGCAGCTCTGGTGTGCTGGGGAACCAGATGTCCGTGTGGGATGCCTGAAATACTCTCTCTAGGAAATCCTTGTCGACGCCCTGTGACTCGTAAAACTCCTTGTCAATGCGTTGCTCTTCCTTAGGGTCGATGTAGGGCGTCTTTAACATGCTATCCAGGGCGAACTGATGAAAGCCCAGCTTGCCCTCAGGCCCTAAATGACGCCTTACCCCGCCAATATAGGCCGTCATGCAGGCGGACATGCACGAATCGACGACATAGGTATCCAGGGCATATGTCTTTATCAGTTTGGCAACACCCCGGCCTTCGGTGATACGCCCGCCCGTACTGGATAAGGTGACGGCATCAACGTCTGGATTTTTTTCCAACAATGCAGCCAGATCAAGGGTCAGGCCGATATTGAAATCCCCGCTCATGTGAATGCGTTTGTTGTCCCCGGACAGGCTCAAGGAATACTCGCCAAGCAGCGCAGGCCCCTTCTTGAACCTGTTTTTGTACATGGCTTCCGGGTCTTCAAACAGGGATTGAAAAGCGCCGAGGGCAATCAGGATGGTCAGAAACAGGCTAGCCACGATGCCTATCTGGGTCAGCACAACCGTTGAATGGGCACCACGTCTGGTTATGAAACGATCACAGGCTTTGAGAAGCCCGCGGACCTGCCACACGTAAACAATGACATGAAAGAGCACTAAATAAATGACCGTGGCCATAATCGCCAGGGTTGATTGATCGCTGAAGGGCGGATGGGTAAAGCGTTCCACAAAAAGAATGAGGATCCGCAATCCCACCAGATTGACCCAGAAGGACCACAGCAGGGATTGATCGCCACGCCAGTGATTGCGCATATATTCCATGAGTGCAGCTTAACGACATTTGTCCATTAACAGTATTTGTTCTTCCCCACTATTTTCTATAGGTTCCCGCCTTATGAAAGTAGATGATTTCGATTTTGACCTCCCCCAGCGCTTTATCGCCCAAAGGCCAGCGTCGCCGCGCGACCATGCCCGCCTGCTGGTTGGCGAGGGCTTGCAAGACAAAATCATGGCGGAGTTACCGACCTGTCTGAAAGAAGGCGATATTCTGGTCTTCAACGATACCCGGGTGATCCCGGCCCGCCTGAAAGGCATGCGCGACCAGGCCAAGGTGGAAGTCACCCTGCACATGCGCCTTTCCGATAACACCTGGAAGGTTTTTGCCAAACCGGCCAAGAAACTGAAAGTCGGCAACCAGGTCATCTTTGCATCTGGATTTTCTGCACAGGTGACGGACAAGGGCATGGGCGGCGACGTGACGCTCGCCTTCAACAAATCCGGCACTGACTTAATGACCGCCCTTGAAACCCATGGCGGCATGCCCCTGCCCCCTTACATCAAACGCGAAGGCCTGGCTGACGCACGCGACAAGTCAGATTACCAGACCCTCTTTGCCGACAAAGAAGGTGCCGTTGCTGCCCCCACAGCCGGGCTGCATTTCACGCCAGAACTAATGAGTGCCTTGGCAGACAGGGGCATCGCACATGTTACCCTTACGCTACATGTTGGCGCCGGGACTTTCCTGCCTGTCAAGGTGGAGGACACGGACGACCATGTCATGCACGCCGAATGGGGGGAAATTACACCCGAGGCCGCGGCGGTCATCAACGCCGCCAAGGGTGCAGGCGGGCGTGTTGTTGCCGTCGGCACCACCTCGCTGCGGCTACTTGAGTCCGCCACGGGTGAGGACGGCACCTTGCATGCTTTCAAGGATGAAACAGATATTTTCATCACGCCGGGATATGGCTTTCGCATGGTCGATACCTTATTGACCAACTTCCACTTGCCCCGCTCGACCCTGTTCATGCTGGTCTGTGCCTTCGCCGGGCAGAGCCGAATGAAAGAAATTTATGACACGGCCATGGACCGGGACTACCGTTTCTATTCTTATGGCGATGGCTGCCTGTTGCAAAAGGAAGATCAGACGTGAGCGACTTTAAGGTTCTCAAGAAAGACGGCAAGGCGCGCCTGGGCCGCGTTGAAACGGCCCATGGCGGGTTCGACACGCCTGCCTTCATGCCTGTCGGCACGGCGGCAACGGTGAAAGCCATGCGACCGGAATCCGTGGCCCAGACCGGGGCTCAGATCATCCTGGCCAACACCTATCATTTAATGCTGCGCCCCGGGGCGGAACGCATCGAGACGTTGGGCGGCCTGCACACCTTCATGAACTGGCACGGGCCTATCTTGACGGATTCAGGCGGTTTTCAGGTCATGTCCTTGTCTGATTTGCGCAAGATGACGGAAAAAGGTGTGACGTTTTGCTCCCACATTGATGGCTCCAAACATGAGCTAACGCCAGAACGCTCCATGGATATCCAACGTATGCTGGATGCGGACATCGCCATGGCTTTTGATGAATGCACCCCGTTTCCGGCGACCCTGGAGCAGGCAAACGAGTCCATGCAGCTATCCATGCGCTGGGCCACACGCTCGAAAGATGCCTTTGTTGAGCGCGACGGATACGGCCTGTTCGGCATTGTTCAGGGCGGCGTCTATAAAGAGCTTCGCGAACAATCGGCGGATGCCCTCAAAAATATCGGTTTTGACGGATACGCCCTTGGCGGCCTTGCGGTTGGAGAGGGTCAGGAGGCGATGTTTGATGTTCTCGACTACGCCCCCGCCTTATTGCCCGAAGACAAACCGCGTTACCTGATGGGTGTGGGCAAGCCCGATGATCTGGTTGGCGCGGTTCTGCGCGGTGTTGATATGTTCGACTGCGTCCTGCCGACACGTTCAGGTCGCACCTCCCAGGCCTTCACCCGCATGGGAACCGTCAACTTGCGTAACGCCCGCCACGCTGATGACCCACGGCCCCTTGACGAGCACTGCGGCTGTCCGGCGTGCACGGATTACAGCCGCGCCTATTTGCATCATTTGGTCAAAACCGGTGAAATACTGGGCGCAATGCTTTTGACATGGCATAACCTGCACTATTATCAAGAACTGATGGCTGGATTGCGCAGCGCAATCGCTGGAGGCGAGCTTGCTGAGTTCGCAGCGCAATTTGCAGCGGCACAAGCTGCTGGCGATATTGAACAACTATAGAGAAGAATCATGGCAGACAACGTATATGACAACCTGACCCAGTTAGGCGGCTCCGACGAGGCCCCGGCCTCACCGGATGAAGCGAACCTTGAAACCGTCGCCAACCCGCAGGCGGGCGAAGATTATCTGGTTCGTTTCAGTTGCCCGGAATTTACCTCCGTGTGCCCGGTCACCGGCCAGCCGGACTTTGCCCATCTGGTCATCGACTACGCCCCGGATGCCAAGCTAGTGGAAAGCAAGTCCTTGAAGCTTTACCTGGCCGCCTTTCGCAATCACGGGGCCTTCCATGAAGATTGCACCATCGCCATCGCCAAAAAAATAACCGCGGCGGCAAAACCAAAATGGCTTCGCATCGGTGGCTACTGGTATCCACGCGGCGGCATTCCCATCGACGTCTTTTATCAAACGGGTACAATCCCCAAGGGCCTGTGGGTCCCCGATCAAGGTGTGCCCGCCTACAGAGGACGCGGATAATGAGCGACTACACTTTATACATTGGCAACAAGAATTATTCGTCCTGGTCCCTAAGGCCCTGGCTGGCCATGAAGGTGGCCGGGATTCCTTTTGAAGAAAAACTGATCCCGATGTTTGATGATGACTGGAAAGCAAGCATCACCAAGGTCTCGCCAACGGCCCAGGTGCCGGTCCTCACCGATGGTGATCTGACCATCTGGGAAACCATGGCCATTTTGGAATATATGGCAGAACGTCATCCGGACAAGGGCCTGTGGCCACAAGACCCAGCAGCGCGTTCCGTGGCGCGTTCCATGGCCAACGAAATGCACGCAGGCTTTTCGGCCCTGCGCAACAACATGCTCATGAACATCCGCAAACCCCGTCCCGGCAAAGGGATGGGCGAAGGGGTTGCAAAAGACATCGCGCGCATTGAAGAAATCTGGACTGACTGCCGCACACGTTTTGGTGCCGGAGGGGACTTCCTGTTTGGCAAGTTCTCAAATGCCGACGCCATGTTCGCCCCCGTGGTCATCCGCTTTACCAACCATGAGGTGGCTTTAAGCGATGTCTCGGCAGCTTACCGCGATGCGGTGCAGGCTTTACCGGAGATGATCCAATGGTCAGATGCGGCCCGGGTTGAGCCTTGGATCATACAAAAGTATGAGCTGGACTAGGCGCTAGCGAGTTTGGACTGTTGGATTTAAAAGAATCAATCAGAGATAAAGCCCTGGATGTGGGCTTCGACGTGGTTGGTTTTGCCGATGCCACAAGTGAGCAACGCCTTGAAACTGATTTAAATCAGTACCTTGGCGAAGGTCGCCACGGCAATATGGACTGGATGGCCAGGAACACGGATCGCCGCACCTCGCCCCGGGGCCTGTGGCCACAGGTCAACTCGGTCATTGTGCTAGGGCTAAACTACGGCCCGGCGGACTCTCCGGCTCGGGCTCTTGCACGAAAAGACCGAGGCAACATCAGCGTCTATGCCCGGGGCAAGGATTATCATGATCTGGTCAAGAAACGCCTGAAACAGATTGGCCGCTGGCTGGTCGAGACACACCCCTGCGAGATCAAGGTTTTTGTCGACACCGCCCCGGTCATGGAAAAACCCCTGGCGCAAAAGGCCGGTTTAGGCTGGCAGGGCAAGCACACCAATCTGGTCTCTCCTGAATTGGGCTCATGGCTGTTTTTGGGAGAAATCTTCACGACCCTTAAGTTAAGCCCTGACGCGCCTGGGACCGATCAATGCGGCACCTGCCGTGCCTGCCTTGATGCCTGCCCGACGGATGCCCTGGCAGTCCCCTATCAGATAGACCCACGGCGCTGTATTTCCTATTTGACCATTGAGCACAAAGACGCCATCCCCCCGGACCTGGCCGGGGCCATGGGCAACCATATCTACGGCTGTGACGATTGTCTGGACGCCTGCCCGTGGAACAAGTTTTCGCGCGTCAACACCGAAGATGCTTTCCTGCCCCGCGGGGAACTTAGCGCGCCCCGGCTTGCAGACTTATCAAAGCTCAACGATGCGGACTTCCGCCAGATGTTTTCAGGCTCTCCCATCAAACGCACAGGCCGGGAACGCTTTGTCAGAAACGTCATAATCGCCATGGCCAACAGCGGCGATAAAAACCTTGGGGAAGCCATCAGCGCACAATTGGACGACCCCAGCCCCATCATCGCCCAGGCCGCCCGGTGGGCCTTAAGCAAACTTCGGGAGTAAGCTTTAATTTGTTTGTCTTTCTTCATATTGGCACAGGGGATATGATCCTTACCGGGAAACGGATAAGGCAATCCACATGACGGCTCTGTCACCTATTGATCAGGACATCATCAAGCGCGCACCCTTGCTCATGGACTTGCCCGGCAATGTACTGGAGCGATTGCTCGAAGATTGTCACGTTGTCAAACACCCACAACACAAACTGCTGTTTCTACGTGGCGAGCCTGCCGATCACATATTCCTGATTCTCGATGGCTGGGTTAAGGTCTACCGGGACACCCCGGATGGGGAGCAAACTGTCATTGGCATTTTAAAGCCCGGTGAAACCGTCGCCGAGGCCGCCATTTTTCTGGGCAAAGACTATCCGGCCAGTGCCGAGGTTGTCAGTGATGCGCGCCTGTTGGAAATTCCATCGGAATCCCTGCTATCCCTGCTTAGGGAAGATGGCGAGTTGGGCATTCGTATGCTGGGCACCCTGTCGCAAAGGATGCGTGGTCTGGTTCTGCATATTGAACAAATTCAGGCTCGCTCCACACCACAGCGTCTGGGCGAATTCCTGCTTGGCCTGTGTGCCCAGAATGAAGGGTCCGTCACCCTTGATCTGCCCTACGATAAATCCCTGGTTGCCGCCCGTTTGGGCATGAAGCCGGAAAGCCTGTCCCGGGCATTGGCCAAGCTGCGCGATTTCGGCGTCAGCACCAATGGCCATCAGGTCACCCTGGATGACATTGCGGGCCTAAGGGCCTTCTGCATTTCCAACGACTAAAGTCTGGGCTTGATTAGAATAGGCCAGAAGGCCACCGTAAAAATCATATAGCCCCCGGCCCACAATAAACCCGCCGCCCCAATTAAAATGCTGAAACTGTCACCGGGCAATTGTACCTGCACCAATGGGGCACTGACCCTGAAAAAACTGCCCATAATAACCATCCAATAGGCCGCGACGGTGGCCGGAGAAGCCAGTATCTCGCGGCCGGAATGGCCCAGGGCAACGCGGCTCATCATGGCCAGAACCATGGTTCCCATGGCCCCCGCCGTAAGGGCGTGAACAGCCGCCCCGCGCTCCACCGCGTCACTTAAATTAGCCGCCGCCAACAATGCAAAGCCCATAACCAACCACAAATGTCCGGCGTGCAGAACCCAGACAATGGGATCACCCAGCACCAACCGGGTTTTCCAGCGCCCCATGCGGATCAATAAGGCAAGCGAAGCAAAAGCGGCAAATATGCCTGCGACAAGGCGGCTCTCACCGGCAAATAAGTCAGACAGAACTGCCAAAATTACACACAACATGACTGCTTTGGTGACAGACTCAGGCGTCCCGGTCTCCACCTCCACCCCCTGCCTGCGAAGGGCATTAGCGGTAAAGCCGGGGATCACCCGCCCGCTTATGAGCGTGACCAGAATAACGACCCCATACATGCCAAGATCAAGACCAAATCTTGCGCTGTCCCCGTAAGTCCCTGTGGCTTCCAGATGCATCATCAAATTAGACATAAACAAAAGGCCAAGAACCCCAAGCACGATGTAATTGCGCCGCACCTTGTGGGCAACAAGCCGCCTGCCGATATAAATGGCCAAAGCGGGAATCATCAACAGGTCGACCCCGGCAACAAAATGGGGACCTAAGGATGCCCCGAACCACATGGCCATGCGCCCTGACACCCAGATCAATACCAATATGGCCAAAGGCCAACCGCTAAAAGGATCACTGCCGGTCCAGTTGGGAACCGCCGTCAACAAAAAGCCCGCCGCAGCGGCGATGACAAAACCGAAAATCATTTCATGGCCATGCCAGTAGGACGGGGCAAAATTACCGGGCGTGCTGCCATCCCCGAGAAATACCCAGAGCCACGCCAACAGCGGCACAGCCCCGTAAATTCCCGCGAACAGGAAAAATGGCCTAAACCCTGCACTCAAAAAAATGAACAATGTCTTGACTTCATTGTTATCGGGATCATTTGTGGGAATCGATGTGTTCATGTTCTTTTTCTACTTTTAAATTACCGAAGCAACATATGGTATGAAAAATAAGAAAGCCTTGATGATGATCAAAAATGTGACAAGTCTTCGCTGCTAACTTGACGAAACCTGCTATCGTGTGTTTCCGTCTTCCAGACTGATCATATTTTAAAGTGAGCTGCCATGTTGATACGCCTGATTGCCGCCGTTGTTGTCGCCACTTACGTCTTTATGGAACTAACTTCCGATGAGGCCGATGAGGGCCCCAGTGAACCCGGCGTTGTCTTCCAGGATTGTGACGTCTGCCCCGAAATGACGGTTATCCCGGCCGGGTCCTTCATCATGGGCAGCGACGGTCGCCACAAGTACGAGCGCCCATCCCACAAAGTCACCATCGCCAAACCCTTCGCCATGGGTATTTATGAAGTAACCTTCGATGAATGGCAGGCCTGTTTTGACGATGGCGGCTGCTCGCGGGTGCCCGATGACCACAAATGGGGCAAGGGCCGCCGTCCGGTGATGAATATCTCCTGGTATGAAACCCAGCCGTATGTGGAATGGCTTAGCAAAAAGACCGGTCACACCTACCGCTTGCCAACGGAAGCCGAATGGGAATTCGCCGCGCGCGGCGGCACCACCACGGAATTCTGGTGGGGCGACAAAGTCGGCGAAAATCTGGCCAACTGTCGTGACTGCAAAAGCCAGTGGAGCAAGAAAGGTTCCGCCCCGGTTGGATCATTCGCGCCAAACCCTTTTGGCCTGTACGATGTTCACGGCAACGAATGGGAATGGCTGGAAGATTGCTGGAACCCGACCCATGAAGGGGCGCCAGGCGATGGCTCCGCACGCATGGATGGCAACTGCGATCTACGGGTCATGCGCTCCGGCTCGTGGTATTATTTTTCAAAGAATATCCGCTCTGCCTGGCGCTTCAAGAACGACGCCCGGGTCAAAAGTTACGGCATCGGCATGCGGGTAATGCGCGAATTACCCTGAGCACAGACTACTTGCCACCTTTATCTTTTAACTGATTGATCTGTTGCTGCATGGCTTCCAACTGGGAGACCAGATCGTCCAGGTTTTCTTTTGGCTCCGACTTCTTTTTGCTCGACGGTTTTGATTTCTTGGGTGCGGGTTTTTCGTCCTCGGCTTGGCCTTGAGATCCGAAATTCGGGGTGAACATCTGCATGGCACCTTCAAACAGGGCCAGGTTCTGTTTTCCCATTTCCTCGAACTGCTGAAACGGATTCAATCCATCAAGGGCATCGTGCATGTAATGGCGCATCTGTTCCTGATTGCGCGCGAAAGATCCCATTGAATGATCCAGATATTGCGGCACCAGGGATTGCAGGCTGTCGCCGTAAAAGCTGATCAAATGACGCAAGAAACTGATCGGCAACAAATTCTGGCCGCCTTTGGATTCTTCCTCGACAATGATATGGGTCAGCACCTGACGGGTAATGTCCTCGCCGGACTTGGCATCAAAGACAACAAAATCTGTTCCGTCCTTGACCATTTGCGACAGGTGATCAAGGGTCACGTAGCTGCTAGTCGCCGTGTTATAAAGCCGCCGATTGGCGTACTTCTTGATGGTGATCGGCGCTTCTTCATTGGTAGAATTATCAGCCATGGTACGATTTCTATTCCTTTAATTCCCACGAGTCCTTTGCTCATGCAAGAACGTGGCGCAATATAATTTTCTCTTCGTAGCATAATACCTTTTTTATGAAAATGCTGCAATGCAATGCAAAAAAATGCTGCGCCTGCCGCAACGGCCATGCGGGCTTTCGCAGCGGACCCTGGCGCGCTATAGTGATCCGTGAATAACAAGGCAGAAACTATGGCTGAAACACCTGATCTTGACGCATTGGCGCGCCAATATCTCGACTTGTGGCAAGAACAACTTTCGGCTTTGGGTGCTGAGGGAGAGATGGCCGAAAGCATTGCCAAAAGTATCGAACTGATGAACGGATCCGCTGCTGCTTTCGCCAACATGGCTGAAAGCGCCGCCGCGCAAGCAAGAGACCAAGAGCATGACGAAGAACGTCCCGGCACCGCCACTGAAGCTTCAAGGACCGCGCCCGTTGGCCCTGCACCTAAGCATTCAGACCCTGTCGTGGATCAGCTCATTAAGCGCATTGCAAGGCTTGAAAAGCGGATCGCTAAGCTGGAGCCCACACCTAAAAAGCGCCGCAAATGACCTTAATCAGGCCCTTCAGCATATAAACCCCGATGATTTTCGACGCGCCGTTGAAAATCAATCCCGCCTGCGCTTGGCTGAATTTTCCCGTGGTGTTCGCGCCTACCGGAACTACAAGCGCGCCCGGCGCCCGGATGAGCCCCCTGTCATCTGGTCCCAGGGGACGACCCGTCTTCTTGATTACGGCATTAATGGCAAGGGACGCCCGGTCATGTTCGTCCCGTCTTTGGTCAACAGGGGCTATATCCTTGATCTTGGCAAGCGTCGCAGTTTATTGCGCGACCTTGCCCGGCGTGGGTTGCGCCCGTTGCTTGTGGATTGGGGCGCACCGGGAAAACTGGAAACCGGGTTCTCCCTGGATGATTACATTGGCGCAAGGTTGGCCGGGGCCTTGCAGGCGGCCCATGACCTTGAAAACAAACCGGTTGCCCTTGCCGGTTATTGCATGGGCGGACTTTTGACACTGGCCTTAAGCGCGATTCGCCGTGACCAAATATCCGCACTGGTGCTGATGGCCACACCGTGGGACTTCCACGCCGTGGGCATGGCCAAATCCCGCATGCTGGCCGCCATGATCCCAGCCATTGAAAACATGCTTCAGGTCACATCAACCCTGCCCGTTGATGTGCTTCAAGCCATGTTCACCAGCCTTGACCCACAACTTACGGCGAGCAAGTTCAGGACCTTTGCCGGCCTGGACAAGCGCAGCGCCAAAGCGCGGGACTTTGTCGCCCTGGAAGACTGGCTCAATGACGGTGTCCCCCTTGCCGGGCCGACAGCAAAAGAATGTCTTGAGGGCTGGTATGTGAAAAATAACCCGGGCCAGGGCGTCTGGCAGGTTTGTGGAAAAAATATTATCCCTGAGGAAATCAATATTCCCGCGCTAGTTATTGTGCCAACCCTGGATCACATCGTAGCGCCAGAATCGTCCCTGCCATTGGCGGAAAAATTACCTGATTCCAATTGCTTGAAGATCAAGGCCGGGCATATCGGCATGGTTGCCGGGTCCCAAGCCAAGACCTCCCTATACACACCCATGGCGAAATGGTTGGAGAATACCATTTCCTAAAAATGGTGCAGTGCAGCATTTTTATCTTGATGCCCATATGGCAGGCTTCTATAAGGAATAAGCAACGCCTGAAACATCAAGGAGGATATTTCCATGACCGAGGTCGTCATTGTCGGTGCCGCACGTACACCTGTTGGTTCTTTCAACGGCGCGTTAAGCGCCCTTCCCGCCCATGAACTTGGCACCATCGCCATTGCCGAGGCATTGAACCGGGCCAAGGTCGATCCGAAAGATGTATCGGAAGTTATTCTCGGTCAGATTTTAGCCGCAGGGGCGGGGCAGAACCCGGCCCGTCAGGCGGCCATGGGTGCTGGCATCCCTGTTGAAAGCACCGCTTACGGCATCAACCAGCTTTGCGGTTCCGGTCTTCGCACCGTGGCACTTGGCTTGCAGGCGATCAAGGCTGGCGATAGCGACATTGTCGTCGCCGGTGGCCAGGAAAGCATGAGCCAGTCACCCCACGTCATGCACATGCGTAACGGCACCAAGATGGGCAATGCGGAACTGGTCGACACCATGATCAAGGATGGCCTGTGGGACGCCTTCAATGGCTATCACATGGGCACGACGGCTGAAAATGTCGCCGAACAGTTCCAGCTTACCCGCGATGATCAAGATGCCTTTGCCGCGGCATCCCAGAACAAGGCCGAAGCCGCCATGAACGATGGCCGCTTCAAGGACGAAATCGTCCCCGTCACCATCAAGACCCGCAAGGGCGAAACCATTGTCGATACGGATGAATACCCGAAAGCCGGTGTCACAGCCGAAGGCCTTGGTAAATTACGCGCGGCCTTTGCCAAGGAAGGCACGGTCACCGCGGGCAATGCCTCGGGCATCAATGATGGTGCTGCCGCCGTTGTCATGATGAGCGCTGAAGAAGCTGAAAAGCGCGGCGTCACCCCCCTGGCCCGCATCGTTTCATGGGCCACCGCAGGGGTTGATCCTTCAATCATGGGAACAGGTCCCATTCCAGCCAGCCGTCAGGCCCTGGATAAAGCCGGGTGGAGTATCGATGATCTGGACCTGATTGAAGCCAATGAAGCCTTTGCCGCACAAGCTTGCGCCGTCAACAAGGACCTGGGCTGGGATACGGACAAGGTCAACGTCAACGGGGGCGCTATTGCGCTGGGCCATCCTATTGGCGCATCCGGCGCGCGCATCCTGGTCACCCTGCTGCACGAAATGCAAAAGCGTGATGCCAAAAAAGGCCTCGCGACACTTTGCATCGGCGGCGGCATGGGTATCGCCATGTGCGTCGCACGTTGAAACAACATGTGTCTTGAACGCTAACATCATTCGAGGGGAAAAATCATGTCTAGAGTCGCACTGGTAACCGGGGGAACCCGTGGCATTGGCCAAGCCGTTTCAATTGCTCTTAAAGACGCCGGATACACTGTCGCCGCAAGCTATGCCGGTAACGACGATGCGGCCAATGCCTTCAAGGAAGAGACGGGAATTCCCGTCTACAAATTTGACGTGGGAGATTTTGACTCTTCAGCCGCGGCCATTGCGACCATCAGCGATGATCTGGGGCCTATCGACATTCTCGTCAACAATGCAGGTATCACCCGCGATGGCATGCTGCACAAGATGTCCCTGGAACAATGGTCGGCTGTTATCAACACCAACCTCAACGGCCTGTTCAATACCACACGTAATGTTATTGAAGGTATGCGCGAGCGCAAGTTCGGGCGGATCATCAATATCAGTTCCATCAACGGCCAAAAAGGCCAAATGGGACAGGCCAACTACAGTGCCGCCAAGGCTGGCGACATTGGCTTTACCAAAGCCGTGGCCCAGGAAAATGCCTTCAAGGGCATTACCGTCAACGCCATTGCGCCGGGCTATATCGGCACGGAAATGGTCCGCGCCGTACCCCAGGATGTGCTCGACAGCAAAATCATCCCGCAAATTCCTGTCGGTCGCCTGGGCGAGCCTGAGGAAATTGCTCGTTGTGTACTATTCCTGGCCTCCGACTCCTCAGGTTTCATTACCGGCTCGACCCTGAGCGCCAACGGCGGCCAATATATGGCCTGATCGCCTTGCCATAAACGGTCTCTTAAGACAAATCGTTCAAGCTCATCGAAAGATGTTTTGACAAGTTGTATTGATGATTTGTGGAAGCTGGTAATGCCCCTGACCCCACCCCGTCGCGTCGTTCTAGGCACGTGAGCACTAATAAAACACGAGCGACCCTGATCGGGTCGAGCGCCGTTTTGATGTGGGCGACACTGGCCCTGTTGACGGCCCTGACAGGCGACGTGCCGCCCTTTCAACTGGTCGCCATGGCGCTTGGGATCGCCTTCATCCTGAGCCTCATAAAATGGCAAATTTCAGGGGAGGGTATTAGCCATCACTTCAAGCTGGCCGCGCCAGTCTGGGCCGTTGGTGTGGGCGGTCTGTTCGGCTATCACTTTCTTTATTTTATGGCCCTGAGAAACGCCCCGCCTATCGAAGCCGGTCTGATCGCCTATATGTGGCCACTGCTGATTGTCGTCTGTTCGGCCCTGCTGCCCGGCGAGAAGTTGCGCTGGTGGCATGTGGCCGGGGCAATGGCTGGACTTGCGGGCAGCATCATTCTGGTCACCGGTGGCCAACTTGATGGCTTCAAGGCCGAATACTGGCTTGGCTATGTGGTCGCCGTTGCCTGCGCGCTGACCTGGACCGCCTATTCCATTTTAAGCCGTCGCATGTCCCATGTTCCCAGTGATGCAGTAGGTGTTTTTTGTGGTGCCACGGCGGTTTTAGCGAGCCTTGCCCATTTGGCTTTCGAAACCACGCTGTGGCCTGAAGGACTGCAGTGGCTTGCCGTTCTTGGCCTGGGCATTGGCCCCGTCGGGGCCGCCTTTTTCACCTGGGACATTGGTGTCAAACAGGGCCACATTCAGGCCCTGGGGGCCATGGCCTACGCCGCCCCCCTGCTTTCCACACTGCTTTTGATTGCCTTTGGCCAGGGCGAGGCCACCCTTCAAGTCGCGCTGGCCTGTGTCCTGATTGTCGGCGGCGCCGTTCTGGCATCGAAAGATTTGCTGAAAAGCTAGAAAATATCCTTGCGACGGCGGATTTCCGCAAAAGCCGAAACCGCATCCTGACCGACCAGTCCGGCAGCGCGCAACAGATCATCATTGTCCGCGCGCAGGAAGGGGTTAACCCGTTTTTCCTCGCCCAGATTGGACGGCACTGTGGGCTTGCCATTCTGGCGCAAGCGGGTCACTTCGTGGGCGCGGCGTATCAGGTTCTCATTTTCAGGTTCAATAGTCAGGGCAAAATCAGCATTGGCGCTGGTGTATTCATGGGCACAGTAAACTTTTGTCGCGTCAGGTAGATCGCGTAGCTTCAACAAAGACGTCCACATCTGTGCGGGGGTGCCTTCAAACAAGCGGCCACAGCCCATGGAGAACAGGGTGTCGCCACAAAACAACGCGTGATCATCTTCAAACCAGTAAGCGATGTGACCGTTGGTATGGCCGGACACATCAAATATTAGCGCCTGATGATTGCCAATGGAGACCCGGTCTCCCTCGCCGATCTGCACATCAATGCCGGGGATTCTTGAGGCATCGTCCCCTGCGCCGACAATGGTGCAACCCGTCGCCTGCTTGAGCTCCCTATTGCCGCCCGTATGATCATGATGGTGATGGGTGTTCAGGATATGGCTTAAATTCCAGCCCTTGGTGGCAAGCACGTCCATGACCGGGGCCGCAACGGCCGGATCAACGCACGCGGTCTCGCCACTGTCAGGGTCATGGACCAAATAAATAAAATTATCGCTGAGGACGGGAATTTGATGGATGGCAAGGTCGGACATGGGGTCTCCTGATTTATATGCGCCCAAGCCTATCACCGGGCGACGCACATAGCATCAATTTGATCATCGGCATATTTCCACTAGACTACACACATGTGGACAGATGTTATTGATTCAAGAGACTTCTACGCCAGTGCACTAGGCGTCGTCGCCCGGCGCATGATCCGCAGGCGCATCCGCAGCCTGTGGCCGGATGTCAGCGCCATGGACGTGCTCGGTCTTGGTTTCGCAACGCCTTATCTTGACAGCTTTCGTGATGAAGCTTCCCACACCCTGGCCGCCATGCCCGCCGCCCAGGGTGTCCTGCACTGGCCCGGCGACGGTGATGGCCTGACCACCCTGGTGGATGAAACCGACCTGCCATTTGGGGATGTCTCAATGGACCGTGTGTTGCTGGTCCACGCCCTGGAAAGCACTGAGAACGTCAGGCCCATGATGCGCGAAGTGTGGCGGGTGCTGTCCAGTGGCGGGCGGATGATTATCGTCGTACCAAATCGTCGAGGCCTGTGGGCGCGTTTTGAATCAACGCCTTTTGGCCGCGGCCTGCCTTATTCATCACGGCAACTGTCCATGGTCTTGCGCGAGAACATGTTCACCCCTTTTCAAACGGAAAGGGCGCTATTTATTCCGCCGACCCGTTCACGCATGGTGCTGTCATCAGCCCCGGCCCTGGAAGAAATCGGCCATCGATGGTTCCCCGCCTTTGCCGGCGTCACCATCATTGAAGCAACAAAACAGATTTATGCGGGACACACCCAGGCCAAACAGAAGCCTTCCATGATCCGCCTGCCCAGGCCCGATACAAGCGCCTCGACCCGCGAAGGGCTTTAGCCCGCAAACAAAAAAAACCACTTTAGCCCGTAAGCAGAAAAAGCACTTTAACCCTTAAGCAGAAACACTGCCTGCTCACCGAACAGGTTTGACAAGAAGGGAGCAAGATCAATCCGGCGCACGGCGGAACCGCTATTGTCCAGTGACATGGCACGTTCCACCGTAATCCCCATTTCTTTGCACAAGACAGTGAAATCCTTAATCGTACAAAAATGGATGTTCGGAGTTTCATACCACTGATAAGGCAGATTTTCGCTTACCGGCATACGGCCGTTCAGACCCAATTGATAGCGCACCCGCCAATGGGCGAAGTTAGGAAACGACACAATGGCACGCCGTCCAATCCGGAGCATTTGTTCAAGCACCATTCGCGGGTTGTTCATGGCCTGCAAGGTCTGACTCAAGACAACATAATCAAAGGCGTGGTCCGGATAGTCCTTTAGGTCGATGTTGGCATCGCCTTGAATCACAGAAAGTCCATGGCTGACACAGGCATTCACCCCTTCGGTGCTGAGCTCAATACCGCGTCCATCGACCTGCTTATATCGCGCCAGATAATCCAGCAAGGTGCCCGTGCCACAGCCCACATCAAGCACTCGGGTGTCCGGCTCAATCATATCAGCGATGATTTGCAGATCAACGCGGATCGCCTTGCGTTCGTTTTCACTCATCATCATCGAGGCAGCCCCCGCAGTTCGGCAGCGCCATCAATGAACCCGCCCAGCACCCTGAAGAATTCCGGCTCATGCAACAAAAATGCATCGTGGCCCTTGTCGGACTCGATCTCGGCAAAACTGACATTGGCGGCAACCGCGTTCAGGGCATGCACGATTTCCCGGTTGCCCGCCGTGGGAAACAACCAGTCACTGGTAAATGAAAACACACAAAAACGGGTTTTGGTTTCCTTGAAGGCATTGGCCAGGACCCCGCCATAATCACTGCCCAGGTCAAAATAATCCATGGCCCGGGTGGTATAAAGGTAGGAGTTGGCGTCGAAGCGATCAACGAAGGTAATGCCCTGATGACGCAGATAACTTTCAACCTGAAAATCCGCATCAAAGCCATAACTAATGGCGTCGCGTTCCTGTAGCTTGCGGCCAAACTTGCGGTGCAGTGCCGGTTGCGACAAATAGGTAATATGCGCCGCCATGCGGGCCACAGCGAGACCCCGGTGAGGGTGTTTGTCGTGGGAATAGTAATCCCCCCCGCACCAGTCAGGATCAGCCATAATGGCCTGGCGTCCGACTTCATGAAAAGCGATGTTTTGCGATGAATGGCGCGCTGCCGTCGCGATAGGAACAGCGGCAAAAACCCGATCAGAAAACTTGGCCGCCCATTCAAGCACCTGCATACCGCCCATGGACCCCCCCAGGGCGGCAAAAAGCTGGTCAATGCCCAGATGATCAATCAGGCGAGCCTGGACACGCACCATGTCTGCAACCGTCACCCCGGGGAAATCAAGGCCCCACGGCTTGCCGGTTTCAGGGTTGATGTCCCTGGGACCGGTCGTGCCCATACAGCCCCCCAGAATATTTGAGCAAATAACATAAAAACGGTTGGTGTCGATGATCTTGCCGGGGCCGACAAGTTCGCTCCACCAGCCCGCTTTACCGGTCACAGGATGGGTACCTGCGACAAAGTGATCACCGGTCAGGGCATGGCAAATCAGCACGGCGTTGGATTTTTCCACATTTAGTTGGCCATAGGTCTGATAGGCGACGTTGATGTCCTTTAAATCAATGCCGCAATCAAGGCGCACGGGATCATCCTGGGCCAAAGACACTTGAAATCCATGGGCCTTGGCCTCTTTGTCAGAGGTATTTTTATCGTCCGTTTCAGCCATTACCTTGAAGAAGTCTCTCATCCAGCATGTTCAATTGGGCCCCATAGCTAAGAATCAGGCTGCCCAGTGTCAATGTTTTCTTTGATTTTAGCAGGTCTTGGCATTATCACTACTCCCCTTCCAAGCTTACTTAAATGCAGGAACACTTAGCGATGAGCGCTGACAAATCACTAGATGACTTGCGTCAGGAAATCGACGCCATAGATGACACCATACACGACCTGATCATGGCCCGCACAAAAGTGGTCGAGCAGGTCCGTGAAGTGAAGCGTGGGCAAAACGTAAAAATCCGTCCGGCCCGCGAGTGTACCATCCTGTACCGTCTGATGGAACGCCACAAGGGGCCGTTCCCCAAGCGCGAACTGGCGCGGATCTGGCGCGAGCTGATCGTCGCCACCTTATCCTTTGAAGGACCTTTTTCCATTGGCGTTCATATGCCTGACGCGCCGACATCAGACGAGCCGCGCCACGACAGGCGCAGTGGCCACTGGAATATGGCCCGCGATCAATATGGATCGTTCACCCCCATGCACGGCTATCCAAGTCCCGGGCGATTGGTGGATGCGGTCAGGGCTCATGAAGTAACCATCGGTGTGCTGGCCATGCCGGAACGCACAGAAGACGCCCCCTGGTGGCCGCTGCTGGCCTCGCAAGCAAAGGATACGCCGCGCATTATCAGTCGCCTGCCCTTTATTGGTGAACCGGAAGACCGGGGCCCCAATATGCAGGCCCTGGTGATCTGCCCTGTGCTGTCGGAGCCGACCGGGCGCGACCACACTTATCTGGTCGTCGAATCAGCCGATGAAATTGGTCTGGAACGACTGTCAACGGCCCTCAAGCAGGCAGACATTAACCCTGTGTTCACGTCAGTCTGGCGCGACCCGGAAGCCTCCGCGCGCTATATGCATCTGGCCGAAGTAGAAGGCTTCATCAACGATGATGATCGGGCCATTCTGCGCCTTGGCGACTGCCTGGGCGGGGCCGCATCCTCGATCCAGACAATCGGCTCTTTTGGCCTGCCGTTGACACTTGAAGAACTAGAAACCAAAAAATAAACAGGAATTGACGCCCTATGAGTTCGCCGACACCAAAACCCGGAATCCTCGACATTTCGCCCTACGTGGGCGGAGAGTCTGAGATTACCGGTGTTGATCGCGTCATCAAGCTTGCCTCCAACGAAGGGGCGCTGGGACCTAGCCCGAAGGCGATGGAAGCCTACGCACGCGAAGCCGAAACCTTACACCGTTACCCGGACGGTAGCGCCAGCAAACTGCGCAAGGCACTGGCGGCGGCCTATGGTCTGGACGCGGATCGCATTGTCTGCGGTTCCGGTTCCGACGAATTGCTCGACATGCTGGCGCGCGCTTACGCAGGTCCCGGCGATGAAGTTATGTACACCGAGCACGGTTTCCTCATGTACCCCATTTCCGCCAAGAGCGTCGGGGCGACACCGGTCCCGGTTGCTGAAAAGAACCTGTATGCAGATGTGGACGCCCTGATCGAACGGGCGGGCAAGGAGACGAAAATTCTTTTCCTCGCCAATCCCAATAACCCCACAGGCACTTATTTACCGGACACCGAAATGCGTCGCCTGCGCGAAGGCTTGCCCGACCATGTGCTGCTGGTTATTGATGCCGCCTACGCCGAATATGTGAGCCGCAATGATTACGCTGCTGGATCACAACTGGTCGATGAATACGACAACGTTGTCATGACCCGGACTTTCTCGAAGATTTTCGCCCTGGGGAGTGTCAGGCTCGGGTGGGCCTATTGCCCGAAGGCCATAGCCGATGTGCTGAATCGCCTGCGCGGACCTTTTAATGTGACCAGCCCAGCCATGGCGGCGGGCCTTGCGGCCCTGGGCGATGTCGCCTTTACGGACGAAGTACGGGCCTACACCGCGACATGGTTCGACTGGACCAAAGAGCAATTAATCGGCCTTGGCCTTGATGTCCCGTCCCAGGTCGGCAACTTTCTGCTCGTGCGTTTCCCGGCCACCGGCAAAAGTGCTGAAGAGGTAGATGCGTTCCTTAAAACCCGTGGCCTGATCGTGCGCCGCATGGCCGGATACGGCCTGCCCGACTGCCTGCGTATTACCATTGGCCGTGAAGACGAAATGCGCTCGCTTGTGGACGCCCTGAAAGAAGCTCTTGATCAATGAATAAAACAGAACCTCTATTCGGGCGCATTGCCCTGCTTGGCATCGGCCTGCTTGGCTCGTCCCTGGCCCGCGCCATTATCAAGCATGGCCTGGCCGGACACACATCCATTTACACCCGCTCTGCGGCGACCTTGGAGAAAGCCCGCGACTTAAAGCTTGGCGACAGCTACCACAGTGACCCGGCCCAGGCTGTCAAGGATGCGGACCTTGTGGTCATTTGTGCCCCCATGGGCGCCTACACCAGTATCGCCCAAGCCATGGCACCGGGCCTTAAGGCGGGGACTATTGTCAGCGACGTGGGCTCAACCAAGCAGTCTGTGTTGGGCGACGTTGGCCCGCATTTACCGGACGGGGTACATCTTGTCCCGGGCCACCCGGTTGCTGGCACGGCTGAATCCGGACCTGAAGCCGGCTATGCCAAATTGTTCGAGGACCACTGGTGCATCCTGACCCCCACACCCGACGCGGACCCCGAAGCCATCAGCAAGGTTGAAAACCTGTGGAAGGACTGTGGCATGATGGTTGAGACCATGGATTCGGCCCATCATGATCATGTGCTGGCGATCACATCACACCTGCCGCAACTTATTTCCTATACCATCGTCGGCACGGTGACCGACTTGCAGGACGACCTGAAAAGTGAAGTTACCAAATTTGCCGCCGGGGGCCTGCGCGACTTTACCCGCCTTGCTTCCTCGGACCCTGTCATGTGGCGCGATGTGTGCCTTAAAAACAAGGACGCCGTGCTTGATGTCCTGGGCCGCTTTACGGAAGACCTGACGGCCCTGCAACGGGCGATCAGGCGAGGTCAGGCTGATGTACTGGAAGACAGCTTCACCCGGACCCGTGAAATCCGCCGCGGCGTTATCGAGGCAAAGCAAGACTTTATTGACGTGAAGTCGGACGATGAAGACTAGGGTCTTAGCGCCAAATAATTTCAGGCAATTCCATTAAGCGCACAGGACCAGCGTACAGGTGGCGATCCTGGGCGGTTAGCGCCAAGTTCAAAACCGCCGGGCCACCGCCTGCAGGTGTACGCGACAAAACGCCCACAACCATCTTTGCCGTAATGGCATCGCGGGCCTTGACCACCCCCAGCTTTTGCAGGGCATCAATGGTTTCAAAGAACCCTTCAAGATGGGCCGTCAACGCGCCGATGGGTTGCAGCTTGCCATCAAGGGCCAGGGTGCCATCCGTATTGATCTTCAGGGGACCGTGACGCAGGCTCAGTTTTTTTAACTCGATAATGCCGCCCTTGTCGCGCCAGTCCTCAAGGGATTGCACAAGTAGCCCGGCCTCAATATGTCCAATCAGGCGAGCTTTCACAGTAAGCCGTTCCACCAGTGTCCCCAAAGGGGAGGCCTTGAACCAGGGCAACGACAGGTCAGTGCTCGATGCAGACAAGCCCCAGCTTGCTGATTGAGGGTCCGCGCGAGCGCTTGCAAGGCGCTCTACAAATACATCCGCTTTTGGGATGTTGATCCCTTCACTGGCCCTGTCCTGATTTGTTAAATGCACCCCTTGCAGGGTGATCCCGACACTTTTTATGGCCCCATCTGAAAGTCCCAGGTTACCAAAGACCCGTTCCACATTGCCCGTAAATGTTTGTGTTTTTCCAGCCACGCTAAAGGCCAGCATTTGTTGGCCCGATACCTCAAAACGAAAATTATTCCTGTCCCAAGGGCGGGCCATAACGTTCAGGTGATCCCCTTCCCAGCCCCAGGGGGCGGTAATGTTTGGCGCGCCGAAACCCGGGTTGGTGACGTCAAGGCGAATAGCGAAGGGGTAACCTGTAGCCAGTAGTTTGTCGTAGCGTATGCTGAAGCCCCGGGCCCGTTGATCGTCGATCCACTGGACAGCCTGCGCGCGCGCACTCATGGCCAGGGCCAGCCACACACCACTATAGATCAGGCCAAAAAGCGCTAAGCCGCCAAAGGCGAATAACCAGGGTCTTCTCGTTCTGGGCTTGTCAAAGTCGCTCATGACAGTCTTTATAGGGGCTCTTGTTTAAGACCCCTAACGTAAAGAATGGTGAATATGGCTTCCCCAAAGTTTCCACCTCAAGAGGGCATCTGGATTTTCGGCTACGCCTCGCTTATGTGGCGTCCGGATTTTCCTTTTTTGGAGGCCCACCCGGCCCTTCTGCGCGGCTATCACCGTTCCCTGTGCGTTTATTCAACTACCTATCGCGGCACACCGGAAAAACCAGGTCTGGTGATGGGGCTGGACCGGGGCGGCTCGTGCAAAGGCCGCGCCTTTTTGTTAGCGGCGCCTGATGTTCCGAAAGTCATGGATTATCTGTATAAGCGTGAAATGGATACCAAGTGCTACGAGCCGAAATTCCTCAACGTCAAACTGATCGATGGCCGCACGGTCAAGGCCTATCACTTTCTGGTGCGCCGCGACCACAAACAGTACGCGGGCAAGCTAAGCATTGATGAGGCGGCAAAGCTTGTCTCCGCCGGGGTCGGCCCAAGAGGCAGCTCCATGGAATACCTGCAAAACACCCTGGATCACCTGGACGACATGGGCATCGTCGAGGGACCCCTGCACGAAATTTGCGAGAAGGCGAAGGCAGGCAGTTAACCCCTCAGCCGCACTTGGAATAATCGCAACTGATGCAGGTGTCGCAGCCTTCTTGTTTTATCAGGCTGGGCTGGGCGCATTTTGGGCATTGGCGCAGGCGCTGACCATCGGGGCCGGTGGGGAAGTTTCCGGCACTGGCCCTATCACCGTCCCCTGCCCCCATATCATTACCGCCCATGGTCATGACTTGTGCGACTTGGGCCTGCGGCTGATCCTCGCTCAAGGAGCCGGGGCTTTTCAGGAAGCCAATGGTGATCATGTGCTTTTCAATAACCTCGCCAATGGCCGCCAGCAATGAGGGGATGTAGCGCCCACCCATCCAGTGGCCGCCGCGCGGATCGAACACCGCTTTCAGTTCCTCGACCACAAACGACACATCGCCGCCACGACGAAAGACGGCGGAAATCATCCGGGTCAGGGCGACGGTCCAGGCGTAATGCTCCATATTTTTCGAGTTGATGAAAATCTCGAACGGACGAATGCGGCCACTGTCGTCGATGATGTCGCTCATGGTGATGTACATGGCGTGATCGCTTTCCGGCCAGCGCACCTTATATGTGGCCCCTTTGAGTTCTTCCGGGCGATCCAGTGGCTGATACAAATGAGTGACCGGCCCGGCGTCGCCCTGATCAATCGGGGTTGCTGTCATCGACGGTTTTTCCAGGGGTAGTTCCGGCTCATCGGCGGCGGCGTTCTCGTCCGTACTTAGTTCCAGCACGGAGCCCGTGACATCGTTGGGCCGATAAGTGGTGCAGCCCTTGCAACCCAGATCGAAGGCCTGCATATAGATGTCTTTGAAATCATCAAAGGAAATGCTTTCCGGGCAATTGATGGTCTTGGAAATTGAGCTGTCGATATATTCCTGCACGGCGGCCTGCATGACCAGATGATCATTGGGGCTTAGCGCTTGCGCATCGACAAAGGCGTCCGGCAAGGCGGCCTCTGCCCCATAAAGGCGGCGATACAGGCGGTAGGCGTAGTCGGAGACTTCTTCCTCGCGGCGGCTGCCATCTTCCATAAGGATATGACGGTTGTATTTAAAGCTGAAGACGGGCTCCAACCCGGAAGAAACATTATCCGCAAACAGGGAAATAGTGCCCGTGGGGGCGACGGATGTGAGCAAGGCATTACGCACGCCGTGTTCGGCGATGGCCTCGCGCACATCATCATCAAGGGCCATGATGGCGTCGGAGCCTAAGTACTTTTCCTTATCGTACAAAGGGAACGCGCCTTTTTCAGCAGCTAGTTTGGCGGACGCAAAATAAGCTGCGCGCTGGATCACCTTCATCCATTGGCGGGTCAGACTGACGGCTTCCGTCGCCCCGTAACGCGCGCCACACATAATCAGGGCATCCGCAAGGCCGGTAATACCAAGGCCGATACGACGTTTGGATTTGGCCTCGTGTTCCTGTTCGGGCAGGGGGAAATTTGAAATGTCGATGACGTTATCCATCATCCTGACAGAGGTGCCGACCAACTCAGCCAGGGCCGTTTCATCAAGAGACGCCATATTGGTAAACGGATCATTGATCAGCCGGGCCAGATTGACCGAGCCCAGCAGGCACGCCCCATATGGTGGCAAAGGCTGTTCGCCGCACGGGTTTGTGGCATGGATGGTCTCGCAGTAATTAAGCGGGTTCAAACGGTTGATGCGATCAATAAAAATGACGCCCGGTTCCGCATATGCATAGGTGGCCCGCATGATCTTGTCCCACAACTCGCGAGCCGGAAGGCTTTTATGGGTGGTGCCATTATGAGTTAGCTCCCACGGGGCGTCTTCTTTGACCGCACGCATAAGATCATCGCTGACCAGGACGGACAAATTGAACATACGCAAACGACCCGGTTCGCGCTTGGCCTCGATAAAGTCTTCAATATCCGGATGATCGCAGCGCATCACCGCCATCATTGCGCCGCGCCGGGAACCTGCACTCATGATCGTGCGGCACATGGCATCCCACACATCCATAAAAGACAGGGGGCCAGAGGCATCCGCCCCGACACCATTGACCGGTGCCCCCTTGGGGCGCAGGGTCGAGAAATCATAGCCGATGCCGCCACCCTGCTGCATGGTCAGGGCGGCTTCTTTCAGACTTTCAAAAATTCCGGCCATATCATCGGGCACATCACCCATAACAAAGCAGTTAAACAGAGTGACTTTTCGCTTCGCCCCGGCCCCGGAAACAATACGCCCGGCAGGCAAAAACTTGAAATCTTCCATAGCCTTATGGAATTTTTGCTGCCAAAGGTCGTTATCAATTTCAGGCTCCGCAAGGGCCGTGGCAAGCCTGGACCACGTCTCATCAATGGTTTTGTCCACAGGGCGGCCATCTGAGCGCTTCAAGCGGTATTTCATGTCCCAAATACGTTGAGATATGGAGGCAACCTGAACCATGCTGATTTTTGTCCTTTTAAAGCTGCCAATCCAGGAAATACCGGGAAAAGCATCTGTCGTACGGGGTTAAAACATTACGCAACCCCAATGTTTCACCGGGGTTTGTCAAGTAAATCTAAGCCTTAAGGCACCATTGGTCAAGATTTGTTCTTGTTCTGTTTCGCACACAGGTTATTCCCACAGGCCTATCCCTGTCAGACCACACAAAATCTGGATTCCTGGAATGTTATGCACAATATCCACAATGTGCGGACAGAAATTTATCCACAGATTCCCCCACAGAATGAATACTTATATATTCAGGCCTTAGGAACTGGATACTTCCGCAATCAGCCGATTAGAGGCGTCCTCTACCCGGCTTTCAAGTTCAGCCATAAAGGTCTTTCGATCCATTCCCGGGAGAAGAGGCGGCAGGAATTCAATAATAATCTTGCCCGGCTTCTTGGCAAAGGACCGACGGCCCCAAAACAAGCCTGAATTAAGGGCCACAGGCACGACGGGAACGCCAGCCTGTTTGTAAACGGCGGCGATGCCCGGATGATAAGGCAGCTTGGCACCGGGCTGGCTGCGCGTGCCTTCGGGAAAAATCACCAACTGGCGACCGTCTTCAATAATGGCGCGGCTGTCACGAACCATCTGCTTTAAGGCCGCACCACCGCCATCCCGGTCAATGGCGACCATTTTGTCTTTTTTCAGTAACCAGCCATACAGGGGTATGGACAGCAGTTCCTTTTTCAAAACGTAGGAGGCATCTTCCAGCAGCAGGAAGAAGATGCCCGTATCCCAGGCCGATTGATGTTTCGATGAAAACAGCGCCGGACCAGCGGGAATGTTCTCGCGCCCGCGCACTTCATAACTAAGGCCGACAAGCACCTTCATGCCACCCATAACCAGCACCATCCACGCCTTGAAGCCCTTGTTGAGAACCGCACGTGGCAAAGGAAGGGTCAAGATCAGCACCAGGATGCTTAAGATAGAGATCCCGAAAAACCAGATGTTGAAAAGAATCGAGCGAATATAGATCATCAGTTTATGGTTTTTCCCATCAGTTGCCTAAAAAATCATCTCTGTTTGCTGACGCAGCCAGGCGAACAGGTATTTATTATACTCACCGGCAATAAGCTGTGCCGTGCCACGCCAGGCCCACCACTCTTCGACCTTTACATGGGCCGGAAAAACCGGGTGGGCGGTAATCCGAGCATTGGGCATGGCGTGTTTGAATTCCAACAGGCTACGCGGCATATGATAAGACGCCGTCACAAGCCGCATGGAGTTGAACCCCTTGTCTGCGATCCACTGGGCGGTTTCCGTGGCATTGCCCAGGGTATTGGTTGCCGTCCCTATCCCGACACGGGTTTCCAGATGTCGGGGATTGCGCTGAAACATTCTAAACAGGGCCTTCACATCGACACCTTGATAAACACCGGAGATGAATAATCTTTGAGCCATATCCATCTCCAGCAAATTAAGGCCTTCTTCCAGTCGCCCACTCCCCCCGGTCAGCACGATGATGGCATCCGTGTGGCGGGCCGGGTCTTCTATGGACCTGGGGATGGAATCCGCAAAACGAATCAGCCCGGCGATCCAAAGCAATGCAATCGCCAGCGTCGCCATGACCAGACGCCTGAACAAGCGCCCCTCGCGTCGTTGCGACTGAAATCCGGCCATTGTTGCTTGTGCTCCCATTTTCGCCAGACAGGACTATAGCATTTTCGCCAAAGTTTTCATCACTGTCAGTCGCGCTGATATCATGGCAATCAGGGCAACCACGACCGGCAGGCAGGCGAGAATAACCAGGTGGCCAAGGCCGAGCGAGAATTCAGGCAGAAAACCCGACTGCAAAGAGCGTGCGAGATAGCCTATCCCCCAAAGAGTCGGCACCGCCAGCAGCAGGCCGATGACGCCACCGCGCAAGCCAAGCATCAAGGCACGGCTGGCAAACTGTCGGGCGATATAGGAATCCTGGGCACCGATCAGGTGCAACACTTCAATGGCTTCGTGGTGAATGGCCAAGCCTGTGCGTGTGGCGAAAATCACCGTGCCGGTTGTCGCAAAGGCGATAAACATAAGCACCGCCAAGGCCAAGGCCTTGACGGTTTGAATAAGATCAACCAGATGGCCAAGCCAAACCCCGTGATCATCAATGACCGCGCTGGGTGCGATCGCCTTCAGGCGTAGGTCCAGCGCCGCCATATCCAAAGTCGCGCCCTTTTTAAGTTCCACATCAATCAGTTTTGGCAAAGGCAGATCGGCCCCAAAGGCCCCCTTGCCAAGCCATGGCTCCAACAGCGCCATTAACTTATCGTCGCCAAGGATATCAGCGCGCGCCACGCCGGGGGTGGCTTTCAACAAGCCAAGAATGGCCTGCAAACGTTTGGCGTCATTCTTGCTGGCTTTTTTGGCCTGCCCACTTGTGCCGCCGCTGCCCGGTGTTGGGGCCATTTGCACGGTCAAGGTGCCGCTCATGCCCTTGTCCCAGCGCCCGGCGATATCATCAAGGGCGAGCATTCCGGCCAGAGCCAAAACCGACAGATAAACCATAAAGGCGATCAACAAAGGCAAAAAACGCCCTAGAGAATCCCGTTCCAGTTGAAGGTCTGTACGCCGTGTGAACATCTATTGACCCGCTTGCAATTCCAGATGGCCTTCATCGAGCCTGAGACGCGGATGCCCCAAACGCTTGACCAGGGTCTCGTTATGAGTGGCGATGACAACCGTCGTGCCAAGCTTGTTAAGTTCGTCAAACAAATGCATCAAACGAATCGCCATTTGATCGTCAACATTGCCCGTCGGCTCATCAGCCAGCAACACTTTGGGCCGGGCGATGACGGCGCGCGCAATGGCCAGACGTTGTTGCTGACCGCCGGAAAGTGTCGGCGGTCTGGCCTCCATATGATCTTGCAAACCGACCCAGCTGAGCAGCTCTTCCACGTTGTGCTGGATTTCCGCATTACGGGTTCCGGCCACACGTAAGGGCAAGGCGACATTATCAAAGACCGACAAATGGCGCATCAGGCGAAATTCCTGAAACACCACACCTACCCTGCGCCTGAGGGCAGGCAAGTCCTTGCGAGATGTGGTGGCGATGTCACGGCCAAACAGTGTAATTAGTCCGCGTGACGGCTTCAGGGCCATATACATGAGGCGCAGCAAGGACGACTTCCCGGCACCACTGGCCCCGACCAAAAAATGGAACGAGCCCGGCGCTAGGGAAAAGGAAACATCCTGGAGCACTTCCGGACCAAGACCGTATCTAAGACCTACATTTTCAAAGCGAACCAAGCTTGCGTTCCTGCACTTATTTAAGCACTCAAAAAAATCCGCGCCACAATGACACGCTGATCGCGCCCCGTCCAGAGTTGCCGGAACAACAATGGGCCTTAATACAGATACACCAAAATAGGTTTGCACATCTTGACGTTGGACTCGTCAAAAGCTTATAAGTGACGGTACTTTAACACATATTGGTGCCCATGATTATTAGCTGTCCCAACTGTTCGACGACCTACAAAGTCGATGATGCCTCTCTGGGCCCCCAAGGTAAGTCGGTGCGTTGCTCCAATTGTGAGCAACAATGGCACCAGCTACCGGTACAGGCGGCCCCTGCCAGGCCGGCCCCGCAACCACAAATGCAACCGGCCGGAATGATCGATCCGACCATGTTACAGGCCCAGATTCAGGCCCAGATGCAGGCCATGGCGGCCATAGGCCAAATGCCACAACCGGCGCAAGTGCAGCCCGTAGCCCCGCCTGCCCCGGCCCCTGCGCCCGAACCCGAGCCCATGCCAGAGCCAATACCCGAACCGGAACCACTTCCGGAGCCGGAACCAGAGCCGGAGCCGGAACCAGAGCCTGAGCCCGAAGAAGACCCCCTATCCCAGGAAGACCTGGATGACATGTTCGGCGAAGATGAGCCGGAAGCATTTGGCTCTCTCATGGATGGTGAGGACGACGAGGACGATGGCTTTGCAAGCCTGGACGACATCCCCGATCCTGATCCTATCCCCGAATCGCTCATGAGCATGGATGCTTATGACGAGGACGATGATGATTATGACGACGATGATGACGATGACGATGATGACGACGAGGGCGGGTCCAGTATTGGCCTGATTCTGGGGATCATATTCTTGCTGTTGATTATCGGAACCGCGGCTGGCGGCTTCTTCCTGCGCGATATGATTCAGGAAATGGTGCCCCAGACCAAGTCGATTTATAAAATGATTGGCCTAGGCGAAAATTTAGGGGCCGGACTTACCATTGAGGATGTCCGTTCACAACGAGCCCAGGAAGGCGACGTTGATGTTCTCGTCATCTCAGGCAACGTAGCCAATATTTCTGAAAAGCCCCGTATGGTCCCGCTTCTTCGTATTTCCCTGTTCAATGGCGAACAAGAAGAAGTGCAATTCCTTAACCTGACGCCGGATATGGCGGAAATTCCACCTGGTGAGAAGATGAGCTTCAAGGGGTCGATCATGGACCCGGCCGCGACAGCAAGAAAAATGGAAGTCACCTTCACCGAGCCAGAAGAAATGGAAAAAATGGAGAAAATGGAGAAAATGAACGAGCCGGAAGCTAAAGACAACTAGCTCAAAGCTTGTTACTCCGGGCTATTGGACAACCAGGCCGGGAACGTCTCCAGATCAATCAAATCCTCGACCTCCATACGGCGGCGAATAACCGAAAAAACTTTATCGCGAACCATGACTTCAGGCACCAGAGCGCGGGTGTTGTAGCTTGAGGCCATGGTCGCTCCATAAGCCCCGGCCGTGCGGATTGCCAGCAAGTCACCGGCGGCCAGGCGCGGCAATTTGCGCTCTGTACAAAACGTATCGCCGGTTTCGCATATGGGGCCAACAACATCATATGGCACAGTCTCTGCGTTATCATCAGTAAGGCTGACGGGGACGATTTCATGGAAAGCGTCATACAATGACGGCCGGGTAAGATCATTCATGGCCGCATCGACAATAGCAAAGTCCCGGGTCGCCCCTTCTTTCACATAAATGACCCTGGTCACCAGAACCCCCGCATTACCAGCAATCACACGACCCGGCTCGAACATCAACGTGGCGTCAATATCCGTAAAAACCTCGCGCACGATCTGGGCATATTCCTGTGGTCCGGCCAGGGGTTCTTCAGAATCGCCATAAGGAATACCAAGGCCACCGCCAAGGTCGAGGCGATCAACGCTCAAACCATCTGCCCGCAGCATGGAGACAAGATCACGCATACGCGTATAGGCGTCCCTGAACGGCCCGGTTTCAGTAAGTTGAGAGCCAATATGCACGGCCAGCCCAACCGGGCGAATTCCCGCCATGGCCGACGCTTGTCTGTAAACGTCGTGAACCCGGGTCCATTCGATACCAAACTTGTTTTCCGCCTTGCCCGTGGAGATTTTTGCATGGGTCTGGGCATCCACATCCGGATTGACACGAAATGCCACTGCCGCTTCGACGCCAAGGTCCATAGCGATCTTGCTTAAGGCCTCAAGCTCGGGCTCAGATTCTACATTGATCTGCAAGATCCCTGCCTTTAGGGCGTCACCAAGTTCCTGCGCGGTTTTACCGACCCCGGAAAAGACAATTTTGTCAGCCGGAATGCCCGCAGCCAGGGCCCGCTTCAGCTCGCCACCGGACACCACATCCGCCCCCGCGCCCAGACGGGCCAGGGTGCGCACGACGGCAATGTTTGAATTGGCCTTTACGGAATAACAGACCAAGGTGTCCATGCCGTCAAAAGCCTGGCTGAAGGTTTTATAGTGACGCTCCAATGTTGCGTTTGAGTAGGCATAGAACGGCGTTCCCACATCTTCAGCGATATCAGACAAGGGAACATCTTCGGCCAGCAGCACGCCATCACGGTATTGAAAATGATCCATTTAGATGGGCTCCGCTAACTATTTGCTGGGGTAACTACGTGGATATTCGGAATCATCCGGACGTTCTGGCGAGCCTTTGCGGCCGCACGCCGCACTGGACAGGGCGATGGCGACAACAAGGGCCAGCATCAACGCGCGCTGCAACAGCTTGGTTCTATGGTCGGTCATGTCAAAAACCTTTTCCTGGCGGCCTTGGCGGCGGTGGCAACATTGGCCGGTGACGTGCCGCCTTGGCTGGTCCGGCTGGCCACTGAATTTTCCACGCCCAGCACATCATAGACGTCTTGAGTGATAGACGGCTCCACGGATTGCATTTGGGCGAGATCAAGCTCAGCCAAATCACAACCTTTGGTCTCGGCCATTTTAACCAGTTGGCCGGTAATATGATGGGCCTCGCGAAATGGGGTTCCCGCGACCCGCACGAGCCAGTCGGCCAAGTCGGTAGCTGTTGTGAAGCCCCGCCCGGCATCAGCCTTCATACGGTCCAGATTAAATTCAGCCTCGCCCAACATGCCCGCCATGGCGGCAAGGCACAGGCCAAGGGTATCGGTGGCATCGAACACCGGTTCTTTATCTTCCTGCATATCCTTGCCGTAAGTCATGGGCAACCCCTTCAGGGCAACCAGCAGGGCAACCAGGGAACCGATCAGGCGTCCGGACTTGCCCCGAACCAGCTCTGCGGCGTCCGGATTACGCTTTTGCGGCATCATCGAACTGCCCGAGGAAAACTGATCGGAAATTCTGATGTAGCCAAATTGTGGGGAGCTCCACAGGACAATTTCTTCGGCCATTCTTGATAAGTGCACACCCAGTAAAGACCCGGCAGCAAGAAATTCCACAGCGAAATCCCGGTCAGAAACCGCATCAAGTGAATTTGCCGCTGGTTGGGTAAAGCCAAGCGCATGCGCCGTCATTTCCCGATCAATGGGGAAAGACGTTCCGGCCAGGGCACCTGCCCCCAGGGGGCACTCATTCAATCTTGTCCGGCAATCTTGAAAACGGCCCCGGTCACGACCCAACATTTCCACATAGGCCAGCATGTGGTGACCCAGGGTCACAGGTTGTGCCGCTTGTAAGTGGGTAAAACCCGGCATGACACTGCCAGCATGTTGATCGGCAATATCAATCAACACCCCTTGCAAAGCTTGCAGGTCGGCATCAATGTCGTCGATGGCGTCACGTACCCAAAGCCTGAAATCCGTTGCCACCTGGTCGTTGCGCGAGCGGGCCGTATGCAGGCGACCCGCAGCATCGCCAATCAGTTGGGAAAGACGGTTTTCAACATTCATGTGAATGTCTTCAAGGGCGGCGCTGAAGTCAAAGTTACCACTATCAATTTCTTTCTCGATCGTATCAAGACCGGCCTGAATTTCCTGGCCGTCGCTCTCGCTTAAAATTCCCTGGGCGACCAGCATTTGGGCATGGGCTTTTGATCCCGCAATATCCTGGCCGTAAAGACGCTTGTCGAAATCAATAGAGGCATTAATCGCTTCCATCAGCGATGATGGACCCGCCTCAAAGCGCCCACCCCAGATGGTGCTGGAGTCGGTTCCCGCCTGCTTGTTCTTTGTCTTGGGTTCGGAAACTTTCTTCGTCACCTCTGGACCTCACTATCCAAATGCTCTAAATCAAAACTGACCATGACCTTAAAATCACACAAGTCCCCGGCCACCTATTTCTGGCCGCCAAAACGAAGCCTGTGGATATTCACGGCGGCTATTGTGGCGGCGTTGTTGGTGATTGTCTCCATATCGACGCATCATGCAAGTGCTGAGGCTAATAATTGTCGCAATTATCCTTCGGCATTAAGTAATTTTTTGCCCGAAATTCCGCCTCGAGCAGCGCTGACTTATCCCTTTTATGATGCCCAGAACGCCGCCCAAACCATCGCGGACTATAAAGGACAAGGGGTGGTGCTTAATTTCTGGGCCACATGGTGTGCACCCTGCATTAAGGAAATGCCAGACCTTATACACCTGAAAGAGCTTTTGGCAGACGAAAACATCACTGTCCTGGCACTTTCTCAAGATCGCAAAGGGGCTGAAAAAGTCATCCCCTTTTTCAAACAACAGGGCCTTACAGGGCTGGATGTCCTGATCGACAAAAAAGGTACAATGGCCCGTAAGTCAGGCGTTCGTGGCCTGCCGGTGACTATTCTTATCGACGCCGAAGGGTTAGAGAGAGGGCGTGTTAACGGCATCGCCCCTTGGGATGATCCTGAGGTTGTGGATTTTGTGCGCCGCTGCATTGGCCCCGTCAAAAACTAATTTCAGCTTCCAACAATTGGTTATTCTCGCTAAATTTATATCAACTATAGATTGGGAATGATTTTGAGTAAGTCTAAAGGCCTTATTAAAAAAATCAGCCAAAAAAAACGTGGCGTAAGGGGCGCATCAAAAAAGACTGCCCGCCCCTCATCCATTCCCATATCCGATGATCTTTTGGAAAACCCGGATCTGTTGCTCCAGATTATTGACTGCATTCCCAACGGGTTTGCTCTTTATGACCCTGATGATCGCCTCATTGCTTACAACGATGAATACTTGAATTTTTCCGGATTGGGCAAAAGGGACCTGGGAGGAAAACCAGCCTACAAGACGCTTCTTGAAAAGTTGGTCAAAAAACACCCCGCCATTTTCGCTGGATTGACCGCAAAGCAATGGATCAGGAAACGACTCAAAACACACAAGCCCCCCTGCAAACCTTTTGAAACACGCGTTCACGATGGTCGCTGGATCAAGATTCAGAACCGGTGGACAAAATCCGGTTATACGGTGTCCACATTTAATGATATTTCTGACCTGAAAGAACGTGAATCCAGCCTGCTGGAAAGCAGCCAGATGGCCGAAATGGCTCAAAATCGATTGATCTCCGCCATTGAAAGTATTTCCGAAGCCTTCGTCCTTTTTGATGCAGAAGATCGTTTTGTTATGTGTAACAGCCTTTACCGGAAGCAAATTGGCGACGTATCCAAGTTACTGCGACCTGGAATCCCCTACCTCGACCTGACCAAAGCCGTTGCCGACAACCGTTATAAGAACCGCCCAACAAAAGAGCGCGATGCCTGGATCAAGCTGCGGCTCCAGCATCACAAATACCCTGGCACCATCCTGGAAACCCAATACCCCAATGGACGCTGGGCCCGTTATCAAGACTTTAAGACCAACGATGGTAGTCGTGTCAGCCTGTTCGCAGATATCACGGAAGCAAAAGAACACGAACTGGCCCTTCGCAAAAGTGAACAACTTTTCCAACAAGCCATTGAAAGCATGACCGAAGACTTCGCCATGTTCGATGCCAAAGACAGACTGGTTACTTACAATTCCAATTTTTATGAGAACCACAAAACCATAAAGGGAATTCGTTCACCGGATATTACCCTGGGAGATATGGTTCATTCCTTTGCCAAGCGCGGTCAATATGGAAAGTTGTCGGGTGGCATTAATAAATTTGTCCAGAAGCGCCTGATTCAATTGAAAAGCCCCGGTGTGACAGAGACCCAATACACCGACGGTAATTGGTGGCAGCTCAAAATTAATAAGACAAATGATGGTGGCTTCGTGCTTGTCCGCAGTAACATTACCAAACAAAAAAATGCCGCCACATTGCTGCAATCGCGAGAAGAAGCGTTGCGTCTGGTTCTGGAAACCGTTCTCGACGCTATTATTACCATTGACGAAAAAGGCCGTATCGCCAGCTTCAATCCGGCGGCAGAAAAAATATTTGGCTATAAAGCCAAGGAAGTTATTGGCAAGAATGTCAAAATCTTGATGCCCCCACCTTACAAGGGCAAACATGACGGCTACCTTAAACGTTATGTAACAACCAATGATCCTCAAATGATCGGTACCATCGGCAGACAAGCTACAGGCCGTCGCAAAAATGGGACAGAATTCCCTGTAGAACTTGCGATAAGTGAGCACGTTCAGGATGGCAAGCGGGTGTTCACGGGGATCCTTCGTGATATTACCAAGCGCAAATTTGCCGAGGATGCCTTACGTGAAAGTGAAGAGCGTTACGCCCTGACCATCAAAGGGATCAATGAAGGCATTTGGGACTGGAACCTGAAGACCAATCACCTTTTTGTCTCAGACCGGGTCGAACAAATTGTCGGTATTGGTCTGACCAAAAAAATAAAATCCACAAACAACATCGTCAATAATGACTTTATCTTTTCGGAAATCCATCCCGACGATGTAGCTATTTATCGACAAGCTTTGGCCAGCCATTTAAAGGGTGACGCGCCATCTTTTTATTGTGAATTCAGGGTGACCCGGAAGGATAAGAAACAACGATGGGTAAGAAACCGTGGAAGGGCATTGTTTGACGACTCGGGCCGGGCTTACCGAATGACCGGATCCGTGACCGATGTTACGATTCGTAAAACAGCGGAACAAAAGATGTTTGAAGCGAAAGAGATCGCCGAAATCGCCAGCCGGACCAAAACCGAGTTTCTGGCCAATGTATCACATGAACTGCGCACTCCCTTGAATGCGATTATTGGCTTTTCTGATTTAATGAAGACAGAAATTTTTGGCCCCATGGGTCATGCTAAATATTCCGATTACTCCCACGCTATCAATGAATCCGGGCAGCACTTGCTGTCCATTATTAATGACATCCTTGATGTGTCGCAGGTCGAAGTAGGTGAACTTGATTTCGATCTGGAAAAAGTTCTCTTGGAGCCGGTCTTCGAGTCTTGCATTCGGCTTATTCACGAACGTGCAGAAAAAGCCGGTTTGAGGCTAAAAACAAAAATTAACGCCGGATTACCAGCCCTGAAGGCCGATCCCAGAAGGTTGAAACAGATACTTTTGAACCTGCTTTCCAATGCCATCAAATTTACCCCGAAGGGTGGTATGGTAAGCCTGAAGGCATATCAAACCAAGGCGGGAACGATGGTCCTTTCCGTCAGTGATACGGGCATCGGCATGAAGGCCGCCGATATTCCAAAGGTTATGACCCCGTTTGTGCAAGTCGACAGCAAACTGTCGCGTCAGTACGAGGGTACGGGTCTTGGCCTGCCACTAACCCGGGAGCTTGTTCACCTGCACGGGGCGACAATAAAGATCAGAAGCAAGCCGCGCAAAGGCACGACGGTTTCCGTCTATTTCCCTAAGGAGACAGTGTTGACATGAACAACGCCCACGCATCTGGCAATGTGATTGCCTGTATAGGGCTTATGATACTGTTGAGTGCCTGCGCCGTCAAAACCGCCACCTGGCAAAGATCAAACACAAGCGTTGAAGAACAACGCAGCACCCTTGCCCAGTGCCGCGCCATTGCCTTAAATGAAACCGATCGCGACTACGCACGACAGAAAAGTTATTCATCCAGCACGATGACGCAAAGCACCTACCAGCAAAATATGGATGCCTATCAAAACAGAAAAAGTTCGCAAAACCTGCTTGCCCGTTGCATGAAGCAAAAGGGCTACCGTCTGGTACGGGCAGGTTCCTGAAGCAATGGTAGGAATTTCTATGCGTATGATGCCCATGCAACTAAAAAAAGTCATTTTAACCAAATTGAAACCCACCCAAGCCATTGTTTCCATGTTATTCGCCTCTAGATTCGTGGATATCGAGTCTTGTCAGAAACGCAGGAACGCCATCTATGCAAACGGACAATAGAACCAATCCCCATTGGACCAAGTCACCCGGCGGCAAATTCCACCGGCTTTTATTCACCGATCCTGAAAAGTTGGGAATTTCCGGGGTTAGCGGTATCTACGTGCTGTGGCACGGCGGCCTGAAACCAAAATGGATATTCGTCGACAAAAGCAATGATCTGGGGCGCGATCTGGATGCTGCTTTGGATAACCAAGACGTTATGGCCTACGATGGTCGTGGCGGTATTTTCGCCAGTTGGGCTTTGATACGTCCGGAATATCAGGATGGGGTCCTTAAATTCCTGCTTGAAACCATGACGCCCCTGATAGACCACCCCAACCCACCCAAAAAGAAGGTCGAAGCCCTGCCCGTTCTGGCTCCCGGGGAAGAACCTGGCCCGACTGAAACTTAGAAATCAGGCCACGATAGCGTCTTCTACGATCCCGGCGATATCATCAATAATCACTCCCAGATCGAAATTTTTGGGCGTATAGACGCGCGCAACCCCCTCATTCAGAAGTATTTCCGCATCCTTATCGGGAACAATGCCCCCCACAATCACCGGCACATCTTCAAGACCCTCTGCCTTAAGCCCGGCCAGCACCTGAGATGCCAAAGTGGTGTGCGACCCGGACAGGATAGAAAGCCCGATCACATGAACGCTTTCTTCAAGGGCCGCTGCGACGATTTGTTCCGGCGTCAAGCGAATGCCTTCGTAGACCACATCAATACCGGCGTCCCGGGCGCGCACGGCTATTTGTTCCGCCCCATTGGAATGCCCATCCAGTCCCGGCTTGCCGAGCAGCATTTTCAGGCGCCGCCCAAGCTTGCTTGAAACCTTTTCCACATGATCGCGGGCTTTGTCCTTTTCCATGGAGACACCTCCGGCAGCGCCCGAGACACCTGTCGGGGCCCGGTATTCGCCAAATACCTGACGCAGGGTCTCCCCCCATTCGCCAGTGGTAACCCCGGCGTGGGCGGCGGCAATGGAAGGTTCCATGATATTAAGGCCGCTGCGCGCGGCACTTTCGAGTTCTTTCAGGGCGTGCGCCACCGCCGCGTCATCACGCCCGGCGCGCCACTGCTGCAAAGAGGCAATTTGCTCTTCCTCGGCCTTTGCATCAACATTTAAAAAAGCCCCGTCACCGGTGGTCAGGGGTGAGGTTTCGGCCTCGGTAAATTTGTTGACGCCAATGACCGATTGCGCACCGCTTTCAATGGCCGCCAGTCGCTTGGCATTTGATGACACCAGGGCGCGCTTCATGTAGCTGCTGTTGATAGCCGCCACCGCGCCGCCCATTTTAGCGATCTGTTCCAGTTCCTTTTGGGCCTCGTACTTTAACTGCTCGACTTTTTCAGCAATGACCCGCGAGCCGTCGAAGATATCACCAAATTCCAGCAGGTCCGTCTCGTAGGCAACAATCTGCTGCAAGCGAAGGGACCATTGCTGATCCCACGGCCGGGGCAGACCAAGAGCCTCGTTCCATGCGGGTAGTTGAACGGCCCGCGCCCGCGCATTCTTGGACAGCACCACGGGCAGCATTTCCAACAAAATACGATAAACATTATTTTCAGGCTGTTGTTCGGTCAGGCCTAACGAGTTGACCTGCACACCGTACCGGAAACGTCTGAGCTTTGCGTCAGTGACGCCGTAGCGGTTGCGCGCGATGTCGTCCCACATTTCAGCGAAGGCGCGCATTTTTGAAAGCTCGGTCACCAGCCTGATCCCCGCATTGACGAAAAAACTTATACGGCCAACGACCTGGGCAAAATCTTCTTCGGGCACCTGAGCGCTGTCTCGTACCGCATCAAGCACGGCGATGGCCGTAGCCAGGGCGAATGACAGTTCTTGTTCCGGCGTCGCCCCGGCTTCCTGCAAATGATAGGAGCATACATTTAGAGGATTCCATTTGGGTACTTCCCGGTAGGTAAAAGAAACCACGTCCGAGGTCAGCCGCAAGGAAGGCTGCGGCGGGAAAATATAGGTGCCCCGCGACAGATATTCTTTAATGATGTCGTTTTGAGTTGTCCCCGCCAGATCAGCGCGGCGGACACCTTGTTGGTCAGCCAGGGCAATATACAGTGCCAGCAGCCACGCCGCCGGGGCGTTGATGGTCATGGAGGTATTCATGCGATCAAGCGGCAGGCCGTCAAACAGGGCCTTCATATCACCCAAATGAGAAACAGGCACACCGACTTTGCCAACTTCACCCCGGGCCAGAGGATGATCGGCGTCATAGCCCATCTGTGTTGGCAGGTCGAAGGCAATGGACAAACCTGTTTGGCCGCGCTCCAGATTAGTGCGGTACAATTGATTGGAGGCCTTGGCAGAGCTGTGACCCGAATAGGTTCTGAACATCCAGGGCCGATCCCGACTGGAGTTTAAGGATTCGCCACCGGGATTATTTTGTGCATCTGCGAGTTTATCAGTCATATGAAGGTTTCTCAAAAAATATAAATACTCTTAATATATTGAAATTTAGGCAATAATTAGGTTTATGTGCAATTTCATGAAACAATATAACAAATTGTGCATTGCGAAGAAAGCCACAAAAGTCTATGACGGTTTTATGGTTAATTTTAGATTTTAGGAATACTGCCATGAATGACACCGCCGAAGTTGTTGATATATATCCGGAACTGCAGAAGAAAGATCTGTACGAGATCGGCGAGATTCCGCCCCTGGGCCATGTGCCCAAGAAAATGTACGCCTGGACTATCCGTCGTGAGCGCCACGGCGACCCGGACACGGCCATGCAGGTTGAAGTGGTCGACACCCCTGAGCTTGACCCCCACGAGGTTCTGGTCATGGTCATGGCCGCCGGCGTCAATTACAACGGCGTCTGGGCCGCCCTTGGCAAACCGATCTCGGTATTTGACGTCCATAATGAGGAATACCACATTGCCGGTTCCGACGCTTCCGGCATCGTTTGGGCCGTCGGCGCCAAGGTCAAACGCTTCAAGGTTGGTGATGAAGTTATCATCCACTGTAACCAGGATGACGGCGACGACGAAGAATGCAACGGCGGCGATCCCATGTTCTCACCGTCACAGCGCATCTGGGGATATGAGACTCCGGACGGCTCTTTCGCCCAATTTACCAATGTGCAAGCGCAACAGGTTATGCCCCGTGCCAAGCATCTGACGTGGGAGGAAAGTGCGTGTTACACCCTGACGCTGGCGACCGCCTATCGCATGCTGTTTGGCCATCGCCCGCATATTTTGCGTCCCGGTCATAATGTTCTGGTCTGGGGGGCTTCCGGCGGCCTGGGGTCTATGGCGGTGCAACTGATTGCCACCGCCGGGGCCAACGCCATCGGCGTAATTTCCGACGAGTCAAAACGTGATTTTGTTATGGAACTGGGTGCCAAGGGCGTCATCAACCGCAAGGATTTCAATTGCTGGGGTCAATTACCGGAAATCAACGGCGAGGGCTTCACTGACTACATGAAAGAAACCCGCAAGTTCGGCAAAGCCATATGGGATATCACCGGCAAGGGCGTTGACGTTGATTTCGTCTTCGAGCATCCCGGTGAGGCCACCTTCCCGGTCTCGTGCAATGTGGTCAAACGCGGCGGCATGGTTGTTTTTTGCGCTGGCACCTCCGGCTTTAATTTGACCATGGATGCGCGCTTTGTCTGGATGCGCCAAAAGCGTATTCAGGGCAGCCACTTCGCCAACCTGAAACAGGCCTCACAGGCCAATCGGTTGGTTATCGAGCGGCGCATTGATCCGTGCATGTCTGAAATGTTCGCCTGGGACGATATCCCCGAGGCCCACATGAAAATGATGAAGAACGAACATAAACCGGGCAATATGGCGGTGCTGGTGCAAGCCAAAAAACCCGGCCTGCGAACCCTGGAAGACAGCATAGAAGCATAATTCCCATGAGCGATACCTGCCCCATCATTGAAGACCTGCTGCCCGCTTGCGAAGACGCGCTGGAGTCGGCTGAAATTCTGCTTGGCAAGATCAAGGATAGCGTTGGCGAGCGGGTTATTCGGGACGGCAAGGTTGATGGTGCCTTGATGGATGGGGAGCAGTTCGCGGCCCACGGCATGTCGTGGGCGGCAACTTATGTTGAAGCCCTGCGCCAGATGCTCGGTTGGGCCGAACGACTTAAGGCCGCGGATAATTTTGGCGAACTAGAACAGTTGATTTTGCAATCTGCTTACGGTGAATACCTGTCGCAACTTTATGGCGGCATTCCTTTAAGCCAGGTGGAAATTGTCCGGCCTCGCGATATGGGCATTACCAGCACGGACACCCATGCCTTCTTTAGTGACGGCGTTGGCAAACTAATGGACGGCGGTAACACTGACGCGGCGCGCATGCGTATCGCCGCCCTTATTTGCCAGGGCGCGGACAGCGGCTATTTCGGGGACCCGGCCCTGGATGATGACACGCTGGACATGGTACGCGACCAGTTCCGCCGCTTTGTTGAAGAAAAAGTTCTCCCCCATGCCCATGAGTGGCACCTGAAGGACGAGCTGATCCCCATGGAGGTTGTCGAGAAAATGGCCGAGCTTGGCGTTTTCGGCCTGACCATCCCGGAAGAATTTGGCGGCCTTGGCATGGGCAAGATGGCCATGTGCGTAGTTACCGAGGAACTGTCACGCGGCTACATCGGCATTGGCTCCCTTGGTACCCGTGCAGAAATTGCTGGCGAACTAATCCGCCTGGGCGGCACGGACGCGCAAAAAGAACACTACCTGCCAAAGATCGCCTGCGGTGAAATATTGCCAACGGCCGTCTTTACGGAACCAGGCACGGGTTCTGACCTGGCAAGCCTTAAAACCCGCGGCGTCCTTGAGGGCGACGTATACAAGATCACCGGAAACAAGACCTGGATCACCCTGGCGGCACGATCCGACATGATGACGTTGCTTTGCCGCACCAATGCGCACGAGCCGGGCTATAAGGGCCTGTCAATGCTGCTGGCCGAAAAGCCCCGCGGCACGGAAGAAGACCCGTTCCCGGCCGAGGGCATGACCGGCGGTGAAATTCAGGTCCTGGGCTATCGCGGCATGAAGGAATATGAACTTGCCTTCGATGGATTTGAGGTCAAAAAAGACGGCCTGCTTGGCGGCGAGGAAGGCCAGGGCTTCAAACACCTGATGGCGACGTTCGAGTCGGCCCGCATCCAGACGGCGGCCCGTGCCACGGGTGTGGCCCAGTCGGCTTTGGAGCTGGGTCTGGCTTACGCGCGCGAACGCATCCAGTTTAAAAAACCCATCGTTGACTTCCCCCGCGTCGCCGGAAAGCTGGCGTGGATGGCCGTGGAAACCATGATTGCCCGCCAACTAGCATACTTTGCCGGACGGGAAAAAGATTCCGACAGGCGCTGTGATATTGAAGCTGGCATGGCCAAGTTGCTAGCCGCCCGCATCGCCTGGTCCAATGCGGATAACGCCCTGCAAGTACACGGCGGCAACGGCTACGCCCTGGAATATCCCATCAGTCGGGTTTTGTGCGATGCCCGCATCCTGAACATTTTTGAAGGGGCCGCTGAAATTCAGGCTCACGTCATTGCAAGAGGACTTCTTGCAGGACGAAATTAAACGAAGGCCTTAAGTAAAAATTACTCCCAAGAGTTTTCTGATATAGCTGCCTTTTATCTTGGTAAAAACCAGTGCCCCCATTTAAGCTTGCGCCATGATTGACATAAATATTTACATCACTTTCGTGTTGACCACGACCCTGCTGATTCTCATGCCCGGACCGGTTGTCACGCTCACCGTTGCCAACTCCCTGGCATATGGAACCCGCCACGGGCTTCGCACGGTTGTCGGCACTTCCAGCGCCACTGCTGTGCTTTTGCTGGTTGGCGGTTTTGGGATGGCCTCGGCCTTTTCTCTCCTTGCCCAGTGGTTTGAATGGTTGCGCTGGCTCGGCGTTGCCTATCTTGTTTTCCTGGGCGTGCAGCAATGGCGGGCAAAGCCCGTGTCCCTTGGAGACGCCCAAGCCACAGCGGGATCAAAGCAGGGCATCTTCTGGCAAGGTTTCGTGATCTCCATCACCAACCCGAAGACAATCCTTTTTTACGCCGCCTTCTTCCCCCAATTCATGGACCCGAACCAGCCGACGGGAATGCAGCTATTGATCCTAAGCGTGACCTTTCTTGCCATAGCCACTTTCTTTGACGGTTGCTACGCGTTCTTGTGCGGCAGACTTCGCCCTTATCTTAGCGACCATAAACATGGTCGTCTTCGGGGCCGCATCACCGGCTCTCTTATGATTGGCACCGCAATGGCGCTGGCATTTGCAAGGAAAACTTAAATGGTCAAACTGACAAAAATTTACACCCGCGGTGGCGACAAGGGGGAAACATCCTTAGGCGATGGCAGCCGAATACCAAAGCATGACCTGCGGGTCGCCGCTTACGGCAGTGTGGATGAAGCCAATGCCACCATCGGCCTGGCCCGGCTGCACACGGAGGGTGAGGCCGATCAAATGCTGGCGCGCATCCAGAATGACCTGTTCGATCTGGGGGCTGACCTGTGCCGCCCCGAAGATGGCACGGATGGAAAACAAGCCTTGCGGATTGTTGCAGCCCAAGTCGAACGTCTCGAGGCTGAAATAGACGCCATGAATGAGAAACTGGACGCCCTGACCTCGTTTATCCTGCCCGGCGGTAGCTCTGCTTCAGCCCATTTGCACTTGTCACGAACCGTATCGCGCCGTGCAGAACGGCTGGTTTCAGAGCTAACCCTAAGTGAGAACATCAATCCCCTGGCCCTAAACTATATTAATCGACTATCCGACCACCTGTTCCAGTTGGCCCGTTTGCTCAATGACGGTGGCAAACACGATGTTCTGTGGACACCGGGCGAGAACCGTTAATATTTGCCCCTTCCCGGCATTTATCAGGCATGTCCGAATGAGCATATAAAGCGGCGCATGGTGACATTGACAGGGCCATATTCAATCATTATTGTGCAGGTGCGAAGTCATTAAAGATGTGGAATTTATCTAAACTAATCAGGGCGTTAGTAAAGGTTCAAATCCTCTTTTTGGCTTTTTGCTCGGTGCAATACTTCAGGTCTCTGGCAGGTCATTCATGAAAGTCCTTATCGCCGTCAAACGGGTCATCGACTACAACGTCAAGATTCGTGTTAAATCTGATAATTCGGGTGTTGAGACAGCTAACGTCAAAATGTCCATGAACCCCTTTGACGAAATTGCCGTCGAGGAAGCGATCCGTTTGAAAGAATCGGGCACTGCAACTGAGATCATCGCGGTCTCCATGGGGACAGCCCAATCATCTGAAACCATCCGCACGGCCCTGGCCATGGGGGCAGATCGGGGCATTCTGGTTGAAACAGAGACGGAATTGCAGCCCCTGGCCGTCGCCAAATTGCTAAAAGCCGTTGTCGACAAGGAAAATCCCGAAATCGTCATCGTCGGCAAACAGGCCATTGATGATGATTCCAACCAGACCGGCCAGATGCTGGCCGCCCTGCTAGGCTGGCCGCAAGGTACCTTTGCCTCCAAGCTTGATCCGGCAGATGGCAAGGCAAGTGTGACACGTGAAGTCGATGGCGGGCTGGAAACCATTTCCATTAATTTGCCCGCAGTGATCTCCACGGACCTGCGCCTGAACGAGCCGCGCTATGCCTCCCTGCCCAACATCATGAAGGCAAAGAAAAAACCCATCGACTCAACGACCCCCGATGAGCTTGGCGTCGATGTAACCCCGCGCCTTGAAACAATCAATGTGGTTGAGCCGCCCAAGCGCGAAGCCGGTGAGATCGTTGCCGATGCCGCAGCCCTGGTCCATAAACTGAGAAATGAGGCGAAGGTAATCTGATGAGTATTCTCCTCGTTGCCGAACACGATAATTCGGAATTAAAGTCCGCCACCCTGAACGCCGTTACTGCCGCAGCAGAACTTGGTGAGGTGACGGTTCTAATCGCAGGCCATAATTGCACTGGCGTCGCAGATCAAGCGGCCAAAGTCAGCGGTGTTACCAAGGTCATCGTCGCCGACGACGCCGCTTTCGCAAATGGCCTGGCTGAAAATGTTTCATCCTTGCTGGTTGACCTGGCATCCGGCTACAGCCATCTGGTGGCCCCGGCGACAACATCGGGCAAAAACATTATGCCCCGGGTTGCCGCCCTGCTGGATGTGGCCCAGATATCTGAAATTACCGAAGTTGTTGATGGGGACACCTTCGTGCGCCCGATCTATGCGGGAAACGCCATGGCGACGGTGAAGTCTGGCGATAATCCCAAGGTGATCACCGTGCGCGGTACGGCCTTTGACGCCGCTGCCCCTGAGGGTGGCAGTGCGGCCATTGAGGCGGTAAGTGGTGGTGGTGACCAGGGAATATCCAGCTTCGTCTCGCAAGAGCTAACCAAGTCGGAACGCCCCGAGCTGACAAGCGCAGGCATCGTTATTTCTGGCGGCCGGGGCATGCAAAGCGGCGACAACTTCCCTTTACTTGAAGATATTGCCGATAAACTGAACGCCGCCGTTGGCGCATCGCGGGCCGCCGTTGATGCGGGGTATGTCCCCAATGACTATCAGGTGGGCCAAACCGGCAAGGTTGTTGCCCCGGATCTTTACGTGGCTGTCGGTATTTCTGGCGCTATTCAGCATCTGGCTGGTATGAAAGACAGTAAAGTCATTGTCGCCATTAACAAAGATGAAGAAGCGCCAATCTTCCAGATCGCCGATTACGGTCTTGTCGCCGATTTGTTTGAGGCCCTGCCGCAACTGTCGGCAGAGCTGGATAAATAGTTAACCAAGGATACATCATGACATCGAAGATAAATAAAATTGGCGTCATTGGCGCAGGACAAATGGGTAACGGCATTTCCCAGGTCTGCGCGCGCGCCGGACACGATGTCTATTTGATGGATATCAACAAAGACAACCTGGCCGCCGCCATGGCCAGGATTGAGCGCAACCTGGGACGCGCTGTCAAAAAAGAAAACCTGGCTCAAGCCGACATGGACGCGGCCCTTGCGCGCATATCAACGGGCTCGTCCTATGACGGCTTCAATGATTGCGATCTGGTTATTGAAGCAGCGACGGAAAACGAAGAACTGAAAAAAGAAATCATTCGTGAAATCTGCAAGTCTGTTCCCGAGCACGCGATTATTGCTTCCAACACATCTTCCATTTCAATCACCCGCCTCGGCGCACAGACCGACCGCCCCGGCAAGTTTGTCGGCATGCACTTCATGAACCCGGTGCCGCTGATGGAACTGGTTGAACTTATTCGCGGCATCGCCACGGATGAGGAAACCTACACGGCAATCCGCGAGCTTACGCAGCAGTTGGGCAAGACCCCGGTCAACGCAGAAGATTTCCCTGCCTTTATCGTCAACCGCATCTTGCTGCCCATGATCAACGAAGCGATCTATACGCTTTATGAAGGCGTTGGCTCGGTTTTGGCCATCGACACCTCAATGAAACTGGGCACCCACCACCCCATGGGACCGTTGGAGCTAGCCGATTTTATCGGTCTGGACACCTGTCTTGCGGTGATGAATGTCCTGCACGAAGGCCTTGCTGATACCAAGTATCGGCCCTGTCCGCTTTTGGTGAAATATGTGGAAGCCGGATGGCTGGGTCGCAAGACCGGACGCGGGTTCTATGACTACTCGGGCGACGAGCCCGTCCCGACCCGCTAAAACTCTAGTCTTTTTCTGGTGTAACGTCGACCAGTTCAATGGGAACGTTCGCCTCGGCGAGCATTTCGCGTGTGGTCTCGGCGTCTTCTGACCAGCGTTCGGCGAAGCCCCCTGCCATGCATGAGGAGTCCGCGACCACACGGGTGATGCCAACCTGAATGATGGCGCGCGCGCAATCCGTACAGGGCACGTGGGTGACGTAAATAGTGCTGCCCTTAAGCGCCACACCCATGCGTGCGGCGTTGTAAATGGCGTTACGCTCCGCATGTTCGGTCCAGTCGTACTTGCCTGGGCGGGCGTGGCGTTCTTCTTTTTCATCGTCGATGAAACGCGGGAATCCATTGTAGCCATAGGGGCCGGGGGTGCGATCCTCGCCGACAATTACCGCCCCGACCTGGGTCGAGCGATCTTTCGACCATCTCGAAACTTCCAGCGCCAGGCGCAAAAAACGTACATCCCATTTACTCATGGCAGGGAGTTTATCGACTTGGTCATTTAATGCAACTCGGCACGTAATTTTTGCCGATAAATATCGATAGAGACCAGCTCACCGCCTTTTTCCACATTCCAGAACTGCCAGCCGTTACAGGCCGGGGCCTTTTGAACGTGGGCGCCAACCTGATGGATGGAGCCACGGAAATCAGCAGATATCAATGAGCCATCGGCGCGGACCTTGGCCGAATGACGGCGGCGATTGTCAAACAACGTGGTCCCCGGCTTTAACATGCCGCGCTCCAACAGACGGCCGAAGGGAATGCGCGGCAGGCTGCGTTTGGGCGGGGTTGAATAGAGTTTTTTCTCTTCCTCAGAAATCTCGCGCACCTTCTTGATGCGGTCGCGGGCGATCTTCACGTATTCTTCCTCGCGCTCCAGACCAATGAACTTGCGACCCGTCTTTTTGGCAACCGCGCCCGTCGTGCCCGTCCCAAAGAAAGGATCGAGAACCGTATCACCCACTTCAGTTGAAGATAAAATGACCCGATAGAGAAGAGATTCAGGTTTTTGCGTCGGATGCGCCTTTTGGCCGTCCTTTTTTAGGCGTTCGCGACCGGTGCAAATAGGCAATTCCCAGTCAGAGCGCATTTGCAGGTCTTCGTTGAGGTTTTTCATGGCCTCATAATTAAACAGATACTTGGACTGCTTGGATTTGGCACACCAGATCAATGTTTCATGGGCATTGGTAAAACGACGCCCGCGGAAATTTGGCATGGGGTTGGTCTTACGCCAAACCACGTCGTTGAGCATCCAGTAGCCCAAATCCTGCAGGATAGAGCCAACCCGAAAAATATTGTGATAACTGCCAATGACCCACAAGGCACCATTGGGCTTAAGCACGCGCCGGGCCGCCGTTAGCCAGTCGCGGGTGTAGTCGTCGTAAGCCTTGAAACTGTCAAACTGGTCCCAGTCGTTATCGACCCCATCAACCCTGGAATTGTTGGGGCGCGTCAGGTCCCCGTCCAGTTGCAGATTATAAGGGGGGTCGGCGAAGACCAAATCGACGGATGCCTCGGGCAAGCCGTCCATTAACTCAACGCAATTTCCTTGAAGAATTACACCCTCATCAGAGGGCTTTTTCGAAGCCATGTTTTCTATCACACGGCTTTATTAAGTGCCGTATGTCCCTGCCCAGATTATCGGCGCAGTCTGAGTCAGAGACGATTCCGGGTCAAGAAGTAAATGAATCCAAAGACTTAGATAAGATTCCTAACCCCATATATGGACATCAAGATTCAAGCGGACTCAATATCTAGATGCCCAGAATCTTGCGAATGGGTTTGAAACTTCGCCGATGATGCTCCGTTACGCCAAATTCAGCCAGGCCCTGCTGGTGCTGCTTGGTGCCATATCCGGCATTTCTCTGCCATCCATATTGGGGATGGTCTTTCGCCAAGTCGGCCATGATGTGATCGCGGCTGACTTTGGCGACGATGGAGGCGGCGGCGATGGACAAAGACCGCCCGTCACCCTTGATGATGGCCTGGCTTGCATAAGACCAATCGGGCAAGCGATTGCCATCGACGAGAATCATACCCGGCGTCACACCCAGATTCTCAACACAGCGCGTCATGGCCAGCATTGTCGCCTGAAGGATGTTGATGTGGTCAATTTCCTGCACACTGGCAATACCAACCCCGGTTTTGGCGTGATCCCGCAACAAGCTGAATAAAATTTCACGCTTGTCACTATTAAGTTTTTTTGAATCGTCCAGACCCAGGCGCAAGTCATCGGGGATGGTTTCTATATCCAGAATGGCAGCCCCGGCCACGACGGGGCCGGCCCACGGACCGCGCCCGGCTTCATCGACACCGACAACGGGCGCAAGCCCTGACCCAATGGCGTCATATTCGAAGGTAAAATCAGGCATGGGAACAAAGTAGCCTAAATCCTAAAATAGCGCCATCTGGTCGCCAGCCTTTGGCGGCGGGCGAAAGCGCCCACAATCCAGACCCAGTTCCCCTGAATTTGCCGGATCAACGGAAAACTCGCGACAGGCCCGGTTGAACCGCTTGGAGAGCAACTGGGCCAGGGGGCCAAGGCCTGTCATGCGCGCCCCGAACGTACTATCGCTCAGCGCGCCGCCCCGGTTTTGCTTGAGCAGACTGAGCACATGATCCTTCTTGCCCGGGGCATGAACCTCAAGCCAGTCGGCAAACAGTTCTTTTAGTTCCAGGGAAAGCCGAAGCAAAATATAAGATGCCGAGGTTGCCCCCGCCTTTGCCCCGGCCTCAAGGATCGCCTCCAACTCACTATCATTGAGGAACGGGATCATGGGGGCGGCGAAGACACTGACCGGAAGTCCGGCCTGGCTCAACTGGCTAATCGTCCACAGGCGCTTTTCAGGGGTTGGCGCCCGGGGTTCCAGTTTTCGCGACAAATCACGATCAAGGGTGGTGACGGAAACAGCCACCGAGGCCAGCCCTTTTTCTGCCATGGGGCCAAGAATATCAATATCGCGCACGACCATGGCTGATTTGGTGACAATGGCGACGGGATGGTTATGGGCGGCAAGCACTTCAAGCACCTTGCGGCTGAGCTTGTGGGTACGCTCGATAGGTTGATAAGGGTCCGTATTGGCCCCCAGCATAATCGTGCGACAGCGATAGCTGGGTTTTCTTAGTTCCTGCTCAAGCACGTCGACAATATTGGCCTTGGCGAACAGGCGGCTTTCAAAATCCAGCCCCGGTGACAATCCCATATTGGCATGGGAGGGACGGGCATAACAATAAGCACAGCCATGCTCGCAGCCCCGGTAAGGATTGATGGACCTGTCAAAAGGGATGTCGGGGGATTTATTGTAAGTGATTACCTTGCGCGCCGTTTCGTAAGTAATCGTCGTTCGCAGGGGCGGCAGGTCCCGCTCGTCCAGATCCCAGCCATCATCAATAGCAACCCGCTTAAGAGGTTCATGGCGACCACTTTGGTTGGTGGGCACACCGCGCCCCTTAAGGGGTAAATCTGGCCTGATGTCGATCATGCCATAAGATAGACTAGAAATCAGAACATATCAAGAACATGCTTCTGCCAGCAGCCACTCACGAAAAGCACTGACGGCTGGCTGGTCAATGGTTTCAGAAGGAATCACCAGGAAATAGCTGAAGTCTGTGGGAAGTTTCAATTCGAACGGTCTGACCAGCGCACCGGAGGCCAGATCGTCCTTGACAATGGAGGTATTGGCCAGCGCCACCCCATACCCGTCAACCGCCGTTTGCACGGCCATGTTTAACAAAGAAAATTCCGGCCCCTTGTTCCAGTCAACATTGGTCACCCCGGCGGAGGTCAACCACATGCGCCAATCCGGATAAGACGGCTTATCCAGTGGATGTCCCGCATGCAACAAGGTGTGATGAACCAGGTCTTCCGGTTTTTCCAGGGGATGTGGCCCGCTCAATAATTTAGGACTGCACACGGGAAACATTTCTTCTTCAAACAAGCGCTCCGCACTATGGCCCGGATAATCACCGCTGCCGTAGCGGATGGCGACTTGAATACCGTCACGGCGCATATCGACAAGTTCTATGGTTGCGTCGATGCGAACCTTGATTTCCGGATTCAACGACTGAAATTCATCCAGGCGCGGCACCAGCCACTTGGCGGCAAAAGAAGGGGCGGTGGTGATGGTGAAGACTTCATTTTCCGGGGCACCTTTAAGCAAAGCAGCCCCATCTGACAACAAATCGAACCCTTCGGTGAGAACGGGCAGGGCCTCACGACCACTTTTGGTCAATTTAAGAGCCCGGGTCAAACGTTTGAAAAGGGACACGCCGATACTTTCCTCCAGCGCCTTGACCTGATGGCTGATCGCCGCCGGGGTGACGTTGAGTTCGTCTGCCGCTTTGGTAAAGCTCAAATGCCGGGCGGAGGCCTCAAAGGCGCGCAGGGAATTAAGCGGTGGCGGTGGTGGACGACGGGGCATGATTTCTACACCTTAGGTTTTCTAACTTATAACCTGAGAACTACTCGTTTGTCCATAGGCCTGTAAAGCCCTATTTATCTATTCAAGAGACGAATTACATAAACAACATACGAACAAAAGGAACTTAGTCATGATCCCCTATTACCTGCTTTCCAGAGACAGTCGTCAAGTAGAACAATTGGCCCGTGACCTGAACAGCTACTCCCAATCAATCCCCAACAACCGTCCGCCGGTCAACATTTCTGAAATGATCAGCTCCGGCACGTTACATACGGTCAATGCGGTTGAGCGCGGACTGGGCCGTATGGCATCCCTTTTCGGACGTTGAGCTCCCTTGCCACGGGGTGGTCCTGATATGCTATTGATGGAGCATGTCAATTAAGGATCGCCCCGTTTTAAGTATCGTTATCCCGGCCCTGAATGAAGGGTCCAATATCGGGACAACCATTGACGCCCTTAAAAAGTCCACCATCACATGTACCTATGACATTGTCGTCGTTGATGGCGGCTCCCAGGACGCAACCATAGATGAAGCCCGCAGCCGCGGCGCCCAGATCATCAAATGTGAGCCCGGACGCGGCAAACAACTGGCCGCAGGCGGCATGCAGGCCAAAGGCGCATGGCTTTTGTTTCTGCACGCGGACACAGAACTTGAAGCGGGTTGGTTTAAGGAAGCCGAACAATTCATTACCAACGAAAAAGAACTGCGCCACGCCGCCGTCTTCAGCTACAAGCTGGATGATGACACAGGGGCGACCAGCGTCCTTGAAGCCATTGTCAACTGGCGCACCCGTATACTGGCCCTACCCTACGGGGATCAGGGCCTGCTCATAAGCCACGCCTTTTATCGCGACTTGCATGGCTATGCCCCCATCCACATTATGGAGGACGTTGAGATTATTCGCCGGATCGGGCGTGATCGGCTTCACATATTCAACAGCCATGCCATTACCTCGGCCGACAAATACCGCCGCGATGGCTATTTTTTTAGGCCCCTGAAAAATATTTTTTGCCTGATTCTATATTTCCTGGGATTTCAGTCCCGCCTGATTGCAAAAATCTACCGATGACAACGAAGCGTCACCTCGTCGTTTTTGCCAAGGCCCCGCGCATGGGCCGGGTCAAGACCCGCCTTGGCCGCGACATTGGCCCCGTTGCGGCGACCCGGTTTTACCGGCGCACCGTGGCTGGCGTTCTTGGCCGCCTTGGTCGCGGCAAGCGCTGGCAATGCTGGCTCGCCCTCAGCCCCGATAAAGCAACCGGTGACAAGCCCTTCTGGCCCGACAGCTTCAGCGCCCTAAAACAAGGTGGCGGCGATATTGGCGCGCGTATGGGCCGCGCCCTGGCTGCCATGCCACCGGGCCCGGTAGTGATTATCGGCACCGACGTTCCGGCTATCCGGCCCCATCACATCGAGGCCGCCTTCAAGGCGTTGGGCCGCCACGATGTGGTTTTCGGCCCGGCGGGGGACGGCGGCTACTGGCTGGTCGGGGCCAGACGCAGCCCCCGCACGCCTGAGCTTTTCAAACATGTGCGCTGGTCAAGCAAGCACACCCTGGCGGATTCCCTGGCCAAAGCTGAGCAAAACCAACTGAAAGTGGCCCTGCTCGAGACCCTGAACGATGTGGATGACGGGGCCGCTTACGCGACGTGGCTTACAGGTGCTCTTTAAGGCGGGGCATTAGCTCGACAAAATTGCACGGCTTGTAGCGGACATCAAGCTGATGCACGAGAATTTCATCCCAGGCATCCTTGCAGGCCCCCGGCGAGCCCGGCAGGGCAAACAGATAAGTGCCGCCAGCGACCCCGGCGGTGGCGCGGGACTGAATGGTCGAGGTGGCAATTTTTTGGTAGCTGATCCAGCGGAACAATTCGCCGAAGCCGGGGATTTCTTTCTCGTACACTTGCTCGAAGGCTTCCGGGGTGATGTCGCGGCCTGTAACCCCGGTGCCGCCCGTGGCGATCACCACATCAATAGCCCCATCGGCGATCCACTCATTGAGCCTTTCAACAATAAGGGCTATCTCGTCTTTAAGAATATCGCGCACGGCGACGTTATGGCCGGCCTCTTCAATGCGATCCACCAGCACCAGGCCGGACTTGTCATCTTCCAGGGTTCTGGAATCCGATATGGTCAGGACGGCGATATTGACGGGCAGGAAATCGCGTTCCCCTTCAATTTTGGACATGGTTCAGTTTCCGGCTAGCTGTGTTGGTGCGTTATCCAGGGCTTTGTAGACAGGCCACTGACCGGCGGCGATGGCGTCCAGGGACGGTGTCGGCTGGCCCAGACGGTCCCGGTAAATCCACAAATTGGTCAGCACCTTTTCAATAAAAATACGGGTTTCGCGTGACGGGATGCTTTCAATAAAAAACAATGGGTCATCCAAGTGGTTGGTGTTGCGTCGCCATTTATTAAGGTTACCCGGCCCGCCATTCCAGGCTGTGGCCATCAAGAAAAGGTCGCCGTTTATTTTTTTATCGCGCAGCAAAATTTCGATATATTTCTGGCCCAGCATCAGGTTGATTTCCGGCTTGAACAACTTACGCAAAGTTGACGCGGCCCGGTGAAAGCGCCGGTCGCGGGCGACAAAGCCTGCTGTGCGGGGCATTAATTGCATGAGGCCACGCGCCCCAGCCCAGCTTTTCGCCTTGGGGTTAAAAGCTGATTCTTGACGGATGAGCGCGAAAACCAATGCCTTATCCACACTGTAACCATCCTTGGGTTGCCATGTTGGCAGCGGATAAGCCGCGCCATCATAACCACCACCACCAGGATGCAAGATATTATTCAAACGAACCGCCAGGGCTGGCATATTGGTCCGTGCTGCCAGCGCCAAAATGCCCATGGCCACGTCAGGGCTTGAGCGCCCGGCCAAGCCACGCAGGTCACGCTCAGCGCGGCGGCTTTCACCAACCTGCAATAGGGCAAGGGCGCGACGACCGCTCTGCGTTGCTACCAAGGCGTCCAGGGCCGGTTGCTCCAAGCCCGGTGTGGACCATGAAAATGTACTTGGCAGATCAAGCATTCTCCTTGCCAGCAGGCCGTAGAAAGTACGCGGATAAGCCGCCGCCAAACCCAGCAAGGGATTGACCTTTTCAGGCTTACCACCAACAAGATAAGCCCGCGCCGCCCAGAATGCGGCGGCAGATGTTATCCAGTCGGACATGCCTTCAGTGGTGGCCGCCGCCTCAAAAAAACGGGCAGACTCTTCGCGATTTCCTAAACGCCAGGATGCCAGACCGGCAGTCCAATTGGCTTCGGGAAGATAACGCCCGGAACGCTCAGCCGCCTGGCTGGCCCACATCACCGCCCATTTGTCTCGCCCGGCCGCAAAATATCCGGCCGCAAGACGGGCCTTGGCCTGATCCATATCGAAATCGGAAAACAGCCGTCTGATTTCGCTCGTGGCGATCAACTTCTTGACCGACTTGGTCCAGCCTTTACGCAGATAACCCCTGATTTTGCGTTTATAGGCGCGCACTTTTCGACGCTGCTCACGGGACAACTTTTTGCCCGGCGGCGTGGCGCTTTTAACGGCCCCGGTTCCACCGCCCAGAAAAACCGGAACCGGACGCTTAGGCGCGCGCCAGTTTGAAGGTTTACGCCTAAGCGCCAGTTTGTACAGGCGATGCGCATCAGGATGGTCGGCGTAATGGGCCATCCATTCTTTAAGCTCTTTATATTTGGAACGATATTTGGTCGGGTGCAAATAGCGTTGAGCCAGCACATGGCCCATGAGAATACGGTCGCTCAAGCGCTTAATAAGCTTGTCGGCCTTTTTCCAGTGGCCATCTTCCTGAAGGTCAAAAATACGCTGGTAACGTTCAACATCGTCGAGATCAAGGGCATCAGGGACAAGCACCTGGGGCGCATCATCGCCAAGCGCAATATGGGGTGCCAAAACCAGCGTCATCAGCAGTGCTAAAACAGGCAGGCCCCGCAAATACCAACGCCAAGTATAGTTGCAAATCAAAAAATCAATAACTCCACACCTGCACCCGAATCCCAATGCAATCCTTATAAAGCATCGCCGAATCACGGGCAAGGAGACCCTGGGGTGATAATCATTGGCCACGGTGTAAAGGACAGTATCTTCCTCGTACGCTGGTGTAGTGACTTGATGGTTTGACGGCTCGCTCAGGTCCTCAAACCATCAAGTCACGAATCTGTTCAACCAAGGCCCTATTGATATTGCGCGGTGCATGGGAGAGGCGGTTTTTGTGTCTTCTTTCGCCCGGGAGCCTGACCCCTTCCAGGGCGCACATTTGATCAAACAATAACTCACAATGGGCCTCCCATCCGGGGCCCGATATTTTTTCTGGCGACAAGGCCAGAATAAACTGACCGCCTTGCGGTGGGCCGCCATCGCCATTGTCACTTGCGGCTGCTTCAAAGGAAAAACTTTCATTAAGCAAACCGGCGACAAGCAATTCAATCATCAAGGATATGGCTGATCCCTTGTGCCCGCCAAAGGGAAGCAAAACACCGCCATCGGTTATTTTCGCAGGGTCCGTGGTCGCCTTTCCTGCTGCGTCAAGCCCGGTACCGGGCGGAACCGGGTGGCCGTCCCGGGCGGCAATTTGAACCTCGCCCATAGCCATGGCCGCCGTCGCCATATCAAAGACGACCGGATGTTTACCGGGCCGGGGCCAGGCAAAGGAAAGTGGATTGGTGCCAAACAACGCTGCGCTCGCCCCTGCCGGAGCAACGGCGGGCATATATGTCGTACAAGCCAGACCTACCAGGTCATGTTCCGCCAGCGCCTCGACCTCGGGCCAAAGAGCTGCCATGTGATGAACATGGGTCATGGCGAGAACGCCAACACCGGTTTTCTTGGCGACGTCGGCCAGTACAGGAATACCAACCTTATGGGCCAGCGGTGCATAACCGTTGTCACCATGAAGGCGGATTATCGCCGATGATATAGCCTCGGTTTTCGGCCGCGCCTTGCCATTCACCTTACCGGATATGAGGGAAGCCACATAGGCCGGCAAGCGAAACAAGCCATGAGAATGCGAGCCATCGCGTTCTGCATTCATGATGGTATCTGCCAGCGCGCCAGCATTCATATCATCTGCGCCATTATGGGTCAGACACGAAAAGGCCATGTCGTGAATTTCTTTAAGGCCAAGGGCTATTGTCGTCACATCTGTCACCGTTATTTCATTAGCTGTCAGGATTATACACCCGACAACAAAAAAATGCGGCATTTCAAGACAAGGGCATAGGGGAAAGCCCGACCCGCCATTGGCTGATTTCTTATTAATTGTCGAGAAGCAGGGCAAAGGGACCCAAGAGCTTAGTCTTCAAGACGATGGCCAATCTCTGGCATCACTGGGGCATGGTTGTCTGTATTAGGCGGGTTCGACGGGTTTTTGGCTCGTTATTATGCTGTTTGATTCTGGCCTGTGCGCGATGCCTTAGCTTTTGTAGGGGCGGCTTTTGTAGAGGCGGCTTTCTTGTCGGCAGCCTCTTTGGCGAGGCGAAGGGCGCGCAGCTTCATAACGTGCTCTCTATTTTCCTGCCGCAATTGTTGCTTTTCGTCACGAGCAATAACTTCTTTTTTCTGAGTTGCGGCAAACTGCTCCTCGGCAGTCATCCTTACTGATTTAAACACTATAATAATCCTTTGTTTTGTCTCATGGCATTCCGGCTCAGGATGCATGAGTATTTTTTACGGGTCCGTCGATGACGGAATATGGAAATGAGCGCCATTTTGCATGGGCGGCTCGGAAGTCATTTCCCGTGATTTCTTTTTTAGCGGTGCGCTAGGCCTTTTTATTGGGCTTTTTTGTTTCGCGCTCTTTACGCTCAATATGGTCGTTGGGTTTTCTTGCTGTCATTGCCCTTTTGGATATGGGCTGGAAGCGTCCCTATGGCAGGCATGGGACGAAAATCAACGAAGGAGAAAAGCCCGCCCACATGGGCGGGCTTTTCTTAACGTCGATGTCGCGAGATTAGTCGACAACTTTCAGATCTTCGGCGGAAGATTTGCCGTTCTGTCCAGGCTGCAGCTCATAAGAAATCTTTTGCCCTTCGTTCAGTGTACCAAGTCCGGCGCGCTCGACGGCCGAAATGTGAACGAAAGCATCGTTTGAACCATCTTCAGGCTCGATGAAACCAAAACCCTTAGTTGGGTTGAACCATTTTACTGTACCAGTAGCCATAGTCATTTCCTTTTAACAGGTAACAAGTTTCCGCGCCTCACACCATGTGCGGTACGGTCTATTTAACGATCACAATGTCAGGGAATAACTAAGCTAAGCGGCAAACCGATTGTCTAGGTAAGCCAGAACATATGTAAAACGTATGAAGGGATATGGGGGGTAATCAGGAAAAAAGTCAATACTCTATAATATTTAGGGGCAATCACACACTCAGCAACGACAAAGCCTGCTCCCCCTCTCTGCATCAAATTCTATAGAGGATTTATGAGCATTTTTTGTTTTGCTTTAAAGTGGTCAGAGTAATTTCTTTTATTTGATTTAAATTTTTAACACTGCCCACGGTTTTGGATAAAACCATGATCCCTTGAAAATTGTTCAGGATGTATAAGGCAAAACTATCCACATCAAGAGAGGCCTCAAATTCACCCGATTGAATTCCTTTTTTCAGCCCTTCTTTGATGCCGGACAATATGATCACGTGACCACTTATTATTTGCTCGGCAATCTCTTCTGAATGACTGCCAATGCCTGCTGCACTATAGGTAATCAGACAACCTGTTGGATAGGCAGCGTCAAAATTCTCTTTGATCATCACACTCATAAGCCGGTCAACTCCGGTGATAAAATCTTTCTGACTCAATAAAATATCGGTCCAATAGGCACATTTGTTTCCTATAAAGTGTTGAATAGCGACCTTATAGAGCTGCTCTTTATTTCCAAAAGCATTGTAAAGGCTGGTTCTGACCAGACCCGTCCGGTCTTCCAAATCCGAGATAGACGTCCTGTCATAGCCTTTTTCCCAAAAGACATGCATGCAGTCGTCTATAGCCTTTTCTTGATCAAATTCAATTAATCTTGCCATAAGGTTTTTGTAGCACGTCTAAATATATAATTCACGAAATATATGTACTGATCAGTACATAATAGCTGGACAAATATTGTACTGATTAGTATAAAATGTAGATGAAAGATGAATTCAGATCATTTTTCCAAACTACTGATAAGGGGATTGATAATGATAAAAGTAAGCGTGATATATCCAAATGGAGCAGATGCAACATTTGATATTGATTACTACTGCGACAAACATGTGCCGATGGTTGGCGCAATGATGGGAGATGCCTTAAAAGGTGGCGCTGTTGATTCTGGCATCGCTGGTGGCGCACCGGGGGAAGACGCGCCGTTCATAGCAATGGGGCATTTATTGTTTGAATCCGTAGAAAGTTTCCAGGCTGCTTTTGGGCCAAAAGCTGAAGAAATTCTTGCCGATTTACCTAATTTTACGAACACTCAACCTCGTATACAAATCAGTGAAGTGAAACTATAAAAATTTTATTCCTTATTGGGGAATGCCCATTGAAACGGTATCCCACACGTCAACAAAAAAGGCTCCCTTTCGGGAGCCTTTAATGGCTGGGGCGGCAGGGATCGAACCTGCGAATGACGGCATCAAAAGCCGTTGCCTTACCA